>ENA-OWPF01000132-OWPF01000132.1-human-gut-metagenome-genome-assembly--contig:-NODE-132-length-88213-cov-5.408630_pt1 | contig 88213 bp, 110 predicted proteins | sample MGYA00248261_ERZ651840 | MGnify/ENA primary metagenome ERZ651840 (study PRJEB26924, sample SAMEA4378268) | human gut metagenome | biome: human gut; feature: human-associated habitat; material: faeces... | reverse complement strand
TATTTTATAATAATATTTATATATTATATTTTATATATAGTATATAGTATTACCTCCGAATTTTTTCTTATACCGTTATTTTTTAAAAAATTTTTTATGTAATAAAAACAATTAATAAAATTAGTATAAAATGTCTTTATTTTTTAATATTAAAATATATATTGACAAAATTGTATATATAATATATAATACAATCATCACAAGAAATATTAAGAAAGGGACAATATGCAAAATAGTAGAAGAAAAATATTTAAGATTTCTACAGAGAGATTAGCTTCTAACAATTGGGATATTAAGTTAGACCAAAAATTAGCTGTAAGGTTAGATGAATTAGTAGATTTATTTGATAATCAGTCTTTTAGGTTGTTGGATATTATTTCCAAAGCTTACAAATCCAATCTTACAGATAAAGTGCTGGCAGTAGAAATATCTAAGAAAAAAGATTATGCCAGGGCTACTTCTCCAAAAGGCATTTATGTAAATGGTTTTAATTTCCAATGGTTTGTAGGAACTACAGGAGGATTGAAAAATGAAACTATTTTATTTGTTCGTTCTGACCTTTTAGGAGAATTAGACAAAAGATGTGAATGCGGCAGAAAAAAAGATTATAAACTGGTTCCTGCAAAGTATGAAGCTTATAAATCTCTTACTTGTTCTGCATCTTTAGAAATTGTGGAACCTAGAGATGTACTTGTGGTTTCTGATTGTTTTGTTGATTTTTATGACAGTGTAATCAATATAGATGATACTAACAATGATGAACCAGAAGTAACAATATTGGAAAATATTTTACTTAAAAATAATGGCAGTGATGGTTTAAATTTATGTACGCCAGAATATATGCAGAGAGTAGCAGAAAAGCTTAAGTTAGATTATATTCCTGCTGGTGGTTGTTTAAGAAATGCGTGGCTTAAAGGAATGCTGTATGTGTTCGATATTCTTGATTTTGCTGAGAAAATAGCCCATACTTACGAAGTGAAAGATATTTGGGGGCATATTCATGATATTCGTAATGTGGATATGATTATTACAGAATCCAGTTTAAAGATTTGGGATAATTATGATAGTTGGGAAGATTATCATAGCAATTATATAAAAAATGGCTATCGTTTTGCCATGACTAAAGTTACACCTAAAGTTTTGGATGATGTAAGAGAAATAAATTATCAGTACTTACAATCTTACGAATTGACAGATGAAGATATTAAAGAGTTGGCTAAACCTACTGTTGATTGGCTTAAGCAATCTTTGACTGGCGATTATGAACAAACTTTAAAATTTCTGGGAATAAGTGAAAAAACAAAGAGTAATGATTATGCACAAGCATTATATCTTAATCCAGAAATGATGAAAGACCCTTATGTAATTGACAGAATTAATAAAATGATAAAGAAAAAAATCAATAATGCTAAGATTGGTAAATTATTGGTTAATGGAAATTATCAGCTTGTAAGTGGCGACCCTTATGCTTTAATGCAACATGTTTTTGGGTTAGAAGTTACAGGTCTTTTAGAAGCAAAAGAAGTTTATTCCAAATATTGGAATGATAAAGAAGATGCAGAAGAATTAGTATGTTTTCGTAGTCCTATGACAAGTCATAACAATATTCGTAAAATGAAAAGAATTAATAATGATACTGTGAATTATTGGTATCGTCATATGGATACTATATTTATTATTAACAACAAAGATACGTTTTGTATGGCTATGAATGGTTGCGATTTTGATGGGGATGCTATTTATTCTACAAATAATAAAGTTTTATTGAGAAAGTATGTAGAATTATTAGCTATTCAGTGTGTTCAGCGTAAAGCCCAAAAACAAATTGTTACTAGGTCTATGATAAAAAAGAGCAATTACAAAGGATTGGGAAATGGGGTTGGTAAAATTACCAACGATGTATCCAGTATGATTGATATTCTCTTTGGGTTACAAAAGGGTACAATTGAGTACGAGACACTTTACAAACGTATTCTATGTGGTCAGCTATTCCAACAGAACGAATTGGATAAGTTGAAGGGAATCATTGCAAAAGATATGCCTAAAAACTGGTATATGAAAAATCATTGCCAAACAGAATTAGATTTAGCTATTGTAGCTGATAAAAAGCCTTATTATTTTATGTATAATTATCCTGTCATTAAAAGAGATTATGATAATTACATTAAACATACAAGAGAAAAATGTTTAATGATATATGGATGTACTGTGGAAGAATTGAAAAATAAAGAAAATTTAACAAAAGAAGAAGAAGAATTTTTATATTGGTATAATGTTCAAATGCCAGTTAATTGTTCTCCATCTACAATGAATCGTTTATGTTGGTATATTGAATCTGAGTTTAATGGATATGTTACTCAACTAAAGAATCAAAATTTTGATTATTCTTTTTTAAAGAGTGATAAAGTTATTCGATATCCAAAAGCAAAAAAAGAAGAAATTGAAAAATTAGAAAAAGAATATGTACGCAGAATTAAAAACTTTAAAATAATTGCTAAAGAAAATAATTTATCTGCCGAAGAAGCAAATAAAAAGACAGAAGTATTACAGCAGGAATTTAGAGATGAAGCAATAAAGATTTGTTCTAATAAGTGGCAGTTAATGAATATAGTATTAGATTTATGCTATGGAAAGAATAAGAACAAATATTTTTGTTGGGCTGTTATTGGAGATTTAATAATTGAAAAATTAAAAGAAGATGGAGAGAAAGAAAATGAATAAAATAGTAGTAAATGAAAAAAAGTATGTATTAGATGCTTTGAATGGTACTGAAAAACCTGATATTGGGTTTTATTCTTTTCTTAATTTGATATCTAAATATTATGCGGCTCAATGTGCTACAGTAGAAGAAACGATTTACAATGTAGACGAACAGATGAAAAAACTTTATAAAGAAGAATATTTAAAAGAAAAATGGTATGTGTATATTTCTGGAATATTCAAAAAGGTAAAAGAAGGAATTACCGGAATTAATGATAGAGAAGATGTGGTAGTTTACACATGGGATATGTGTCAAGTATTCAAAGGAGAAACCGACCAGGAACGTAAGCTATTGTTTTCAGCCTATGTTATAGCGCATTACATGGGGTGTAACGGCTGGCTAAACACTAAGACCAGTAAAAGTATCGCTAACTGGTTTGAAATGGCTAATGTGGCTTGTACTGGCTCAGATAGGTTCCTTCTTTTAGGAGAGATGAAAAAGAAGGGATTAATAGAAACCACAAAAAAATGCGATAACTTAAATGTAAGGGTAAATATGCTTTCTGAGTATTTTGGAGAAACCCCGGTATTTAGAATCACTGAGTTAGAAAATTTAGGCAATCTATTAATAGCCACTTATAAGGATGGATATAAACAATGCAAGTGCGGCAGACTAATAAAAATTAATTCAAATAGACAGACCATGTGTAGATTTTGCGCTTCAAAAACCGTCTAAAAATGAGGGAGATAGGAGAAATAAGTATGAAAAAATAGGAATTAGAGGGTGTTAAAAAAGATAATAAAAACTATTGAAAAAACATCCCTAAAAATTCAAATGACTTTGATTTGTTATAAGGGAGTAACAAAGAAACCAAAAGTGAATTGAGGATGTAAACTCACAATGAGTTACAATCCTTACACAGAATAAAAAAGAATTTAAAAGGAGATTAAGATTATGGCAAAGAAAGTAATTAAGGTAACTAACATGACTTCCGCAGAGATGGTAAAGGCTGTTGCGGCAAAATCTGGGGCTACTCAGGTTCAGACTAAGAATGTTCTGGATGCTATGGGTGAGGTTTGCCGGGAGTGTGCCGCCGCTGGTAAGCAGTTTAATCTGTTTGGATTCGGCAAGTTAAAGTTTGCTATCGTCAAGGGCAAACCTGAGAGAGAAGGAATTATCAATCCCAGCACCGGGGAAATGGGTACTCTCCCAGCAACACCTTCTTATACGAAGCCTGTATTTAGGGTTTCTAAGAGTTTAGCAGACGAAATTAAAGAATCCACCAAGGGCCGTCCGTTTGTCCAGGAGTAATAATTTTTAAAAATAAATTTTAATTATTATTATTTTAATGTGAAGATTGGAGATTTTTATGGCAAAGACAGGAGCGTCTAAAGCGAATGCGTTGACCTTAAGAGAAATCTCTGACCGTTTAGCCGTTTCAGTGAAGAAGCAAGGAAAGAAAATAACTTCTGAAACGGCTAAACTTTGCTATTTGGCTTTTGTTGAATTGATGGCTGATGAAATAAAACACAATGGAAAGTTCAGTATTACCAATATAGGTAGTTTTGAAACTGAAATGCGTGGAAGTTATACTAGGAATAGTTTTAATGTGCAGACCAGAGAATACACTTTAGAAACTGTTCCAGAAGTTGTAATGGTTAGATTCAGACCATCTCCATATATAAAGGGATATATCAATAACAAAGAAGTTCCTTTAAGTATGGGCAGAAGGAATAGAGAAGTTGAGAAAGAGATAAAAAGAGGTAGCACCAGAAAAGAATTGCTGGAAAAAGAAATGAAAGCAAAAAAAAGGCAGAAATATGAGAAACTTATTCAACCTACAGAAGTTGAAGTAGATGATTAATTTCTCCTTAAACATAGTTTTTAAAGTGAAGGTAAAATTAAGTTTGATAATTGAGTGTGGGTATAATGAAGATTCCGTCAGGAAAAGAGCCACTTAAGATTACAAACTTAATTTTACCTTCATTTTTTGACATTTTATTTTTAATACATAAATAAAAAGAATGGAAGTGATTAAAATAGCCACGGTTGTTAAAAAAATTAGACCTATAACTGATTCATATTGTATCAAGTGCAATAGACCATATCCTATAGAAGATTTTTATAAAAGTGATAATCCACATCACGTTACAGGAGTAATGCCCTATTGTAAGACTTGTACTAAGGTAATGTATCAGGATAATTTAAAAAGATTTAAAGATATAAGAAGTGCTTTATGGGTAACTTGTAGTGAGGTTGGTATACCTTTTATGGAAAAGGTTTATGACAATCTTATGGAAAAAGTAAATAAAGCTAGAGATGAAAAAGTTTTAACTGGTACATATAACTATTGGGGAAATTTTATTTCAAGTTATATGGCATTAAAGAAAAAAACTGATAAATGGGATAGCTTTGGTGTAACTGATGTAGACAAATCAGAAGCTATTGTAGACGTTAATCAAGAAAAATTAAGAAAAGAAAAACTCAAACAGTTTATTTTAGACTGGGGAGAACAAGATGAAGATGATTATGCTTATCTTGAGTATCGTTGGGATTTCTATACGGAAGATATAAATTTAACTCCCGCACAAGAGAGTTTGTATAGGAAGTTATGTATTTCTGAGTTAGATTATCGTAGAGCAAAAGAAAAGGATGAAACTGGAAAAGAACAGCAGGAATCTATTCTTAAGCTTATGAAAACATTGAAAATAGATAACTTTACTCAGAAGAAGGAAAAAACACTTACAGAACAAATGCTGGAAAAACAGATTTGGGAGATTGAGAACACTACCCCGGCTGAATGTGAAGATTTGAATAAATACAAAGATTTTTGTAATATTGAATCTGATTGGTTTAAGTATATTGTTTCTGCTGTTAAGAATTTGATTGCAGGAACTAAGGAATACCCTTTAATTCCAAAGAAACGTGATTAGGAGGGTATAAAGTGAAAGAAGAAAATAATGAAGAAATTGAGTTGATAAAACCAACTATAACTCAATTAATCGAAGAAAGAAAAAGGAAAAAATTAGAAAAGAGAAAAAGAAATCAGAAAAAACCATATGAGCAGAGAAGAAAAAATATTATAGAATGGGCTACATTTTATAGACGAAATTGGAATCTTTATGCTGTTTATAGATTAATGATTTCTTTATATCCATTTCAGCATATTATGCTTTATTTGATGGGTATAAGTAGTACCTTTTTTGCTATTTGTAGTAGAGGTTTGAGTAAAACATTTATTGTTGCATTAGGTGCTTTAATTCATGCTTTACTTTATCCTTATGCAGAAGTTGTTATTACTTCTTCTACAATACCACAGGCAAAGAAAATGGTAGAAAAGAAAATGGAGAATGAACTTTGTAAAAAACTTTCTCCTGTATTACAATATTATTATGATAACGAAGATATAAAATTTTCGTATAATGATAATGAGATAAAAGTGGAAGTTAAGCCTACAAGTTCAACTATTTTAGTACTTCCTTGTTTGGATAGTGCTAGAGGTGAACGTGCAACTTTGTTGATATATGAAGAATGCAGACTTTTGAAGAAAACTATAATTGATAGTGTTTTCCAAAAAATGGCACATCCACGTCAAGCTAAATTCTTAACTTTACCAGAATATCAAGATGAAGATGGAAAACCACTGTCTCGATGGTTGGAGGAATGTAAATCAGTTTATATTACTTCTGCAAGATTTAAGATTGAATGGTTTTGGACAGAATTTAAAAAAGTAGTTCAACAATGTATGATATCTTCAAAACATAAGTATAATTTCTTTGCTGGAAATATATTCTTGGCTATATTGTTTGGTTTGAAAACATGGCAGGATTATTACCATGCTAAAGAATTTGATGGTGAAATAGACCATAAAACAGAGGATTTGAATGAAATGATAGGAGAAGCCGATGGGGCATTCTTCTCTTTGGAATCGTTTAAAAAGAATCAAACTATTATTACTGCTTTTAAACCTCCTACTTTATTGGATTTATATTCTGATGTAGATTTAGGAAATAGGGTTAAGAAAGAAAATGAAAAACGTTTGATTTTTATTGACTACGCTTTTGCGAATACTACATCAAAATCTAAGAACGATAATAGTGTTATTGGTTGTATGTCTGTTATTTTTAGAGATGATGGAAAAACTTTAAGAGAAATAGATTATATAGGTACTCACCCAGCAGGAGATAGTATAGGATTTAACTTGAAAATTAGAGAGTTTTTCTTTGATTATCAAGCAGATTATGTTGTACTAGATTTACGTAATGGTGGTGAAGTAAACTATAATGACCTTACTACAATTCTTGAACATCCACAAAGAGATGAAAAGCATTGGAATAGTCATGGTTTTACAGTTTCTTATGAAGAAAGATTACATGTGGTTCCAAAAGCTAAGATTGAAGATTTAAAAAGTAGAGCGGTTGACCCACAAGCTATTCCTTGTATTATTCCAATTCAAGGTACAGAAGAATTGAATAGTAATATGTGGTTAGATTTACAAAAGGCTCTTAAGGGTGAATATATTCACTTCTTAATTGATGAACTTAATTTGGAAACTTTGATGGAAGAAGATTTAAGCTATTTTGATTTAAATAGTGAAGAAAAAGCAATTATTAAGTTACCTTATGTTCATACATTAGAAATGATAGGTGAAGCTATCAGTCTTAATCAAACATGGAATGGTGGAAAGGTTAAACTTCATGAACCCCCTACCACCAATGCAACAAAGGATAAAATAGTGGCAGTAAGTTATTGTAACTATATTGCTACTCAATTAGAGAATAAATATGCTATACAAAATCAAAGTGATGGAAGTTGGGATGATGTGTGGCAATTAGTATTTTAATTATGAGGGACGGCTGATTCAATTGCTATGAGTTGGCTGTCCTTTCTTTTAAATATATACATAAATAAATTTATGAAGAAAGGAGAGAATAAAATATAAATGAAAAATAGCCCAAGAATGCTTCCTAAACAACAGCAAGATAATATTTCCATTCCAAATGCTAATATGTTATCAGAAGAAGAAACATATGACGTAATAAAATTTGCAAGCAATTTATATGGATATGAAGGTTTTGGTGTATATACTCCATGGCTTTCTAATGAAAATTTAATTAACCTTAACAATAATCCACGTATTCCTGGCAATTTAGATGCTATTATTAAGGCGTTAAAAGATTATAAAAGAGAAGCTGGCAATTTACAAGCTTATAGTGAGTTTATGGAAGTATTCGATATGCTCTATAATCGAACTGTTGAATACTATACTAATCTTCTTTCTTTTGATTTGCAGATTACATGTAAAAACGTAAAAAATCCAAAAGAGGATTATGGTTCTTCCAGATATTTAGAAGATAAAGCAAGAGTATATAAATTTCTTGACAATTTTGATTATAAATCAGAATTTAGGAGGGTTGTAAAACAGGTATTACGTCATGAAACTCATTATGTAAGTTTCAGAAATAATATGAATAAAAATGACCCTAAGTATACATTGCAGACTTTACCTCAAGATAGGTGTTTATTAACAGGATATTTTGAAACTGGCTTGTTATTTGATTTTGATATGATGTATTTCATTGGAACGCCAGGAGTAGATATAGATTGTTATGACCCAATTTTCAAAAAATATTTAAGTGAAGTATGGGCCACAGAAGGATTGATGGATTATATACCTTCTAATCCTTTGGATAGTCGAGATGGTACATTTACTCTTTATCATCAGACTAGCCCTATGGATAATTTCTGGGCTTTTAAGTTCGATATGTCTAATTTTTCCTCTGTTCCTTTTCTTTCTCCATTTTTGAAGAATGTTTTCAATAATACAGAGATTGCTAAGTTACAGAAAAATAAAGATATCGCTTCTGCTTTTGGTTTATTGTATGGTGAAATGCGTATGCAGGAATCGGCTAAATCTGGTGAGGTTCCTGATAGGTTTTCGCTAAAGCCAGAAACATTAGGTAAATTTATGAAATTGGTTTCTACAGGATTAAAAAGTGTTATGACTTCTGATTCTGTAATTAAATCTGTAGCTTTACCTTTAGAGGAAGCAGAATTTAAACAGTTTGAAGATAAAAATACAGGAATGGCTATAGATGCCGCTAAAGATACTATGGCTAATGGAGTATCAGCAAGTAGACTTTTATATGCTACAGATAGAATGTCTAATGAGGAACTTATTGCCGCAGTAACAGCAGATTACGAAATTGTAGCTAAACTTTATTCACAATTTAATAATTTCTTAGAGTTCTACGTCAATCAGAAAACAAAACAGTATAAATTTAAGTTTACTTTTGATGGATGTACTCAACCATTTTGGAGAAAACGTAAGCAAGAATCTATAATGAAACTTGCTGATGTTGGATTAGTTCTTAATTCAAGCGCATATGCGGCGGCATTTGGATATAAACCTACAGATTTTGATAGATTATTGGAAGAAGGTCATAATGGAGGAATGTTGGAAAATCTTTCTCAGTTACTTTCTATTCATAATATGTCTAATCCTGGGGGACGTCCACCATCTGATGAACCTTTATCAGATAGTGGTGAGAGAAGCCGCAATCAGTAGATAGGTATAAAATGGTACAAAGCAGTAAAGTGATGTTTAGAGGACTATGTGAAGAAGTATTTAACACTTTGTGTTTCATGTACCTTTTTATACTTGTTGGTAAAAAAGAAAGAGGTGAGAAATTTTATGTTGATGAATGAAGAAACGTCAGAAGCATTAGATATTTTATATGGTGCTTTTTTCGATTTGAACGCTACTTTGGATAGAGTAGCCAGTGTTATGATGAATGGTTTTTCTATGCCAATTGCAGGAGATATTGTACATCATAAATTAAGTCATTTGATGCCTTTGTTTGCAGATATGATATCTGAGATAAAAGATAATTATAATATTTCATCTATTCGTCCTCCCGTACACAAGGATGATAGAAATTATGATAATTTATTAACTATGTTTGAAACTGTATTGAAAGAGTTTTCAGACGTATACGAAATGATTAATAAAGTGGATGATATTGCTATTAAACATAGAGATAGAAATGTTTCTTCTGATTTAGTAAAAGTATTTCAGAAGTTCAACATTGTTATGGGCCAAGTTATAACTTTACGTGATAAAGCGGCTCAGATGCCTACAGATTTTGATAAGTTTGATTTCCATTCTTCTGAATGGGGTATAAAAGGGGTGAAGCTGTAATGGTAATTAGAAAAACACCAGCAGATATTACTTCTTATTGGATTGTAAAAGATACACAAGAAAATTTACTTTTACAGGCAAATGGTTTATTTCCTAAATATATGGATGAACAATTTTCCTATTATACTATTGATGAATATTTCATAATTCTATATTTACAGTTAGTGGATGGATATGGAGTTTGTGGAAAAAGAAGTGAAGATTTGAAAAATATAATGAGAAAGGTGTAGAATCGTGAGTGAAAGAGACAGAGGGTAGTATTGTAAAAAATGGTACAATTCGTAATTTTTCTATAGACCTTATCGAAAATTTCATTGAGGATTCTGACCCTGAGTTTGCATATGGTACTATGGTATTTTTATCCACAAAACCTAACAGTCATGAGTTAGATATCAGTGAAGATGTGTTACGTGAATGCGCTTCAAGTATATTAGGTAAGTGGGTAGTATGTAGGGTGAATCCTTATACAAAAGAAGCAGAAGGTCATTCTCCTTTAGAAGTTATTGTAGGGCAAGTTCCTAAAGACCAGGAAATAAAGTTTAGTTATGATAAAGATGGTTATTTATTAGCAAGTGCTGATTTCATTTTGTCTAAAATTTATGCTGTAGACACTTACAATTTGTTTAAAAATGGTAACTTTAGAAATGTTTCTGTTGAAATGTTGACTAGTGGAACCATAATGGCAGATGGTAGAGAAGATGAAAAAGATGTTTCTCATTTAAGTATTTGTGGAGTTACTATTTTAGGAAAAAGAATTAATGGAAGTTGCCCTAGTGCAAATGCTCAGTTAGTTCAGTTTGAAGAAAAAGTAACAGAATTTTATGAAAACCATCATATTAATGAACTAGAAGCACTGAAAAAGTTTGCCGAAGAAGGGAGAAAAGCAATGGCAGATAAGACATATAGAGTAGATAAATCAAAAGATGCAATGTCTGATACTCCATGGGGAGATGTCAACAAGGAAGAATTAAGAAAAAAGATTATGGAAGCAAGTAATAAAGCTTCTTTAGTCAAAGATGTATATATGGTAGTTGAGGATGGGTGGGAAGATGCCCCATCTGAAAAGCTTAAATATCCTGTTATGCAGTTTAAGGGTGACACTTTAGTGTATAACAAAGGTGGTTTAAGTTCTGCTTTGGGTTATGCAAAGGCAGAAAATGATTCAGCAGTAGTAAGTAAAGTAGAAAAAATCCGTAAGGATTTAGACATTGAAGATGAAAATAATGACAATGATAAAAATAAAAATGGGAAGGAGCGTAAAATGGCAACAGCACAGTTTGAAATTGAAGGGCGTGAAGCCTGGGGCGAAATAATTAAAAAGGTTCAGTCCCATGAAGGAAAAGGCGTTTATGTTGACAGTGTAGAGAAAGACCATATCATTTTTACCAAAGATGATATTCGCTACAGAGTAGACGCAGATGTAAAAGTGGGTAAGGATGATAAGACCGTTGATGCGGAAATTCATTGGGGGACAAAAAAGAAGGATAAGGTTCAGAAAATGTCTAAGAAGTCCAAGTTAGATGATGACGAAGATGACGAGGACGAGGATGATAATGACGAAGATGAAGGCGGAGAGGGACATAGTGACGAGGACGAGGATAAGAAGCATAGGGCTAATCTTCGTAAATGTTCAAAGTTCATCGAGAAACTTTCATCTGATGCCAATGTAGATGCGTCTGCATATATGGAAATGTTAGAGAAGGAAGCTAAAAGAAATAAAGCTTTAGCTGAAAAACTCGCTGAAAAAGACCATATCATTATGGAACACGATAAAGAACTTAAAGAATTAAGAAAGTTCAAAGAAGATAAAGATAAAGAAAGAGTTGAAATGGAAGTTTCTAAGACCATGGAAGAAGTAAAAGAGTTCGTGGACAAAGAATCTTTTGAGACTCTTAAATCAGAAGGAATGGCTTGTAAGATGGAAGCTATTGACGGCTGGAAGAATAAGGCCAGAAGTATAGCTTTTGAAAAGAGTCATGGTAAATCACAGAAGTTTAGTTCTGCTGGTTTATGGAGAATGGGCGCACCTATTACGGAACCACATCGTAAGAGTGGCCTGTGGGAAGATTAATTAAAAAATAAAGGAGAGAAATTATTATGGCTAACACAATTTTAGTTTTAACGAGAGTTGCGGCTGACAATGTAGATGCTTACAATAGGTCAGCTATTGCTACTACTGATGTAATGAATGGAGCATTACTGACTTTGGAGACAGGATTAAGCACTGCCCCTGGAAAACCTTTCGTATTCAACGCTACACCTCTGGCAGATGTAAATGCTCATAAGCAGTATTGGATGGCATGTGCGCCAGAAGTAAATACTTTAACTGACGGCACTCTGATTTACAAAGGCATTAACAATGACCCCAGGAGTTTTACCAATCCTGCTAACATTGAGTTTGATGTATTTGCTGTTCAGATTGGTGATATCGTTCAGTTAAGCGCGCCTTTCTTTGTGGCGAATTTTGACCCAGGAACCGTTACGGGTGCAACAGTGGTTGAATACGATGCAGTTAACAATGGTATGGTGGCTAAGGTTGCCGCTACAGAAAGTTATGAGGGGATTCAGTTCAAGATTATTAAGTCCTTCCCATTTGTTGTAGGTAGCGAAAGCGTTCCTGGCTGGTTGTTAGAGCGTGTAAACTAATACCAAATAAAATAAGGAGAGTGTAAATTTATGAGAGATTTAAGTATTGTAAAATTCGCCGCAGGAGATGAAACAACTCTGAAATTTGTTGACAGAGTTAGAGACTATTATTTCCACTATATGTCAGAGGTGGCAAAAAAAACATTGGGAACATTTGATTCTTCTGTGTCTTTACAGGCAAAAGAGGAAAAGATAAACAAAGATTTTATGTTGGAGGTTCAGAAGTTTGCGAACTTCCAGATTCCAGAAAATCTTGAGCCAGTTCACATTGCAACTAATCCTATTATCGGCTGGGCCGCTTTTGCTATTGCGGACATGATTATTCAGGCTGTTTTACCTGAGACAATTATAAATTCTATTGGAGTTTATACTGATATTCGTAATATTGGCTGGGGCGATTCTGCTCAGTTTGAAATTAAGCCAAGAGCACTTATGACCATTTCTACGGCTGGTCATGGTCAGAGAACCACTTTCAGACAGAAAGAGTTCAGTGCAAACAAGACTCTTTTACCTGTAAACCATAACATCACCGTATATGCATCTTTATATAAGGTGTTAGCTGGTAAGGAAAGTCTGGCAGAGTATATTCGTAAGGCTATCCTGTCTATGGATACAGAAATGACCCGTGATGCTTATAACGCTTTCCATGCTGGCCTTAACGCCGCAGATTATCCTTCTGCCCTGGTTAAAACAGGGTACACCCAGGATACGCTTTTAAATCTGTGTCAGGTTGTTACTGCTTATAATCAGGGCGATAAAGCGGTTATTGTAGGTACTACTGCCGCTCTGTCTAAGGTTCTTCCTGATGCCGCCGCAGGATACAGAATTGTTACTAATTCAGAAGCTATTGGAATCCAGCTTATTCGTAACTTCTTTGATTACGATATTCTGGTACTTCCACAGGTGGCTACTGCTAATTACCAGGATTACAGCTTACTTCTGGATGATAAGGAGATTTATGTTATTTCTCCATCCACTGATAAGCTGGTTAAGGGTGTTATTGAGGGTGTTACCCTTAAAAACAGCAACAACTATTATGATAATGCAAACCTGACCTCCAACTCTACTATTAATAAGAGTTGGGCTTATGAGTTTGTTTCCAATGCTACTGCTGGTCTTTTGAAGCTGGCTTAAGCATAAATAATTGATATTTTAACGCTGGGAGAAGTCACATTCTTCCAGCGTTTTTTAAATAAAAGAAAGAAAGGAATGAAAGGAAATGGCAAAAACAAGTACATCTGCACCAAAAACTGGTACAACTAAAAAGGCTGTATCATCTATTGAATCTACAGAAGTAGAAGTAAATGAAGGAGAAGATAATATGGAAAAGAAAATGGAAGTTTCTAATGATTCAGTTTCAAGAGAAGATTATGAAAAGCTTTTGGCTCAGGTTCAACAGCTTACACAGATGGTAGCTATGAATAATTCTAAAACAGCGGCCCCATCTGAATATGCTTCTCCATTAGAAAAAGAAGTAGTTGTGGTAAGCATGTGTTTAGGCGAACTTAATTTATCTACAGGAAGAAATGGTAAAGGAACTGTTTATAACTTTAAAGAGTTTAATCAGGCTTTAGATATTCCTTTTGGAGATTTAAAGGATATTGTAAGAAATAATGCTCGTTTTGTAGACGAAGGATATTTCTATATTGCCGATGCCGAAGCTGTTAAGAAATTAAGAAAAGCTTATAATTACAAGAAGATTTTAACTCCTGATACTATATCCAGGATTTTTGATTATGATTCCAATACAATTGTATCTATGTATAAAGATGCGCCCAGAGGTCAGCAGGAACTTATTATACAGATGATTCGTGATAAGCGACTGAACGCTGAAAAGGTAGATGCAAATGTTATGATGGAATTAGGTAAACTGACGGGTATTGACTTTTTAGGAATGGAACCTACTGCTTAATAAAAGATAGGAGGTATACTTTTATGGCAACTTCCTTTGATGTGATAAAAGATTCCGCTCTTATTATTATCAGAGATTACAAACTGGATAAATTATATCAAACTAATCAAGAGAAGTTTCAAGAGTATACTGACGGTATCTTGATTAAAGCTATACCAAAATTTATTGATTGTATCCACCCTTTGGATTACAATTTAGCAAATAGAGAATTTATAGGAGATTTAACCATACATGAGCAAAGTATTTTAGCTGACTGGTTTGTATATGTATGGTTAGAAACTCAAATAAACGATGTTACACAATTTCAACTTCATCTTACCAATACAGATTTCAAACATTATGCAGAAGCTAATAATTTACAACAAAAGTCTGAATATTTAGACAGAATAAGAGAAAAAATCAAACAAGATGCTGTAGATTATCAGCTTTTGTATGTGAAAGAGTTTGATTTTTTTAAGGATTTTGTTTATTAATGGATAGAAAAGCTGTTATAAATAAAATATTTAAAACCTTGTATATTTATGAAGATTCTGTAGAGAAGTATTCTAAATATATAGGGAAGTTATTAATTGTTTTATCTGGATTGGAAGATGATGAAATAGACAAAGAAGCAATAACCATGATAAAGGGATTGAAAGCTTTAGGAACGGAAGTTGACCATGATATGGTTAAGTCTACAGTTTTTAAAGTAATCAATATGGTTAAATTAAAATAAAAGGAGGATATAGTTATGGCTTTGAAATATTATTTAAATTACATTGACAATTTAGCTATGTCCCCTAATACAGAATACAGAAGTGGTATGCAAGCATTAGTGGATGCTCAATGGGATAATACCACTACTAAATATACTATTCAAGAAGAAGCGAATATAGGAACTTCTATCTATACTGATATTGAAGTGTATATTAATCATGTAATTAATGAATCCTCTACGGGCCGTAAAAACGGAGATGATTTTAGGAAGCTTATCTTTAAAGAGATTATTCAAAGTGGACAGAAATCATTTAGAAACGCAAGAGGTCATATGTACAAATTTGATAATAACTATTGGATTACTACATTTACAGATAACTACAATGGAGACTCGGTTTCTGTAGTTGTACGTAGATGTAACAATATAGCAAAATATGTAGATAAAGAAACGGGAGATATTATAGAAGTTCCATGTGTATTAGATTATACAGCTACTTCTCCTTCTCCTAAATATAGTGAAGATATAGTTACTCCTGATAACCATGTTGTTCTTATTGTGCAAGGAAACAATAATACAAAATGGTGGAAACAAAATCAAAGGTTTATTTTTAATGGTAGACCTTTTAAAATTACAGGATTTAACAATTATCTTCAAAATAATTATGTAACACAGGATACTACAATATTATATTTTGATTTATACTTGGATGAAATTCAACCCAGTGATGATATTGAAAATAGTATTGCTAATCGTTATGATTATGTTTATTCTGTAAATATTTTACAGGGTAATTTTAGTGCTAAAAAGGGTGATTCTGGTACATTAACAGCAGAAGTAAGGTTGAATAACGAAGTGGTTAATCGACCTATTATTTGGAGTTGTATTCCCCCTACGGCGGCAAATATTGACTCTGAGGGGAATTATACCATATTGGCTGAACCAGGAACAGAAGTGGAGTTTAAGGCCAGTATAAGTCAGTACGAACAAGTAACAGGCGTTGTAACCTGTCAAGTGGTAGAATCCTTGCCAGAAATCAAAAAGCTTGTAATCGACCCTGTACTAAGTTCTATACCACAGGGGCAGAGTAAAACTTTCAGTGTAAATCTTTATATAGATGGAATAAAACAGACAGATATTGTAAATTATTCTGTTGAAGGAGTGAGTACAAGTTATTATAGTGTAAAAAGAAATGGTAATGATTTTACTGTTTCTGCTCTAAGGGCTTCTACAAATCCTTTAGTTTTCCATTTCTCTGTTGGAGATATAAAAGAAACTTTAGAAATTAAGTTAAAATCGGCATTCTAAGGAGGGACGTTATGTTTAACAATTTTGCAATGTTGCCATCCGTCCCTTATAACATTATAATGACGTTGGCACAAAATAATGAAAATATCTTTAAAATGCTAAAGTATAATACTTATGATTGTTTATCCCAGCCTAATTTAACATTTGAAGAAAAAATGGAAATGATTTATAAAAATCAAGACCAGCAACAAGACTATAGGATTTTTCTTAATCCTTTAGTTGAGAATATGCAATATGATGCTACTACAATTTTAAAATGTTTTCGCTATGATAATTGGCCTAAAAATCATTTGATTGCTGTAGTGGTATATGAGTTTGACATTCTTTTTGGTGATAAGATAGCCATGGTAGAATACAATGGAATCCCTTGTAATAGAGCAGACGTTATGGAAATGGAAATAATGAAAACTCTTAATGGGGCTGATATTGGTGGTATTGGACAATTTCAGTTTAATGCTGATTTATCTCAGTATTGTCGTTCAAGAATGGCTTTAAATAACACAAGAAATTATAACGGATGTACTATTTTTATGGCAGTACAAATTGGTTCTATAGCTGAAAGTGGGTGTTTTAATGTTTGATATAACGCCTTATCAAAATTATATTGAAATTGATTCACCCATTCCCTATATAACCAGAAAAAAAGAAACTGTAATGTTATATCCTGTTTTAACAAAAGACGCTAATAAATTTGTTCCTTCTTATGATATTTTAAGAATAGATAAGAATAAAATTGGTGATGTTAATATTATCCAAAGTTCTTATTTACAGTTTTTATTACAAGTTGTTTTGTATGATGATTTGTTTGGAGAAGCAGATGGTATTAAATCGCCACATACAATATTTTATTGGAAATTTATTCATATTTTAGAAATGTGTTTTCATTTAGACAACATAGCAGAACAATTTTTAATAAAAATAAATGACAAAGGAAAATTTATTCTTTTTATAAAAGGTGTTTTAGTAGATTATAAAGATTTTGATAATATCATTCAATTGATTATGTATCAAAATGTTTATGGCTATGAAGATGATACTGATATGAACCCAGATATAAAACAGGCTATAGATGAATATTATTCTTTAGTGAATAAAGGTAAGGAACCAATAACACTTGAACGAAAGATTTCTGTAGTTACGGCTCATAACGGTATAATGAAAAAAGAATTGTTACTTATGACTTATTATAGTTTCATGTCTTTATTTGAAGCAGTAGTGGATGAAATTGACTACATTGTAAATAAAAATATTGAAGCTAACGGAGGAAAATTTAAACAACCTATAGAACATTTTGTATATAGAGATAAAAAGAGCAAGTATAGTAATGCTTTTGGAAAGAAAGAAAGTTTAGAAAAAGGATTCAAAAAAATATAGTTTTAAAATAAGAAAGGGGCAAAAATAAATGGCTGATATTTATTTAGCAGGTGTAGCCACGGTTGATTTGTTTGATGGACAGGAATTATTTTCCACAGCAAAAACCCTGGTAGATTCTTCGGTTTCTTTAAATGTATCTTTGGAGGAAATTCGTGCAGGACAGGGCGCAAAGCTTTATGGCAAATATGCGCATTCTTCTGTAATGGATATTACCCTTACTGATGCTATGTTTCGTCTGGAATATATCGCAAAGAATGTAGGTGGTGAAATTTCTATTGGAGGTACGGCAACTTTTAACGAACAGGTTACAGTAACCACACCAGGAAGTATTGAGGTAACTAATACTCCGGCGGCATTTGGAACTTATGGTACAGTTGGTTGGTATAAGAAGCCTACTGATTCTGCATGGACTTCTGGTGTATTCAGTGGTAAAACACTTACTATTGCTGGGGCAACTGTAGGTGAGATTTATTGTGTGAAGTATGTAAACACTTATGATTCTATGCGGCAGTTAGTAGTAAACGCTAATTTTATCCCGGCAACAGTTCATGCAGTTATGACGGCTTCTCTTTTCCAGGGTAACAGTAATAATCCTAATGATGCCAATACAACTAAGATTGGTGAGGTTCAGATTGATATTCCTCGGCTTATGCTTTCTGGTGCACAGGATATTACTATGAACATGACAGGTGCGGCGCAGACACCTCTTACTGGTTCTGCATTGGCTTCTAGTAGCACAGAGAGTTGCGAAGATGATGCTATTTATGGAACCATTAAGGAGATTATTAATGGTTCTAACTGGATGGATGATGCATATGCTTTAGCTATCACTCCACCTGACATTGAACTTACTATTGGAGAAAAAGAAACTATTGGTGCTTATGCATTGATTAGGAATGCTTCTCCCAAAAAGGTAAGTCCAACTCAGTTGACTTTCACTAGTGCGGCTACCGCTACTGCTACAGTAAGCAATACAGGTGAGGTATCTGGTGTAGCGGCTGGTAAAACCACGATAAACGTAACTTTGACCGCCAAGCCAACAGTAGAAGGTTTCGCCAATATAACCGTGACTTAACTTAGTTGTACTGGTTTTTAACCTTATTTATGGGGCAGATATGTTTCTGTCCCATAGTACATAATTTTTGAAAGGAGGTATGCATTCATGTATACATTTATTTGTCCAGATTCTTATAGAGGAAAAGTTGGAAATAGAGAGATGGTTAAATGTCGTAAACAAGGAGGAAATGTATGTCCTTTTGTTTATTGGTGTGAAAATGCTCAAGATTGGAAACCTATAAGAAATACGCAAGAAACATGTTTGCTTAGAACCAAAATAAATAAACCTGATAATGCCAGTGTTGTTAGATTTATGAAAAAAGGAAAACTTTATATAGAATATAAAGATGGTGTAGTGGTATTAGATAATCCTTTTGATTTTGTTCCTAAGTATGTAACTCTTATTCATAAAGGCGAAAAGTTTTATATTGATAAGAAAAAAGGTTTTGCTTAAAAACCATTGACTTAATGATAATATTATGATATAATTATCCTATAAAAAATAAGGAGGATTATATTATGAAACTTACATTTAAACATTTAGTGGATGCTTATAAGGAATACGAAAGTATTCAAAGTAGTTATAAGGGGGAGAAAACAGATTGGTATGAAGTCCATTTAAGACTTTACAATCTTAAGAAAAGTTTGAATTGGGAAATGGCCCAATCTAATAATTTTTCTTTTAATCTTTTTATTAAAAGAAGTTTAATGAATTTGTTTGAAGAAGAATATAATCGTATAACTATTATTATTGATGAATTGGAAAAACGGGACAGAGAAAAAATGGAACTTAATAAAAGATTCTGTCCCAAATGTGGAAATCGGTTATCTTTTTCACGTAAAAGAATTAATGGAATATCGAAATATGTTTGTGAATGTGAACATTGTCAATATCAACCAAAATGTGAAGCTGGTATGTCTTTAGAAGAGGCTGTGTGGTATTTTGATGCATGGCTTAACCTTTAAACCAAATTACATAAATAAGGAGATATTTTTTATGGAATACAAACAGCGTATTAATCGTGGAGATGTTTTTTATGCAGATTTACGTCCTATTGTCGGAAGTGAACAGGGGGGGATTCGCCCCGTATTAGTATTACAGAATAATGTAGGAAATAAATTTAGTCCTACTATTATAGTTGTTCCTTTGACAACTAAACCCAAAAAGTGTTTACCTATGCACCATGTTATAAATAAAGGCAAATATGATTTTCTTTTAGCTGATAGTGTAGCATTGGTGGAACAGATAAGAAGTATTGATAGAAGTCGATTTAAGGAATGGATTGGTTCATTATCAGGCTGGGATGTTGAACAAATTTATAGAAAGGCTATTATCAATTTGGCTAGAGACTAATTTTTTATAAAGAGAGGGGAGGTAGCTTTTTGGTGGATGAAGCGGCAGTGCAGGAAATTAAAGTAGACTTAAAAGCCGCAAATGAAAAAATAAACGAACATGAAATTAAATTGGTTCGTTTGGAGGAATCGCACAAATACATTACACAAATGGCAGAAGATGTTATAGGGGCGACAAAAGAATTAAATAACACTATGCAGAATGTTCAGCTTGCCATGATAGGTATACAAGGAAATATGGAAAATTTAACAACAGATATGGGAGATATTAAAGACCGCATGAATAAGTTTGAAGATGATAGTAATATCAATATTCTTTCTGCAATTAAAAAGAATTGGAAAACAATAATTCTTGCGTTAGCTTTTGTAGGTTATGTTATGTTGAGTAAATATGGAATCCATATTTAATTCATAGAAACTTAAAATTTAATTTTAAAGAATGAAAGGAAGGGTTGATATGCCAGATTTTGGAATTGTTTCTATTCCTGCAATTGTAGTGATTGCTTATCTTGCAGGAAGCATTGTAAAGAATTACACCAAACTTGATAACAACAAAATCTTACCTATTGTGGGTATTGTGGGAGGTATTTGTGGAGCATTGGCGTTTAGGATAATGCCAGAGTTCCCAGCGCAGGATATCATGACCGCAGTGGCTATTGGTATTGTTTCGGGAATGGCTTCCACATGGGTAGACCAGACGGTAAAGAAGGTTACAACCAAGTAACAAAAAGTAGAAGCCGTTTAAAGACTTGTTGTTGACAACTTATAATTGAAGGGGAGAGCGAAGGGTTTACTCTTTTGTACTCTCCCATACATATTAACATATTTAAAGAAAGGAAATGAATGCTATGAAAAAAATAGAAGTTAAACCAGTTTATATTGAGGAATTTGATGTACATGTTTCTCCCTATTTATTGCCAGCAGAAATAGAATTAATTGCTAAAAAGATGATGGGAGGTAAGAATTATGCCGAAGAAATTTATATCCGTGATATTCTTATCATTAAATTGCTTACAGATATAACGGATGAAGAAGCCGAAGATTATGATTATCTGGTGCAGAGCGGTGTAATGGATAAGATATTAGCCAATGTTAAGAATTTGTATTTGATTCAGTGTTATATCAGTTATGCACGTAGTACTTCTTTGGCAGTTATTAAGTTTCTTGATACTTTATCTAAGAATTTGGATAAGTATGGTAAGAAACTTCCTTCAAGTAAAGAATTACAGGAAATGATGAAAGAAATTAAAAACATTGAAATTCCAAGCGTTAAGAATTAGGAGAAAAATATGCCAATAGCTAAAAATGCGGCGGAATTTTATGGAATATTCAATGAGCCAGTTCATAATGCGGTTGAATATGTAATGAGTAAAATATTAACCAATTATAAACATCTTATTAATCAGATTGTTTATGGAAGAAGTCCAGAAGAATATGAAAGAACTTATGAATTTCTGGAATCATGGGAAGCCAAGTCTAAAAAAACAAGACAAGGTGCTGTAGGGGAAATGAGTCAAGATGTATCTTTTATGAGTTATAACCCAGAAGCTTTTCAGCATGGAAGTTTATATACTTCTTATGGAGATGTAAGAGATGAATTGGCAGGAATTATTTATCAGGGATTAGGTGGAAATCTATTTGGAGATGGATGGTGGACTAATCCCCGTGACCCCTGGACACCATTAATTCAGCAATTAAATGAAGGGAAGAAACTAAGAGAGTGGTTTATTGAAGGAATGGAAAAACAAGGAATACAATGCCGTTCTGTTGGAGTAGGCCATAACATTAGTTCATTTTGGTAGAAAGTTATGAAAAATACAATATTAGGTTTAGATATGAGTACCCTTTCGTCAGGGTACTCTGTTTTTAATTGTAAGAAAAAGTTAGTTGATTATGGAGTTTGGAAACAAGATAAAAAAGTTTTATGGAGAGACAGATGTATAAATATGGGGAATGAACTATCTAAATTAATAGATGTTTGTTCCCCTTCTTTGATTTATTGCGAAGATACTATTCTCAATGGAGAATTAGGTGGTAATGTTCAGACGATTAAAATGCTTTCTGTTTTACAGGGGATTGTATTAGGAGTTTCTAATGTTCATGGAGTAGAAATAGAATTTCTTATGCCGTCTGCATGGCGTAGGGATTTAGGAGTATACGATGGAACGAGAGAAGGAACTAAACGTCCTATGATGAAATATAAAACAATTCAAGTAGTAAATCAAATTTATGGACTTGATTTATTTTATAATTTAAATATACCTAAGTCTGTAAAGAATCAAGATGATATAGGAGATGCTATTGGTATAGTACATTCTCAATTATTTCCAGTTGAAAACATAACAAAACAGAAAGGAATGGGACGAAAAGCCAAAACAAAATAAAAGGAGTGAGTTATTGTGGCTTTAAATAGTAGTAATTTTCAGATTTTAGTTGCGGCAACATTGGATGCCGCTAATATACAAAAACAGTTAAACGCAATATCCAAAAAATATGGAACGATGAAGATTAATTTAGATGTAGACAATACATCTTTAAATAATGCCACTAACTCATTAAATAATTATCAGCAAGGTTTAAAACAAACTAGTGAAGCGGCACAAAATACATCTCAAAGCATTGGAGACATTATAGGTAAAGTAACCAAATTTGGGGGGGCTACTTTAATTATAAATAAATTTCGACAAGCAATTGTTGATGGATATGGTGCAGTAAAAGAACTTGATGCTTCTGTAACAGAATATAGAAAAGTATCAGAACTTACAGATTCTCAAATGGGAGGTTTCATTGATACCGCCAGAGAATTAGGTTTAACAGTGGCAAGAACAGCAGATGAAATGGTAGAAGCGGCTACAGAATTTAAAAAGATGGGTAATGATGATTCCACATCTTTACAGTTAGGTAGATTAGCTACTATGTTTCAGAATATTGCTGATGAAGCAATAAGTGCTGGTGATAGTGCTAGTTTTATTAACTCTCAGATGAAAGCATTTAATTTTACAGCTAATGAAGCTATTCATGTTTTGGATGCTGTTAATGAGGTAGCTAATAATTTTGCTGTTTCTTCTGGTGATATTTCTACAGCTTTACCCAAAGTTGCTAGTACAATGGCATTAGCTGGAAATAGTTTTGAGGAAACTATAGGATTACTTACGGCTGGTGCTGAAATAATTCCTAATCAGGCTTCCAGAATTGCTAGAGGTTTACGTTCTATCACTTTGAATCTTCAAGGTTTAAATGAGGATGGAGAGCAAGTTGCTGGAATGGCGGCTTCTATGCAGGAAGAATTTGATAAGTTAGGTATTTCTTTGCTGGACAATCAGGGACAGATTAAAAGTACTTATCAGATTTTTAGCGAATTAGCAGAAATTTTCCCAAAATTAGATAAAAATACACAAACGTATTATGCTAGTTTGATTGGCGGTAAAACTCAGGTAGACGTAGTAACAGCCATACTTAAAAACTTTGAAACTGCACTTAACGCTACAGATACAGCTATAAATTCTGTTGGTTCTGCCATGATAGAAAATGAGAAATATCTTGATTCTATTCAAGGTAAATTATCTGCTTTAAATTCTGAATTTGAGAAATTCTGGACAGAAGGAATCAGTTCAGATATGGTAAAACAGATAGTTGAATTTGGAACAGGTGTTCTTAAATTAGTAAATGCTTTAGGTGGATTACCTACTATTCTTACAGCCGTAGTAGGAATTATAGCTACTTTAAAAGGCTATAACATAATAACTTCTTTAGGTAAAATGGGAAGTTCGTTAGCTAATGTTATAGGTTTAGTAGTTAGTTTAAGGAAAGATGGTTTTTCTTTAATTGAAATATTTACTGGCTTATCTTCTAGTGCTACATTAGCAAGTGTGGCTATTGGTGGAGTTGCGGCGGCCTTAACTATAGGTGTTGCGGCCTATTCTTATTATACTCAAGCACAAGCCAAAGCAAGAGAAGAAGCTTTAAAAGCCGCAGAAGATTTCGGCACAGAAGCCACTTCTTTAGCAGATTTACAGAAAAAGTATAATGAAATATGGACTTCTCAAGATGATGAAGAAACAAAAGCTACTAAATTAGCAGAAGTTAGAAAAACTTTAACTGACCAGTATGGGCTTGAAAAAGAACAATTGGATAAGTTAAATGAAAGTCGCGAAGCTGGAAATGCTTTATTAAATGAAGAAGCTTTTTCAAAAGCCGCAGAAGCTTATGCAAAAAGTGTAGATGAAATACAAAAAGCACAAGAATATCTCCTTAATAATTCTATGCTTAATTATGGCGTAGATATAGGAAATAATTTAAGTGATGAAGTATTTACTAAATTAGATAAAGCTTTTAAAGATGTATCTGAAAAAGCACAAGGAATGATTGTAAATCTTAAAGGTACACCAGAAGAATTAGAAAAAGCTTTAGTAGAAGCTATCAATTATATGTCAGCTTTAGAGAATCCCACTCAAAATGAAATAAATTTATTAAATCGTTTTAAGAGTGATTTAAGAAGTTTATCGAAAGAAATTGATAGTTCTAATGAAGTTATAAGTAGAACACAGCAAGCTTATCTGCTTAATAACGATGCAGTTCAAACTTTCCTTAATTCCAGTTATCAAACAAAGGAAGAAATGGAAGCGGCAAAACAAGTAGTGTTAGATAGTTTAACACCTCTTGATTCTTACCGTAAAGGTTTTGAAAATATTGTTAGTAGTGCGTTCCCAGAATGGAGCGAAAGTTCTAAAGAAAATGCAGAAGATTTAAGAGTTGAAATGAACAATGGTTCTGATGCCGCCGAGGAATATGCTAAAAAGATAAAAGAATTAGCAGGAAGTTTAAGTGAATGTCAAACTGCCTATGATACACTTACAGAGGTAGCAAAGGAATACAATGAAACTGGTAACTTAAATGTTGAAACTTTATCGAAATTATTAAAGCTTAATCCAGAGTTTTACCAAGCTTTATCTATGCAAGAGGGAAAGCTGGTTGTCAATACTGAACTTCTTAACCAGATGGCTCAGGAGTACGCTACAAATGCGTACAGCGCAGTAACAGCGGCCCAAGGGGTTGATACCTTATCTACTTCGTTGGATGGAACTGCAACGGCAGGAATTGACGCTACTCAGCGAATAACCGAAGCCGGGAACGCCGCTATAGAAGCAGGACAGAAAGCTTTAGAAGGTGCAAAAGGATTTAGGTCACTTATAGGAAGTATGGGGACATTTGTCAGTACTTTAAAAAGTGGTTTAACTGGTGATAATGGAGATGGAACAAAAGAGTATGGTCATGCTTTTGATGCTCAAGTTCAAGCTTATCAAAAGAAACAGCAAGATGATTTATTAGCCCATTTATTTGATGGGATTTCAATTGATACTAGTGGTGGAAAGAAAAAGGGTGGTGGCAAATCTGGTAAGGATAGTGCAGAGAAAGCCGCCAAAGAAGCCGCAAAAGCTTACAAAGAAGAATTTGAAAAACGTATCAGCGAAATTAAATTTAAGTTTGATATGGGAGATGTTACTGAACTAGGATATTGGAAAGAAGTAGATAAAATAGTTCAGGAATTTTATGCTAATAATGAAGCTTATGCAGAAGAATATAGAGATTGGACAGCTAAGATACAAAAAGGAATGGTATCTGGAACTAAAGCAAACTTTGAATTAGAAAGGGATGCTTTAGACCATAAGTTAGCTATGGATTTGATTTCTCAAGAAACTTATTATAGAGAACTTGAGAAATTAAGACAAAAGTATTATGCACAGGATGCTATTTATGCGGCACAAAGTGAAGATATCGAAGAAGAAATATATGCTTTTAAGAAAAAGAAATTAAAAGATTTAGCAGAAGAACGTAAGAGACAGCGTAAAAAAGAATGGGATGAAGAAACAGATTGGTTAAATGAGCAGAAGTCACGTTATGAAACTGCTTTTAATTATATTGATTCTTTAGCCCAGAAAGAAATTGATGCTCTTGAAGAACAAAAGAAAGCTATTGAAGATAAATACAATGCAGAGATAGATAAAATCAATGAAGCGCAAGATGCTTTAAATGATGAAATTGAATTGCAGGAAAAGTTAGAAGCTTTAGCCAAAGCTCAGAACACAAAGATTAGAGTTTATCGTGAAGGTGTAGGTTTTGTTTATGAAAATGACCAGTCTGCCGTAGATGAAGCCAAAGCCGCTCTTACACAGTATCAGAAAGAACAGGATACTAAGAAAGAGATTAAACGATTAGAAGATATTAGAGATGCTACAATCGAAAGTGTAGAGGAACAGATTGAGTATTGGGAAAAGTATAGGGATGAATGGAAAGACATGGTTAATTCCTATACAGAACAACAGAACAAACTTATTGCTGAACAGGTTTTAGGTATTTCACTTGAAGGTGAAAACTGGGAAAAACGTTTAGGAAATTTACAAGATTACGTAGATAGATATAACAGCATTCTTTCTCAATTGAAACATAGAGGAAGTTATGATGATGATGATTGGGACGATGATGATTATGATTATGGTACTGGTGGAGGTGGTGGCTCTGCTGGTGGAGGTGGCACAATTGGCCCGTCTGACCATGCTGGAAGTGGTGGACATTGGGATTCCAGTGATTCATCACATGGCCCCGGTGTAGCCGCTAATGGAACAACGACAGGCCATGGTCTTACAATGGTAGGAGAAAAAGGTAGAGAATTAAGAGTTTTAGGAAACGGAGTAAACGAAGCTGACGGTATTGTTCCTAATCATTTGACTGAGAATCTTATGAAATTAGGACAATATTCACCTAGAGAATGGATTAATGCTCTTACACACAATTCTGGTAATCAACAGTGTTCAACGCAGTATTCTTATGCGTTTGATAGTCTAGTATTACCTAATGTAACTAATGCAGATAGCTTTATTAGTGAATTGAAAAATATTAAAAATCAGGCAATTCAGATGGGAGGAAGGAGGTTTTAACCTCCCCTCTTTACATAAAAAAGGAGTGAGATATTATGACAGGAAATTTTGATATAAATAAAGAATTATTGGATGCAATGAGAATTATCGCAAGACAAGAAATAGAAAAATGTAATAGAGATATTACAAAAACTGCTAGAGTAATAGCGGTAAATACTGATAAAACAGTTAAAATAGAAATGGATGGAAAACAATATGATAATATTCCTAATTATAATGGGACTACTTTAACAACTAATGATATTGTAAAAGTAACTTATCCTCAAGGACAGACAAGTAATATGTATATATCTGGGGGGGGCGTTTAATAATATTGGGTATAACTGATTATGGAATTTTGCAATTAAAATCAGAAAATTCAAATCCTAGTAGTCCAGAAGGTTCGCAAATTTCATTTCATGGAATGGGTGGAGATACAGGAAAAGGTCAAGATTATTTGTGTTTAGATGCTAATAATGGAGATATAAGAATATTTGGTAATTTTGGAGGGGGAGATATTGTAAAAGTGTATGCTTTTACAAATGATGGGTTATATTTTGATGGCAAGAAAATAGGGCCTTAATATAAAGGGGTGAAAAAATAAATGGTAACAAAACCAATACTTAACGCTATGATAGCGTTTGATGCTACCAATCCAGCAACGTTTACATTTTATTCTGTTGGTGGCAATCAGGTAGTAAAGAATCAGCTTACTATACGAAATAACTCTACAAATCAGATAATTTATCAAAATTCAGTAGAAACATTTAAGTTTGAGCATACTGTTCCTGGTGGGACTTTAACTAATGGAACATATTATAATGCTTCTATTATCACTTATGATGCTACAGGAGAAGCAAGTACTCCTAGTGAGCCTATACAGTTTTGGTGTTATAGCGCACCTACTTTAACTTTTACTAATATTCCTCCTACATTGATTATAAATGCTTCAAGTTTTTTATTTGAGTTTACTTATAATCAGGCACAAGGAGAATTGTTAAATTACTATTCTGTTATTTTATATAACTCAAATCATAGTGAAATAAATAACAGTGGAGAAATTTATCCTGGGGCCGGGACACCTCCGTTATCATTATCTTATTTATTAACAGGTTTTGATGATAGAACTTCTTATTATATAGAGGTAAAGGGGTATACAGTCAATGGAACTTTAGTTACTACAGGACAGACTTTGTTTACAGTAACTTATTCTAGTCCTTCTGTTTTTGGTATTTTAGGATTGACAAATGACTGTAAAGAAGGATATATTACAGGAGAATCTATTATTTCTATTATTGAAGGTGAAAGTAATCCTTCTCCACCTATATTTATCGACAATGCTACAGGTCAAGAAATTGACTTAAGAGGTGAGGGGCATTGGGTAAGATGGGTGAGCGGATTCCAGGCAAATGGAGATTTCACTGCACAATGGTGGATGCGTGACATGAATCCTGATACAGAAATCAGTTATTTTTACAATAATATAGGACAAAAAATAACCTTTACTTATAGACATGGTTATTATAGAAATGAAACTACTTTAAAAACTTATGTAGAGTTATGGTGTACTAATAATGCTATAACAGGAGATATTTACTTTAGATATAGTAATTATATTCCCCTTCCTGCTGACACTGATTATTTAACTTTATGGGTAAGAAGGATTGGAAATATATACGATATTATGTTGGTTAATTTAGGGCCTGTAATCCCCGTAGCCAAAGTTATAGGAGGTGGAGAGAATGTTTAGTTTCGTAGGTTACAACTTCGTACAAGATAGTAACGCCCTCGACCCATCACCTAGTAGTGTAAATAACATAACTAGCATTCAGTTACAGAATGGTATTTACGATTATTTTCATTTGACCAATAATGTAACAGCCGAATATTCTCCTATTGAGCCTTTAGAATGGGCTTATTTGGATATTATCAATGCTAATTTTAATGGTAATATCAATGGTGGTAACGTTGAGTTCTTATTGGATTATTTGACAGCTATCAAAGTAAAGAGAAGAATAAAAGGAACTTTCAACTGGGTAACTTTGAAAACAGTTCCAGTTAAAACATTTGATGATTTAAACTTCGTGTTTAGGGATTATCTTAACGGAAATTTTGTGGATTATGAGTATGCTTTGGTTCCAATTCTAAATGGGGCCGAAGGAGATTATATAACCAATAGTATTACCAGCCAATTTGCAGGAGTGTTCTTATGTGATAAGGATACTATATACAAATATTATGCTGGTGTTTCTTATGGTAGTGCAAAACGTGTGAAAAAAGTAGGAGTATTTGAAGCTTTTGGTAGTCAATACCCTATTGTAGTATCAAATGCTTTAACGAATTATCACTCTGGTAGTGTAAGTGGAACGATTCTTCCTAAAGATTATGATGAAACTAGAGCCTTAAATAGAATGGCGATTGTACAGCAAGGTAAAGAATTAATTGACTTTATTACAAATAATAAAGCGAAAATTCTAAAGGATTGGAACGGAAATGTGTGGCTTATTATGCCAATTGGAGAGCCAACTACCAGTTATAATAGTAGCTGGGGTATGGGTAAAATTGATGTAAACTTTGAGTATGTAGAGGTAGGAGATGCCAATTCAGAAAGTGATTTAATGTCACTGGGATTGATTGAACCATCGGTTGATACTTCTACAATTAATAAATAAAGAAAGGAGTAGATTAATATGGCTTTAATAATAAATCAAGATTTATATACAGTTACTAAGCAAAGAGTTAAAAATCGTCAGATAAAAATTAATCTACTCAATTATTCTTATCAGATTGTAGACGAAATAACAGGTAATGTTGTAAGTGGAACCATTAATGTTGATGCTAATAATGACCAGCGAAGGTCTTGCAACATTACCTTAGTTGTAGATGATAGGAATGAATTTGAGATTAAGAGTGGTGGAAAAATTTGGTTAGATAAGTACATTCAGATTTTTGTTTCTGAGTTTAATTTCTTAACACAGGAATGGCAGTGGGTTAATTTGGGTATTTATATTATTAATACTCCCACATGGGCTTATGATGCTTCTACAAATGCTTTATCTTTTGAAGGTTTAGACTTAATGGCTAAATTAACAGGTGTAAGAAATGGATATATTAGTGATATGCCTACACTTATTCCCCAGGGAAGTAATGTACGTAATGCTATTATTGAAATTTTGAAATTGGCAGGAGTAGAAAAGTATATTGTAGAAGAATTACCTTATACTTTACCTTATGATATACAGGTAGATATAGGAGATACAGTCTATAATTTATTGGCTCAATTAAGAGATGTTGATGCTACAAAGGAAATCTTCTTTGATGTAAATGGAGTATTTAAATATCAAAGCATTCCTAGTGGTCATGATGAAGCGTCCCTTATAGATGATGATGTATGGAACATAGTTACATTGACAGAATCTATTGTTACAGATTTTGAATCAGTAAAAAATGTAATAAGAGTATTTGGAAAATCTCTTGACCCAACATATTTTCCTTCGGCAACAACAGTTACAAACAATATAATTAATCTGACAATTGCAGATTATCCTACTAATATTACTGCTGATACAAGTTTCACTGTAGGTTGGGTAAATCCTATAACTATGGGTGGAAATCCTTTTATAAAAGTAAATTCTAATACTGCTTTACCTCTTGTTAATGAAGATGGAACGCCAGCGGCATTAGATAGAGCCAATCAATACTATGTTGCCAGATATCAAAATCAGAAATTTATATTTTTAGGATATCAGCAAATATATGGAGAAGCTAAAGATGAAAACCCAGAAAGTCCTTTCTATATAGGAAGTACAATAGGAGAAATTGCTATTCCTTTACAGGGTGGAGAATATGACAATATTTATACTAACGAATTAGCCCGTCAAAGAGCAAAATATGAATTATTTTTGCGTACAAGAATGAATGATGGAGTTAATTTAACATGTGTTCCTATTTGGTGGCTGGATGTAAATATAGTTGTTTCGTATACAGTAAAGGATACTAATACGCCAAAACAATATATTATTAAAAGCTTTTCAGCGGATTTGCAAGAAACTGGTGTTCAGAATATCAGTATGATATCTTATTATCCGCAATATGAATCTTTTTAAGGAGGTAAGAAATGAGTGTATTATATCCATCACTTTCTAATACAACGTTTCCAAATACTATTCAAAGTTTTGTAACTTTCTTGAATATTACTCCTACTGATGCTTCACTGATTCAAAAATATCAGCTTGCGGTACAGTCAGGAAATATGGAAGAAGCAGAGAATATATTTGGACAAATACAGAATGGTAATCAGAAAATTATTGATGCTACTAAATTAAATACTTTGGTAGACACTACAGTTGCATTGGAAAACTTTTTTAAAACGGATGTATTTCCTTACATTGATGTTAAGCAGAATGAATGGCAGAATATTATTAATCTGTTTAATTATAAGGGAGTTTATAGCCCTGTTACTACCTATGTTAAAAATAATTTTGTAACTTTTACTTATAATGGTGTAGAATATGTATATATTGCTACTGCAAATCCACCTGTAGGAGCAGACCCTACTAATGCCGCTTATTGGAGAAATCTTTCTATTCGTGGTGAAAAGGGAAACTCAGGAGTAGGAATGTCATTCCTTTATGCATGGGATTCTACGGTTCATTATTCTGTACAAAATGTAGTAACTTATGGTAACTATGTATGGGGTGCGACCAAAGAGAATCAGAATCAGGCCCCTTTTGAGGGTTCAGAGTATTGGTCTAACATAGGTACGATTAGACCCCGTGTAATCCCTATTACGAGTTCTTACCCGGCTTTACAGGAGGCAGGAGATTTATGGTTCCGCATTTTGACTGATGGGGAGGGTATATAAAAGATGGCGAATCTATCTCAGTATAATGGTACAGGTTTCGACCTTATTAAATGGCAGGATTTAGCCTTAAAGAACGAAAGTTTAAGACAGCAGTTTATGCAGTATTTTAGAGAAGGATATTATTCTCAGGCATTGGCTCTTATTACAGATAATGCTGATATAGATTCAGAAACAGTAAGACCAGAAGTGTTTAATATGATAAATACTTCTTTAACTTATTTACAGAATCTTTATTATAATTCTGTAGAGGTTGTATTATCAGAAGATGAACAGCAGTTTCAGCTTATGATAAATAATTTTATTAACAAAAAGGAATTTAGTGAAACAGCCACATATGTTCCTTATAACTTTGTAGTATATAATCAAGAAATATACATGTGTTTAAAGGCAACTACAGCAGGTATTCTTCCTACTAATACAGATTATTGGCTTCTGATTGGATTAAAGGGAGAAATAGGGGCTACAGCTATTGATACCACATTAAAATATAAATGGGATTATAAAATTACTTATTCTGTAAAAGATGTAGTCACTTATGATAATATTTTATACGTAGCTAAGACAAGAAATAATAATTCCCAACCTGACACTAATCCAGAAGATTGGGAAATATTTATGAAGATTCCTAGAGCGAAAATTATTGTATCTGCTACAGAACCTAATTCAGATGCTTTAGTAGTAGGTGGTCAATGGTGGCAAGTAAATAAAGTATATCCAAATAAAACAGTTACAGTATCAGATGTAAATAATATTTCATTAACAGTAAATGATAGTGAAACAGCACCTATAGAATCAGTAGAAGCTTATGGTAATATAGAGCAGTTTTCCACGACCGGGGCACAGATGCTGGATATACCATCATTGTCGGCCCGTACCTCCAATGGAGTAACGTTCACCCCAAATCCAGATGGCGCCATACTTGCTACCGGAACTGCTACAGGTGGTAATGCCACTTTCTATCTTAGCGATAGACTTTCCGTCCCATCCGGGGATTATTATATTTCAGGCTGTCCAGACGGTGGCGATAAATCGACCTACGTAATCAAGGGGTATATAAATACGTCCGATGGTACCAGTTATGCATATGCATATGATATCGGTGACGGTGACACGTTGACAGTTAAGGACGGACAGACCCTTTCCCTTGCCATAACCATAGGCAACAATGCATCCGGTCCCCTGGTCTTCAGGCCCATGCTCTATGCAGGTTCCACGCCCAAGCCCTGGGAACCCTACACTGGCGGCAAACCTTCTCCTAATCCAGAATTTCCACAGGATATTAAAGGAGTAGGTTGGACACCTAATTTATTGAGTTTTAAAGAGTGGCATGATATTATTGTTTTAAATAGTTCTAAAGGAGTAACAAGAGGAACAGCAATATGGGATTTTTCTCTTAGATATATAACTTTAACAGCTACAGAAGAGGATTGTTATACTACTTTTGATGCAAATGATAAAGTTTATAAAATTCCTGTAAAGCCTAATAAGGGATATATTCTTACGTGGGATGCTATAGGAGATATAGGAAAAGTATATATATTTCGTAACGGCCTTAGTGCTTCTTCAGTTTCTATAGATAATACTATAGGGGTATTAAGAATGACTACTAATGCAGATACAGAGTTTATTACGTTTAGATTGGGAGTAACTAATGCAGGAGAATCCTGTACTTATACTAATTTGATGTTTATGGAAGATAATAATTTTATTACAGAATATGTAGATTATGCAGAAAAAGGAAAAGGTGTAATGGAAGTAACTACATCTGGATTAAATTTGTTTGATGCTAGTAAGATTCCTACTAAAAGTGAAAGTGGAGTAACAGTAACCAATAATGGGGATGGTAGTTTTACTATAACAGGAAGTGGTACAGTTACAGCAAGTTTTGGTGGATATTATGTATACAGTAGAGAAAATGCGATAAAATTTATTGAATATATCGAAAAAAATTTAGGGACTTATTCAATGACCAATGGAGATGTTTTTCCATATTTTTACTGGAAAATTGGTTATAGTACTACAAGTGTTTTTGAAATTAATACAAATACTAATTACACAAGAAAAATTTCAAAAGAAATAATAAATACTTTTAAATCAAATGAAAATTTAAAAATAATAATTGGTTATCATTTAAGTAATGGGGCTACTATTGTGCCAGGAACAATAAAACCTATGCTTTGGAAAAATGATACTCCACCAACAGTTAATGATTGGGTTCAATTTTCTGGCATTCCCACTTGTGCAAAAGCTATGTTATCATCTCAACTTTATAAGATAGATAACTATGCACAAGATTATTTTCATTATGGTGATGGACAATGGGAAGTAATTCACAAAATAAAGAAAGTTGTGTTAGATGGAACGATTGATTATGACACATATAATATAATGACAAATTCTAAAGAAATAAGACCTCTTGGAAGTGCTTATTATAGTATGGTGATTCCTGCAAAAATACAAGGTGCTTATAGCGATAAATTTAGATGGGTTGAAAGTACGTGGGAAAAAGATGAAGTAGGAATTTTTTCTAATTTTGCAGGAAATGAAACAAATTACAAATATTTAAGTTTTAGGATTCCTGCTGATGCTGACCCAAATGAGTATATGGATGCACACCCTACTACAGTATTATTTATTCCATATAACAATGGAAATGATTATTCTGTAAGTGAAACCATAGAAGATTTTAATGAAGGAAATGAATCTGCTATTGAATTATCTCAATTGAATAGCTTTTTACCCTCCACACAAATGAGTGTTTCTTCTTATATTGCGCCTACACAAATAGGCTTGACATATTCTGCTGATGTAGACACGTATATGAAGAATAATTATACGTGATTGATATAAATATTAAAATAATTGAAAGGAGTGGTAAAAATGGCTCAGATGAACATTGAAATGAACGTAAAAAATGATACTGGGTATGACCAGCTTCATCCTAAAACCAATGTTGATGTAGTAGAAGGAGCGGCCCCTAAATCCATAGGGGCTACTGCTACTGCCACTGTAGCAGGATGGACAGGAACAGCGGCACCATTTACACAAATAATTAGTATAGCTGGTGTTACTACTACAAATAATATTGAAGTAGGTTTAGCTTCTACTGTTAATTTAGACCAACTTAAAATGGCTATGAAATGTATTATTCAGTGTACAGCACAAGCGAATAATCAGGTTACTTTAACAGCGTTTAAGAATAAACCTACAATTGATTTACCTATCCAGGTAATAATTTTGGGTTAAGAACAAAAAGAAAGAAAGGAAAATAGTTTTATGAGTGTGTTAAACAGATTCCCAACTGGGGGAGGCAGTAATGATGGTTTGACAGCCACCCCAGGAGAAGTTTTAAGTGGTTACAAATTCGTAGGAGCCAGTACAGACGATGTTCAAGTGGGTACTTTACAACTTACTGGTAATGCCGCAACGAACCATGTACTTAGTGGTACTACGTTTTATACAAACAACCCCAAGAATAAGCTTACTGGTTATATGGCAATCAATAACATCAGAGGATTTTCTGTAAGTCTTATAAGTGGCAGAAATGTAACGGTTCAATGGACTAATCCTGTACAAACTGCTGGATATCCTTACAGTGGGGTATATGTAAAATACCAAACAGGTTCCTATCCCACTCCTTCCACTGGTACACAGGCGTACAAGGGAGTAGGAAGCAGTGGGGCAAGTGGGGCCGTATCTCAGATTAATTTAACTATGCCAAGCCTGGGTACTACGTATTACTTTATCTGTTATTCCTATTGTATAACATCAAATGGTGAATTAATTGGTTTACCTTGGCAAACTACAGTAAATACAGGTAGTTCTCAAATAATTACCATTAATGCTACACAAAATTATACTATCCCGGCAGGATATAACAGCGTTGATTTGTTCTGTGTTGGTGGCGGCGGCAGTGGTAGTTGGATGAATAGTAAATATACTTATGGAGGTGGGGGCGGTGGAGGTGGATATACTTCTACTGTAGGAAACGTAGCTGTATCAGCAGGACAGGTACTATATTGTGTAGTTGGAAATGGAGGAAGTGGTACAGGGGCAAGTGGGGCCGCTTCTACTGTTTTCAGAAATGGTGTAGTTTTATGTAGTGCAGATGGTGGTAAATCCAATACCAGTACAACTTATGATGGTGGCTCTGGCGGCTCTGGTGGCGGCGGTGGTGGTCAGAGAGATGGTAATATTCCTGGACAATGGGGTGGTTCTAATGGTGCTGGTGGAGGTAGTGTAGCGGCTAGTGGTAGTGGCGGTAGAGGTCAAGGATTTACTACTACTGCTTTTAGAGAAAACTGGGGAACTGTTTACTCAGGTGGTGGCGGCGGTGCTGGTGCTAATACTGGCTCTGGTGGCGGTGGAAACGCTGGCGGTGGAGGTGGTGGAGGCGCTAATGGTGGTGGCGGCGGGGGTTCAGCTAATACAGGTGGTGGGGGAGGTGGTCAATACTGGCCCAACGGAACCAACGGTGGAAATGGAGGTTCTGGTGTAATATTGATAAGAATAAAATAATTTAACGGTATGAAAATTTAAAGAAAGGAAATAATTAAGTATGGCTATAATGAATAACTTTGCTTCTGGTGGTGCGCCTACAGATGAATTGACGGCAACCCCGGCAGAAGTAATGAAAGGTTATAAATTTCTAGGTGCTGGTTCTGATGAAGAACAAACTGGTACATTGGAATTAACTGGAAATGCGGCTGTTAATCATGTTTTACAAGGTGAAACATTTTATAATACAAATCCTAAGAACAAACTTACAGGTACTATGACTGTAAATAGTATATTTTCTTTTAAGGCGCAAGTAGTCAGTGGGCGGCAGATTTTGTTTACGTAGCAAAATCCGACTACTGCGACAAGGAAGCCGTTCTAGTGATGGCAGAAATCGTGTTATTTATAGAAGTTTTGGTATCATTTTAGCCATTCTTCATTAATTTTAAAAATAAATTTTAAGAATGAAAGGAAAAGAAAAATGATTGTACATCAGGTTTATGCGTATATTTGGAATGAAACTGTACAGAATATTGTAGTATGTGATAATTACCAGTTAGCGAATGATATTGCTAAAGGTTGTTATGGTAATGATGCTTTTGCTGTAGATTGTTTACAGTATCCTTGCCAAATTGGAGATAAATATGTAGATGGAAGATTCTATAGAGTTCCAGAAGCTACTGAAAATGGAGTGTTAGTAGCCAAACCTATGGATACTACACCTGTTGATGTTAGTGAATTAGTGGAAATTGAATATGTTCCAACACAGGAACAGGAGGTTGCTACTTTAAAAGCGCAGAATGCTATATTAGCTACTGCTACTTCGTTTATAGCTAATACATTTACAGATGAACAAGCTATTATGGTAGCTGACCTTTATCCTTTATGGTCTGGTGAAAGTGTAAAGTATGAAGTTGGAGAAAGAGTAAAGGATGAAAATTATATTCTTTATAAAGTAATTACTGCTCATACGTCACAGCCAGAGTGGGAACCTTCTGTATCTCCTTCGTTATTTGCAGAAGTAGTAGACCCAGAATAGGTTCCACCTACAAATTCTACAAAGTAAATGTATAGGATACTCTAAAAAGGGTATAATATAAATGTAACCATAAAAAATGATTTCAAGAAAGAGAGGAATTTATAATGGCAGTTTTAAAAGGTCACAGTGACAAGAGGACACCGGAACAGAGACATGATGATGCAATTAATATGCGTGAGGATGTAAAGCCCACTGCTCTTAACACAGAAAAGAATTACGTGACTACTGGCCCAGGTACAGGCAAGGAAGATGAACGTAACGATTGATAATTGAAAAAGGGAAGGGTAAAACCTTCTCTTTTTACATATTTTTTAATATGAATAAAAAGAAAAGAGGTAAATAAAAATGAGTATACTAAACCGCTTCCCAACTGGGGGGGGGACTATCTTCTGAGGTCACAGCAACTAACAATCAGCTTTTAACAGGGTACACAGCTATAACGGTTAACTCTGATGATGAACCAATTGAAGGAACTATGCCTAATTGTGGTACACAGAATTATAGTTTACCTATAAATGGAAGTTATACTATCCCAGAAGGTTATCATTCTGGCGAAGGTAAGGTAACTCAATCTGTTACTACTATGAAAGGTTCTAATATAACACCTAATACATCTGTAGTAACAATTCCCACCAATCAGAAATATATTGATGGGAATTTTACTATTCCTGCATTTGCTTTACCATCTGCTTCTATTTTGAAAAAAGGAGCAACATATACTTTATATGGAAAAAAGGTTACAGGAGAATTTGAGGGCTTCGTTCCTAGTGTTACAGATTTATATTACAAAGGAAATAATATAGCTAATTTCAGTTTTAAGGTGGCATATGGATATTCTGTACTAGGCTCTGTTAAATTTGAAACTGCTCAAATGATAACTACATCAGATAGAAATGGAACTGCTGGCCCTTTATGTAGTGGAAGAAGTTATAATTTAACTCCTTATAATTCAATTAATATTGAAGTAAATCCTCCAACTCCATCTATTTCTTTATCTACAGTTTATAGGGGTGTAGTATTTCATTATGGGAGTGATTTAAATACAAGAGATGCATTTATAAATTCAACAAAACCATCAACTTATGTATTTAGTTTTGATATATCAGGAATAAATGCAACTAAATGGTTTGCGTTTATGTTTTTTTATAAAGAAAATACTAGTGCCTATAAAGGAATTATAAATCGTATTTGGTTCAGTTAAAAAGAAAGGAAGATTATTATGGCAGATTTAAAAACAGCAAAAGGACTGGTGGAATTTGCACAGTCTAAAATTGGTACTCATTATGCATATGGGGCAAAGGGAGAGATACTTACTAAAACAAAAATATACTCCTGGGCCAGAATGTATCCAAACATTTATACACAGTCCTATATAAACCAGCTTTTAAAATGGGTTGGTGAGTATGCGGTTGATTGTTCTGGGTTGATTTCCTGGTATACGGGTATCATTCGTGGTTCCAGTAACTATGAACAGACTGGTACAAACAAGATAAAGCCCTCCGAAGTGACTGATAGTAAGTTTGGTTGGGCGGTATGGAAAAACGGTCATATCGGAATTGTAGAGAGTTCTAACAAGGTCATAGAAGCCAAGGGTATTAACTATGGCACCATCCGAAGCAACAGGACTTCTACCCCATGGGTAAACGCTTTCCAGATAAAGGATATTAATTATCAGGCAGAGGAAGGTTTACAGGGATGGAAAAAGGTTAAGGATGGATATGTATATTTTCAGAATGGAGTTATGCTGAAAAATGCATGGGTAAGGGATAAAGACAGATGGTATATTTTAGCTGGTGATGGCCTAATGATTCATGACGATTGGTTTTATGAGAATGGAAGATGGTATTATTTGGCTGGTGATGGAGGAATGATTTCTAATCAGTGGCTTTTCTATAAAGATAATTGGTATTATTTTGATGGGGCCGGTGCCTGTTTAACTGACACATGGTATAAATATGAGGGTAACTGGTACTATTTGGATGATACTGGGGCTATGCATAAAGGAATGCTTTATGATAATGGCAGTTGGTATTATTTAGGAGATGATGGAAAATTGATTACAGACACAAGCATTAGATTTGATGCTGGTAACGATGGGGCCTTAAAGTTTGCTGGATTAATAAATAAATTTGATGAATAAGAAGGAGGAAATTATGGTAACAATTAGTAAACTGGGGGGGGCAAATGGCACCTCTGAAACAGAATTTTGTGGTTTAAGTAGCGATATAAAACCTGTAAACGAGGAAATTCCCAATGGTTCATCTTTTTTTGAGATGGATACCTTCAATGTATATTTCTTTAACAAAGCTACAAAAACATGGGTAACTACAACTGAGGGAGGTGTTTAAATGTCTCCCATTCAAGTTTTAGCCATATGTTTAAGTAAGATTAGTAAGATAAATAGTAAGATTGAATCTATACCAGCCGCTTTAGTTTTTAAAGCGTCCATAGATAATGTAGACTTGCTTCCAAAAAATCCCAGTATAGGAGATATGTATAATATAACTGTAAAATCAATCTATGGTGAAGCAGGAATGAATGTAGCCTGGAACGGGACAGAATGGGATGCATTAGGAAGTACCATAGATATGAGTCAGTATTATACAAAGACAGAAGCAGATACTAAGTTTTCTTATAAAAGTACTTCTGAAACAGTTGCAGGAACAGCAATATCTCAAAATTTAACTTCTAATGTTTTGTATATATTTTCAGATGAATTAACATCTTTAAATATTACAGGATTAGATGGTGGAAATGAGCCTTATAATGTTATAAGAGAATGGATGTTTCAGTTTACTTCTGGGGCAACACCCACAGTTTTAACGCTTCCTACGGGGGTACAATCTGAATTGGTTGTATCCCCTAACACCATATATCAATGTAGTATAGTTAATAACTTGCTTACATTTCAAGGATGGAAGGTGAGTAGCTAATGAGTTTTTTACGTAGGGAACAAATGGATTGTTGTAACTATGTGGAAGCTATGGGAAGTAAAATTTTAGTGGATTCTAAAAGTAACTGGATGTATTTAGAGAGTTTAGAAGGTAATACTACTCAAGTTCAAACTACTGGTGCGCAGTTATTTGATATAAGTAATCCTTCATCTGCTATTAATCAATGGGTTATTACAGATAAAAGGATTTCTATAACTAATCCTACTAGTGGATATCTAACTGTAATTTATACAATTAATGTTAAACCTAGTACGACATATACTATTTATAGTATTATAGTAAATGATACACCAGATGCTAACAATATGAATATTACTATTACTTTATTAAAAGAAGATGGAACAACTCAAGATAATATAGTTATTTTGAATAATACTTCATCAGCTAAATTTACCACAACAGTGGATACTAAATCAATTTTTATCTATTTTAGAAATAGAACCACAGGTAATGGAGGATATTTTGAAGATATTATCTTAAATGAAGGAGAAACTACTGTTCCCTGGGAACCATATACAGGAGGTAAACCTTCTCCTAGTGTAGAATATCCTCAAAATATTAACGGAATAAATTTAGTTGATATAAATATACAAGGGACACAAATATTAGATTTGAGTAATATAAATGTCTATAATGATGAAGTTGCTGTAATAGGAAATAATAATGGTTATACTATTACTGGCGAAGGAGATATAACAGTTTCTTTTGAGAAAAGAATAAAAACGGATTTAAAAAAGTTTTTAAAACCTGGAAAAATAACATTAAAAAGTATTATAACTTTACCTAGATTATATGTAACTTTAAGGACCACAGGTAAAGATTGGATATCTTTAAATGGTAACGTAACTAGAGAAATTACTCAAGAAATGTTAGATGATGAAAATTCATATGTTGAAATTATGTTTTTTGCAAGTGTAAATTCAACATCAAAAACTTTAACTCCTGGAACTTATTACCCTATGTTGTATCAAGAAGGAGATGGAATATATCAGCCTTATTATAATCCACAAATAGTTCCTCTTACTTTTACTGAGCCTTTAAATAAAGTAGGAAATTATGCAGATGAAATAACTTCTGTAAAAAGAATTAACCGCTGTATAGAATTTACTTTTAATGGAAGTGAAAATTGGGCAGTAATTTCAACATATGAAGGATTCTATTATGCGGGCATATTACCATTTACTGCTATGAGAAGAGCTGGTTTTTGTAATCAATTTCCTGTAGATACAAAAGGTGAAGCAATTGAATCTATTAGGATTGGTAATGGTAATTCTGTATTGTTCTGCGTATATAGCCGTTTCTATGATGATACTGCCGCAGATAAGGGACTTGCCGCCTGGAAAGCCCATCTTTCTACCAATCCTTTAAAAATAGTTACTTATACAAATCCAGAAGGTTATGTAGAAACTCCTTTGGAACAAAGCAATATTGATGCTATAAAAAGTCTTTATGCTTATAATGGATATACTATCGTAAACAATAATGAAAATACCAACATGAAGATTATGTATAAAACTAAAAGTTAAAAAATATTAAAATACCCACCATCCTTATACATGTGATGGTGGGTATTTTTTATTAATCAAAGTTACGTACTCTTATATTTTTAACACAATCTGGAATCACAAATGCTTTAATATTATTTTTTTCTGTATAGTTTTTTAAAATATTGACTATTTCTTGAGCCACATCTGGTTTGCATTTAGAAGAATCAATACTAATAAACAGTACAGAATCTTTTGAAACATTTATGCACTGTATTCTTTTTATGAGTTGTCTTTTGTTAATTTTCTTTCTTTGCCTTGTTGTCAAGATTCTACCTCCTATTTATATATTTCTTCAAATGCTTGTTGCCATAATGTCCTATCAAATTTATCCATAATTAATGATGGATTCTTCATGAAAGTAATGGTATTGATACCATAAATTGTTTGCATCCTACAACAAATTTCTGCACCTTTTGTAGCATTATCGGAATCGCTATTAATTATATTTCTTAATACTTCATCTTCTGGTTCATCTGATTTAACAGGAGATAATTCTACTAAATATTCCTTTATAATTTCTTTAGACAAAATATCCCCGGCTTTACATTTTAAAAAAGTGCAATTTATAATCTGCATTTTTTCATAATCCCAATAATATTTTTTAACATATTTATAAGCAAATGTTATTGTGCCTTTCATAGACTGGCTATTTACATGAATAATTTCTTTTACTTCATTATTTTCATCACATATACCAAAACGAGTAAGTGTTATTTCCATTTTTATATTCCTCCTTATTTTACTCCCGTTGAGCCAAACCCACCTCTATTTGGATTTCCCAGGGTATTAACTGGTACAAATGAGATAGAGGGCTGATTCTGATAAATTCTGAACTGGGCTATACGGTCGTTTACATAGATGGTTGTATCTCTTATTGCCAAGGCTAAAAATGACCATACATCATCATCTCCGCAATAACTGTTGTCAATAATACCCTGTGAATGCGCCATGATAATGCCAAATTTCTCAGGTGCACTACTTCTGGGAAGAATATGGGCTTCATAGTTTTCTGGTAACTGCATAGATATACCTAAAGAAATTCTACGAATCTCCCCTTTTTTAAGGGTTACTTTTTCGGCGGCTCTTAAATCAATCCAATCAGATTTATTACCATCAATCTTTTGTAGGTGAGTTAATTCTGGATTATGATATTTGATAGGAATAGTTTTGCCTATAAGTTTTTTTATAACTTTATTTTTAATCCAAAATGTACCTAAACTATTTTCCATTTGAATTTCATATGGAAGGTTAGTATTTTGAGCATCTATGCTTATTATTTGTCCTCTACATCCTTCATAACCTTCCATTCCTATAGCTTTTAATAAGTTATATTTTTTTGTTAAAACAACAATATCTCCTACTTTAAATTTCATTTTTAATCTCCTTTTATATTATAATTTTCTAATTAAAGTATCATCAATATGCCAAAAACATTGTGCACTCTCCTTTTCATGACTAAGACTAAGCTGACACTCCAACGGCTAAAGCACGTTGGGTTCTCAATTACTTAGACTTCCAAATATACTCGAAAGTATATAAGACTAATCTATTTCATTAAGACTTTTACTACCAATCATTCCTTTGAATGAATTAACGATAGCATTAGGCTCATGTCTAAACCTATTTATGTTTTCTCTGTTTATATTGCTATACTACTAAGATTTTTACATCCTCTTAATCTATTTACTTCTATATCATGTAGTTTCTTGAAATTATCAAATCTGTTATTACATTTATCAATATTAAAACTTTCCAAATCATTATTTATATTCATTATCAGAAAAGCAGAGTACATGTCTCGTTGAATTTTTATTCCATCAAATTCATTCCATCTTTGAGATAGCGTTTTCTTCTTATAAGTACAGTCAAAATGATTAAATTGACTAGCCTTTACCTTATAAGTATTTATCTCAAATAACATCGTATCAAAATATTTTAATTTTCTATCTATGATTGTCATTAACATAGCAGGCGCACGATTAGCAAGCGATTTACCAAATCGTTTCTTCTTTTTATATTTTCCAGTCTTTTCGCTGATTTCTGTTTTTGTAGACCTCTTTTGAAGTCCTGAAAAATTCATATGCTCTACGAAAATATTATTTCCAAGTGATACTATATAATTTGCAAGGCATTCATGTTGATATTTCCTTATATCTGCTTGTTTTCTGTATAATTCTTTAAGTTGATTTTGATATTTAATATAATGGTTTGATTTATTCCAAGTTACTTTTTTGTTTCCTTGTTTTTTTATTGTGCCATCTTCATTAAAATTATTAAGATTTGTGGCACGTTTACTTCTATCCATTTTTCTAAGAAGAAGCCTTTTCTGATTTTCTATATTTTGAACTTTATCAGCAAGTTCTAATATTTTTACGTCTGATTCACTTGAAATAGCAACGGTGCTAGTACCAATATCCAAACCAACATCACCATATCCAATAGTGTGCTTTATCTCACCAGTATCTGTATTTACTTTTACAGGTGGATTTCCTTTAAATACAATCTGAATATAATAGTGATTTTTATTATGAATAAATTTTCTAAGTATTCTACAATAAGAAATGTCACATTGCATTGCTTGATATTCATAATAATTATCATAATCAATCAATACAGGTATATTTAATCCGTTCCAAATTAACCAATCGTCTTTAAATCTTATGCCAGTTTTATTAGATTTTCCTTCAAGAGAATTTAATGAACCATATTTTTTATAATGTATCTTATCTCCATTACCAAAAAATAATTTATCATATGCTTTCCATAATGTACTTGCTATTTTTTGAGCAGTGAAAGAATCAATGTTTTCCTTAAAATGTTTTTGCATTTTCTTTACATCATCGTGAAATGAATATTCAGACATTTCGTATTGCTTACGCATTTCATTTATTTTTTTCCAAATATCTTTATCTTTTTTCTTGTCGTTTGATAATGAAGATATAAGATTACGATATTTCTTCATTTTAGTCATTTCTTTATATCGTTTTTGTGTTATATTAACCAAAGAATTGTATATTTTTCTTCCAATTTCAAATCGTTTATCTAATACATCTTCTTGGTACTGTTCTGTTTTTAGTGGAAACTGAACTACAAAATTTGCCATAAATATTCACCTCACTCTCTATAATATTATTCGCTTTTTAATTTAATCTTTTTAATTCTTTTTTTATTTCATCAAATTGTGATTGAAGCTCTTCCCTTGTTGCCTCGCCTCTTGCTATCATTTTTTCTCCAAATAGCATGTTATCAAGCAATTCTAATTTCCTATCCTCTTTTTCTTCTCTTGTCATATCAATACCTCTTTTTCTGATTTTCGACATATTGTTTAATCGTTTCACTACAAACATTTCCAGCAGTTGAAACAAAATAACTTCTAGTCCAAAGGCTAGGCATTTTTTGAAGTTGATAAAATTCTTCTCTTAAAATCTTACTTGTATATCCTTTTATTTGTTGCATAATATCTGATGGACTTAACGTAGGCAAACAATTTAAGAACATATGAGAGTGGTCTTTATCACATTCTATTGCTATGATTTCAATTTCTAACTCCTGACATTTTAATTTGACCAGTTCTTTAAATCGTTGTTCTACTTTAGGTATCAGAAAAATCTTTCTTCTGTATCTTGGACAAAAAAACAAAATGATAATTTATCAAAGATACAGTCGTGTTTGTGTGTCTATAATTATTTTCCATGATACTAATATAACACATTATGTATATGTTTACAATAGTTTTATACACATTTTATATATTATTTTAGGCTATCCATCCCACACCTAAAGGAGTGAGCTTTCCGCCTTTAATTGTAAAAACAGGTACAACATGGTTACAAGCTTTTATTTTAATGTTCATGAGGAAATCCCCTTGGCTAACTCCATGTGTATATTTTACCACTTAATACGAAGTTAGTCAAGGATTTCTCCGTCAGACTTTATAGAGATTTATTTCCATTTTTCTGACAATAGATGCATAATAATCCTGTACGCAGATACATATATTTCTTTTGCAGATATTGTCTGTAATCATAAGTTAATTGGCCTTTAAGTTCTAATTCAATCTGATAAATTTGATTTAAATACCAGTCTATCATTTCTTTTTCGTTAAAACCAAAAGTGGCTGTTTGTGTATAAAATGTATAAAAATTTTCTAATGTATAAGGATTATTTGGATTTTTCATTTACTTTTGTTTCCTCCTGTTTTAACAAACTTTTTCTATCCCATTTTATAATATGATAAGGACTAGAATTATAAAGAGAAAATATAGGAGTTACTACGTATCCTTGACTTTTTAATATTTTTATTTCTTCTTTTGTTAAAGGGCCTATTTCTTTAGTTTCCCAACGAAATTCTCCTTTTTCAGATTGCCAAGTAAGACGTTCACATATAATATCCCATCTTATATTACATGTTTCTTCCATTAATAAGTCTGCATGAGGAAGTGAAGGAACAACATTATTCATTTTAAACTCCTTATTAATATATTTTTTAATAATCAATATTTTTATATAAAATTTCTTGATTGGTACTTCCCCTTAGTTCAAGAGTAATATCCCTTTTATCCTGTTCGTACCGCCCTGTAACTAGGGTATCTACCAAATCAATTGCTTTTAATCGGAACATTTCTTTATTGGTTATAGTATTTTTTGCTTTCTTTTTTATTTTTATTAATTCTTCTTTTGTATATCCAGTCCATAAGAAAATTTTAATATATGGATAATGCTTTCTTACTTCTTTTAAAACCAACCATGTAAAGATTACATTTTCATTACATAAAGGTTCTCCCCCTAATATAGAAAAATTTCTGATTACTTCGTTTTTGTTAATGGCTTTTATTATTTTGTCCAAAAGAATATGAAAATCTTCTTCTATTCCTCCATTAAAATCCCATGTTTCTGGATTATGACAGCCCGGACAATGAAAGGGGCAACCTTGCGTCCAGAGAGATACACATACATCTTCTCCGTTTACTATATCATTTTCTTTTAATGCGGCATATCGTATAGTTGAAAATGGTTTCATTTTTATTCCTCCTTCTATATGGTTAAAACTCTGTAGAAGCTAAATCTAGCCGTTTAACACCCTTAGATGAACAACTGTTAGCCTATGGGGTTAAAACGGCTAGAAACGGGTTTTACGAGGTCGTTTTAAAATGAATACGATTTAATCCTCATTATCTCCTAAATGAACAAATCTATCTCTAATTTCTTCTGTTCGTCCATAATTCCAGTAATGAGTTCCTATATATCCGCAGGTACGTCTTGCGATATTCATTGTATCTTGATTAGTATTTCCACAATTAGGGCAATACCAACTCATATCTTCTGAATTGATTTTCATTTCTCCGTCATAGCCACATTCATGACAATAATCACTCTTTGTATTTAATTCCGCATACATGATATTATCATAAATGAAGCGCATAACAGTTAAAACTGCATCTATATTTCCTGTTAAATCGGCAGTTTCAATATAGCTTATAGCACCACCAGGAGAAAGTTTCTGGAATTTTGATTCTATTTTCAATTTAGTAAATGGGTCGATATGCTCAAATACAGGAACATGATAACTATTGGTTATATAGTCTCTGTCTTTTCCATCAAGTTTAATGAATACATCATTACCAAATCTCTTTTTAAGACATTTAGCAAATTTGTAAGTTCCGCTTTCCAGAGGGGTGCCATATACAGAATAATCTATATCTTCTGCCGCTTTCCACTGTGCACATTTATCATTAAGTCTTTGCATAACTTCAAGGCCAAATTTTTCACCTTCTGCCCCATCTGTATGAGAATGACCTGTCATATATTTTACACATTCATATAATGCCCCATATCCTAATGATACAGTGCAGTATCCATGATGAAGTAATTCATATAAACCTTCTTCTTTGTCTAATCGTGCTAATGCACCATTCTGCCATAAAATAGGGGCAACATCAGAAGTAACCTGTTCCAATCTCTTTAATCTTGCTTTCAATCCTAAATGACAAAGTTCTGTTCTTTCTTCAAACAGTTCCCAGAACTTATTAAAATCTCCACCAGAAGATAAAGCAAGGTCAGCTAAATTAATAGTTGTAACCCCGGCATTAAATCTTCCATAGTATTTATTACCTTTTTCCCAGGTATTACATTTACTGTAATTTTCTGTTGTTCTATCAGGAGTAAGAAAAGACCTACAACCCATACAGGCGTACACTGCATTCTTATATTCCTTCATCTTTTTTGCAGAAATATAATCTGGAACCATACGCTTTGCTGTGCACTTAGCCGCTAATACTGTTAGATTGTAATTAGGAGAATCTTTATAGATATTATCTTCATCTAATACATAGATTAACTTAGGAAATGCAGGAGTAATATAAACTCCTTTTTCATTCTTCATTCCTTTTATTCTCTGATTTAAAAATTCTTCAATGAGCATAATTGTTTCAGTTTTATATCTTATATCTTCATTAGCATACATATAAACTGTAAGAAATGGTGCCTGACCATTAGTGGTGCTCATACTGTTTATCTGATAATTAAAGGTTTGTACACTGTCTTTAACTTCTTTTTTCAAATCTTCTGTAGCCCATTTAATAGATTCTTCACGGGTGAATCCTCTTTCTTTGTATTTGTTATAATAAATTTCATAACTCTTTCTAACAAATGGTGCTAAATGAGTTAGAGAAATAGTAATTCCTCCATACTGGCTAGAGGAAACGGCAGTAATTATTTGAGTTGCCACTGTTACAGCCGTACTTAATCGTTTCTGAGCATCAATAGCAATACCATTGATTATTGTACCGTAATTTAACATATCTTCCAGATTGCATAAACAACAATTATGAAGTGCTTTCTGGGCCATATAATCCATATCGTGCTGATGAATTATACCTTCATCATGAGCCTTACATACTTCTGGTGGAAGTAAAAATCTTCTGGCAATATCAGTGGAAGTAATACCAGCTAAATAATCACGCTGAACTGTTACTACCTTACTATTCTTATTTGAATTTTCAGAAGTCCAGTATTCGCTTTTATTGCTGAGTAATTCTATAACGTCTTTATCAGTAATGTTTCCTCTAGCAATAGTACGATTGTTGCGGTATACAATGTACGCTTTTGCTACATCTTTATATTTTGATTTCATTAATGACTGTTCTACTATATCCTGTATTTCTTCTACGGTATATATGTTACCTTTTTTCTCCAAAGTTTCTTCTATATGATAAACGATATGACGTATATCATTTTCATATTCAGAACGTTTCTGTATTAAGTCTTTTCGTGTCTCTTTAAAAGCTTTAAATATAGCTGTGATTATACGTTCTACATCATAACTTACCTTCCTTCCATCTCTTTTAATAACCTGTCTTTCTACTTCTTTTACTTTCATTCTTATATCTCCTTTTTAAAATTTATTTTTTAATTTTTATAATTCTTGTATCATACATGGGTAAATATACCAATAAGGATACAAATGATTATTTATTCCATAAATCTCAGCATAAGAATTTTTAATTACAATAGTAACCATACCTTCAAGCCTTACTATAGTTGTAATAAAATTTTTATGCTTGAAATAAAGAAATTCATTCTTATTAATTCCCGCTCTTTTCCAATCATTAAAATCATTACTTAAAAGAATCTTTTGTCCAGCATGAAGTGATAAATCACGATTCGATATTTCATATTTAGATTTTTTAAGTTTTTCTTTATCTAAAAATAAAATATTCTTTTTTCTTAAATATTCTTTTCTCTTTTTTCTCCTTGTATTTATCTTTTTAGCAATCCTTTTATTCATTTTTTCTTCTCCTTTTTATTATTTTTTTAAAATAGAAGTGTGCCTATCTGAGTAGTACACAAGATGTAGGCACACTTCTATTATACACCACAATATATAGTTTGTCAATAAATAAATCTAATATTTTCGCTTAGTACAAAATAGATTTAAAACTAAAAAGTCTTTAAGTGAGGAATTGTCAGTCTATAACGATTTAATGCCTTATACTTTCTTTTACTGCTTTTTATCCATATCCTGTTCTTGATATACTTCTTCTTTGGTCAGCACAATAAAATTTAAAGGGACTCGGTTTTTGTTTGGTTTTTCCAAAAGAATTAAATTTTCTATAGCCCCTATATTATCATTGTTTTCCGTTGTAATTAAAAGATTATTCATGGGACAGATATATTTATCAGATTCATGAAGGATTTTATAATACTTTCCTTTTGTCCATATTACCAAAGGGGCAAAATCTTTCCCCTTTGGATTTGGCAAACTTACATCTTTCAAGCATTTTAAAAATTTTACACTGCTGTCCAAAATGTATCATCCTCCGTTTCTTCGTTATTCATAATTTCTTTTTGTGAAGTTTTTAATTCATAACTCTTAAGCAGAAAATCTTTCAATTGAGTTTGTCGATTTTCGTTTCCATCAATAGCAATACAATTTTCTACAGTACTTAAATCTCCTATCTGAGTAGTTTCTTGAGATGCTCTGGAAATTCCCGTGTAAAGAAGATTGTTATTGAAACTTCTTTCATGACATTTTAAGCTAAGAAATATGATATGGGGACACTGAGAGCCTTGATATTTATGGATAGTTCCAGCATAACCTAGTACAAGTGAGTTACAATCGTCCCCTTTGAACACTACCATATTTTCATCAAATTGAATAATTAGAACGTTGTTAGCATCAATATCCAGGATTTTACCTATATCTCCATTGAATACTCCTACAGTTTCTTGAGCAAGACTTAAATCTACTTCTCCTGTTTCCTCTAAAATTCTTTTGTAAGTTTCGTAAGTAGGTACAGTGTAATTGTTTTTGGTATTCATTACAATGTCTCCCTTACGAAAAGTAATAGTACAATCTTTTACATCTCTTTCGATTACTCTTTCATTTTTTCTTGCCGGGTTAATAGCCGATTGAATAAGATTATTAATCCTATAAGTTCCAAATTCTTTTACATTCCATGGAGTAATAACCGCAATATCAATTGGTTTAATTCCCTGGTTAATTTTTTCCATGTAAGTATCCAGAATTTGTTCTGTGGTTCCATTACTTTTTATAAATGTGTAATCTTTATTAATTCCCAATACACATTTAACTCCATCTTCAAAATTAAGTTTTTCGTGTATAGAAAGTTTATTATAAATATCATTGACGATAGCGGATAATCCACCTTCTTTGTAACGAAATACTTTAGTAAGAGTGATAACAGGAATGATATTGCTTTCTATAAAATCTCTCATGACACAACCTAAAGCAATGGAAGGAAGCTGATGAATGTCTCCACTAAATACAAATCTTACATCTGGATTAGAACAAGCTTTAACTAACATCATCATATGTTCTAATCCATACATAGACCATTCATCACATATAATCACATCTGAATCTATACCACCATCAGCTTGTGCCTGGGAACATCCTTTATGAACAGTAGAAGCTTTTCTATGAGTTTGTTCCGCTAATCTTTTAGCGGCCCTTCCCGTAGGTGCAAATAGAGAATAGGTTTTTCCATTATCTTCTAGCATATTTATTAATGCCATCATAGAAGATGTTTTACCACAATTCCCAGTAATGAAAATATTATTCTTTCTACGTAATACTAACATTCCTGTCTCCACTTCAAAACAATATTTAAAGCCGTCTATAGATTTAACTTTAATTATTTCTGTTTGTTTTTTATGAGTAGGACGTGAATCTTTAGTGATAGTTAATAAATTTCTGGTGGTAATTGCTAATTCATATTCTGTACTTTTAGTAACATATTCTTTGTTGTTAATCTTTCTAATTCTTCCTATTCTATTTTTTTCTTTTAAAGATGCTTTATAGTCACAAGCACTAAAAGCAAATTGTATAAAGTTAGCTGTAGAAAGAACAGTTGTGGAAAAAGTTTTTCTATTTCCAATAATACTTCCATCCCATTGTAAAATATTGTCACACACAATTTGTAACTGTTTTTGTGTACAATTATACCAATAAGATAAAAATTCTTTTTCTTTACGTGGTGCATAAATATAAAAATCTGTATAACCTTCTGCGGCAGATTCTTTTTCTCTCCATTGTAAATTAGATTCTTTAAAAAGATTACGAAGGTTATCTTTTTTTCTTTGTTTCTTTATATGAAATCTACATAATGTAGTATTACTATGCGTAAATGTTCCATCACATATAACAGCACACATTATTTTAATTTCATTGTCTGTTAAATCAATACCCTTTCCATCGTATCTAAAGCTGGTAATAAATTTTCCTCTAAATCCTCTTTCATTAGTTTCGTGTTTATTTTTTAAATCTAACATAGTAGTAAATTTTAATTGCTGTTTTCCTCTATCGCTGTAAATATAAGGTATAACATGTTCTTCGCTTAAAGTTTGATTAAGTCCATACTTAGTTTCAAAATGATACATTTCATTACATGGCAATTTGATATAGCGCAAAGGCTTTACCAACTCTGCGGTTCCATCAACATTATACTGTAATACTTTTTCTTCTGGGATATATTGAGCAATAGATTTCCATTCTTTTCCATTAAAATATTCTGTTTCAGAATCTACGCAACCTGCCCCGGCATTAAGTACAGCAACTCTATTTTCGCATACTACATGAAGTAATTCACTCTGTTCATCTGTTAATGTGCCGTCTTTTATTTTTGTATATTTTTTCCATTCAAAATTCCAAGCTGGCCCAGGAGTACATAAGATATCAATAAAAAAATCTGCAATGGTAGATTCTGCTATATAAGTATCTGCTTTAGCAATACGCTTAGTAGCATCATCATACCAAATCTTTTGACTTTCAACACATGTTTTTTTAATATGAGGAATACAATCTTTATCTATTTCAGCGCAGAAGCCAGCCATTGTATTTGCATCCATATATGTGTTATCATCTTCTTCGTTAAGATTTAATATATAAAGTGCAATATGTTCAATACGATTGGCAGATTCTTTTAACTCTGGTCGTATTTTCATAAGTAATTTATCTGTTCTTAAAAAGTCTCTATGCAGTACATCTATAAGAACAGAATAAGGTTCTTTGTTAATAGCTTCTTCTACAGCTTCAACAGAACCATATACGTTATCCAATTCCTGGCATTCCCCAATAGTTAAATCATAATTCTTATGATGGATTAAAATATAATAATACTTAAATCTGGTATTAATTTCTCTGATGTAACAATTCAATCTGTATTCTTTGATGTTTTTTAATTTCTTAACATCTATTTCCTCTGTTTTACCATTTATTACCATGGCAATAAAATTGGGATATACAGTTAATAAAGTATTGGCCTGAGTTTCCGTAGTGAATTTAGTAAGAATCTCCATAGACTGTTCTATAGTTAATTCTTCCAAATCCTTAACTATCTCATAATCCTTTACTTTTTCTACCATGTACTGTAATCCATACCTGGGATGATTGACTTGTTTTAAATCCAGTGTATAGGATTCCCCATTTTTAAGAAAAGATAAATCTCCTGAGATAGTAAAATTGCCATATTTGTTAAGGCTTATTTTACTTTCATCTTTTGGATTGTCTAACAAACAGGCGAAAGTCCTATAATTATTAGAAGAATATATTTCCCTAATGATAGTACATTTGATTCCCTCAATAAATCTTTCCATTATTCTCCTTCTTTCTTTTTGTTTCGTAGTTTCTGAGTTAAATATTTACATTCATATCCATTATTTTTCATATGTTTTTTAAGTCTGGGAATAATCTGCCTTGCATAAATTCTGTTTACATCTACAGAAGTTAGTTTTTCTTGTGTTATTTTTTCAGCTATTTCAAGATTATTTAATCCTTCTATAACTCTTAAGTAAAATATTTCTTTTTGTATAGAATTTAAAGTGGGAATAAATGTTTTTAATATCTGCATCAAATCTGTATAACCATCTAATTCCTCCATATTATCATAATTACCCAAGGTATCAGCAATGGTTAAACTTTCTAAATCTGGTGATGCATAAGCTGGTTGTTCTAAACTTAAAACAGATTTATCAAAGTTTCTTTGATGCACCCTACGAATAGTTCTAATATATTCGCTATGCATAAGAAGATACGCAATTGTACTTAATTTTCCTTTTTCTGGATTATATGTTTTAACTGCTTTACATAATCCTATACATGCTGGGCCATGACCTTCCTCAAAGGGTATTCTATGACTTTGTAAATAACTGATTACAAGGCCGTAATTATCGTATACAACCTTCTTTTGTTCGGAACTGAGTATAACATCACTTGTAGAAATATAATCTGTTGTTTCCATTTTGTACTCCTTTCATTCATACTATCTAATAAAATAATAACATATTTATATATAAAAGTCAATAGATTTTTCAAATAAAAACAGCTTCCTAGTTAAGTTTAAGAAGCTGTTTTTATTATTTACATATTAGGTAATTTATACCTTCTTTCTCCATGCTTTTTTATTTGTGTCACTGTATCTTTTACATTGTTTATGTTTGTTAGCTTCGATAGTTTCAAAATTTACAATACATATATCTTTTCCTGTTCTTTTATCATAAATACATTTATCGCAATTGACACAACTTTCTGATGGAAATAAAATAACTTTGTTTCTACCCATTTATTCTTCCTCTCTATCTGCCCTTTCAAATTGTAATGATAAACTTAAATCAGGATTTACATTACGAATTTTTATTACACTATGCGTAAAGACAGAATTTTTATATTTCTTTGCTATAAATTCTTCTTCATCATCTTCACTTTTACGATATCCTGATATCATAAGTAGTGTACCTTTTTTAAACCAATTAGTATCTTCGTCAAATTCTTCTGTTTCACTAATACTTTTTTTATAGTAAGCATACTGTCCTTCATTAAATTTAACCATAACTACATCATTATCTGGTGTAAGAAGATTAATAAAATGTTTACTGTCGTTACGACTTAATACCACACCACATATTCTTGAAAGGTCGTATTGTCTCCATTTTCTTTTCCCATTCTTACTACTTTTTTCTACAAAAATAGGAGATGTGGGTAAATCTTGATAATGACTAATATTATATTCTTCAAAATCAATACCTGTAAGTTCGTGCTTATCTGGATAAAAAGAAATGGTTTCCATACTCCATTTAGGAATATTTTCATACTTTACCAGATTCATATATTCTTGTTGCCAATATTTCTTATTGTATTCTTCTACTAAAGATGGATTATTAATATAGCTTATTAATTCATCTAATTCTGGTTTTAGAACTTTATCCAAAGATTTATCAATAACAATAAGCATATCATTCTCGTAATAAAAATCTTTTCCTTCTGTAAGGTCATTAATATAATGTTCCTCAAAGAATGGTCTAGCAAATTTATCCTCAAGTATATAATCTTTTTTAGTCTTAAATTTCTCATTCTTACGATAAAAGAAATTAGGACTTTCTACATATTTTCTAAAGTTATATACTTTAACAAGGTGTTTAGGAAGCGTACAACCCAATTCTAAGCATTTAGAAAGATTAGCCATAGTAAGAGTTGTCTTAGCTGGATTCTCCCAGCATATAAGCCATTTAAGCATTAATATCTTATCATCACATAATGAATCGAAACAACCAGCTTTAATTAAAGTGGCAAATATACTTTTTGTAACTAAACTTTTTCTATAAATCATATTTCCTTTTTCGTCCAATTCTCCCGTGGGAACTAATAAATTCTTCTGATAATCATAAAATTCTTTGAACGAATTATAAGGTCTGCCGCTCATAATATCTTTGACAACATCCCTATTCATTTTAGTAATTCCACCTAATCCAAAAAGAATTAAACTTTCGTCTACTAAAGGAGTAAAGGATAAGTCTGATTTATTTATATCTGGCGGCAATGTATTTATACGATAATCTTTCATACGATAAATAGCTTTTGCCATTTTTTCATAATTAGTTCCAGTATTCTTTTTCTTTCTTTCTAAATCTTCATATTCATCTTCATTTTCTTCTGTTGATGAAGATTCTACAGTTAAACAGGCACAAGCCCAAAATACAGGAGGAAAGAAGTAATTTACATTAAGTTCTTGTAAACCAATTACTGAGTAAGCGTACGAATGTAATTGGGAAAAGGAATTTCAATAGTTTTAATTGCATTTCTACAACATATGTATTCCATAAACATATGAAATCATATGAACTATTGAGGACTATATCTTTGTAAAAATTAAAAAATGAATGAATGATATTATAAAAAATAACAAAGACGACAATTTTTTTAGTTTCTATTTAATTTCCTTTTATTAGGATTATTCCTAACTAATGTAGATTTAGTAATCCCCGTCATTTCAGCCACTTCATCATAGGTATGAGTTTTTAATAATTCTAATGCTTTACTCATATCTTCTTCTGAATAAGCTTTATAACTTTTACCTCTTTCGATATTCCACATTCTACCTTCATTATCAGGAACTTCATTATTAAAACAAAACCATAATTGTTCCCTAGTTATAGGTAATGTAGCAATAGAAGTATAAGTGTTTACTTCATTATTCTTAATAGAAGTATATTTTTTAGGCTTATTATCATTGACAGCTTTTATTCTTTCTACATCTATTTGACTAGGAATTTTTGCATATCTCTCAATTAAAATATTATAATCTCTATAATAATGATTTTTATAAGATAAACGATACATTCTCATAGTATCTTTATTTTCATCATTATAAGAATTATAAACTTTAATCAACTCTCCATTTTCGTCATATTCTACACATTTTCTACTATTAGATTCTGTAGCTTTAAGTTGATTAATTCTACAAGATTCTTTACGTTTTTCACTATCTTTGTTAATCAAACCAGTAGCAGAAGCATGAATCATATTAAGTTTTCTGTCTACCCATTCTAAATTAGTAGCTTTATTATTAGTTTTATCTCCATCAATATGATTTACTTCTTTATATTGTTCTGGTTTAGGATTTTCACAAAAAGCAAATGCTACTAATCTATGAACCATATAGTTATGTCCTTTTAAATTAATTCCCATATATCCAGTATTATTATTTTTGCAAGATTTTATATTCTTTTTGTTATGTTTTATATTGCCTAAATTACTTATATAATAATCTTTACTTCCCTCAATCTCTTTCCAAATTTCCATTCTTTCTGAATTTTTCATATTTTCCTCCTTTCTTCATTATTTTTTAAAACAATCATTCATTCATCATCATTCATTTTTTAATATTACAGATTTGCACTTCCATTAACGTATCAATAGTTAATGTACTTCCTGTCGGAATAGTCTCTACATCTTCTTTAATATTACTATTAAAGCTTGACACGGTATTATCAGCTATCTATATATCTTAATATAGACCTTAGAATTTCTTAGTCAGCGGCTTCGTCCTTTTTATTATGCTGTAATCTAGTTGTAACTCTTGTACAGCGGTCTTATTCAACTGATACCGTTAGCATTGCACTTCTATGCAACACACCCCTGATAGGGTTCACAAATCATGACCATTATTACATAGCCAAAACTCATACCAAATAATTCATACCATATATAATTTGCAAATAATTCCCGGCATCCTTGTTTAATACAATGCTCAAAGAACATGATTCTTGTGGCTTCTAACACTTCATCGTCTTTTTTTGCTATAGCTTTTCTTAATTTATTGGCCTGTTTAAGACTAAATCCTGCAACTCTTTTATCCATGGAAATAAGCATAACTTTTTCCTGGGATTCTGGAAGCATACGAGAATCAGAACAATATTGTCTTATAACGTCCATTTCATCTTCTGTTAATCCATATTCATGACAATCTTTTTCCCATTCTTTTACATCGGCATATCTAGCATATCTCTGTAATGGAGTCTCAGTAGTTTCACCACTACCCATCAATCGTAATATGGAATTAGTTGCAGATAACTCCATTAAATTTTTGGGCTGTACTACATTAATAGCATTTACTGACACAGGAGTATCGAACTGAAATAAAGAATAAATATCTTTAATGATTCCCCACATAGAAGGATTGTCATAATTTATAACATCTGGATGTAAGTACTTATCATATGTTGCTTTTAAATTACCTTGCCATTCTAAATATTTATGCTCAACCAATAAATCCATAGTAGTTCTTAATTTATCGCTGGCTTTTACTGTAAGCATATCTACTTTAACAATACCGCAATCTTCACAATCCTGCAAATCATAACAAGTACATAAATCTCCATTAGGGGCTTTCATACAAGAAATATAGTTAGTATAAGGCTCATTTGAGATAATTAATCCTGCGGCATGAAGTCCTCTACCAACGACAATTCCTTCTAAAGCTAATGCACACTCTTTAAGATTAGGATACTTGTTAATTTCCTTTATAAATTCTTTTGCTGGTTTTCTATTTTTTTTAGTATTTCCTTCTAAACAATCCTTAAGACTCCAAATCATTCCTCTTTCTACTGGAATTAAAGATTTAAGATATCCTGCGGCATCATCAGAAATTCCTAAACCTTTACAGGATTTTTCTATAGCTGTTTTGGAAGTCATTTCAGAAAAAGTGGCTACCTTCAAAACTCTATCAAAACCCCAGAATTTTGCTATGTTATACGCAATAAACTGCTTCTTTGTATTCTGTGAATCAAGGTCTATGTCCGGAATCTCAATACCTCTTTCTGTACTTAAGTGACGCCAATAAGGGGCATAATCACCTAATGGTACAGGGTCAATTTGAGTAATCTCTAATAAATAGCATGTCAAATACCCAAATGCTGAACCTCTGGACGGCATACAGAAACTATTTGATTCCCAAATTATTTCTACTATTCTACTTACTGTTGTATAGTAAGCCGCCATATGTGAATTAAAAATTTCACTCAATCCTTTTAACTCTTTGGCTTCTTTATTAATTCTATCAATATAAGTTTCTAAATTCTTTTGTGGTTTACTTTCTATAAATTTTTCCAATCCTTTTTCTATACGATAGAAAAAATATTGGTCTTGTATATTATTGGCATAAGCATAGTATTTAAAGTACTCATATTTATCATAATACTTTTTGTATCTATGAGTTATTTTAAAATTTGGTAATTTCTCTAAAGGAATCTCTGGTATCATAGGCATATGTTTTAAATCATATGTTCTTACTCTATCTGCAATTTCATTACTATTTTTAAATATTGTATCTATTTCTTCATCTGTAAATGTAATTCTTAAATGTTCCCTTAATTCCTGGGGAGACATAAGATAAGTAGTTGCATAGAAAGAATCTACTTCTCTGTCTCCATCTTTAGAATTAAGTAAAGTTTTATGATATAATGCTGATTCTTTGTTAAGATAATGAGTATCAGTTGTGGCTATAATTTTAAAACCATATTGTACTGAAAGTTCTTTCATGGCTTCATTCACTATAAGCTGGTCAACATTATCCTCTTTACACGGCTGAATCTCCAAGTAAAAATTGTTAGAGCCGAAAACTTTATTACACCAGGATAAAAAATCGCTTATGCGTTTTAAAACGCCTATACTCTTTTGTACCTCTTTATAACCCGGTTCTGGTTTCTTCCACTGCAAGATAAGTTTGTCAAGATAGGAACCAAGACATGCAGAAGATGCAATTAAATGTCCTTTATTATTTCCGATAATTTCTTCTATATCAGAATAATAAGTTGGTCTACGCATAAGTCTACGGGATGTATAAGCACGTTGCCATGCTTTACTACTTATTTCTCTTAATTGCTTATGACCTTCTGTATCTAAAGCAGTTAAAATAAAATGGTAATAGGGAGTATAATCGGTTCCTTCTCTATTACTCATATCTTCTGCTTCACTCATAAGATATATTTCATTTCCTAATGCTAATTTAAAAGGTCTATCTTTCTCCATCTTTTCATAATATTTCAATGCTTGCATATGAGAAGATATACCTTCATGTTCTGTAATAGCTATTCCAGATAGCCCCAAATCATAAGCATACTGAATTAACTCATTAACTCTAGTAATAGCATCAGGAAAACCTAATAACGCACTACTATAACATGAATGATTATGATTATCAAAATAAATATCTGTCATTTAGTTCTCCTTTTTAGGTTGCCACATGATTATATATTTTGTAGGATTATCTATTAAAATTTTATATCCTTCATAATCAAAAGATTCTATTTCTCTTTGTGTTTTAAATACTCCATATCCTAAACTCTGTAATTTAATTATTTCATCTAATGTTAAAAGAAAACCTATTTTAACTTTGAAAAAATAAGAAAAAGTATCTTCATCTACAACTAATTCTGCTTTAGTATTTATAATGTTTACAATATTTTCCCAACGTTTATCAAATAAATTTTTTGCAAGTTTATCTGATGATACAAGAGAATCGGCAGTATAGCCTTTATAATTTTTTGAGTTCATTTTTTATCCTCCTTGCATTCCATATTCTTTTAATAAATCTTTTTGTGGTGCATACTCTCCAAACCATTCTAACTCTGCTTTTAATCTGGCTTTTATAGCATGTTCTTTTACGCTGTATTCACCTAAATGTTTTTGCCTACCATCTATAACAATATAGGCTCTCCATTTATTAGATTTCTGTTTCCATGATACTCCAATTATTCCAGAAGTATTATTTTTAGCTTTACTTCTATTCCTATTGTTTTCTTGTGAAGTACATTTTCTTAAATTACATCTTCTGTTATCTGTTCTTATTTTATTAATGTGGTCTACAAGGATTTCTCCTACCAGAAGGTTATGCATATAAACATTTTTATTATTTATTTTTGTAGTAACATAACCGCTTGAATCAATATGCCAAGTGTAATCTTCTACAATTTCTCTATCTATTAGACTACACTTGAAATATTTATCTTTAGTAATATAACCTTTATAATAAGGGTATGCATAGTCTGAATCATCTTCATCCATACATGATTCCCATAGTTTTATATTACTCACTTAAATTATTATCCTTTCTTGACTATTTATAAATATATTATAACATAATTACATATAATTGTCAACCAAATACATCCTCCCATGTTAGAACTTTTTTAGGTTCTTTTTCACATATTTCATAATCTATTTCCATTGCTTCTATTACTGCCTGTAATGTAATTCTGCCTTTCCATTCATTAACCGTAAGATTACATATAGCATTTATTACTAATTCCTTATCTTCTTTTAAATATAATTCTGCTTTTTCATCCTCTGTAGTTTTAAATTTTATAAATTCAATCCCATCTTTTTTAAACCTTATAGTATTTCCTTTTCCTAAAATTTGAATATCTTTAGAATTAATATTAATTCCTTCTATATTAAAAACTGGTTTCACAAAAGTATTATTCCATAAAAAATCCCAATCATCCCCAAAACCAAATAAAGATTTAGGTATACTCTCCATAGGAAAAACATAAGTTTTAACTACAGGAATTTTATATTTTTCTTGATTAATGCATTCTTTCTGAAAATATTCTTTAATTTTTTCAAGATTTTCTTTTTTAAATATAATACCATGTGCCGCTTCATGACCAGAAGCTAATTCAAATAATCCACTTTGCTGGCACATTTCTAATGTATTTATATCTGCCCTACAAGAACCTGTATAGTTATTTTTATCTGTTGAAGATTCATGAATTACAAATATATTACATTCATATTGACGTTTCAATTTATTCGCAATCAATCCTGTATAGGGGTAAGTTTCAGAATTTGAAAGTTCCATAATCCCTAATACTGGAACCTCGTTACAACTTAGTACAAAGCAAATCTGGCTATCTTCTAATGCCTTATCGACCGTTTTATCCTGATAGGATTTCTCAGCCTTTAAACTCTCTATTAACGATTCATAATCTTTTGTATCTACACAGGGAACAAATGTTGAAATACAAAATTCTTCTGTTTTTACTTCCTTATAAACATACCCTATAAAAGCATAAAACAATTCTTTTTTTAATTGCTGATTGGTTCCTCTACATACAGCATTTAAATAGGGGCAAATATCAAATCCAAATGTATGCTGATTAACAAGAGAATTTCCTTCTTCATCTTTTTTCCATATTAAATTATCAATAAGATATTTAAGAAAAGGATTATTTATTGTAGTAGCCCCGTATAAAAAGAAAGACCTATTCTCTTGTGAAGTCATATCACATATATCAGATACTAAACTCAAAGCTACTAAATCAGCATATTTAGCACTACATTTTAATCCTTCTTTTTCATCAATATACTTTAAAAACTTAGCAACTATTCCTGTGCCGCTTAAAGCTTTATTCTTTACCCATCCTTTTTGATTGCTGATTATAACTGTTTTATAATTACTTTTGTATTCCTGCATATATTTAGGCTTAGACTCAATCTTATGATGGTCAATAATAATTATATTAACATTTAAAAAATTTAAATCCATATGTTGAATATAATCATTGGTGCCAGCATCAGGTACAATTAATAAAGAAATATTATTTTCTATTACCCATGATACTACATTTTCTGTAATTCCATGTTTTTTATTAGAGTGAAAATATATTTTTAATTTTTCTTGTTCATCTTCTGGTAATAAGTCTAATAAATATTTATATATACTAGCACAAGAACAAATCCCATCCACATCACAATCTTGTATAAATCCTATGTTTCCTTCATTATCCAAAGTATCAATAAGAAGATTATAAGCATCTTCCATTCCATCATAAACATTGGGGGATTCTACATATTTGAAAGTAGGATAAAGATATTCCTGTGTATCTTTTATTCCAAAGGCTTGTAAATATTGTTCAAGCCACATACTTATTTCTATATTTGGAACTAGTTCTTTTACTTCCATTATTTTCCTCATTTATTATACAGAGAAAGGTACTCCATGACAGAGTACCTTTTACACAGGGTTACAAAGTGGTAATTACAGGTTAAAGCCGTCTGCACCAGTGGAGACAGTAACTTCTACCTCTCCCACATTTGCATCGTCCATAACCTCTGTTAACGTGTTAATTGAAAGTTCATACGCCACACGGGTTTCAAACTGGCGGTCATTGTTTACCTTCTTATCTTCATCAGGCTGAATGAAGATTTCTTTACGGTATTCCCGGCTCTGCATCCTTCCTTTAACTGCAATCTTATCACTTACTTTCAGATAAGATGCATGGTCAGCTTCTTTGTTCCAGGCAATGCAAGGGATATAGTAAGAAGCGTTTAACTGTTTGTTGTTTACTGCCAAAAGAATGTCAGTGATTCTGCTGGGCTTCTTGATTACATTTCCCTTTTCATCTGTTCTTCCAGGAGTTTTACGATAGTTTACTTCTTTGCAGATATAGCCCTTTAAGCTGATTTCATTTACATGCTTTGTATCTTTAGCCATTAAAGTCATAGTTTTAACTTTGATAAAGATACGAAGCTTAACCCGGTCTGAAAGCTTTTCATTAAAAGAAGATAATCTTCCTTTAATCTCCACTACTGCACCAACAGGTTTCTTAATCATTCTTTTAAATTCTCTTACAACCTGTTTTGGAACCATGATAGGGAGAACATCTTCTACTCCACTATCCCTTCTTACGATGATAGAGGAACTATACATTTTTGTTCCTCTACAGATGTGATTGAAAGAGAAATCTTCTTTCAGTTCGCCAATTAAATGAGCCGTATTGTTGGTAGGAATTGTGGAAGTGGTCTGATTTTTGTTCATGTTTAAATCTCCTTTAGTTTTATTTTTTAAAATTTATTTTTAAAACGTATACCGTTTTAAAATCGTTATCTTATACTAATTTCTTTTCTTTCCAGCTTACATATAAATCATAAGCTGTCACAGATTCATTAAGTTTTAAAGTGTATTTGCCAGTTTTATTCTGGATTTTACCTTCGTTATTATTAAAGACAATTCTTTCATTCTTGTAAAAAGGATATCCATAATAATTGAAAGTTTTCTTAACTACACAATCAATTTTATCAATCATCTTCTTCTCCTTTACGGTCTTTTGGTTCCATAGTCAAATTACAATCTTTGCATAAGATATTTAATCCTAACGGCCCTCTTACTGCTTCACCACAACCAGGACATGTATACTTAGTAGTTTTTTTGCCAGGGTCTTTTTCTGATGGAACTTTAACTGAAATTTTTCTAAAGAAACTAAAAAGTTCTTTTTTAACTTTTATACTTTCTACAAAATCCATAAATTCTTCTGTAGGTTCAGTTAATGACCAACCAATAGTAGGTGCTCTGTCAATATACAATCCTCTTAATTCAGCTTCCCTTTTAAATCTTTTGTTATGATAAACATTCCCATTTGATGTATCTTTAATATCATTAATATGACAATAAAGATGAATCATTTCATGTTGTAGTGTAGCACATAAATGGTAAATATTACGCTTTAAATGTTCTGCCGCAATATTTATTTCATGATATTTTATTATTTCTTTTTTATCTTTAGCTACTTCTACTTCCTTATCTGGAATGATTTCATTTTCTTCCGCTTTATTTTTCCATCTATCACTAGAAAAATGTCCATATGCTTTAACCGAAGATTGAATAGTAATTACAACTTTTGGTAATTTACCATCAAAATAATTTTCATTTAAAGCATCAAATATTCTGTATAATTCATTAGTTGCATTTAATATAAATCCTGCATCTGACATAGTATAGGCTTCCTTTCTTTTTCTATATTATATCATACTTATCTTTAGAAGTCAATACAAAATCCATGATTTCTTCAATTTTTACATTTGTATTTCCTGTTATTTTTTTATAAAGTCTTATTAATTCTTTTGTGTCTTTTACCAATTCTTCTTTTTCCTTTTTTCTGTTAATTCTCTTTGTTTTTTCTTTTATTTTCATAGTAAGATTTTATTTTTGAATTATAATTAGAAATAGCTAATTTCATTGCATTTTCAGAAACTTTATCTTCTATAAAAAATCTATCTTTAGGATAATAATTAGCTATACAGTTATTAACTTCAAAATCATAAAGAGAATTTAAAGTATAATATATTCCATATTTTTCATTAATACATAATTGTTCTTTTGTTAATTCTGAATCCCCATTTCTTTTATAATAAATATAATGAGAATTGATATAAACAATAGGAAATTTTTCTAATGCAAAATATATACAATCTCCATGTTTATTAAGTGTTAATTTATAAATGCGTTTAAATTTACTTAAATCTTTTCTATTGGGTACAAATACTGCCATAATTTTTCTCCTTTACATAAAACAAATAGTGGCTCTAGCAATTTTTAAACAAAGAATATGAAAAATTTCTTTTAACTCTTTTATGTTAAGAGTATTTAATTGCTGATGATTAGTAGGATAAAATAATTCTAATTCTTTTATCTTTTTGATATATTCTTCTTTTGTCATTTTCTTTTATTCAACAATTTTATAATTGTTTTCAAACTCCTTTTTTCTTATCATGTGTACGATTCCTTCTTCATCTTCCACTATATAGTCTCCTACATAAATAATTTCATTAATACGCATAAAACTATCTACATACTTGAAACTATTCTTTATCATGAAAGTGTTACCAACAAAATATAACACTTTACGTTTAAAAGCATTTATAAAAAAATTAGGCCGTTTTACTTCTACTGGAATATACATTCCTGTATATTGAAATACTTTATCTTTCTTAATCTCTTTCATTTTCATCTTTTCCTTTCTTAAAAAATTTTTTATATAAATATACAACTATATCACATATCTTGAATGTTATTATGCTTACCAATAACAACGGAGAAATGATAATAAGAGTTAAAGCTTCTGCTAAATATCTAGCCCTACTCACTCCTTCTCTTGTAAAAAATATTGGCATTAAAGCATCAATAATTTTTATTTCTAATATATCTTTTAAATTAATTACTTCTTTCTTTATCCTTACAGTATCTTTTAAATTCTTCACTTTCTCTTTCATCTATACACTCCTTGTTTTTATATAGTAAATTCCAAATTTCCTCACCCTTATCTGATGGAGAATCTTTATAATCAAGTAAGGGGAAATCATCGTCTGCATCGTATATTACATTTACTTCTGCAAATCCTTTAAATTTATCAGCTATAGCTAATACTTTCTTTTTCCATAAAATAAATTTTTCTGTAAGTTCTCCCTTTTCATCATACATTTTTTCGTACTGTTTGTCAAGAGCAATATTTACTTTATTTATACCTAGTTTTAATAACATATCTCTACGTTTATTTTGTAGATTCATTCCAAACATTCCCACAGTATTATTCAGAAATAATATATCATTCATCTGCATTACACTTTTAGGGGCTTCAAATAAAGTAACTTCTCCCGTGTACTCTATATTTGATTTTGTTAAATTTAATCCATAAAGTACATTAGATGTATTAAAGCGAAATTCAGTTCCATGATTTCCCTTTTCATCAACTCCATTTACTAATTTCACAGGTAAATATTTATATCCTGTTTCAATCAATTCTGGAACTAAGTTTCTTCCATGTAATCCTATAAGATTTCCATTTTCATCAAATACAGGAATTACTATTTGTTGTGCATAAGGATAGAAACAAATCTCAAACATTTCCATAGTAGGAATACTAATCCCATCATCTATAAATGATTGATGATATATTTTTGGAAAAAAATTTAATATATTTTTATCATAAGTTTGTATTAAAGATTCACCATTTTTAATTCTAATGTATCTTCCTAAATCTTCTTCCCAATCATATATTTTAGTAGTCTGTTTATGGATGCGTTCAATATTATCATAAGGTATATTACATACATCACATACAAATTTTAAAGCATCTGGAAAACTACAAGTTTCTCCCAAAACTCTTTTACGCTTTTGTACTAAACTGTAAGGAGTATATGAAACGCTACAATGATAACATAAAAAGAATTTTCTATCTTTATAGAAATAAAGTTTATTTTTTAATCCATCTGGATTTTTTTCATGACAAATATTGGAAAACAATATTTCTTTATCATTTTCATGGTCAATTGTAGCCCCTAATGCTAAAGCAATTTGTCTATAATTATCTATAGTTAATTGTTTGGTCAATTTTTTAGCATCAATCATTATTTTTCTCTTTTCATTGAAAAATTACTGTGTATATTATATATAATAATATATCATATAAAATACTTTTTGTCAATAGTTTTTTTATCTTTACTTCAATTCGTAAAGTAAAAAATCTCCCAGTGGTGGGAGATTTTTTCTGCTTAGTCAATATAGCTATTTGGGGAATGCACTACCATTCTAAAATTAAGATAGTTGAAATGATTTGTAATCACCGGAATTATCGGATGAAAAAGTCAAAGCTATCACTGCTATAATGACACAAGAGCATAAATTTTTTAAATTTACTTTATAGAATATATTTACTATTTGACTTATATTGCCAAAGAAAAACTTATTACTGTTTAAAGAGCAACCACTGGCCTGATTGTTCTTTTTTTGTTTTAAATTTTACTTTACGAATTGAAGAAAAGGAGGTTGCCTATCAAGTTCCCGGTGTTCGAGCATCGAATTTAATATTTAAGTTTTTCATTAATAATTTTGGTCAACCGCCGATGTTCTTCTTTAATGATGGTAATAGCTTCACTTAATTCGTAAGTTTTTTTCTTGAGTTTGCGTCTAGTTAATTCTTCTACAGCCGCATGAATAGCCGCAGGAAGTGTCCCATAATATCCCAAATCTTTCCATTTAGTATATTCTTTTTTTGACGTTTTGAGTTTTGCCCCTGTATCTTCTCTTAAAATATATTGACATGGGTCTACGTCAATATATAAATTTTCATAAACATGAATCATCTTTTTTCTCCTTTTATTTAATTAACAGTGAAGTTGTTTTTCTTAAAGGCCCTACTCCTTTAATTGTTTTTACTTTAGCATCTGCTAATAATTTCTTTTTATCCAGTTTTAAAGAAGCAGGAATCTTTTCAAAATATTTCTTTGGTATAAGGGTTTCATCAATTTCACCCAACTGGTCTGCCCCATTTTTTAATGTGATGGTATAAATATTTCCACCACATTTTTTAGTTCCAGTAACTTCCATAGCCCCCTTAAGAGCATCTTTAAGCCGATTCATAGAATTTTCCACTGTTTTCATTCTGGCATCCAATCTGGCTTTTTCTTTCTTGATTGCTCCAATCTGAATTTCATATTCCTTAATTACATAAACATAATTTTCAGCTTTTGAATCAAGTTCCCCTCCTATTCCTTCCAAAGTATCTTTTAATACTTCTGAATCAGGTTCTTCCTCCAACATAATCATAAGTTTAAGCATATCCCCTGTAATTTCCCTTAAACTTCCCATTTTTTTAATCTCCTTTTATTATATTATTTTTGTTATATATCATTCCAAACAAGAATACATATATTCTAAAAAGTCTACCCACTTCCTGGTCACTTTCAACAAAATAATTATCACACAAATGCTTCCCATTTTCACAAGTTCCCAAAAATATTTTAATTCTGCCAACCAAAATGAGATAACTCCCTCTATTAAGTTTAATCGTTTCATCGTATTTTCTTATTGTTCCTTTCTTCATTTTATATACTTCAATTTTATTCATTATTTATTATTGTCCTTTCTACACTCAATGGAGAATTGAATTGATTGGTACAAAATATATCTTCTGTTCTACCCGTTCCTAAGTCTATATACTGCCATACTTTAACACCTTGCCCATACATAGAAAATCTGGTTTTATAATTATGAGTAATATGGGTAGGCCGCTTACAAGTACCAAATCCTTTACGATTTAATAATGTATCTACTAATTCCATTTCTTTAGGTCTTAAAGGAAGGATAATCCCTCCATCATCTAATTTAGTTTTAATCTGTTTTGAACCAAAAATACAATTTTCGTCAATAATATCATTAGCAGATTCTTTTCCATTAAGCTGAGTACCACTATAAGTTCCTATATCATATTCTTCTGATAACGATTTAAGAACTTTTGCAATCTCAAACAATACCATATCTTGACGAATAGGTGTACTGACTCTTTGTTTATATTCGCTACCAAATTCTGAGTTATCCCAAATATAATCAAAGAAGCAATATTTTGCACCCCATAAAAAACATTGCCTATAAATATCCTTTAACTTTGGCGTGGTAAAATCTGGCTGGTTAAAAATTTCAATATGAGATTCATATAAAATTTTTCCTGCTTCCAGTAATCTTTCTTTTTCTATTTTATTATAATTTCCATTAAGTATCCTATGATAAGGAATACCACTAATCCAAGAAATAAATTTAGGCTGTACCTCCGTTTTCTGTTGCATTTCTGTGTGAATCATAAAACCGTCACCATCACGATTAGGATTATCTACATATCTTTCTTCTTTGTAATCCCAATACTTAGTGGCGCATACGTTGCACAAATCTCCTATAGTTGTGGTTGTTTTGCCCCCTCCACTTCCACCAGACCTCAATAATAAATGTCCTTGTTGCCATCCTCGATAAAGAGTATTCATATAAGGAGACTGTAACATAGCACCCATAACAGGATTACTTTCAAATTCAAGTAATGTATTTTCCCAATCAGCACCAGCCCTCATAGTTTCTTTACATAATTCTGTATCGTACTTCATGTTAAGCTTATCAGTTTTCTCACTAATTTTAGCCAACATTTTCTTTATATCAAATAAATTAAGATTCTCTCTTTGACTTTCTTCTGTTTTATCTTCATCATAAAATGAAGTTATATCAATTCCTAAATCTTTGGCATCTCTCAATAAACTATATTTTCTTACAATATTGTAATGCAATTCATAATTATCTGGATTTACCAATTGTTTTGCAGTTGATATAAAATCCAAATAATTATTATCCATACATACTTCTAATTGCGAAGGATAATTTTGTAAGAATTTATCCAATATTATTTCATCTATTTCTTCTGCGCCATTTTTAAACAACCATGCAATAGATTTAAATAATATTTCATGAAATAGAATAGGTTTAAAATCATCTGAACAAATAGGAAATTTTCTACTTGTGACCAAAGAAGGATTTTGAAACAATATTCCTAATACCATAGAACTGTCAGAAGCAGAATAAAGCATTATAAATCCTCCCATTTCTTTATTTCTTTTATTGGCTTCTTTTTTGTGATTTTTACTATTCTATCACCTTCTTCCATAGTATTTACCATTTTTTGGATTTCTTGTTTTTCATAATAAAATTTCTTAGCTTCTTCATAATATCGAGGAAAGATTTGGCCTAAGCCATAATCTGGATTCCAAGAATTTTGTAAAGTTTCAAACCAATATTGAAGGGTTAAAACCATTCCTGTCCATTTAAAATTATACTTGTCATGGTACATTCCTGCCTGTCTTTGAATGGAAGGATAATCACATTGTTTTACAGTAATATCAAAGTAAACATAATCTAAAAATGTTTCTTCCCAATAAGCTTCACTGCCTTTATATTTACTTTCATATTCTTGTTCTGAACAATAATAATATCTTTCTTTTACGGCAAAAGCTTTCTCTCTTGCAATTCTTTTACCGCAACAGCGGCAAGTTACTATGCCATCTGCCGCTGTGCTATTAATTTTTCTTCCTTTATTAGTTTGAAGTTCATTATTATAACAATCTTCATTGCAGTAATAACTTCTAGGTTTTGTAGGATGCGGAAAAGCCTGTATCTTATTTATTTTTTCTCCACAATACTTACATTTTACCTGTATCCCTTTTGATTGTTTAGGATTTAAATTATCTGCCAACTTTCCACCTCCTTAATAATTATTATATCATTTCATTTATCTTTTGTCAATATAAAGTTAATGGATTCTTATAAGAACTAAACCAGTTCCACCACTACCTCCCATTCCTTCGGCTCTACCACCACTGGATGAAGTACGAGAGCCGCCACCGCCCCCACCTCCACCGCCGCCTGTGTTAGCCGCGCCAGCAGTTCCAGAAGAAGCCCCACTACCACTACTTCCTGTACCACCTCTACCGCCACCGCCAGAGCCACCGGTTCCTCCATCATATACACTTCCACTTCCCCAGGCACCGCCGCCCCCGGCACCGCCGCCACCAGAATAAAGTGTACCATTAGATTCACCAAATGCTCTTGTGGTTGTTCCTTGACCTTTACCGCCACCTGTAGAAGCATTATTCGCCCCACCTTCTTTACCATCAGCACCACCAATACCACCTCTAAAGTGAAAATCCGAAGAACGATTAGCCCCTCCTTCACCACCACCAGAACCACCCGGTTGACCAGTATAGCTTTTATATGACGGTGAACTTCCTCCATTGGCAGTACATAAAACTGTTCCACTACGGCTTACAGAAGTTGCACCACCATCTGGTTGAACATTACCAGAATTAGCGTTTCCTCCTGCGCCAATAACGCAATTCAATACCTGTCCTGCTGATACAGCGATATTTTTTACGGTTTTAGTGTATCCTGCACCTCCACCTCCACCACCATATCCAGAAGAACTTGAACTACCATCTTGACCTCTACCTCCACCACCGCCACCACCAACACAAAATATGTCTACAGAAGTGTATCCTGCCGGGATGGTATAGTTAGAAGTTGATTTTACAGTTATAGTTTGAATGGCCCCTGTCTTAATAGTTCCTTTCAATTGTGTTCCTAATAATTCACCATTAGAAGTCACACAATAAGAATAACAGATAAAATAATAAGTGGTATTTAAAGCTGGTAAAACTAAATTAACCTGAGATACAGCAGATGGGTTTTTATTACTTCCTACTCCCTTGTACGCCTGTGTACCACTAGTTGTAGAAGGGTAACTTCCAGTTTGATATCTGATATATACCCCACTATAAGGACGACCTGATGTAGTTGCAGGATTAGTCCATTTTACTACAATATTCCTGCCACTTGATAAAGTTAAAACTAAATTACTAACATTATTAACTTCAAGTTTTCCCGTTACTTTTGTTTTGGGATTTGTAGTATAGAATGTTTTATCTTTTAATACATGATTAGCATTAGCATTACCTGTAATTTTTAGAGTTCCTACTTCAATATCATCTTGAAGTGAACCTATAAATTTGTATCCTTCTAATACTTCTGCTGGGGTTGTGTTTAAATCATCTGGTATGCCCCCCCCAGTTGGGAAGCGGTTTAGTACTGCCATAATTTAACCAATTCCTTTCTTTATTTTTTGATTGACAAGTTACATTTTATAAAAATAATCCCTCCACCAAACGGCAGAGGGATTAATCTATCTCAACACGATTGGAGATATAACATCAGGCGCAAATTCATCAAAGAAAGTGACTCCAATTATTCTTATATGCTCACAAGTTTTAAGAACTAAAACATCGTCATAAGCATCCAAATAATATTTGAATTTTTCTTCCATGTTTTCTGCCATATTAATTATAATCTCAGGTTTTTTTAATCTATCGTCTTTTATAATAACAGCAATAAACTTATAATCATTTTCCATTGCTATTAAAAAATAATTGACGAAAGATTCTCGGCTAATGTATGGATTAGCTACATTACTTTTTTTCTTTGGTTTTGGTTTACGATAAGGATAATAACCACTTACTCCCATTATTCATCCTCCACTACAATTCCTCTGTCACAAGCAAAATCCACTAAAGTATTATAAATACTTTCCAGACAAGAAACTTCTTCGTCCGTGGCAGATGTTACAGTACGATTTTTACCTAACTGTCCATAAACCACATCATTTACAAAATCTGGATAAGGTTTATATAATCTAGCGATATAAGGTTTGATTAATTCAATCCAATCCTCTTTTGTATGTGCTGTATCTGTCACAGAAAATGTAGTTAATCCAACATTTTCATCTTCTGCTGATTTTGAAATAGCTCTTTCCATTGCTTCACACATATTAGCCGCTGTAAATGGCTCAATATAAGTCTGCATTGCATAACGACTTCTTGCGAATACATGAGATGTTTTTTTGCAGATACCAGTAGACTTAATAGTCATATTGGTTTCTGGGTCAACACCATTTGCCTTTGTATAAATAGTAAAATCACAAATATCACGTATCATACGCATAGAAGATTTTTCATTGCCGCTTCCCTTTGGCTGATAGAAAGGAATAATTTCCCCTGTAATTTCATCAAAATGTTTATCATCTATTTCTTCATGGGCTATAAAAACAACAAAATAACCCATAGATGTAAGCTTATTAATCTGTGTGGCAAACTGCCGTCTGGCTATTTTATAGCCGTTTGCTTTACCTTCAATTTCAGATAAATCTCTTACACCAAAAGTTTTACATACAGCCTGTTCGCAAAGGTCAACAAGATTTTCTGCTGTATCTACGATAATGGTAAAGAACTTTGCGGACATTTCCTGATAGGTAGAAGGATTAGTTAATAAAGAAACATAAGTTACAAAATCAGCCCATGAATTAACTGGCTTTTTATAACCTCTTACACCATTACCACCAGATTCAGTCATTAAAAGTAAGGCTCTGTCACATTTCATTGCTTGAAAGGTCTTACCTGTGTCGTTAGCACCATAAATTAAAACTTTTTGTCCTGCTAACCCACCAACCATATCCTCAATCTCTAAATCTAATAATGGATTTGATTTCTTTTTCTCGATTTTTTCTGACATTTTATATTACCTTTCTTATTTTTATGATGATGAAGTTAAATTATTAAATGTTACAAGGCAGTAGAGAGGTTTTAAGTTAATAGGCTACCCAATTCCCCACCTCTTACATTAAAACCTCTCCTATACCCTTTGTAACGTTTTTTAGCCTATGCTTAGAATGGTGCACCCTCCATGCCAGACATTGGGGCTACATTTGGCTTTCTGTTTCCTAATCCCTTAGACTTCCCGGCTTTAGAAGCAGGGGCCGCATTAGCAGTTGAACCGTCTTTTGCTTTATCTTCAAGAGCCTTAAGCTTCATTTCTCTTTCAACCATAAGAGATTTCATAATATCTGGCGTGAAAGGCTTTTTCTTTTCATCTTCTGTATCTTCATCATAGGCAGGTTCTCCACCTATAACAAGCAGTTCTAAAATCTCAAACCCTTCATTAGTATTGGCTTTTCTACCAAAGCCGCCTTTTTTCTGCTTCTGTCCTCCTATACGATGCATATTAAGTTCTACACCCAAACAGCACGTATCTCCTGGCGCATATCCTGGAACCTGTTCACCTGTAATTTCATCTACATAGCCATCGACAAATGCTTCGGCTAAATCTTCTGGAACAATCAAAGTGAAAGGTTCTGCTTCTCCACGGAAATTGATGGTAATAAATTCCACCATGTAGCGGCCTGTTTCTTCTGGTTCATCACTTTCATTTTTAGGAGGAATTGTTTCAGCCTTAATACTTCTGATTACTCCTTCTAACTGGAAGTCTGTCTGAGATTCCTTATCTGCATTTTCACGGTTCACCTTAATGATTCTTACCTGTGGTGATGATACCATTTTGCCTGAGTTCTGATTGTACCTGTCCCAGCAACCTAAGTTTACAGTTGCGCTTATAACATCAGGAGTTAAATCTTTGTTCTTTGCCGCATCTGCCGCTGAAACATAAGAATTATGCAATGTTTCCATGTTCGCATAAAGTTTTGCTTTATCTCCTTTTCTGTTATATTCTGACTGATTGATTCTCAAATTGTAATCTCCATTCTTTGTAGAAATTACAATGTTGCCCTGTACCGCATTACAGGTCATTTTTGTGCCGTCCTCTTTTTCAATTTCCACCTGTTTGATTTCTGTAGATTTCTCAGACAGAACGCCGATGATAAGTCCATTATTGATTGTCGCTCTTACATTTTCCATTTAATATCTCCTTATTTTAAAAATTAATTTTAATTATTTTTTACTGATTGGACTTTTTACCCTTAAGGTAAAGATTACGTGTTCCTTCTTCCAGCATACCTTTTTTATCAAGTTCTGCTGAACAAAATGCTTCAATGTCTGCAATAGTCTTTCCTGCCGTAATTAAATCTTTTACAGTCTGAATGGCAGAATAGTAACTTGACAAAGCCGCATTAATAGCTATTGTTTTTTCACTTTCTTTAATTCCATTCATCATATAAGCTTTTTTAGTTTTAAAAGCTTTACTATTGCGATTGAAAACTTTTTTTGCTGGTGCACCACCCATTTATAAACCTCCTTCTCTGAATTAAATTGTTATTGTTTCTATATCATACAACAATTTAATTTAATTGTCAAGAAGTTTCTGAAAATTTTCATAAAATTCTTTTGTTTCTTCATCCGAACAATGAAAAGTAACTACTAATTCCCTTGATAAATCCAAAGAGAATATTCCCATTATAGATTTTGCATCTATTGTGTAATGATTTAAAGAAATATCTATATCATAGTTTTGTTGAGAAGTAAATTCAACAAAAGCTTTTACTTCTTCTGGCGTATGAAAATGGATTTTATATTTTGTCATATATTTCCTTTCTTATTTTGTGCTGAACCAATGATTACCTAATTTGGTAAAATTGCGTCCATTGGATTTTCCTACAGAAAAATAAACATAATTAGTGGAGAAAATAGTTGGCCCATTTTCTACCACATATTTTACCGCTTCATAATTTTCTTCATTAGGAACAGTACCTTTGAGTTTACTTGCTGTAGAAAATTGTCTCTTTTCGTATATAACGTCATAAACAGTATCTTCAAAATCACTGTCTAAAACTCGATTCAATACAACTTCTACTACTGCTTTTTGTCCATCCAGAGATTCGCCCCTAGCTTCATGGAAAACCAGAGCGGCAAGAAGGTCTATATCATCCTCTGAAATGGATATAGTTTCATAGGGGTTTGTAGTTTCTGCTTTTGCTATGTTTGTAAACATTAATGAAAAACTTAATGCTAACAAACATATAATTGATTTTATTCCTTTCATTTATACCTCCGTATTTTTTTATTTTTATCTTAGAACATTCAATTTAACCACCTTCTTTCTTATTTTTATTTGAAAATATTCCTGGTTCATATTGTCTGGCACATCTCATAGCCATTACATATTGACATTTATGAATACCTTCCATAAAATCTTTTTGTTCATTAGGATGTTGGGAATCTAGTTCTAAAAATAAATTCCAACATCTAGTTAATAGTGTCATTACCATTATTTCTTTTATTTTCATTTTTCCTCCTATGCTAACTGTATATTAAGCATTACATTTTTCACAGTTTCTTCTGTATTATGAGAATATCTCTGAGTAGTAGAGATATCAGAATGACAAATTACATCTTTAGCAATATTGATTCCATACTCATTACATATCTCACTAACATAAGTATGTCTTAAAGTATGATTACTAATATGTTCTTCAATATCTGCTTTTTCTGCAACCTTACGTAACATTTTAGAAATACAATCCCTTCTCATTGGGGTGCCATGATTACTAACAAATAAGTTAGGGATTCCTGAATTTTTACGTACTTTTATATATTCGTCTACAATTTTCCTACATTCTTCATTAAAGTATATTTTTCTCTCCCTATCCCCTTTAATTTTAATGGTTACAGTTTGAGAATTATACTGCTCTAAACTTAAATTAATAAGTTCACTAACACGCATACCCGTAGAAAGATATATAGCAATAATAGCTTTATCTCTAGGATTGCTGGCTTCTGTTAATAAGTTTTTAGCTTCCTTCATAGGAACATAGTCTTTCTTTTTATTCTTAATTGTTGGAGATTTTATTGTTGTTGCTGGGTTTAATGTCATAATACCAACCTTACATAAAAAGTCATAGTAACTTTTTATAGCTGTAAGCTTTCTAGCGATTGTAGCACTGGCGTACCCTCTTTTAACCATCTCTGATTTCCAGTCATAAACTTCTCCATATGTAATTTTTGTTTTTTCTGTATTTACAAAATCAAAAAATTGATTAAGGTCACTTTCGTAAGAAATTCTAGTATCTTCACTTTCAAACCCACCTAAAAATCTTTTAATATTGTTATTCATAAGTATTACCTCCTTTATTTATATATTTATATTATCATACTTTCTTTAAAAAGTCAATAGTTTTCATCATAATTTTATAAAAGCACCCTTATGAGGTGCTTTCTTTTTCTGCCTGTATCATATTTCTATTTTTAAATTCTATATAATCTAAGACTTCTACGTCTTTATCTTCATTGATAGAGTACTGTATTTTAGGAATCTCCATACGACATTTCATAGGAACGGTTTTATTTCTTATCTGTTTTATTAATTGTTTAAAAGTTCTTTTTAAAATTTCTTCTGAGCCTACTCTTTTTTCTCTATGGACTATTGTGTCCCCTGTCCATATGATAAATTCCACTTCATATTCTGTAAAAATATTTCCAAAATTCATTCGTATCCAATCTTCCATATTAATGTTTGTATACATATAGTTCTCCTATATCTCTAAATAATTTTCCCAATAATAATCCAGGTAATCATCCTGGTATACTTCTTTAACCTCCCTATCAGTATAATCATAACTAAAGTTGACAAAGATATTATCTTTTTTCTGTAGCCAATACACCTCAACAATATTTCTAACTTGTGGTCTATCTATTTTAAAATAGTCAGCCATCATATCAAAAATTTGTTCAGCTTCATACTGCGTTTGAGCCGCAATTACACATTTCTTTTTGTTTTTAGTTCTATGTCCGCATTCAACATACGTATAATAAAATGTATATAAGGTGAAACTAGGATTCTTTTTATCCTCTTGTTCATCCAAAATTGCTCTTTGTCTTTGTTTCCACCTTTCATATTCATCTGAACTACCAAAATTCAAAGGCTTTTTTCTTATATAACTTTTTCTTGATTTACCACTCATATTTTTCTCCTTTCTTATTATGTAAATAAAGGGGATACTCACACTGGCAAGCACCCCCTCCATTTTAGCATATATGACTGAATCCCTTATTGGGCGATTTGTTTTTCAACAATTGATTTTACATTCGACTACGCTGTCGATTAGCGGCTAAAAAATATATATTTTATTATTTATCATAAGGGCTTATCACGAATATAATATAGGATGAATTTCATAGAAATTCCTTTCTTATGCCGGACTCCCGGCTTGCTAGGTTTTAAATTTTATTTATGCCGAATTATCAGCGACTATTTAATTGTTTTTTAATTTATCGGCGGTGCTCTACTATTATTATTCATTCTATTAATTTCCTTTTTAATTTTTATATCTCTCTTACAATAAAGAGTATATCATATACTTTATAATAAGTCAATCACTTTTTCAAAAATTTTTTAATTTATTTTTTTCATGTTCCGAATCACTTTATATCCAATTCTTTTTTTAATTGCTTTAGTAATTTATTTATAATTCTACTAATGTTAGAGTGAGTCGTGTTAAATTCTTTTGCGATTTCTATTTGTTTATAACCAGCAATAAATTTATATAATATCTTTTTTTCTTTTTCGTTTTTAATTTTATCCAAAAAATTCTCTAAAACTATTTTAATAATAGTTTCATTTTCTACATCACATCTTATATCAGAAATGCAATTTAATCCATCGTTTATTTCTTTATCATCATTAATTTTCCTAGATGTATTATAATGAAAAAGATATTTTTCTCCTTCCCTCTTTTGCATGGTTTCTTTTCTCCATTGATGTTTTACTTCATTCCACATAATAAAATATGCATAAGTAGAAAATTTTGAACCTTGTTCTGGATTAAAAGTTCGTGCGGCTTTTACTAAACCGATAGCCGCAATATCATAGTAATCATCTATAGTTAAATTCCTTCTTTTTAAAAAAGAATAAATAAGATTATGATTTTTTGTAATAAAACAATCTAATTCATTCTTTGTAGAGGGGGATGGTTTCAACGTTTCACTTCCTTTCTGAGTTTCAGACAATTAAAATCAATTTAGATTTTATATATCTAAAAACCAATTTAAATTTTCTGATATCCTATTATATTATATATCAACAATTATTTTAAAACCTATTATTCCATTCTCCACATAATAAGGAATAATAGAATTATACTCTGTTGTACATATTACCCTTAACATACATTCAGCATAATCTTTACCTGTCATATCACAGATTCTTCCTTTGTATAAAGTTTCACCTCCACATATATTAAGATGAAGCCCTTCTGTGTCTAAATTAGATGAATAACTTTTACACTTACAGATAAAAACATAAGTGTTACTATCTAATTTATTTAATATATCCACTAAAAATATACTTTCCATAAATTTTCCTTTCTTTATTCTTTATTTACTTTTCTGACTTTTATATCCTTTAAAAAATCACCAAAAGTTGCATAATATTCCCTTGCGCCTTTTAACCAAATAAGATATTTAGCTTTAGCATCTGATTCCGCTTCTATAAAATTTCCTTGCAGATGTTCTACTGAGTTTGATTCATAATAATAAGTATTCATTTTTTATCTCCTTCATAAAAAAATATTTTTTGATACTATCTTTAAAAATCCTATTTATAGATTTTATTATATTATAACATAAAAATAAAAAATTGTAAAGAATAAAATAAATTTTTCCTTCAATTCGTAAAGTAAAAAAAATAAAACAAAAAACGGCCGGGAATTTTTAATATCGCCATTACCGTTTTTTGTTTTATGTATTTTCGCCTGGAAATTTTCTTTATCGCCATTCTGGGATTTTTAGATTGCCCCAATTTACATACAAATTATTTATACAATTATTTACAAAAAATATTTTTCAAATTTAAATTGTAAGAATTTTCTGACTTTTAAAAATGGTCATAAAATTTCTGCTGTCTCGGTCCATCTTGTTTGCATCCTGTTATAAACTCGTAAAAAGCGTTTCTAGCCACTTTACATATGCGCTTGATATTTTATCCATCTTCACTATAAAGTGGCTAGAATTAGCTTATAATGCGTTATACGGCATGTTAACATAATACTATGTGGTAAGAAGGGTATAACGCCCCTCATTTCACATTGTCGGACATTTCCTCATGAACACTGTTAAAACTGGTCTTACTTGCTTTTACCGGGTTTTAACAACCTTCCTACATCGTCTAAACCTCTCAGAATCGCCATAGACGGACTAAACACTCTTAAGCTTATATAACTACCTTAAAGCCTTTAAACTCGACTCTCATTGATTCTGATAATCTCTAGTAAATTAATAGGAATGAATTTCAATTCATGACATACAGACTTTTACACTTTACTTTATCAAATTATCAATGTAGCATAAATAAAAATAGGCAATCCTTAAAGCTTTTACACTTTAAAGATTGCCTATACCTATTTATACGGTTTTATAATGGCCTTATTTATTTTTCAAATTATAACTAACTATACCTATTTTACCATGATTCCATGTGAAAGTCAAGTCTGAATATTTGCAATTTTAAACTGTAATTATCTGATAATTAAAAAATTGTACCTTCCCTGTTTGCACAATCAAGCTTGCATTCCACACCATACTTTATGTAACTATTTAATTACATAATAAGTATATCATCATTTTATGAACCTGTCAACTATTTTTTATATATTTTCATAATAAAAAACCTTCCATTTCTGGAAGGTTTTTAAATTAATAGGAGTATGAAATTTTGTTCATGAGCGCACCATAGCGTGTACCCTCTGAGTTATATTTAAACATATCATCAATTGTTGTACTTGCTCCTGGCGGCAGTGTACCGCTCCAATTGCCCCACTCACACACTACAATATCACCTTTATCATTGGCTCCAAAAATATCATATTTAAAATAATCAACGGTTCTTTCAGAGCCATTTGTGACTTTGGCTTCAAACCTTACATAATTACCATCTAAAGTAAATGTTGCGTCTGTAATAGTAATTAATTCTTCTGCCGTCTTGTTTCTTTCCCGTGGGGCTGTAGGCGAAACTTTTTTGGAAACAGTAGCTTTTTTTGGGGTTGGCTTTGGTGCTGGTTGGGTAGAAGTAGGCTTGTAATCAGCATAAGGGGACTTCATTTTTTCCACCCGTGGAATGTCCTCAATTGCTTTGACATTTGCTTTGTGTATGGAATATCCTACCATTATACCTATACCTATCATAGATACTAATACGATTTTAGCAATTAATTTTTTCATTTTTTTATTCTCCTTTTTATTCTTTATTCATAAAATTTACCACTCTCGTAAAACCAATAGTTATTGGATTCACAAATTTCCTTTAAATCTTTATCTGAAATTTCGTAAAAGAACTCATATCCCATCTTTTCAAATTCCCTAGTTAATGTAGTTAAGGAATCTGAAAAAAATCTTTGAAATTTCTTAACAAGACCGATGGGAAATTTCAGATTAGGTTTAACACATTTCCCAAAGTCTTTATTATCTTCCAGAAAATAAATAATTGCTATGGGGCATGATGGGTCATGAACGCCACGACTTACTTCTGGTAATCCTACAAGTTCCATTTCCTCAAACCATTCCGTTAATAAGGATAGTTCTTCCTCTGTAAAGAAATCATGAGCATACTCATATGTTTCTTTGTCTAATTTTTCTTTCTCTGCAAAAAACAATACATCTTTTAATGATATATTTCCACTAATATTCACCCCATCTCCTATATTATAGTTTAAACTGTACCCTACTTTTAAATCAGAATTGGGGAAAAACAAGTTTAGTTCATCCTCTAACAGCATAGTAAATATTTCTGGTTCCTGTCCGTCTAAATACCATTGTTTTGCTACTTCCTTCGCATCTTCGTTTAATTCCTCATAGCGATAAACGTTAAATTCCATAACAACTTTTCTCATATATAAATACCTCTTTTCTTAATTTTTTTAATTAGCCACTTCATAATATTTGATTAAGAAATCACTCTCTTGTCTATTGTATTCTTTCATTAAAGTACCTGTAATAAACGCTTTTGCGTCTTTTTCTGCATCTTCTTGTGAACTAAATTCAAATTCCCCTTGTGTGCCAACGATAACATGGTTTAACAGAATATCGTAAAGCCATACAGTTTCTGTATTTTTATATGTACTCATTTATACCTCCTTTTGAAATTTTGTGCTGATTGATTATGTACTAAGTATAAAGCATTTATTTTATTTTGTCAATACTTTTTAAAAATAAATTTTAAAAAATCCCCATTGTTTAAATGGGGGATTTTACAGTCTTTAGAATGGTGCAATACCTAACTTCGACTTGTTTGCCTTTTCCTGCTCTTTGGCTTTTCTTTTTTCTTCTAATTGTTTGTTATAGTCTGCCGTAGACATAATAATGGGTTCCTCTTTTTTGGGGGCCGCTGTTTTAGGTGCAGTAGGTGCCTTTTCTTTTTCTTTTGGATTGGATACAGGTTTTTCTGGCTTTTTTACCGTTTTCTTCTTTAACTCCTGCTTTGGTTTTTCTACTTTTGGTTGTTCTGGCTCTGGTTCTGTGATAACAGGGGAATTAAGGTCAATTACTTCATCATAATTTACCCTTTTTTCCTTTTTGTTTTCTTCCTTTGTGTCCTCCTGGTCCTCGTTTTCAAAATCGGCTAAATCTGTACTATAGATATCCTCTTTTTCTCCATTGAAAAGCTTTTCATAATGGTTCATAAGGGCATTGTGCCGCACTCTTATGTGGCTACGGCTTGCACTTGCATTGTCAAAAATCCCATTATAAGCACTATTAATAGTAGGCTCTTTTGTGCTCTTGCCGTCATAAAAGCTTTCTACAAACTCGACAAATTTTGCCGGGTTTATATCATCTTCAATGGCCCTATCAATAATAGGAACCAATGATAAGAAATGAGTTTTTGTTATCATCCGCTTTGCAATTTTAACAATGGATAAATTATTATAAACCAGTAACGCAAAGTCTAATACATTAGTGATACGACTAGATTCTTCGGGGGTAACATCAATGCTTTTCAACTCTGCCTTGATGTGACTACTCATTAAGTTTGGTTCATCCTCATTTAACATGAACCACATTTTTGTAGCCATGTCAAAAGAACTGTTTACCAGAGCCTTTTCGCTGAACATTGTCGCAAAAAGTTTATGGTCACTTAAAGCTTTAAGAGTATCACGGCTTTTCGCCTGTGCTCTTGCCAACTCTGTATTGGTAAGAGATTTACCATTGTTAAGCTTAAAGAAAATCATATCCGCTTCAATGTCCGTTGCATTATCAATATAGTAGATAGAAATAGTTGCATCCTTGATTCTATCTTTTTCTTCCTCTGTTAAATCATTCCAGGATAATCCATTGATATCCTGCAATTCTTCATTTTCTCCCCTGGCAATTCTAAAATCGAATTTATCACCCTCTTTGTACTCTGGAATCTTTGAAAGCTTAAACTCGCCTTTCATGAAACGGTATACAGTTGTACACCTCTGCTGTCCGTCCCTTGCTTCCATTTTGTATTGGTTTCCATCTTCCAGAGACAACCGCCTAATGAATAAAGGCGGTATAATATCCCCATTAAGTAAACTATGAATAAATAAAGACTGACGACCAATATCCCATACAAATCCGCGCTGAACGGGGCAACGAAAATTGATGTTGTTAAACTCCTTTAATAACCGCTTCATTGTCCATGTTGTTGTTGTAATATTATACATTTTTATTCCTCCTGTTTTTGAATTGTTTTTTAAGTTGTTAAATACATTTTACTATAAGAGATAATAAAAGTCAATACTATTACAGAAAAAATATTGACTTTTATTTAAAAATATTTATTACCATTTAATTAATAATTGATTTGCTTCATTCACTAAATTATTTTTAATAATAAATTCAGTAAATTCCTTTTCTGCCATTTAATTCCCAATTAAGAAAATCTTCAATTGTCATAACTTCTTTCCCATTTGTTACAATAACAGTTTTATTATTCATATATTTCCCTCTATTTCAAATTTTCATAAATAAAAAATTCATATGTTTTCAAGTTCCCACTTTCAATGTAACCACGCTCTAACGCACTCTCCACGTCTTTTTTTGTCACATGAATATTAAGAAACTTAAACAAAAACTGATAAAAATATTTTGCTGTAGTAATTGAAAAATTCCATTTATCACTCACCCATATTGTATAGTTATCCATATCTATGATGCAGATAATAGAAGTATAACTTTGAAATATACGCAAATGTTCTTTTGAACTATCATTGTCAATATACATAATTACTTGATTTTTAACAGCGGTTTCTGTTCTTACATTTTTAAAAGGTTCTACAAAATACTTACCTAATTTTTTCATTGATATAATCTCCTATTTTTTATTTAATGACTAGCGTATAAACCACTCAATGACTTATAGAATTTATCACTTGACCAGGGCAACAAACAAGCATTTCCACCTTTTACAATTTCTGTAGTCCCATCTACATAAAAAATTTTAGCTACTTTATTTCCGTTTTTGTCCAAAGTAGAGTACCATTTCCATACTGGTTTACCATTCCATGTTTTTAAATTAGACATAATTATATCCCTTTCTATATCCAAGCTGGAACTTTGTTTGATTTTGGTAAATTAGTTAAAAAATCTATAACATCCTGTGGTATTTCTTCCTTCAACCAACCGTGACCATATTTATATCCACATATAGGACATTTCCTTCCTAATAATCCTAATTCATTTTCTGAATAATTTATATGTCCTCTAATTTTATGGTCAATATTGGAATATCCTAAACAGTTTTTCTCTGTATATTCATAGCATTCACTGTCTGAAAACTCACTACTATTATAAGATTTTTTCTCAAATGGTAAATTGTAAATTTTTGTTTCCTCCAAAGTAGGAAAGAATGGCTCATGATTTGTCAAACATTTTAAAGCACGATTTTTTGCTTCGTTCTGTTTTTCTCTGGTTTCCCTGGTAAGTTTATAAGTTTTTACTTCAACTTTTTCCTCTGCCATTTTATCCCATCCTAATTTTTTCATATGGCTACAATAAGGACGCATATCGTTTAAATGCCATTCATCCCATATATCACAAAATTTTTGTAACATATCAGAAGTCCATTCTTTTGTTGGTACTCCTTTTCTTATTTCATCTACACACTGACCGCAACTTCCCCAAGAATTTCCATTTGATTTAGGACCAATTACACCAGTAATGGACAATTGTCCATCTTGATATTCAATTTTACAAAATGAATTTACAGGCTGTTCTTTGTCATTGTAAATATATACTTCGTTAGTACATGGGTTAATAATTTTCTTAAAATTTTTCATTTTGATTTTCTCCTTTTCATATATGCGTTTATACGCTTTCTTTTCTCAATGCTAGAAGATATGACTTTAATTCGATATTCAATTTTTGAATTAGAATTTTTTAGAATGTTGCTTTAGAATTTTGTGTTGCTTTGTTGTTGATAAATACATGATATCATATACATTTTCATATGTCAACACTTTTTTAAAATTTATTTTTAAAAAAATAAAAAAGCCTAATAATTAGGCTTTTCTTATAAGTACCCCCCCAGTTTCAGCTATTACTAATTTTCTCATACCATAGAAAACAAAAAGCAAAATAGATTTTCTTATGTCTTATATTATAAGATAGTTATTTTATTTTTACGGTTCCCTTCTTTACCACTATACCCATTACAGATTCTAAACCATTTTGATTTAAGTATTCTTCAAATTCTTTATTAGCTTTCCTCTGTAATTCTTCCATTTTATCATATATTCTTTTTTCTAATTTTTTATTGATAGATTCATCAACAAAAAATATTCCAAAAAAATTACTATCCATAACTTAAATTTTCCTTCCTTTATAATAAGAAATAAAAGATTATTTATTATCATAAGTTGTATTCATTTTTTTATTTTACTATCCATCTATCTATAAAAGATTGCGTATGATTATTAGTAGCTTTTCTTAATTCTTCACCTGCTTTATTTGCTTTTTTCAAGGAGGAATAAACACCATGCATGGTTGTATCTGTTTCATTTGTATAGGTGTAAAGTACGTATACATAATTTTTATAAGTTTTTCTTTTTGCTTTGTCCATTTATTTATCTTCCCTTCTTTAATTTAAACTACAAAATTTTTATACTTTTATATTCTGCATCCTTGAAAAAATATAATATAGATATAAACTGTCTTATTAACAAGCCGTTTATCACTATATTATTACTTTGATAAAAGAGAATATAATTATTACTAATACTACTATAACATAAGAACAATAAAAAAGCAAGTATAAAAATCATACTTGCACATAAAAAGCCCCTGGAAATTTTCAAAATGTGAATTACCCCTTATTCCTGGATTTTCTGGACTTTTGTAAAAATTGCTCTTGTATTTCCTTCCCAAAATTTTCCATTTTTGAATCTATCTAATAATAAAAACAATTTGAATAGACCTAAAAATTTTTGAGATTAGAGAAATGGTGTCAACCAATGGGTAACTGCCGGGTTGTAATAGGGCTACAACCCACTACAACCATGCTACAATCGTTTTAGGGATGATAGGTAAGGAAATGTACACCCATGGCACAAAGTCCTGTTATACGGCCTTGTACGGCCTTATAATCAAGGTTGACATAATACAGTCTTGCCCCATACGTCCCATCATAACGATTATTGCCACCTATCCATTGTCACATACACCCCACCATCAATCCATACAACGCCCTAGAATGCCCGTAAAAGCTTTTGAATGAGTTAATGATAGAAATATACTATAATCACCCTAAAATCCCTTTAAAGGCCCTTTAAACGCTTTACAGGCAAGGTTTACATAATACAGCTTAAAAGATTGATTGCCCCATGCATCCTGCTGGCCTGTTATCCGTGACCAGCTTATGGCCCCTTGCGTCAATATGGTTACAAGGCCGTAAAAGGGACTACAAGCCGTTGTATGGCCCCATGTGGTGAAATATGCTACTGTACCCCTAAAGGCCCTGGAAATGGCTTGTAATGCGTTGTAGGATAGGTTGACATAATTTTGTTGTCATTGTGCTACGATTCTATAAAAATAATTTTCATAGATTCATATGTGGTGAAAAAATTTTTCGTCACATATCAACCCACGAAAAAAAGGTGGTACACATGCACCACCTATGAAATTGACTACTGATTGTTACTGATTATATCCATGACAACATCATCTGCCGTATTGCTAGGAGTGTAATTGTCATGCATTTTGATGGTCACTGGCTCCCCCGGCAGGAAATAGCAGTTGTCCACTGTGATTGTATCCCCGTCCACTGTCTCAAACGTACATACAAGGTCGCTGTCACAGTCCAGGCATACCGCCTGTAATGTGTAGCCCTGTGCCCATGTCTCCATCAATCCTGCTATAGCTATAATTCCGCCGACAACTCCCAAAGTTACCATAAATTTTCTGAATTTTCTCATTACTTATTCCTCACTTTCATCTTTTACATTTATTGCATTTATATATGCAATATTGGCAGTCTCTAAACTTCGTTGTGCAATCTCATTCAACAATTTTCTGTTTTTTACTGAAATTAAATGTAAATCTAACAATAAGTTAGATATCGCATTAAAATTTTGGATATAAGGTTTACATTTTCCATAAGTAGTATGTTTATCCTCACCAATTTTCCTGCCATTTTGAGATACAATACAAACTACTCTCAAATCTTTTCTGATTTCTGCCAAAAGGCGTTTCTGTAACCAATTGGCAGAAATATTGACATTTTTTCTTCTCATGTTGATTTTTTTCATTCTTCTACCTCCAAAATCTAATATTAATACCCCAACCATGAGTATATACTATCTTTTTCCCCATTTATGAATACCTCACCGCCAACAACGGTGAGAGTATCATAATTGTCTGAAAACGCATAGGGATAAGCTTTAATCGTATCATTTTTACAATCAAATGATACACCATGTTGAATTAACAGAAAACTTAACTCTTTTATAGACATTTTCTGAAACCTCCTTTGCTGTCACATATCCCCAAACTTTTGAGGGTATCTATTGTGGTGCGGTAAAAGCAACCATAAAACAGCTTACCACCAATTTTTTGATTAGCATAATAATGCCCGTCTGTGGTGCGCTTAATTACCCATATTTTACGGGGGTTATGCAAATCAACAAACTCTTTTGTCCAGGCCCCCCCGTATTGATATTGGGGGTATCAATGTAATACGATACCAAACAGTAACGTGTGCTATTGGGATTGTGGCTGTAGACTTTAACGCCCTTGCCAAACTTACCTTGGTATGGCACACGCTTAAGTGTACCCTTACGTATGTATCCTACTGCATATGATGTATGATGTAACATAATATTAATCCTCCTTATTTTTGAGATAGACGGCATAAACACCGTCCCGTAACTGGTCAAATCTGACCACAATCATATCGTTACAATTGCCATAAATACTATGTCCTTTTTT
>ENA-OWPF01000120-OWPF01000120.1-human-gut-metagenome-genome-assembly--contig:-NODE-120-length-89677-cov-10.046607_pt1 | contig 89677 bp, 66 predicted proteins | sample MGYA00248261_ERZ651840 | MGnify/ENA primary metagenome ERZ651840 (study PRJEB26924, sample SAMEA4378268) | human gut metagenome | biome: human gut; feature: human-associated habitat; material: faeces... | reverse complement strand
TTTTTCCAGGACGGATTACTCCTGCAACACCTGCAGATTTGATCTTCTTCTCATCAACCTTTGTGTAATCTTTGATTACAAGACGAAGTCTTGTGATACAGTTGTCGATAGACTCTACGTTATCTTTTCCACCAACACCCTCAAGAACGATCTTAGCTACTGTTGTGAAGTCATCATTTGCAAGAACAACTTTTGTTTCATCATCATCGTCATCCTCACGACCTGGTGTCTTCAGATCGAATTTAACGATTGCGAAACGGAATACAACGTAGAATACGATGAAAGCTGCGATTCCAAGTGGAAGGATGAGCCATGTCTTAGCTGCTGCCGGAAGGGAAGCAGAGAAGATCAGGTCAGTTAAACCAGCGGAGAAACTGAATCCGGCTCTGAATCCAAGTACAACTGTGATTACTGTGAAGATAGCGTACAGCAGAGCGTATACTACATACAGTCCAGGAGCCAGGAACATGAAACCAAATTCGAACGGCTCAGTTACACCACAAACAAATGCTGCGATTGCTGCGGAAGAAAGAAGACCGATTGCAACTTTTTTCTTGTTTGATTTTGCTGTATGAACCATAGCCAGAGCAGCACCTGGGATACCAAACATCATACATGGGAAGAATCCTGACATGTACATACCAAGGCTCCATGAAACATCTGCAGATGTTTCACCAGCCCAGAAGTGAGACAGGTCACCAAGACCGATGGTATCAAACCAGAATACGTTGTTCAGTGCGTGATGCAGACCGAACGGGATCAGCAGACGGTTGAAGAATGCGTAGATACCAGCACCTACAGCTCCCATTTTTGCGATACCTTCGCCCAGTGCAACCAGAACGCCAAACAGTACCGGCCATACGAACAGCAGAACTACGGATACAATGATAGAAACAACACCTGCTACGATAGCTACGCAACGTTTGCCGCTGAAGAATGACAGCCAATCCGGCAGCTTTGTTCCTTTGAATTTATTGTAGCAGGAAGAACCGATCACACCGGCGATGATACCGATGAACGGGTTCGCAATTTTGCTGAATGCAATGTAAGCAGTTGTACCTTCTTCAAGAGTTTTGATAACAGATACAGCACCTACAGACAGCAGAGTTGTCAGCATCAGCCAAGAAGCCAGAGCTGCAAGTCCACCTGTACCGTCGTTGTCTTCGGACATACCAACACCGATACCGATTGCAAACAGGATAGCCATGTTATCAATCAGGGCTCCACCTGCTTTCACTAAATAGAAACCAATCTGCTGTACAATACCTACTACGTCACCACCCTGCATGGTAGATGGGCAAAGAGCATATCCAAGACCCATCAGGATACCACAGATAGGAAGGCAAGCAACAGGTAACATCAAAGCTTTACCTAATTTCTGTAAGAATTTCATCATAATTACTTTTTTCCTCCTTCTCTTACTTAATGAGAATCCTCCTCCAGCTCTTTTTCCGGCTGGATTCTGCGGATATGTACGGCCAGATAAGCCGTCTCCTCATCTGTAATTTCGTGATCATAGCGCATTTTTATATAATGCGCAATCTTCTCGCTGCACGCATATTCAACCGGGTACATTCCGGCGATCACTTTTCCGAAACCGTTATCATCATCCCCGAGCATCTGCCCCGTAAAAATGCGCTGTCCAAGAAATTTCAGATGAGTGATGAATCTGGCGTAATGAAGGCTTTCTTCCTGCAGTTCAATATTCAGATATTCACTGACGATATTGACCACGTCGCGAATGAGACAGGTGATGTTCATCGTATTGCGTACACCGGTGTCATATTCCGCATTTACGATATGAAGTGCGACGGATGCGGCCTCATCCTCATTCAACTCCACATCAAGCTTCTCCCTGACCTTGCGGATTGCATACTTTCCAACGCCAAACTCGATTGGATAAAAGGTCTTCACCTCAACCTTGAGTGGGTTGTCAAACTGCATTCCTTTCTTATACCGTTCAATTGCGAAACTGATATGATCTGTCAGAGTCAGATAAATACTCTGGTGTAACTTCAGCCCGATATTGTTCTTGGCATAAGTGATAATCTGGTCGGATAACTTGAGATATTCCACCGGAAGCCTCTCCACCAGCCTGGCGAACTGCCCGGCTGACTTCTTATCTTCCAGTCGGAACGTCTTCTCAATCTGCTCCTCATTCACAATCTGTCCCGGCTTTGCATGGAAACCGATACCTTTTCCCATGATGACGACTTCCTCGGCGTCTTTGTCCAAAGCACTTACTACATTGTTATTAATAACTTTGATGATTTTCATAGTAATAACGTGTCTCCCAAACAAAAAGACCCAAAGAATCCAGAATCCTTCTCCTCTGAAACTTTGGGTCTTGCCTGCATCACCAGTAACAATCCTGTCATAACTACCAAATTCTTTAATTGCATCTCTACTATAGCAGTAAATTTGAACAATGTCAATGTTTTTTTAATCTTTTGTTTATGGATTGTTTATAATTTTTATTTTTCTAAAAATGTTTTCTGTAATGCAGTGATTCCTCTAGTTTCCAATACATTTCCTGACTGCTTTTCCTTTTCCCGTTCCTATGATCACATGATGCCTGCGAATTGCTCCGTTGCAAAGTAACTCCCGCAATCTATGCTCCGCTTCGGTCTGCACGAAACGAGCACCTGTAAACATTCGGAATCCGCATATTTACTACATAAACTGCTACTTCCTCATGGATTCAAGAATCTCTCTTGCCACGTAAACTCCGCTTGCGGATGCATGGGAAAGGGAATGTGTCACCCCACTGCCGTCTCCGATGATATAGAGACCTTTGTGGATGCTTTCAAGATGCTCATCAAGCTGTACTTCCATATTATAAAATTTCACTTCCACACCATAGAGCAGTGTGTCATCGTTTGCCGTTCCCGGTGCGATCTTGTCCAGTGCATAGATCATCTCAATGATGCCATCCAGGATACGCTTCGGCAGCACCAGACTTAAATCTCCCGGTGTTGCGGAAAGTGTCGGTCTTACAATGCCCTCTTCCACTCTCTTGACGGTACTTCTTCTTCCGCGTACCAGATCACCGAACCGCTGGACCATAACACCGCCGCCAAGCATGTTGGAAAGTCTGGCAATGCTCTCGCCGTATCCGTTGCTGTCCTTGAACGGCTCGGAAAAATGCTTGGATACCAGCAGTGCAAAGTTGGTATTTTCGGTCTGTTTGGTCGGATCTTCGTAACTGTGTCCGTTTACGGTCACGATGCCGTTTGTATTTTCACTTACCACGATGCCATACGGGTTCATGCAGAACGTACGCACATTGTCCTCGAACTGTTCTGTGCGGTAAACAATCTTGCTTTCGTAGAGTTCGTCTGTGAGGTGTGAAAAGATTGCGGCAGGGAGCTCCACACGAACACCGATGTCAACACGGTTCGACTTTGTGGGAATATTAAGGTTATGACAAACATGTTCCATCCACTTGCTGCCGCTTCTGCCGACTGAAACAATGCACTTTTTGCACTCATAATTTTCATCGGCTGTGTCAACAAGATAACCTTCCTTATCATTGCCGTTCTTGAGTTCAACATTTTCAACAGGTGTATCAAAGTAGAAATCAACCTTGTTTTCAAGGTAATCATAAAGATTTTTAAGCACAATGTAGTTGATGTCCGTACCGAGATGACGGACTGATGCGTCAAGAAGATTAAGCTTATTCTGTAAGCAAAGCTTCTTAAAGCTTGTGCCTGCTGTGGAATAAAGCTTTGTACCCTCTCCGCCGAACTTCATATTGATTTTGTCAACATATTCCATAAGCTCAATGGCTTTTTTCTTGCCGATATGTTCGTAGAGCGTGCCTCCGAAATCGTTTGTTATGTTGTACTTACCGTCCGAAAACGCACCCGCACCGCCGAAACCGCTCATAATGGAACAGGTTTTGCATGAAATGCACTTTTTAACTTTGTCACCGTCAATCGGACATTTTCTCTTTTCAAGAAGATGACCTTTTTCAAATACGGCAACCTTTATTTCAGAGTTGTTTGTTACAAGCTCATATGCAGAAAATATTCCGCCCGGACCTGCGCCTACAATAATAACATCGTACTTTTTCATTATCATTTTCTCCTTTATTTGTTGTGGGTAACATTTAAGGGGAATAAAAAAACCGCCAAAACATAATACTACGCCCCTTAACGGGGATTATAGTAAACTGTTTAAGGCAGTTTGTAGAAACACCCGTCCATATTACGGGCTTATACAATCCAACTCCTGCACACGGCAGAAAATTGTTCTGATAAAAGTCATCAAAACCTTGGTTATTGTAACAAATAACATCACAATTGTCAACAAAAAAACGCAAAAATTTAAAATCTGTTATTTTTCCTTTATCGCATAAAAGCTACACAATAATTATGCTTGCCGACAAATGCATAAATATTATTCAAACTTTTCGGCAACCTCACCAAGACGCTTGTAGATGCTGTTTTCGGGAACATAACCTCTTACAAATGAAAGCGGATAGATGTTGGTATTTCTGCCGATTACCGAACCGGGGTTAAGAACGCTGTTGCAACCTACCTCTACATGGTCACCGAGCATTGCGCCGAACTTTTTAACATTTGTGTCAACCTTATCGCCGTCACAAAGAACAGTTACAAGACTCTTGTCACTCTTGAGGTTTGATGTGATTACACCTGCGCCTGTGTGTGACTTGTAGCCGAGAATACTGTCACCGATGTAGTTATAGTGCGGAGTCTGAACACCGTCAAAAAGAATTGAATTTTTAAGCTCTGTTGAGTTGCCTACAACTGCGCCCCTGCCGACAATTGCATTGCCTCTGATAAAAGCACACTGTCTGATTTCGGCATCTTCGCAGATAATGAGCGGTCCGCCGAGATATGCGGAGTCAAAAACCTTTGCACTTTTTGCAACCCACACATTTTCTCCCCTCTGCTCGTAGATTTCGGGATCAAGAGTTTTTCCGAGTTCAATGATAAATTCGCTGATTTTCGGAAGAGCCTCCCACGGATAATCAACGGTTTCAAGCAAGGGCTTTGCAATAGTCCTGCTGTAATCAAACAGATTTTTTGCCAATAATTTTTCGTTTTCCATTTTTAAAATTTACTCCCAATATATATTATTTTTTAAAGAATTTTACAGTTTTATACCTCAACAAAGAACAGCCAGTAACCGCTTGCGTCCTTTCCCGCAACGAACTCAACTCCTCCGCTTATGTACTTTGAAAATACATAGCTTTTGCCGTTCTGCGGATTTGTCACGGTAGCACAACTGCCCTCATGAATCCAACGCTCGTTGAAAACATTAATTCCCTTGATGAGAAAAGCCTCTTTTGAGGTTTTGCCGACAAATCTGTAATTTTTCATAAAATCAGCCTTCTTTAACCTTTTGCGGTGACAGCCTGTTGTCAAGACCTGTCTTTTTAAACACAAGCACAACGACAACGGCACAAATCACGCCGAGTAACATTCCGCAGAGAACATCTGACGGATAATGAACATAGTTATAAAGTCTTGAGAATACAATCAAAAGCGCAAGTACAAGTGCAGGAATTCCGAATCGTTTGTCCTTGATAAGCATAACGGTTGCCGCCGCAAGTGACGAACAGCTGTGTCCCGACGGAAAGCTGCTGCCTGACGGAATGGCTATGTTAAGCCCAAAGTCAGGATTCAACTCAGACGGTCTTGCCGAATAATCGGTATTCACCATAAACGGCCGTGGTCGGTTTATAAGATTTTTTATTCCGATTTCACCGACAAGAAAGCCGATTGCCATTGCAACAAGCATCATAACTCCCATTGAGCGAGTTTTTTTAAAAATTATAAACACAATGCCGACTGCAATCCAGAAAAGTCCCATTTCACCCATATAGCTGAAAAAAGCCATAATCGGATCAAGAAAAGAGCATTTAAATGTGTTCTGAATAAATTCAAGAACCGAAGTGTCAAATAATTGAATCATATCAAAGAATGACATATCATTTTCCTTTCATAATATCATTATAACAACCAAAAAACAGAATGTCAAATTAAATAAATTTTAAGCTATTCGCATTCATATTTTGCAAGTTTAGCATAAAACGCTTCGTCAACAACAGCCTCAACCGAAAGTCCTTCGGCAACATATTCTTCATAAATGAGAGTGCCTTTGTTGCGTATTTCGTTTGCAAGACCTGCCTGTGCAAACGGCAGAAGAATTTTTACCCTTTTCATTCTGACGGGAAGATTGTTCTCAATTGCATTAAGAAGTTCGTCTATACCCGTGCCGTTCTTTGCGCTTATGCGAACACAGGCTTTAAAGTCCTGAGCAAGCATAGTTTCGTCAAGCAAATCGCACTTGTTAAGAACGGTTATAATCGGTGTGTCACCGCAACCGAGGGATTCAAGCAAGTCGGTTGTAACCTGCATATGTGTTCTTGCCTCGTCACTTGATGCGTCGCATACATTTAGAATAATATCCGACTGTGCCGCCTCTTCAAGGGTTGAGCGGAATGCTTCAACAAGGTGGTGCGGAAGTCTGCGAACAAGGCCTACCGTGTCAATCATCATAACGGTTATACCGCTCGGAAGCTTCAACGCTCTTGATGTGGGATCAAGCGTTGCAAAGAGCTTGTCCTGTGCAAGCACACCTGCGTCCGTAAGACAGTTCATAAGAGTTGACTTGCCTGCGTTTGTGTAGCCGACAATCGCACAGGTTATTACACCGTCTTTTTTTCTGCGTGAACGCAACATCTGGCGGTGCTTTTCAAGGTCGGAAAGCTCTTCTTTCAGGCTTTCAATTCTCCTGCGGATATGTCGTCTGTCGGTTTCAAGCTTTGTTTCACCCGGACCTCTTGTGCCGATACCGCCGCCGAGTCTTGACATTGCGATACCTTTGCCCGTAAGTCTTGGGAGCATATATTTAAGCTGTGCAAGCTCAACCTGAAGCTTACCCTCTTTTGATCTTGCTCTCTGTGCAAAAATATCGAGAATAAGCGTTGTTCGGTCAATTACTCTGACATCTGTTTCAGCCTCGATATTTTTAATCTGTGTCGGAGAAAGCTCGCTGTCGAACACAAGCAAATCTATCTCCTGCGATTCGCAGATTTCAGCAATCTCGGCAAGCTTGCCTGTGCCGACAAAAGTACCCTTTTCAATTTTTTGCAGATTCTGCGTTACCGACAAAACGGGATCTGCTCCCGCACTTTTCACAAGTTCAAAAAGTTCGTCAAGTGACGCCTGTGCGTCATATTCGCCCGTGTCAACACTGACGAGCAATGCACGGGTAATTTTTTCTTCGTTACTTTTAAGCTCCATAAAATCCTCACTTGAAGTTATTTATTCATACTTTTGTCAAAACAGGTTTTCATATCCTCATCCGTGATTTTTTGGATAGGCTTGCACGGATTCCCTACGGCTACGCAGTCGGACGGAATATCCTTTACAACAACGCTTCCGCCTCCGATTACAACATTACTTCCGATTGTGACGCCCGGCATGACCTGAACTCCTCCGCCAATCCACACATTGTCGCCGACGGTAATCGGATAGGCATATTCAAAGCCTGCGTTTCTTCTCGGATAATCAACAGGATGACCTGCCGTGTAAAATCCGCAGTTTGGTGCAACAAAAACATTGTCGCCGAATTTCACCTTTGCACAGTCGAGAATCACCATATTGTGGTTTGAATAGAAATTCTCACCGAGTTCGATATTGTAGCCGTAGTCGCACCAGAACGGAGCGGTAATGTAGAAATTTTCCTTTGTACTGCCGACAATTTTCTTTATGAGAATTTTTTGAGTCTCCTCATCTTCAAACGGAAGATTGTTGTACTCTCTGCAAAGATTTTTAACCGAACAGCGTTCATTGCGAAGCTGTTTGTCGCCCATTGCATTATACATCTGCGAATTAAGCATTTTTTCTTTTTCAGTCATAATTTTCTCCGTTAATAAATCACATAACAAAATTTACATAACAACGCTTATTATATTATAATCTCACCTTCAATACAAGTAAATCCAAAAATTAATTTACTTTTCAACTGACAACAAAATTCAATTTTAAAATCCATAGGGAGGATAATGGGACAGCGGTCTTTTGTATAATATAGTTACATTGAAAATATCAATGAAATTTGCAGAAAAAACGATTGAATTATGAGATTCCGTTTTGATTTGAGGAGGAATTATTATGGAAGAAAAAAGAAAAACCGTCACATCAACTGAAGTAAAACACAGATACAATCAAAAAGTTTACAGTCAAATTTCATTTTCCGCCCCAAAGGAGCTTGTTGAGAAATTCAGAGGGATATGCAGAAATGTCGGAATTTCACAGGCAAGTGTTTTCAAAAAGTTTGTCGCCGATTTTGTTGAAAAGTACAGATAAAATCAAAACCACTCGTTGAACGGATTGTTGCAGTCTGCAGAAAAGCCCGAAATTCAAGCTGACCGAATTTCGAGCTTTTTATTTTTTGGTTTTAAAATTTTTTCAACCTGCTGTTTCAATTTGCAAAAAATTTTAAGAATATATATTCAAAGAAATAAAATTGTGGTATAATGATGAAGAGTATATACAAGGTATGTACAGGCAACACAGGTTGTCTTTAATTAAGGAAGTGGCAAAATGAAAAAACTATTTACTATTATTGTGTGCAAGGTTCTGAAATTTGTCGGAGGATTGCTCGGCAAGGGCAGCAGTCTGCCGGGACAGATTGCGCTTAAACTCTGCCCCGATATTCTCGGACGAATTGAACTGCCGAAATATATTGTTGCCGTAACAGGCAGTAACGGCAAGACATCTACCGTTGAGATGATTGCACATATTCTTTGTGAAAGCGGCAAAAAAGTTGCCTGGAACAAAGAGGGTTCTAACCAGATTGAGGGCGTTACAACTCTTATTCTCGGCAGTTGTACTCTTTCGGGCAAGGTTAAATCGGATATTCTTCTCATTGAAAGTGACGAACGCTTTGCAAAATACACCTTCAAATACATCACACCGACTCATTATGTTATCACAAACCTTTACCGTGACCAGCTCACACGAAACGGTCATCCGGAATGGGTTTACAATGCCGTAAAGGATAGTATTCATCCCGAAACTCAGCTTATTCTTAACGCCGACGATCCGCTTGTTTCGTGCTTTGGCTACGGCAGGGATAATGTTGTATGGTTCGGTGCAGGCAATCTTCCGACCGATACAAAGGAATTTGTCGGTGTTTATAATGACGGTGCATATTGCCCTCACTGCAAATCTCCCATGACATATTCAAGCTATCACTACGACCACATAGGCAACTATGAATGCCCTAACTGCGGTCTTAAAAGACAGGATACAAGCTACACAGTTACATCTGCCGATCTTGAAAAAGGCGAAATTACAATCAACAATAAGTACAAGATTGAACTTACGCTCAAATCGCTTTATAATGTTTACAATTTGCTTGCGGCATTTACCGTTGCGTCAATCACAGGTGTTGACGGCAACACAATTGCAAAGAGCCTGAGCAATTATGTTCTTAAAAACTTCCGTGTTGTAACATTCACGCTCGGAAACAGAAAGGGTACGCTTGTTACATCAAAACATGAAAACAGCATTTCGTACAATCAGTCACTCAAGCTTGCCGCATCCGACAAGGATAAGTGCGATGTTTTGATTATTGTTGACGCAGTCAGCAGAAAGTATTTTACAAGCGATGTTTCATGGCTTTGGGACATCAACTTTGACCTTCTTAAAAGCGACAATGTAAAGAACATTGTGCTTGCAGGAACATATTGCAACGACCTTGCAACAAGATTTTCTTTCTCAAAAGTTGACAGGAACAAAATCAAGGTTATCAAGGACATTGAAGAAGCCGTTGATTATCTTGACAATGACCGCAAAGAAAAGATTTATGTAATTACCTGTTTCTCAGACAAGGGTAAATTTCTTGAAAAGGTAAAGGTGGACTGATTATGAAAATTCTTCATTTGTATCACGATATAATGAACCTGTACGGAGAATATGCCAATGTTTCTGCGCTTGAAAGAATGCTTGAAAAGAGCGGTGTAAAATTTACAACCGACAGGCTTACCCTGTTTGACAATGCCGACCTTGGCGATTACGATTTTATCTACATCGGTTCGGGTACAGAAAAAAATCAGAAGCTTGTTTTGCAGGATTTTAAAAAGTACAAGGATTTTCTTGTTGAATACATCAACAGCGGCAAGGTAATTCTTATGACGGGCAACTCGTTTGAAATGCTCGGAAAAACAATTACAGACTCTGACGGCAAGGTTTATGACGGACTCGGAATTTATGATTTTACAGTTACCGAGCAGAACAAACGCAGAATTACAGGCGATATTGTTTATACTTCTGACATTCTCACAAAACCGATTGTCGGCTTTGTAAACAAGTGCAGTGAAATTAAAGGTATTGAAAATCATCTTTTCACTGTTAAACACGGACTTGGTGACTACGAAAACGCAAAAATGGAGGGTTTGAAGGACAAGAACCTTTTTGCTACTCATGTTACAGGTCCTATTATGATTAAAAATCCGCATTTTCTTGAATACATTGCTTTGCAGATTTCAAAAAATACGGATGGCTCCAAGCCGTGTACGGATTATCTTGACTACGAAAGAGCGGGCTACGAAATTACTCTCGGCGAACTCACAAAAAGATTTGAGGAGTAAGTTTTAATGAACAACGACAATCTTCTTCAGCTTGAGGGAGCAATTGAAAGCGTGGTTTTCCGAAACGATGAAAACGGCTACACGGTAATTGAGCTTGCTGACGGTGACGATTATTTGACCGCTGTCGGAATTATGCCACAGGTGTCGTCGGGTGATGTTGTAAAGCTTACCGGCAAATATACAAATCATCCGAGCTACGGCAGACAGTTTGCCGTGCAGATTTGCGAAATCAGCAGACCTACCGAGGCGGCTGATATTCTGCGTTATCTGTCATCCGGAGCTATCAAGGGAATCGGCACTCAGACCGCACAAAGGCTTGTAAAGGAATTTGGCGAGGCAACGCTTGATGTGCTTGAAAATCAGCCCGAAAGAGTTGCAATGCTGAAAGGAATTTCTTCGCAAAAAGCCGAGGATTTTTCAAAGCAGTTAAAGCAGAACACAGGCGTGCGAACACTCATGCTTTTTCTCGGCGAGTACGGAATTTCAAACACCGCATCGGTCAAAATTTTCAACGCTTACGGTCCGAGCTGTGTCGATTTAATCAAGAAAAATCCGTACATTCTCTGTCAGGGTGATTTTGGAGTATCGTTTGAGAGTGCGGATTTTATTGCTAAAAAAGAAAAATTAGAACCCGATTCAAATGTCCGTATGCGTGCAGGAATCATACACATTCTTCATCACAATGAGCGAAACGGTCACACCTGTCTGCCAAAGGAAAAGCTGCTGAAGGTTTCAACCGATTTTCTCGGAATTGACGGTGAAAAGGTTTCAGAGTGCATGGAAGAAATGCTGTTTGACCGTTCACTTATCGAAGATAAGATTGACGGCAAAAAATTTGTGTTCCCCCCCAATGTTCACCTCTGCGAAATGTACATAGCGTCAAGAATAAAGATGTTGCTTAAATTTCCGTCAGAGAAAATTAAAAACATTGACAAGGCGATTGAAAAATGTGAAAAAGAGGACGGAATCGAATATGCCGATTTGCAAAAGAAAGCAATCACTATGGCACTTACCGAGGGTATGCTCGTTCTGACTGGCGGTCCCGGTACAGGAAAAACGACAACCCTCAATGCTATAATAAAAATAATGAAAGCAAACGGTAAAACTGTTTTGCTTTCTGCCCCCACAGGCAGAGCTGCTCAACGAATGAGCGAGCTCACGGGCGATGAGGCAAAAACTCTGCACAGACTGCTTGAGGTCAGCTGGGATAAACATGACAACCCCGTTTTCAACAAGAACGAACGCAATCAGCTGAAATGCGACGCATTGATTGTTGACGAGGTTTCAATGGTGGACACATTCATTATGGAAAGCGTTATGAGAGCGCTTTCCACAGGATGCAGACTTATTCTTGTAGGCGACTCCGACCAGCTCCCCTCCGTAGGTCCGGGTAATGTGCTCGGCGATCTTATCGAAAGCGGACTTATTCCCGTTGTACGGTTGAATGAAATTTTCCGTCAGGCACAGCAGAGCCTTATTGTCACAAACGCACATAAGATTGTGAACGGTGAAATACCCATTCTTAATTCCGCCGACAAGGACTTTTTCTTTCTTCAGAGGAACAATAAATCAGAAGTTTCAACGGTGATAGCTGACCTTTGTGCAAATCGTCTGCCAAAGGCATACGGATATTCTCCGTTTGAAAACATTCAGGTGCTTGCTCCGTCCAAAAAGGGTGAACTCGGAACCGCCGAGCTTAACCACAAATTGCAGGCGGCGCTAAATCCGAAGGATGACGATAAGGCGGAAATCACAATCGGTTCAAAAACCTTTCGCACAGGCGACAAGGTTATGCAGATAAAAAACAACTATGATATTCGCTGGTTTCGTGAAAATGGCGAAACGGGCGAAGGAATTTTCAACGGTGACATAGGAATCATCACAAAAATTGACAGAAAGACAAAATCGCTTGTCGTTAAATTTTTTGACAAGATTGCAAGATACACCTTTGAATTTGCGGGCGATCTTGATTTTGCCTACGCAATCACGGTGCATAAAAGTCAGGGCAATGAATTTGATGCAGTTATTATACCAATGTTTTCGGGGCCTCCTCAGCTTTACTACAGGAATCTGCTCTACACCGCTGTTACAAGGGCGAAGAAAACACTTGTGCTTGTCGGCAATCCGTCAACCGTTGAATATATGGTAAACAATAACCGCCGTACAAAACGGTACAGCGGTCTTAAAGAATTTTTACTGAGAGATGACACACTTTATTAAGAAAGTTTTCGGCACGATAAAAGGGTTTTTCTTTACGGTTCGCTGTCCGTACTGCGGAAGGGTTATTGAACCGAACAAAAACTGTTGTGACAAATGCAAAAAAGAATTTCCCGAAATGCCGCTTGTACGATATGCAACGGGTGGGTACATCTGCACCTCTCCTTTCCCCTATGACGGAATTTTTCGCAGGGCAGTTCTTAACTTTAAATTTCACAACTGCGGCGCATATGCCGAATTGCTTTCACACGAAATGGTTCGTTCAATAAAAGATGTTTACCGTGACAGGGAATTTGACCTTGTCACCTGTGTGCCGATGCACAAGGATACTCTCAGAAAGCGTGGATACAATCAGGCTGAGTTACTCGCAAAGGAATGTGCAAGGCTTCTCGGCATTGAGTATGCCGACCTGCTTGTCAAAACAAAGAAAAATAAAACCCAGCACAGCATAAAGGCGGCTGAAAGAGCAAAAAATGTTATAGGTGTTTACTCGCCGATTGACAAGAATTTAATCAAAGGCAAGCGAATACTGATTATTGACGACATTATTACAACAGGCAGTACGCTTGGCGAATGTGCAAGAATACTTAACAAGTGCAAATGCGGCGAGATTTGTTGCTGTACGCTTTGCACATCTCTGCTGATATAGCATTGGAGTGATTAAAATGGATATAGCTGTTGATCTCGGTTCTGACAGAACAAGAGTTTTTATTGAAAATAAAGGAATAGTGCTTGATGAGGCAAGCGTTGTTGCGTTTGATGTTGACACCTACGACATTGTCGGCGTCGGCAACGAAGCTTATAAGATGATTGGCAAAACGCCTGCAGGCATAAGAGCAATGCACCCGATTGATGACGGTGTTATTTCACGCTCCGAACTTGTTGAGGATATGGTTTCAATTCTTATAAAAGAGGTCAGTCCGTCAAAGGTGACTATGCCGAGGGTTGTTGCATCAATCCCGAGTGAGGTTACCGAGGTTGAAAAAAGAGCTGTTGTAAACGCAGTAAGCTCAATCGGTGTTCGCAAGGTGTATCTTATTGAAGCACCAAAAGCGGCGGCAATGGGCTGTTCGCTCGACATAACAAGTCCTCATGGCATTCTGATTGCAGATGTCGGCAGCGGTACGGCAGATATTGCCGTGCTTTCTCTCGGCGGAATTTCGGTTTCAAAGTGCATAAAGTCGGCAGGCTGTGCAATGGACGAAGAAATCGTTAAATACATCAGAAAAGAGCATAACCTGATTATCGGCACAAATATGGCTGAGGCGTGCAAAATTGCAGTCGGCTGTGTAAAAATCCCGAAAGAGCCTAAGCTTTTCAGAGTTAAAGGCAGAGATGCCGTAAGCGGTCTGCCCAAATTTATTGATGTTGGCTATGCCGAAATCAAGCCTGTAATTGAGGATATTGCGCTTAACATTATCAGGGCAATTAAAGATGTGCTTGAACAGACTCCGCCCGAGCTTGTCGGTGACATCTACACTGACGGTATAATTTTGACAGGCGGTCTTGCCAAGCTGACGGGATTTGCAAGGCTTCTCAGCGAATCCACAAAGCTGAAAGTAAGAGTTCACAAAGCCGCCGCTGACTGCGTTATCAACGGTTGCGGCAAGGCAATCGAATATATTGACCATCCCGAAAAAATACAGCCGGGTGCAGTCAATCCGCTTATAGAGGCATTTTAATTATAATTTTAAACATTTTATCCGCAGATTTTACCGTCTGCGGATTTTTTGTAACATAGTATTGTAAAATCCGAAAATATGGTTTAACAGTCGTCTTTGTTCCGTTTCAGCACCGTACTTTTTTCTTCTTTTTTACATAAAAATCTCCCCTTAAAGCATTCCCTGAAAACCATGTTTTTCAAGAGTCTGCTTTAAGGGGATTATATCAGTTAAGAATTGTTCTCCGTTTTTGTTTTATAGTTCATTATTCTTTCAAGAAATATCTGTACTTTTTCTTTGGCTATCTCTCCGCTGTTTTCAATTTCGGTATCTCCAATGTAAAACTTGTGTTCAGCGGATTTCTTCAAAATATCAAGCAATTTTTTCTGTTCATCCGCTTTGTTAATGAAAACGGACACGGCACAGTCACAGGCTATGGAAAATTCTGCCGGTGTTTTTGAAACAAGTGCGTCGTAAAACCTTTCTTTTACGCTTTCAAATTTATTTTCCGTGTCAATCGGCAAAAGCTTTGTAATCATCTTCCAGGTATTCCACGCAAGAAATCCGTTGCAGTTGTCAAGACCTTTGGCAACAAATTCAAAGAACGGATAGACAAGTTTCGGATTTACTTCGCAAATATACTCAAGAACCTGTTCCGCCCAGTGAGCATTTGCGTAATCATCGTCAAGAAAAATCTCAATAAGCAAAGGAACAGTCAGAATTTCTTTGCTTGCAAGCTGTGCGTAATATTCTTTTTCAAACCTTTGTTCAAATTCCTGAAAAATCTGCTCTGTTTTCATAAATTCCCGTCCATAAATTCACTTAAATTTCGGTTTATTACTCCTAATATAATACTGTATATTACATTCTTTTTCAAGTAAAATCATATTAAAAGTAACATTCCCCCCGAATTTTATCGGAGGGAATGCTTTACTGTTAGCAGAATATTAAGAAAAGGTTGTTCTGTAGTTCTGTTATTCTGAATAACTTACCCAGACACCGCCGGACTTTGAACCCGGATTTGCACGGAAACAGTTCTTACCGTCAGCAACTGTCAAGTCGTTTGTCTGTGTTTTCCATGTTGATTCTGTGTCCTTAAAGAGGAAACAGTTTGCACCGGGGCTAAGCGGTGTGTCAAAATCGTAGTACCAGATATCTGTACCTGCGATCTTATTCATGTGAGCTGCTGCGTTGCCGAGTCCGCTCTCTGCCCAACCGTAGATATAAACATCAGTATAGTGTGCCTTTGAGTTATCAAAGTAAACTCTTGAAAGTGTGAATGCAGGCTTCTGCTCCGGAACATACGGAGCTGTTGAAACAGCTTCGTCATTGCTGAGTGCGATGCAGTTGTTTGTCTTTGAAACTGTTGCATTCCAGCAATTGTAAACATTACCGTCATCACCGCCTACAGGCTTTTCGTCAACCTCTGAAAGAGAACGATAAACACTGACATTTGAAACTGTTGCAGGAACTTCAACTGTGTAAACATTCGGGTAAGCGTCTGTATCCTGCTCAAACTGATAGCTTGCGCCTGTGTTAAGGTCATAAGCAAAGAGTGAAACACCGTCAGATGTCATCCAGCCAAGCTTAGTCTTGAAGTAAAGAGTGTATGTGTCAGCAGGCTTTGTTGTAGGCTGTGCAGTCGGCTTTACGGTTGTAGGCTCAGCGGTAGTCGGCTCAGGTGTTGTAGGCTGTTCTGCCTGATAAACATCACCCGTGCGACCCCAGTCTTTGAGCTGAACAACGTACTTCTGAATCAATGTTGCGTCAACAACAGAGATTGTATTATCCCCATTAACATCAGCAAGAATCTGCTTGTCAGCCGAAAGTGTTTCAAGCTGAACGACATGTTTCTGAACGAGTGTAGCGTCAACGACTGTAATGTCACCGTCACCGTTTACATCACCGTAAACAGCATTGCCCGAAGGCTCTGTTGCGGGCTGTGCGGTTGTAGGCTGAGTTGACGGAACAGGCTTTGTTGTAGGTTCTGCTGCAGAACCCTTTGTAACATCAGTAGCCTCAATCTCAACCTTTGTAGGTGTAAGAGTTGTATCCTCCCATGTACCTGCCTTTGTAAGAGAGAATGCCTTTGATGAACCGTTGAGGCTGATAGGTGTATCTGTTCTGCCCGGATACTGCTCGCCGCCTTTTTCAGAGATGATTACTCTTGTGTTGGCTGAAGTTGAAAGGTCAAAATCCGACGCAGCCTGATTTTCATCATCTTCATCAGCTGAAATACTTGATGACTTCGGAACTTCGTAGTAATAGTAACCTGTTGCAGGATCAAGAGTCATTGCTTCGCCGGGCCAGTTTGCATTCTTGTAAACAGTACCCTTGTTTGTGGTTTCATCATAGATGTAAACCTGGTAAGGTGCTGACCAACCCTTCTGGGTAGCAGGGTTGAAGAATACATACACTCCCGATTCCTGAGCGGTACTCTTTGTGTACTTATAAGCCATTGAAGAAGTCTTTACGCCGTCGGTTGCCGTAACTGTGAGGTTGATTGTTTCACCCGGCTTATAATCTGAACCGATGCGGATTGATGTTGTACCCGTAAACTTAACAGGAGTTGAATCATCAAGACAGTAAGTACCCGATGTTGCGTTTTCAAGAGTGAGTGTAAGGGTCATTGTGTCGCCCCTGAACGAACCGCTTTCAACAGAGTTTACTGCCTTAGGGGTTGTTGTACCGTTGTAAACAACAGCAACACCCGTCTTGCCGATTGAACCTGTGAGAACGCCGTTTGCAACAGTAAACTCAGCACCTGAAACCGTATCCGTATATTTGCCGTCTGCAAGACCTGTGCCCGAAATGCTTACGCTTGCGTTTGTACCTTTACAATTTGAAAGAACGATACCGCTTGTGCCTCTTGCAACATAAGCAATGTCGCCTGAAGAACCGAGCTTTTCAGACTGACCTACAAAGAGGTTGTGGAACTTGTTAATTTCGGAAACAGCTGTGCTCTTGTAAGTTGTATCTGTTGAAACACCGCCCATGAGAGCTGTGCCCGGACGAGCAAAGAAGAGAGCTGTTGAATCCTTTCTTGATGCAACGATTGCCCATGCCTTTACAACATTTTCATCCGAAACATCGGCAGTGTTTGAGAATCCCGATGAACCTGAGTTGCCCTCGTATGTATCGTGGCTTTCAGCCCAAAGAACTGCATTTGATGCTGCAACACCTGATTTGTATTTCGCATTGGTAGCTGTGCTTGCCTTGCCCTTTGAAACATTGTAAAGCACTGCGTCGCCCGTTCTGTTGTCAGTAACATTGATATACTTGGTGTATGAGGAGTAGCTTCTGTCTGCACCGCAGTTGTTAAGAATTTCACCGTAGATGTAGAGGTCATCGCCTGTTTTCTGTGTGTAGTAAGAAGAAGCCGAGGTTGTTATATTTTTCCAGTAATCAGACGCATACTCGCCGTCATCCTCTGTTTCAATATGCTTTGCGGCATCAAAACGGAAACCGTCAACACCGCAGTCGATGCATTCCTTGAGGAGGTTGATAATGTAGGTCTGAACGGCAGTATCGTTTGTTACAAGGTCAGGACACTTTGAAACATGACCCTGAACAACTGCCTGTACCGAACTGTCGTTTGCATCGCCTTTGTATGTACGGGTGTAGGTTCTTCTTTTCTTATAGAACTCAGGCTCATATTTTTTAACCTGATTGCTCACAGAATCCGGCCTAGTTTCATCGGCATTTGCGATATGGTTTGAAACGATATCGCAGATGATTTTGATGCCGTATTTGTCAGCCTCATCACAAAGTGATTTAAGATCGTCCTTTGTGCCGAGCCATGACTGCTCTGCAATATGGAAGCTGATCGGCTGATAGAGCTTCCACCACTGACCTGTTACATCGCCTGAGGTTGAATAGTCCTTTGGCTGCTGAACGGGAGAAGTCTGAACTGTTGTGTATCCTGCCGCTGCAATTGCGGGAAGGTTTTCTTTGATTGTATTGTAAGACCAGTTGAATGCGTGAAGCATAACACCGTCGCCGACCTTATCACGAAGGGTACTGTCGGCAGATGCAGTCTGTGCGGAATCAACCTCGGCAGCATTTACGGAGGTAATTGCCGCAAAAGAAGATGTCAGAAGCGCAGACGCAACAACAAGACTTGCAATCTTTTTTGCTTTCTTCATAGGGAAAACATCCTTTCATAAAATTCTCAATTTCATTATAACAAATTTCACCAAAAAAGTATATATTTTATGTTACAAATTCGAGGGCTGTTTTTTGTGCAGATTACACGGTTGTAAAATTTTTTTAACAATAATTTTGCACCAAAAAGCATTATATTTAACCTTTTCTGACTCTGTATGAGCTTTACTTCTTTAAAAGAATATTAGTGACGCAAATTTGATTTTCTTTTTACACGATATTGATTGACATTTTTGTGCATTTAGAATATAATCAAAGAGCAGTTGTCCCCTGATGCTTATGTGACGGGTGACATTTCGGAAAATTTAAATTGTATTGCGTGCAATCGCTTTTTAGCGGTTAATAAGGATTTTATGTGAAGAAAAAGGACGGGGCGACACAGCCGTCTTATTTTTCTGTTCAAAAATTCTGAGCATCATGGTTATGTCTTTGCAGAAACGGCAGAGCGGACTGTGTTCGCCTGCATTTTTCAGGCTGACACAATCCGCTTTATTTTTTACGAATTTTACTGTTATCACAACGGAACAGGGGTGCATAAATGGAACAGACATCAAAGAAAACAATAGTTTCACTCAAGGATATTTTCATCAAATTTGACGGTGAGGTAATTCTTAACCACATCAACCTTGATATAAATGAAAAGGAATTTGTAACTATTCTCGGTCCGTCAGGCTGCGGTAAAACCACAACCCTGCGCATAATCGGCGGTTTTGTTGAACCCGACAGCGGCGATGTCATTTTCGGCGGCAAAAGAATTAACGGAACTCCTCCGAATAAAAGAAATGTAAACACGGTATTCCAGAAATATTCTTTGTTTCCCCACCTCAATGTTTTTGATAATGTGGCTTTCGGACTCAAGCTTAAAAAGATGCCGAAAGATGAAATAAAAAAGCGTGTAACCGATATGCTTGCAACCGTTGACCTCAAGGGTTATGAAAAGCGTTCCGTTGCAAAGCTTTCGGGCGGTCAGCAGCAGCGTGTTGCAATTGCAAGAGCGCTTGTGTGCGATCCCGAAATCATTCTGCTTGACGAGCCTCTCGGCGCTCTTGACCTTAAACTGCGTAAGAGTATGCAGCTTGAGCTTAAGGAAATCCAGCAGAAAACTCAGAAAACATTTATATATGTTACTCACGATCAGGAAGAGGCTCTGACCATGAGCGACCGTGTTGTTGTTATGAACAACGGTGTAATCGAGCAGATTGGTTCTCCCGAGGATATATACAACGAGCCTGTGAACGCATTTGTTGCAGACTTTATCGGTGAGGCAAATATTCTCAACGGAATTATGCTTGATGACTGCAGAATTCAAATCCTCGGCAAAGAGCTTGAATGTGTTGACAAGGGATTCGGCAGGAATACTCCTGTTGATGTTGTCATCCGTCCCGAGGATATTGAAGTTACCTCTCCCGAGGACGGTCAGCTTGTCGGAACTGTTGAGAACACAACCTTCAAGGGTGTTCACTATGAGATGAGCGTAAGATGCGGAAAGTGTGAAATTCTTATCCACTCCACCGAATCGGCTGAAATCGGAAGCAAAATCGGTATGAGGGTTATCCCGTTCAACATTCAGATTATGAACAAGCTTCTTCCGTTTTACGATAATGTTATTGAGACAACCGTTACATACTCGAATCAGAACGACAATTCCTTTGAATTTGAGCTTGAGGGCGAAACCGTTACCGTTCCCGATAAATACTATGAAGAAGGTACAAAGCTAAAAATCACTCTGCCGCCCGACGCTCTTTCGCTTGCAGGCGACGGCGTGGGCGATTTAAAGGATTTGTACATTGAATCCGTAGTTTACAAGGGTGAACACAACGAAATCATTCTTGAATCGGACGAAAGAAAGTGGCTTATGCTCAGCGATACGGACGAGCAGGTCGCAACCTATGTTCCGCTTTCATTCAACTTTTCAAAGGCTCGGTTTGAGGTAATCTCAGAGTTTTCGGAAAAGGAGGGCTGATAAATGAAATCACGCAAGCCCTCTATTCCCTACATAATCTGGATGGTTGTTTTCACAATGATTCCGATTATTATGATCGGCTTTACCGCCTTTACCGACAAGAACGGTAATTTTTCGCTTCAGGCATTTACAAATGCGTTTTACTACACAAACATTTTTGTAAAATCACTTTGGATTGCGCTTATTTCAACGGCAATCTGTCTTGTACTTGCATATCCGCTTGCATACCTTCTCACGAGAATGAAAGAATCAACCCAGAACACGCTCATTATGTTGCTTATGATTCCTATGTGGATGAACTTTCTGCTGAGAATCTACGCATGGGTAACGCTTTTGCAGGACAACGGTCCGATTGATATGATGCTTTCGCTTTTGGGTATTCATTCAACCTACATCGGCAACACGGGTGCGGTAATTCTCGGAATGGTGTATGAATATCTTCCGTTTATGGTTCTGCCGATTTACACCGTTATGAGCAAGATTGACAACGGTCTTATTGAGGCGGCGCAGGATCTCGGTTCAAACAACTTTACAGTATTCAGGAAGGTTGTCGCACCGCTCAGCGTTCCCGGAATTATTTCGGGTGTGACAATGGTATTTGTTCCGAGTGCAAGCACATTCCTGGTTGCACAGTATCTCGGCGGTCCGGATGACATTATGATTGGTGATGTCATTGAAAAAATATTCTGGACAGACCAAAACACGGGTTCCGCAATTTCATTGATACTAATGATTTTTATTTTCGTGTTCCTGATAATCATGAACTTGTTCGGTGATGAGGAGGCGATTGCATAATGAAAAAGAAAACAGGTATTCTTTCAAAAATTTACATTGCAATCCTGCTTATTTTCCTTTATTCGCCCATTGCCGTACTTATCTTCTATTCCTTCAACAACGGCAAAACTACCGTCTGGAAAGGATTTACATTCAAATGGTATGTACAGCTTTTTCGTGACGACAATATTATGAACGCATTGTGGAACACTGTTATTATTGCCGTTCTTGCATCTGTTTTTGCAACAATCCTCGGAACTGCCGCCGCAATCGGCATCAGCAATTTCAAGGGCAAAAAAAGAATGCTTATTCAGAATGCGTCAAACATTCCGATCATCAGCCCTGACATAGTAATGGGTGTTTCTCTCATGCTTTTGTTTACGACTCTCGGAGTTATCTTTAACTTTGAAATGGGATTTTTCACGGTTTTAATTTCGCACATATGCTTTTGTGTTCCGTTTGTTGTGCTTAATGTTATGCCGAGAATCAAACGAATGGATCAGAGCATTTACGACGCCGCCCTTGACCTTGGCTGTAACCAATGGCAGGCATTTTACAAGGTAATTATTCACGAGCTTATGCCGGGTATTTTCTCGGGTCTGCTCATGAGTTTTACATATTCTCTTGACGATTTCATCATAACATATTTCACAAGAGGTGCAAAATTCCAGAACCTCTCTATTGAAATTTACTCGATGACTCACAGGAGAATTTCACCTAAAATCAACGCTCTTTCCGCGCTGCTTTTCCTTGCTGTACTCATTGTTATGGTTATTATTAATCTGCGTGACAGACACGAAGAAAAGGTGCAGAAAAAGAGAACTTGATTTTAAAAATTTTATTAAAGGGAGATTGAGAAATGAAAAGAATCATCAGCATTGTCCTTGCATCTGCAATGACGGCAACATGTGCGGCTTGCCTTTCAGGCTGTGGCGGAGGTGCTTCGGCTGACTCAGCTGACGCAGGAGAAGTTAATGTTTACAACTGGGGTGAGTACATTTCAAACGGCGAAGATGACTCACTCGACATTATCGAGGAGTTTGAAAAACGCACCAACATCAAGGTAAACTACACAACCTATGAAACCAACGAAGAGCTTTACAATATGCTGAAAAACAGTAATGTAAGCTATGATGTTGTCATTCCGTCCGAATATATGATCAGCAGAATGATTGATGAGGATATGCTGTTGGAGCTTAACTTTGACAATATTCCTAACTACGACAATCTTATGGATCGTTTCAAAAAGCTTGCCTGCGATCCCGAAGGTAAATATACCGTATGCTACAGCTGGGGCGTAACAGGTATGGTTTATGACAAAACAAAGGTTAAAACAAAGCCCGATTCATGGGACGCACTTTGGAACAAAGACCTTTCAGGTCAAATTCTTATGTTTAACAACAGCCGTGACGCAATGGCAATTGCAATGCAGCTTGAGGGCATTAATCCTGCTAACTGCACCAAGGCAGATGTTGACAAAGCCGCCGCTAAACTTAAAGAGCAGAAGCCTCTCCTTAAAAAATATGTAATGGATCAGGTATTTACTGAAATGGAAAACAGCCAGTCGGCAATTGCTCCGTACTACGCAGGCGACATTATGACAATGATTGATAACAACGAGGATCTTGACTATGCAATGCCAAAGGACGGCTCAAACCTTTTCTATGACGCAATGTGTATTCCGAAATGCAGTAAGAACAAGGAAAATGCGGAGAAGTTCATCAACTTTATGCAGGATCCGGAAATTGCCGCCGCAAACTTTGAATATCTCAACTATGCAACACCCAATCAGGTTGCTTATGACGATTACATTGATGAAGACGCAAAGAAAAACGAATTCATCTTCCCGAGTGACGAGTATCTTGACAAATGCTATGTATTTTCAAATGTTTCCGATGAGGTTTATTCCTATATGCAGGAACAGTTTGTAAAAATCCAGGCAGACTGATAAGCAATAAAATTAATCCCGAGCAAAGCATTTAAAGGCTCTGTTCGGGATTTTAATTTTGGTGAATTTTTAAAATTAATCATCCCCCATTTATACAGCCTTTAAATTTTATGTTATCTTAAAAGTATTATTCCTTATTTTAAAAGGTTTCCGTGACAGGTTGTCATATTCGCTCTGCGAACACTCAAAATACACAGAATTAACGAGGATTCGCTCAATCTTACAAATAGATTTCAATTGCCTTGTTTTGATTGACAAATTAGGAAAAAGTAATATAATATATACTGTTAAAGAGTGCATAATACATTTTTCGATTTTATTCACTTGCAGGCGGGCGCCTGTGCATCACAAAAGAGATAGGATGGTATAATAATTGTTTACAATTTTAAAAGAACATCGTGGCTTCGGAAAGCAGATTTTGCTCCTTGCCAAAAACGAACTTATTAAAACTTACAAAGGCGCCGTAATCGGTCCTCTTTGGGCTGTTGTTAAGCCTGCGTTTACAATTTTTGTTTACTGGTTCGCTTTTTCCTGCGGTATCAAACAGCTTAAAACACTTCACCTTGACATCGGCGGAGCACAGCCTTTTTCCATTGACTTCTTTACTTTTATGTTCATCGGTATCATTCCGTGGTTCTTTATTCAGGACAGCATAACGCAGGGTGCAAAGGAGCTGAGAATCAACCGTCAATTTATTACAAAGGTTAAGTTCCCCGTTTCAACAATCCTTACTTATACAGAGGTTTCAAGGCTTTTCGTTCACCTGATTCTTATGGCATTTATGTACGCATATGTACTTTTCACAATCGGACCGAGCTGGTACAATCTGCAATTTTTCCTGTACTGTCCGTTGATGTTTATCTTCTTCCTTGCACTCACATGGTCAACAGCCCCGATGTCTGCGTTCAGTAAGGACTTTGAAAGCCTGATTGTTTCCGTTATGTCAGGTATTTTCTGGTTATCGGGTATTATGTACAACTCCTACGGCTTTGATTCGCCGTTTCTCAACAAGCTCATGCTTATCAATCCGATTAACTTTTTCGTAAACGGCTACCGCAACTGTTTTCTCTACAACAGACCGTTCTATGCAAACAAAACGGAATGTCTTGTGTTTGCAATTGAATTTGTTGTAATTTTCGTCCTTGGTATTTTCAACTACAACAGACTCAGGAAAAAACTTCCTGATGTACTTTAAGGAGGTAATATTATGGCTGAAACAAAAGTATCCGATCCGATTATTACCTTTAAAAATGTCAGCAAAACCTACACTCTCTACAAAGATGACAAGGCAAGATTCAAGGCCCTTTTCTTTAAGCCGAGAAATGCAAAAACGAACAAGGCACTTAACAATGTTTCAATGGTAATCAACCGTGGAGAATCAGTTGGTATTGTCGGCGATAACGGTGCAGGCAAGTCAACTCTGCTCAAGATGATTACGGGCGTTGCATTTCCCGACGAAGGCGAAATCACCGTTGACGGCAAGGTTGCCGCATTGCTTGAGCTCACTGCAGGCTTTTCCATGGAAATGACAGGCAGGGAAAACATTTATCTGAAGGGTTATGTTCTCGGTCTTGAGGACAGCTACATTAAGCAGATTGAGGAGAAAATCATCGACTTTGCAGAGCTTGGAGATTACATTGACCAGCCTGTAAGAACATACTCAAGCGGTATGAAAATGCGTCTTGGTTTTGCTATCAATGTCAACATTGAACCCGATGTTCTTGTTGTTGATGAGGCGCTCTCGGTCGGTGACGCAACCTTCAAAAAGAAGTGTAAAAATAAAATTAAAGAGATTATCGAAAGCGGTGTAACCGTACTTTATGTAAGTCACAATGCCGCTTCGGTTAAAGAAATCTGCGCGCGTTCAATCTTCCTGAAAAAAGGAACTGTTATGTTTGACGGCCCGACAGATGAAACCCTCAGAGTTTATGAGGAATCAAAAAAGAAAAAATAATTCCGTTTCGGAATAAAGCAAAAGCTCCACAATTGCGGAGCTTTTCTGATTTATCTGAGAGGTAAACCCATATGGACTGTACCGTAAAAGGCAATCTGCCCTCCGAAATTTTTGAGGACATTAAAAAAATTGCAGACAACAGGATAAATTTTCAACAGTTAAAAAACAAGACTGTTTTCGTGTCGGACTGTCACGGACTTATTGCATATTACATTATATGCACATTGCTTGAGGGTAATGATTTTTTTGAAAACAACACAAGGGTAATCACCCTTGCAAAAAGCCGTGAAGATGCCGAAAAGCAGTTTGGAAACCTTACTCTCCGCAAAGATTTTGTTGTTGAAATCGGAGAGTCAAAGAACTTTCCGGAGATTGAAAGAGCCGACCTTGTAATATACTGCAACTGCCCGTGTGAGGTTGCAGAGGAAGATTGCAGTAATCCCGAAATTGCGGATACAATCACTTCGGGCTTTGCAAATGTGCTTGAATATGCAAAAGAGTCAAATGCCGAATCGGTTCTGCTTGTATCTTCATATATGGTTTACGGGGAGGTTTTCAGCGGTAAAAATAACATTTGCGAAAACGACCTCGGCTATCTCGATCCGACCGATGCCGACAGTGCATACGCACAAAGTATGCGTTCAGCCGAAACACTTGCTGTTTGCTATGCTGAAAAGTTCGGTATGAATGTAAAAATCGCCCGTCCCTGCCCCACACTCGGAGGTGTCAGAATGAGCGATGAAAGAAAATGGGCAAAGCTGATTGTCAGTGCGGCAAAAAAACAGAGCATTATGCTTACAGATAACGGCGGTGAAAAGTTCAGCTTTTGCTATGTGACGGACACGGTTTCGGCATTGATTGATATTTTGCTTAACGGAAAAAGCGGCGGGGCATACAACATTTCAAACGATAACGCAAATGTGACAATGCGGGAATTTGCACAGCTTGTAAAATCGGCAAATCCCGAAAAAAATCTCTCTGTAGTGTTCGTTCACAGAGAAGATGAAGAAGAACCCGAATTTTCTCCGTCATCTCCCACACCGTATGTTTTGTGCAACGATAAAATAAAATCACTCGGCTTTAGTCCGAAAACCACGCTTAAAGACGGAATAAAACGCAGTATAAGAGCAACAGAACTGCGTGCAGAATTGCGAAGGATAAAGTAATGCGTATTAAAGATTTTTTAAACGAATTTGAGGCCGACAGGGCGGCATTGCCCGGAGTTGAAAAAGAAAATCTTGCAAAGCTCAGGAACAAAACAATTGTCATCTCGGGCGGTGAACTTGCAAGGTGTCTTTGCTATGCCTTTCTGTACAATAACGAGGCTAAAAGGCTCGGAATAAAAGTTATCCTTCTCGGCAAATCACGCAACGCAATGGCATCATACCACAGCGAACTCTTGTTAAGAGATGATTTTGATTTTGTCGATTATAATTCTGCATCAGAAATTTCAAGTGCCGACTATGTAATTACAACAGGAATCTGCGGTGAGCATACAGACAACAATCCACAGATTATGATTGACGGCATTGCAGAGATAAATGCCTGTGCCAAAATTGCAAAAGCCACAGGCGCAAGAGTTGTCGTTGTGAACGACAGCAGAATTTACGGCAAAGCCAAACCGCACAGAGTTTATTCTGAAAACGAGTACGCAGAACTTGACGCAACCTCTCCCTCATCGCTTGCAGGTCAGCTTATGAGAACGAGAGAAACCACCTTGCACTCGGTTTTGAAGAACAGCGAATCAACCGTTACAACGCTCAGAACGGGCATAATTTTGGGAGCATCAAGCAACTTTACAAGCGTGCTTGATCCTGTTTTTGACGATATAGCCAACCGCCGTGACACAGTTGTTCCTGCAACAAGGGATCGCTATACCTTTGTTTATATCAACGATGTTTTAAAGGCGATTGTGTTCGCAATGACAACTCTTGAAGAAAACGCAGTTTATAATGTCGGCGGCAAAAACTGCAACGCATCGCTGATTATGATTGCGGCTGTTCTCAACGATATTTACGGCAGTCGCTGTACAATTGAGTCGGGCAATTTTACGGAGCTTGACGGCTGTGCAATTAATTCAAACAAGATTTCCGTAAACGAATGCACTCCCGACATTGACCTTGAAACCATGCTGAAAATCTGCATAATGGACAAGATGAAGTCTGAAAAAGTTCTGCGTATCCCCCACTCACACGAACGCAGACTTGATTCAATTCACGAAATTCAGCTTGCATTTCTGCTTGAAACCGACAGAATTTGTCGAAAGCACAACATAAAATATTTTCTCGGCGGCGGAACACTTCTCGGTGCAATCCGTCACAAAGGCTTCATTCCGTGGGATGATGATGCCGATATTATGATGCTGCGTGAAGATTTTGACCGCTTTTGCGAGATTGCGCCAAAGGAACTTCCGAGCAATATGACTTTTCAATCGTACCATACGGACAAGGCTTGTTTCTATGAATTTGCCAAGGTCAGACTTGACGACACTTTCTTTGCAACCGACTTTGCAAAAGACCATCACGCAATGCACAACGGAATTGCGTTTGATATTTTCTGTCATGATAACACAGCCAATTCAGCAATCGGACGAAAAATTCATATGGCTGTGACTCTGTTCACAAGAGCGCTGGTGTTCAATAAATGGAACAATCGCAAGGCTGAAAACGGCAGTAGAATCCAGAGCATTGTAACAAATTTCTGCAAAAAAATATTTCCGCTCAGATTCAGTATGTGGCTTGAAGTCCGTACTTTAAAATTCTTTAAAAACAAAAAGAGCGCAAAATATCTCTATGACGGAATGGGCAGAAATATTTATAATGGTGCTTTTCCAAAGGAATATCTTAACGATGTTGCTTATGCCGACTTTGAGGGTTACAAGTTCCCCGTGCCAAAGGAATATGACAAGTACCTTACTTTCCTCTACGGCGACTATATGGAGCTTGCACCGCTGTCAACAAGAATGGGTTGCCACGAAATTGCCCTCTGCGACATCGGAAAATACGACGGTTTCAAAATCCGCAAACCCGATTCTGAAAAATAATCAGCGTAAAACAGACCGATAAAGTAATTGTCACTTGACACTTACCTGTCGGTCTGTTATAATAATATAGCACATTTTGAGTGCTGTTACGGAATCAGCCGAAAAGTAAGATTTATCTGAAAGTAAGCTCCGACTCGGTTTCCCCACCGTGTAAAAATCAAGGGAATTTAAATTGATTATGCAAAAGTTGACACTTTCTTTTTCAACTTTCCATTTTCAATTTTCAATTTAATAAGCAGGTATGGCGGAATTGGCAGACGCGCATGGTTCAGGTCCATGTGAAAGCAATTTCATGCAGGTTCAAGTCCTGTTACCTGCACCAACAGCCGTTTCTTATGCAGGGACGGCTGTTTTGTACCACATTTTTGGTCTGTCTTATGGTGATTTTCAAAATATTTGAATTAATTTTGAATAAAAAACGAAAATCATGTTGACAAATCCGAAAATATGGTATATAATAATCAAGCTGTTGTTATTAAGCAACATTTCGAGGTGTAGCTCAGTTTGGTAGAGTGCTTGGTTTGGGACCAAGATGCCGCAGGTTCAAGTCCTGTCACCTCGACCAAAAAAGGTGGTTTTTTAACCACCTTTTATTTTTTGTCAAAATTACTTAAAATGCCTTAAAAGTGGCTTAAACACTGGGTTTTTGAGATTTCAAAAATTCAGTTGAGTAATTTTGAATTAAGTTAAAACAAGATAAAATGCAGTCAAACTTACTGTCATTTTAGTTTGTCTGCCGATTTTCAAGGAAACAAGATAATATATTTTTAAATTTTATTACACCGTAACACAAAAGATTTTTCTATTATTAAAACAACAAAGAGGTTAAGCAATTTTTTCTAATGCTTAACCTCTTTTTTTTATTTTGTTGATTACAGAGCATTCCCCTATCATAACTACCCTCGTTAGGATATAACTTTTCATATAAATACCTCTTCTAATATGTTTATATTTTACCATATATTATATTTTAGTTAAATACTTTCTTGTATAGAAAGAAAAGTTTCTACACAAAAGAAAAGAGGACTCAATATTGAGTCCTCTTCCCTTGAAATATGAAACCATGATTAAAGTAGTTAATATCGAATGTTATCTGTATTCCCAGTGACCGCCATCTTTAACCTTCTCATCATAAGCTTCTTTCCAATAGCCGTCTTCTACTGTTTTAGTGCCAACCTTAATCTTCTGCTTCTCAGTGCGATATGATCCTTTACCACCATTTTCTTCTGCTTCCCAAAGGAGATGCTGTTTTCTCAGGTTAGCATCTGCCAACTGCATACCGCAATCATTGCATACATATACCCAATCATAATCATATACATCTTCCTCATGAGTACCTGTTACAATCCATTTTCTTTCGTGGTGAACTGTTTTATAGTCGTCTACCCATACTTTCTGCTTTGGCTTTGCTGTTGGTTTTGGAGCCTCAGTAGCCTTTGGTGGGTTTGTCTTATGCTGTTCAGCTGGCTTTGGAGTGTTCGATGAACCACTCGGCTTCTTTGTTGGTTTCTTGTCTTCCTTCGGCTCGTCTTTCTTTGTATCTGCCTTAGATGATGTGTTGGTTTTTGAAGTTTCTTCCTTCTTTTCGGCGTTACCCTTGTTGCTGTTGTTTTTGTTAGATACTGTAGTTTTTACATCGTCAACCTTAACTGTAACTGTCTTACCGTCATCGGTTTTTACTTCTACCTTACCGTCTTTTACTTCGACTTTCTTACCATTCTTATCAGTGATGTTGCCGTCTTTGTCGACCTTGATTTCACCCTTGTCTACCAAATCCTTAACTGCCTTTGGTACTGTAGTTTTCGGTACAGTTGTTGAAACAGTTGAAGTCTGTACGGTTGAAGATATTACTGACGGCTCTGTCGGTTCTTTCTCAGCGTTACAGCCTGCAAGAATGCTTATGCCGACTGCTGATGTGCCTGCAAGTATTGTAGCACCGCAGACAACTGCGATTACCTTTGTTTTTACTGTCGCATTTGCTGTTGCCTTTACGATAGATGAAACTGTTGACTTTGCACCTGTAGCAAAGCCTTTTGTTGCAGATGTTGCAAGTGTCTGTCCGTTCGGGAGCTTGATTGTAATGTTCGGTACTGCAAGGCTCTTTGCTTCTTCCTTGAAAATAGTTGTAAAGAAAGGTACAACAACAACACCGTGAAGCTTGTCACCGCTTTTATTTTCGTAATCTTCAATTGCGGTTTTCATCTTTGCCCTTGAATAATTGAGCCTTGAAAGCACAGTACCCCTTGAACATTCAAAGACTTCTGCGATTTCATCAACAGTCATTTCATTAAAATAGTGCATAATCACTGTCTGATACTGAACATCGGACAGTACTTCCTGCATAATCGAAAGAATAATTTCTCTCTTTGCCTTGTCTGAAATGTATTCTTCGGGAATTGATATACGCTCGTCAACTATTGCCTGATTTTCAAAAATTTCATCGTCCAGTTGGATTTCACCTTTACCTTTCAAATAATTTTTGCACTTATTAACGGCAATTCTGTTAAGCCAACTTCTGATTTGTGATGATTTTTCTAAAGATTGGATTTTTAAAAAAGCCGTTATGTAAGTTTCTTGCATAATGTCCTGTGCGGTTGTTTCGTTCTTTAAAAAGCTGATACAAGTAAACCACACTTCACGCTCTGTAAGCTTGTAGAGCTTTTCAAATGATTTGTTATCTCCCTTCTTAATTTTCTCTACTAAGTGGGAAATGTTCATAAAATGACCTCCTCTCATTTCCTTTCATAATATAGACAATTTAAAACGGCTTTTGATTTTATAAAATCCAAAAAAATTTTAAAATTTTTCAAATTTTTTCGATTTTTTCAAAAAAGCAAATATTTTTCGCATAATTTCGCATAAAACAAAAAGTGCGTAGCTGAAGCTACGCACGAAAAATACATAGCTTTGATTGTTGCGACACAATATTTCACTTATAAGGTGTGAAAAGTAAAGCCTGTATTTTTACCGAAATAAAAATACACACTTAGGTAAACTTAAAATTAAATTTTTGTTTGGCATTTTTATTTTAGCATACAATATGTGAAAATTCAATATTATTTTAAATTAACTTTTAAAATTTATGTAAAAGAATTTAACAATATCAATTCCGTACTATCATATTTCTGTTTATCAAACATCCCATTTACAAGCAAAAGTATATCGTTGTATCATTGTTATTATACAGAATTAAATTTGCATAAAAAAATCAGGCAATCGTTATGACTGCCCGATTTATTTTTGGAAAATTTACAATTTTAATCCTATTTATGCACTGTTTATGCACTGTTTTACACGCACTAACCGTAATCAGAGTGCCATGACTTTTTGAGAGATTTCTGCCGGAGATGACACTGTGCCGACGCACTTGTAATCTTCGGTTTCCTCCTTGGTTTTAAAGCCCCAGCCGTATAGCACAGCGAGGAAGTCCATACCTATTTCTTCCGCACCCTTTGCCTCGATTGTGCTGTCGCCGACAAGGATACTTTCTTCAACGGAAACTCCTGTCTGCTCACACGCCTGCAAAAGCAGGTGACTCTTTGTGAGGTTTGTACCGACATCTGTTGCACATACTGCGTCGAAAACATCCGACGCCTCGTAGGTTTCAAGAATATCCGTTGTGAACATTCTGTGCTTTTGAGTTGCTATTGCAAGCTTAAAACCGCTTTTCTTGAGTTCACGAAGAGCGTCATAAATTCCGTCATAGACGGTGAACATCTCTTTTCCTTTCTGGGAATAAAGCTTGCTGTAATTCTTTACGGCATATTCAATTTCGTCATCACTCATATTAAAGAGCGTTTTAAATCCGTATTCAAGCGGTGTGCCGATTACTCCGTAGAGTGCGCTGTGTTCAACAGGCTCATAGCCCATTGCAACTGCTGTTGTATTGAAACAATATAAAATTCCGGGGGCTGTGTCGGCAAGAGTGCCGTCAAAGCCAAAAACAACTAATTTTTTCATAAAACCACCCAATCTGCAAATAGATAAATTCATAAACAATTTTCACAAAAGTCTTTGTCCTGCAAATATGGAAATACATCTCAAGGGGAATTATACCATTTTACGGAGATAAATACAATACTAATTTTTCCACAAGTATTAATTTGGGAATAAAAGTGCCGAAAAATATGCAATTATTGTTCTTTTGCAAGCATATGCCAATCGAAACAAGTCGAAAGCCAGAGCTTTCCACTTACTTTATTTCTTGACAACATCGTGTGTGCGTTATAAAATTGAAGTACATTATATTGAAAGGTTATTTTATTATGACTTCTGCAAAGCATAAAAATCCGCCTGCCAAACCCAAAGAAAAATATTCGGTAAAGCAGGCGCTTACAAACTACTATCTGCTTATTATGTTCACGCTTTTTCCGTTGTTTTTCACGGACGCATATTTTAACATCAGGCACGACAAGTATTACTTTTTCATTATATTGACGGGTATTCTCGTTATTGCGGAATTTCTTATTATTATGACCGCAAGCGTTGATAAACCGCCGGAAGACTCAAAGCTTGAAAAGCCTAAACCAAAGCATTTGTATGAAGAGCTTTCGTTTATTGACTGGGCATTTATTGTATTCCTCGGGATAAATGTCATTTCAACGCTGTTGTCTGCAAACCCTTCGGATGCACTTCTGGGTACTCAGGGACGAAACAACGGTCTTGTGCTTATGGCATTTTACACAGCAGCATATTTTATGATTACAAGGTGCTTTAAATATTTTGAATACATATTCGTTGCGCTTGCGTTCGGTTCAATGATAGTTTTTGCACTTGCGGTGCTTAACTCATTCTATATTGATCCTCTCGGGATGTTTACTCTTCTCACCGACCAACAGACTATTACCGACTTCACTTCAACAATCGGCAACAAAAATCTGCTTTCAAGCTACATCTGCATCGCTATGCCTGTTATGATTGCAATGTCGGTTATCACAGAGAAAACCTTGCTCAGGGCAATTTATCTTATTGCAACAGGATTTGGCTTTGCGGCTCTTATGACTGCCGACAGCGATTCCGGCATTCTCGGTATGGCTGTATTTATGATTATTTACCTTATTTGGTTCTCGAACAGCCTTGTCAGACTGAAAAGATTTTTCCTTTCGACAACTGTTATGCTGTTGTTTGCAAAACTGCTCAGATTGTTCTCGCTCTGCTTTGGCGACAAAAGTAAGGGCTTTGATAAGTTTCAGGAAATTTTCGTTTTCTCAGGCATCGGCTGGATATTGCTTGCAGCTTGTGCCGTTATTACAGGGATTTTGTATCTTATTGATTACAAAAATCCAAACATCACAATTTCAAAAGCCGTGCCGATTGCTCTTGCCGTTGTATTCGGATTTTGTGCTGTTGCCATGATAGGAATTATGGTTTATTTCAGCTGTATTGACACGGAAACCGACCTCGGCAGTTTTGAAAGAATTATCCGCTTTAACGATATATGGGGTACGCACAGAGGCTTTATGTGGATAAGGTCGATATGGATTTTCGGCGACGCTTCATTCATTGAAAAGCTGTTCGGCGTAGGTCCGGATATGTTCTACTCCGCATTCAGTCCGTACTTTGACGACCTTTCAAAATACGGTGACAGCTCAACAAATGCCGCTCATAACGAATATCTAAACTACCTTATCACAATCGGAATTACGGGACTTCTCTCCTATCTTGCCATTGTGTGCGGTACGATTAAGAACGCAGTTAAGTATGCAAAGGAAAATCCGATGCTGATTGCGTGCGTTTCGGCTGTTATCTGCTATGCTGTTCAGTCTGTTGTAAACCTTTATCAGCCGATTACAACTCCGCTGTTTTTCATCTTCATAGCTTTGTGCGAGGCTTTTGTAAGAAACGCCAAGGCTGAAAAATCTGCCGCATAAATATTATGACTGCATTTCAATTCGGATAAGAAGATTCTGCATTGACTCGTTGCGGTCACGGCGATACCGTCCCAGCTCATAGAGGCTGTCGGGATTTTTAGTAATTATATTGGGCTTTTCCGTACAGGTTAGTGTACACGAAAAGCCCATTTCTTTTATCAGCTTTTCGGTCAGGTCATTTTTTGCACCGAACGGATATACAAAGCAGGTCGGTTTTTTCCCTGTTGCATTTTCAAGCAAGCCTTGAGCTTTGACAACATCTTCCATAAGAATAGATTTATATGCTTCGTCACTCTCCCCCGCTTTTGGCAAAACACCCTTTCGTGATTTCAAAGAATGCATATCGTACGAATGATTCTGAATTTCAACATAGCCCGAATCGGACATTTCTTTCATATCGTCAAAAGTTATATGCCCGTAGGTCACGGAAATGTCCTTGGTTTCGGTGAATTTTTCGGACACTGAGGCAATCGGAGATATGACCGCCTTGCAATTGTATTTTTCGAGCAAAGGGAGTGCATAATAATAATTATTATAATAGCCGTCGTCAAAGGTCAGCATAATGCATTTTTCGGGCAATGTTTTTTTGCCGTAAACATAATCGGTAAGGTCTTTTACAACAACGGTTGTGTAGCCGTTTTCGGCAAGATATTTTAAATCATTTTCAAATAGAGTCGGCGAAACGGTGTAGTCATTTTGCAGCTTTTCGTCCTTTAAAAGTGAGTGATACATTATTACGGGCAGTTTTACGCTGTCGGTATCAGCCGTTGTTTCTTTTGTTACACCTGTCATTACCGATATTAAAATTACCGCAGACAGGAAGAATGCCGTAAAAATGATAATTTTTACTGTTTTGTTTGATTTCACTATATTTCCTCCCAATTCTTTGTGCAAGATTTTTTATCTATAATTCTTTATTGTAAATATAATCAAACATCTGCGTGATAGAATATAGCCAAAGTTAATACTGATTACTGATTTTGGTAAATCGGTACTGACTAATATTGCATAAGGATTTATGAATTATGGCAAAAAGAAATTTCAGCTCAAAACGCAATGCAATTTACAACGCTGTGTGCGGTACGGACACTCATCCGAGCGCACGCTGGGTTTATGATAAATTAAAGCCCGAAATTCCCGACCTTAGTCTTGGCACGGTTTACAGAAACATTGCTCTTTTTAAGGATGAAGGAAAGGTCAGCGTTATATGCAATGTAAACGGTGAGGAGCGTATTGACGGCAACACAGAGCCGCACCCCCACTTTGTATGCAACAAATGCAATGCAGTTATTGATGTTGAAGACAATCAAAATGCTGATGACCTTGAGTCACAGCTTGCCGAAGAGGGATTTAAGGTAGAAAACAGATTTGTTATCTACTACGGCATATGTCCTAAATGTTCGGCAGAAGTACACTAATATTTATTACAAAGGAGAAGTAATTATGAAATGGTATTGCACAGTATGCGGTTATGTTTATGAAGGTCCCGAAGCTCCCGAGGCTTGCCCTGTTTGTAAGGCACCGAAGGAAAAATTTAAGCAGATGGACGAGGAGGCATCTTTCGCAACAGTTCACGAGGTTGGCGTTGCTCAGGGCGTAAGCGAAGATATTCTCAAGGATCTCAGAGCTAACTTTGAGGGAGAATGCAGCGAAGTCGGTATGTATCTTGCAATGGCAAGAGTTGCAGACAGAGAAGGCTATCCCGAGGTTTCTGCCGCATTTACAAAGTATGCTTTTGAAGAGGCTGAACACGCTGCCAAGTTTGCAGAGCTTTTAGGCGAAGTTCTTACAGACAGCACAAAGAAGAATCTTCAGATGCGTGTAGATGCAGAAACAGGTGCTTGCGAAGGTAAGTTTGACCTTGCAAAGCGTGCAAAGGCTCAGAACCTTGACGCTATTCATGACACGGTTCACGAGATGGCAAAGGATGAAGCAAGACACGGCGCAGGCTTTAGAGGTCTTCTTAACAGATACTTTAAGTAATCATTAAAACAATAAAAAATCAAAAAAGTCAGCTTGATAATCGTATGACCAACAACTAACCGATTACACAACAGACTTTGAACAGGAGATTTGATAGTATGAAATATGTATGCGATGTTTGCGGATATGTTTACGATCCTGAAATCGGCGATCCCGATAACGGCGTTGATGCAGGCACAGCATGGGAAGATGTACCCGAGGATTGGGTATGCCCTCTCTGTGGTGTAGGCAAGGACGAATTTTCCGCAGAAGAATAATTAACAAATTGGCAATTTGGGAGCAGGCAATGCTTGCTCCCTTTTGTGTGTACGGGAGTAAATTATGAAAAAATTGATTTCGTGGAATGTAAACGGACTTCGTGCCTGTGTTACAAAGGGCTTTGAGGACTTTTTTAAAGATGTTGACGCAGATATTTTCTGTCTTCAGGAAACAAAGCTTCAGGAGGGACAGATTGACCTCTTGCTTGAAGGATATCATCAGTATTGGTGCTATGCCGACAAAAAAGGCTATTCGGGAACGGCTATGTTCACAAAGGAAGAGCCTTTGAATGTATGTTACGGGATCGGTATTGACGAACACGACCATGAGGGCAGAGTTATCACGGCAGAATTTGACAATTGCTTTGTTGTCACCTGCTACACTCCAAACTCGCAAAGCGAGCTGAAAAGGCTTGATTATCGAATGAAATGGGAAGATGATTTCAAGGCATATTTAAAGAAGCTTGAAGAAAAAAAGCCTGTTATTATGTGCGGTGATTTGAATGTTGCACACAAAGAAATTGATTTGAAAAATCCGAAAACCAACCGCAAGAATGCAGGCTTTACCGATGAAGAGCGTTCAAAGATGACAGCGTTGCTCGATGACGGCTTTATCGACACCTACCGCTATTTCTATCCCGATACAGAGGGCGTGTATTCGTGGTGGTCATACAGATTCAAGGCTCGTGAAAAAAATGCGGGCTGGCGTATTGACTATTTTATCGTTTCAAAAGCTCTTGAAAGCAAGCTTGGCGGTGCAAAAATCCATACCGAAATTTTAGGTTCTGACCATTGTCCCGTTGAACTGACGATTGACATTTAAAAAGCAAAATAAAACCCCGACACAGCATACACCGTGTCGGGATTTTTTATATATTATGAAAAATTTTCAAAGACTGACAATACAAATTTCAAAAGTGTCAATTGACAAAACGGGAATTTAGTCTTGACAAATGATTTTTTTGCAAAGAAAATGCTCCGACGCTAAAAAGTATCGGAGCATATATGAGCTTTTTTATAATTAACTGACGGTAATTTTGTTCTGACCGCCTGTTATGTCGGAAAAATTATTTTTTGCACTTTTAACGAATGCGAAGATTGTTTTCAGAAGCATATTTCTTGTTTTACTGTCAAGACCTGCAAAGGATTTTAGGATTGTTCCCGTGTTTTTAAGCGGATTTTTCAGCATCTCATTAAAGGTTGCGGTTTCGGTCAGCGACAAAAGGGCAAAAACCTCTTTTGTGAACTCCCGTCTTTGAGCAATTGTCAGCGATTCAACAAATTCTTTCAGCGTGTGGTCAAAGAAAACGCTGAAATTTGTAGTGCTTTTCAGCCTGACAAGGCTGTTCTGCTCAATCTCCCACGAATAGACATCGTGTTGGAGAAAACCTTTTTGATTGCTCTTTACAATTGTGTAGCTCTCCTCATGCTCAAATATCATACCGAAAATGCTTGACTGCGGAACAAAGGTGTAGATTCTGTCATCGATTTCATAAAATCCGCTGTCCCTGATTTTGTCAAGAGAAAACCCCGGTCCGTCAAAATTGTAAATATAATCAATGTGATTTCTTGAATTTTCATCGGTAAAAGCACCGGCATAAACCGCAAGATTTCCGCCCTTTGAGTGACCGCCCAGAATGAATTTTCCGTTGAGCATACGGACTGCCTTTTCAAAATAATCAAGGGCCTTTTTCTGTGACGGCAACGGAAATGTGAAAAACATATTGAAGTCCTCCTGCCAGCCGACAAGAGAATTGTCCGTTCCTCTGTACGAGATGAAATAATTCTTTTTGAGAAATTCAAAAGTGATTGCGGAAAACTGCATACTCACATCGGACTCAACCTCGTTTACATACCCCGAAACAAGAATTTTGCCGAATCTCTTGCTCTCTGCCGTCGCTTTCAAAAGGTCGGCGTCACCCTTCCACAATAGATTTTTCTCGTAATCATCGGTTGCAAACACACGCATTGCCGCCTGTTCAAGGGTAATTTCATCAAACAGACAGGACGATACCGCACCGTCAAAAGGAAGATATGAAAGCCGTGAAAGCACAAGTGCGTCAAGCTCGTTAAAACCGTCCTGTTCAAATGTCAAATCGCCTCTTTGACTTATGTAATCAAATATGTCAGCCATACAAATGCCTCCAGTCTGTCTTCTCTCTGTAATTATTGTACCACTTTGTACTAATTATTTCAATACAATTTTGGAAATTGAAAAAGAAAAGGACAAACGAATTCGTTCATCCTTTAACAGTATATGAAGTTATCTGAATTTTGCGATTTCTTCAAGAAATTGTTTTCCGAATTTTTCAAGCTTTGTTCTGCCCACCCCCGAAACTTCAAGCATTTCATCAGGTGTTTCGGGGCATTTTTTGCACATATCAATCAACGTTGCATCGGTAAAAATAACATATGCAGGAACGCTCTTTTTGGATGCAATGCTCTTTCGCAAAGCCTTGAGCGCATCAAGTAATTCGGAATTGACAGACACTTCGGGGCGGTGCGTTTTGACAATCTTTTCGGAGTTTTCAACTTTCTTCATCACAAGCCGTTCCCGTCCGAAAAGCACATCTCGACTCTTTGGCAAAAGTTTTAGAACCTCGGTTTCATTGTCGGATGAAATATACTCCTTTTCGGCAAGAAAGTCAATTGTGCCGAAAATATGCCTTGCCGTAACCTCTTTCATTATTCCGTAGGTTGACTGATTGTTAAGCTCAGCTTTTAGAATTTTCTCGCTTTTACTGCCCTTTAACACATCACAAATCACGGTTTTGCCGTACTTTTGTCCTGTTCTCGCAATACACGACATAATTTTTTGAGCGTCAATTGTGACATCAACAAGCTTGTGAACGGAAAGACAGTTGGAGCATTTTCCGCAGTAAGCCTTTTTTTCACCGCCGAAATACCGCAGAATAAACCCACGCAGACAATCGTTTGTTGTGCTGTAAAAGGCCATATATTTTAAGCGTTCAAAATCACGCTCACGAATTTGCTCGTTTTCTTCAATTGTAAGCTCATCGTTTCCCTCGGAATTTTCAATCATAAAGCGATTTAGGCGAACATCCTTAGGACTGTAAAGCAAAATACAATCAGCCTCACCGCCGTCACGACCTGCCCGTCCTGCCTCTTGATAGTAGCTTTCAATGTTTTTCGGCATATTGTAATGGATTACATATGTAACATTTGACTTGTCAATTCCCATACCGAAAGCATTGGTTGCGACCATAATATTTTTTCGGTCAAAAACAAAATCCTCCTGATTTTTTCTGCGTTCGTACTCATCAAGACCTGCATGGTATCTTGCCGCCGAAAAGCCGTTATCGCAGAGCAATTCGCAGACAGATTCAACATTTTTTCGGGTTGCACAATAGACAATTCCCGACCTGTCGCCACGCTCCCGAATGAGGTCAATAAGCTTTTCGTCCTTTGACGATGACTTTATTACACCGAAGAAAAGGTTGGGGCGGTCAAATCCCGTTGTAATTTCAAACGGATTTTCAAGCCTGAGAATTTTCTTTATATCTTCTTTTACATCATTCGTAGCCGTTGCGGTGAATGCTCCGACAATCGGACGATTTGCAAGGCTTTCAACAAATGAAATAATTTTGAGGTAACTCGGTCTGAAATCCTGTCCCCATTGTGAAACGCAATGAGCCTCGTCAACTGCAACCATTGAGATTTTTATCTTTTTACAGGTGTCGAGAAATCCGTCAGTCAACAGCCTTTCGGGTGCAACATAGATGATTTTGTATTTTCCGTGTTCAACATTTGAAAGCACTCGCAGAAATTGCGGATATGAAAGCGAGCTGTTTATATATGCCGCAGGAACTCCCGACTGAACGAGCGAGCCGACCTGATCCTTCATAAGCGAAATAAGAGGTGACACAACAATTGTCACCCCGTCAAAAAGTAATGCAGGAATCTGATAGCACATAGACTTGCCCGCACCTGTGGGCATAATGCAAAGTGCATCTCTGCCGTCAAGCAAAGCATCAACTATCTGTTCCTGTCCGTCTCTGAAAGAATCGTGTCCGAAGTAATCTTTTAACACGCTTAATTTATCACTCATCTTTTTGCCCTTATCTATCATTCTTTATTGGAATTATAATCATTGTATTCTCTTTCAATCCAAGCCATAAGCAGATTTACAATTTTCTGCTGTTCGACCTCGTTAAGCTGTTTATCCTTTGCAACTCTGTACCACTTGTTAAGACACCCTCTGCAACAACAGGCACAGGCGTGCTGTGCGATAAAAACAGGGTGTCCCCTCATAGGCGTTTGCTTTCCGTCATTCGGAATATATTTTGGCGCAAGCCGTGTTCTGACAAAATCTTCTGCATGGGAACGGATTTTATTCATTCCCTTTTCATTAATATAGTCAATGTCCTTTTGCTTTAAATGAAACCGACTGCGAAAATCAGATTTTTTCAGTTTGTTTAGTGCCTCATCTATCGTTTGCATTGTTCATGCCTTCTTTTATTGTCATACCTTAATTATAAACAATTACTACGGTAATGGCAAGAAAAAATGCACTCATTTTCTGTTACAGAAAAAAACAACCCCACGATTATTTTACCGTGGGAGTTGTTTTCATAGGGTTGCTTTTCAATTATTTTTAGATATTAAACATCTTTGCAATATTTTTCAGCAAGAGCAAAGAACGCTTTTTCGAGCGAATCCAAGGTTTGTTCCGTCATACTGACCGACATACTGTTTTTGTCGGAAAATATGATTTCAACGATTGTAACCGTGGCGTCATCGACTGTCAGTCCTTTGTTTTTTGGATTATATTTTTTCAGAATTTCCAATGCGTCTTCGGCGGTATCACACAGCAGTCTCATATCCGTTTCGTCGATCAAAACATTTTCAAAAGCGATATAACCGCATTTGCAGATAGCGTCAAAAAGAAAATTTACACCTTTTTTTCGCACATAAAAAGAACAGCAGGAGTCAAAATTTGAATGATTTTTTGAATAGCTCACGGATACAATTTCTTTTTTTACACGCATTTTTCGTTTGGAAATATTATGAAATAACGACCGTAAAGTCATATCGGTTATGTCATGGCAGCCCCGCAGAACGGACAGAATTTCGGCGGATTGCCGTCAGGCTTATATCCGCAAGCCGAACAAACAATTGCCGCAGCATTTTGCGGAGTAAACGGCTGTGAAACTTGCTGATTTACTGTGTTGCTCTGCATAGGCATTCCGTTCTGCTGATAGCCCATATTGTTCTGCATGGGCATTCCGTTCTGCTGATAACCCATATTGTTCTGCATGGACATTCCGCTTTGCTGATAGCCCATATTGTTCTGCATGGACATTCCGTTCTGCTGATAGCCCATATTGTTCTGCATACCGTTCCTTATTTGTTCACACAGTCTCATTAACTGCATTCCGTCATCAAACGCTCTCATAAGCTCATTTCTTACAGTACCGATTGACGAATCAACATACATTGATATATCGGTTATGAACGGATGATTTACGATGAATTTTGCTTTTAAAGAAGATATTCTTTGCGGTGATGACGATGTGTTTGTATCACGAACATACGGCTGAAGTGCAAGCGGAACATCAAGCATACCGTTTTGCCCCGAAAATGAGTTTGTTGTATCAAACTGACTGCCAAAACCGCTGTTCCTGCCCTGACGGTTATCATAGCGGTCATACTCATCAGGAATTCCGTCACGGTCGGAATCCTGCAGAGTTGTATATCCAAGCTCAAGCCAAAAGTCCTGCAGCTGTGAAAAATCAAAAATTTCAGGATTGCTGTTTTTGAAATCTCTACCTATTGTAAAATAGAATTTTCTGTTATTAAAATCTACAACAAGCTTTTCGTTTGTACCGGCACTTGCCGACTGAACAAATGCCGAATATTTCTGTCTGTTCTGTTCACGCTGTTCAAGATGAGCTTTAACATCTGCTAATGTTCTGTTTTTCCAGCCTGATGAAAGCGAACTGAGCTTGTGCTTACAGTCGCTGCAAAGATAACCGTCTGAAAGCTTTTGCCTTGTGAGGGCGTTTACCTTGTCACCGCAAAGGTCACAATATTTCTTTTCAAATAGTCCCATAAACTTTCTCCTTTACAAAAGATTCACGATTTTCTTCTGAATATTTGTAGCGTCAATAACTGATATTGTGCCGTCACCGTTTGTGTCTGCAATTTTAAAAGTGTAATCGTCAAATTCTTCAAGCCCGACAATGTATTTTTGAACCAAGGTTGCGTCCACAACATTAATAACACCGTCCATATTGACATCATACGGAACAGTAATTTTTACTACAAGGTTAACATCTTTCTTAACAACATTCGCTTCATATACCCGTGTTACGCATTGCGGTTTGCTTACAGTAATGACATATTTGCCTGGAACTGTTTCATAATACACATATAAGGGTTTTGCATTACTGCATACCGTTTCATGTGTATAGCTGCCATTATAGACGCCGTCAGGAGTGTATCTATCAAACTTAATAGTAATAGTGTCCTCCGGTAAGCCGCCCGTTCTTAAATCCAGTATAATACGGGCCTTAACCTTTTGCGTAACTTTAACCGATACACTGTAAATAACATCACCGTTTTCACCCGTAACAGCACACCTGAAATGAGTTTCATCAAAATCCGTATTCGGTCTGATGCTCAAAGCATTTGTTTTTGTACCCTTGAAGGAAAATTTGTTTGATGTGGATGAGTTGTCACTTATGTTGCGCCACACATATCTTCCTGTGCTTCTCCTTACTTTCATCTGCCACTGATAGCTTGCGGCATTGTTGGCAGTAACCGATATAGTTCCTTCTTCGCCTTTCATAATTTCTGCCTCAGTGAACTGATGTGAAAATGAAGGTGATTTATCTGCAACAACGTAATATGCCCAAATATAATATTGACCTGTGGTTTCATCCTGAAGAATTGTCGCCTGACCGTCGTCGTTGTACAAGCCACATACTGCGTTCTTGGCAACCGCATATCCTCTGTTCATATTAAAGTATAGCTGACAACAATACATACCGCTGTCAAAAGCTTCTCCGTCGTTGAGCTTTCTGCCAACTTTGTTGTTTTTGTACTCATACCACTCAATATAATCAAAACTGTAGTAAGTGCTGTTTATCGGAGTTGCCGTAGTTGAGGGGATTTTCCGCTGTTCAGGTTTCTCCAAGCCTAAAAATCCAATTATAGGAATTTCTGTCTTATCAAAAACCGGCGGAAATTTACAGACATCCGAATAGAATACACCGCTCTTTGAGCCGGTCACCCGACACCTGTAAGATAAATCTGACCAACTCGCATAACCCTTTTTAGTCTGAAGTTGAAAATGGTTTGTATTAAGACCCTTATAAGGTGAATCTGGGGTTTGTGTATCATCAGTAAGATTAATCCAAGGTGAATCAACATATTTCATCTGCCATTGATAGGTAAAGGTTTCGCCTGTACTGCCGCCGTTTACTCCCACGATAATGTTAAAGACATCTCCTATGTAAACCTCGGTGTCGATATATTTAATATAAGCCTGAGCCGCCGCATTTGCGGTTATGGCTGTCATAGGAAGTGTTGTCAACAGCATGAGAAAGCATAAAACAACACTCGAAATAAGCTTTACTTTTTTCTTGATTTTCATAAAAATCCCTCCTTCATGCCCAAGGATCAACCGAAGCCGGAGTTCGTATATCAGAGAGTGCAAGATTACGCCATAAGAACCATTGATTGCCCTTTCTGCGAAGCTCAATCGGACGAGGTGAGTCTGCTCCCGACGACTGAACCTGAACCTTTGCATAACCCTCGCTCTGATAGGTATATGCATACTCGGAAACGGTTATTTTGTACGGAACATTCGGTGTATAATCGTTCTTCACGGATGAACCCTCAAAATACGAGCGAGGAATATATCCCCTGCCCCTGATTCTGTCACGCAAAAACTGAACATCCATCCCGTTCATCGGCTGAGGTCCTTTTAATACATTAAGCATTTCTATTGTGTTTTCCGGACTTTCATCATATTCAAGCAACACCAGCATTGCAAGTGCCGCTGTTGAAAGAGGTGATAAAAAGTCAAGCTCCGGAATTTTTTTGAGTTCATCGGCATTTTTCGGATAATCGGCAAATACAAATGTTTTGCTTTTGTGCATTGCATTGTTTACCGCTCCCGAAACGGCCTTTGAAACATTGTTTTTTACAGCCTGATTTGTCATATTTTTTAAGCTGTCAAATATACCCATAAACAGTACCTCCTTTTTAAAGTGCGTCAAGTGCGGCGGCAAGATAATCTGCCGTTACGGATGAATAAAAAAACGAGCTTATTTTTCCGAATTGTTTTGCCTGTTTAACCCTGTCGGCAAGGTCGGGATATGCCTGTTCGTCACAGAGCAGAGCCGTTTTACAGCTTGGCAAATATTCCTTTACTTTTCCACAAAGCTCAAGCCGTTTCTCAATAGTTGAATCGGCAAGTCTTGTGACATCCATAAGTAAAACATCAACTCTTTCTGCAATGCACAAATCAAGAATTTTCCCGTCTTGATTCGGTAAAACATTCTCAATACAAAATCTTCCCTTCTTTACAAGGGCATTTTGAATAGCCTCACTGAGCAAATTATTCTGAACACTGAGCAAAATTTTCTTCAACGGACATCACCCCTTTTCACCTATATCTTTCACTTATATTGTACAATTTTGCGATAGAAGATGAATGTGCCAAACGGCATATTTCACAACATAAACAAAAAAAGCACAGCCGCCCGATTGTTCGGACAGCTGTGACCTTGTGCTAAAAATATTTACGGTGGGTAATTAAAAGGGGGGTAAATAATAAAATAATTATGCTTTGTTCTTAACAGCGCCTATAATGTAAAGTACAGGGATAGCAAGACCGCAGATAAGAGAGAATACATTGAACTGTGATCCGCCTATCATGCTGATAATTTCGCCTGCAATACACATAACCGCAACAACAACGCCCCATACAATACATGTATTTGCCTTGTGCGGAAGTTTTGCGTTGATAACGCCGATAATACCTGCAACAAACTCAGCAACCGCACTGATAAGCGCGAAAACGCCGCCGACATAAAGCATAGTCATATCGTATGTACCGTCGTTAAAAGCTGCAAGTGCGGCGATACCGAGAATGGCGATGATTGATACAATCAATGCAATAGCACCGAATACAATCATAAGGATTCCCGTTACTTTAAGAAAAGTTGAACCTTTTGCCTCCATAGTTTTTCCTCCTGTCATTAAATAATAAATTTTATGCACCTTTGTCTTTGATTATTAATCGGACAAAGATAGCGTTTTGCACAAAAGATATTCACCGTCTAAGCAGTTATATCCTGTAATTGTATTATACTGTTTTAACAGCAAAAAAATATGTGCCAAACGGCACATATTCAGAAAAAAGTATTTATTTGTCGTTAATTCTATCGTCAAGGATTACAAGTCCCGCCTCTCTTGCCTTTACGGCAAGCTCCGTTCTTGACTTAAAGCCTGTTTTTTCAAGCATATACTGTATATAGTTCTTGACAGTACCCGGAGCAATGTAAAGTCTTTTGGCAATTTCCGTGTTTGTATCTCCGCTTGTCAGTTCACGCAAAACCTCAAGCTCCCTTTCGGTAAAATCCGTACTCATTGCGTTGCCGAATTTAATTTTTGGAGTTGTATCGGGAAACACACGCTCACCGTTCATTGTTCTGTCCATAAGTTCAATAATAGGTTCCGGACTTACCTCTTTGTACCAAAAGCTGTCAACTCCTGCTTCCTTGGCACGCTTTAGATAGGAATATTCGGGCATTGAGGTAACAATGATTATCTTAATTTTCGGGAACTTTGCTTTTATTCTTTCAGCCGCCTCAAGACCGTTTGCTCCCATTGAAGTGCATATATCCATTAAAATCAGGTCAACATCGGAATTTTCACAATGATAATCCGTCATATCGGCATTACTTATTGAGCCCGCAAGCGTATAGTTTTCGCTTTGGTTTACATACATTTCAAATAAAGTTCTCGGCATTGACTGATCTTCAACTATCAGCACTCTTGTCATACTGCAGCACCTCGCTTTTCGGTATTGTGATTTCAAGAACAAAAATTTCGGAAGTCGATATTTTCATGCTTCCGCCGATTTGCTCCGCTTTTTTTCTTACGGAAGAAAGTCCGCCACCCTCATTGATTTTTTGAGGCGGTTTTCTGCCGTTATTTGCAAATTTAAAAATATATTTTTCACCGTCGTCAAGACTTTCAAGAATCATTTTATCTGCTTTTGCGTGTCTTGCGGCATTGTTAAGGCATTGCATTGTTGCAAAAGTCAGAACCCGTGCAACCGCGTTGTTATCAGTCGGAAGATTTCCGACTGTTTCAAGCGTTATTCCGACAAGCTTTGCGGCATTTTCAATATCCTTAGCAAAGTTTTCGTCTTTGCGATCATTCTCTGCGGTATTCAGAACAGAAATATTGTTTTTCCACATTTCAAGTAATTTACTGTTATTTTCAGACAGAGTACCGTTTTCAAGATATCTTCTTGTTGTTATCAGCGTACTGCCGAGCCTGTCATGAATTATCTCTTTTGTGCGAAGAATTTCTTCTTCTCTTGTCAGGTCACATACCATTTCATTGTATTTTTTCAGATGAGCATTAACCTTTTTTAACTCGCCTATTTCATATTCCAAGGTTGATGTAAGCTTTGTAAACTCTGTTATATCGGTTGCCGCAAGCTGAAAATACGGTTTTGAAAAAATTTCCGTTTCCGACAACGAAAAGCTGAAAACCCTGCCGTCCTTTAATCTGACTGTAAATGCCCCGTCATTTTCATATTGAGAAGCCTCTTTTATCTTCTCTCTGAATGGCATTGCAACATTAAGCGATTTACCCGTAAGTTCAAGGCATATGCTTTCCATAAGGTTATTTTTCAATACAACAAGTCCGTTTTCGTCAAAATAGCAAAGTCCTGTCGGCAAGCCGTCAAAGCTTTCTTTAATTGACATTGCGGTAATATCGGTATTCCTGCAATGATGAAGCCTTACCGTTATGTACACAGACATTACAGCACAATATGCCGTTATGCCGACAGACAGAGCAAACGGCATTCTGCCAAAAAATTCAGCCATTTTATTAATTTGGTTATCGTAATATATTTTACTCAAGACATGAGTGCTTACCAAAAACATTGTCAAAGAGATTACTGCAATTATAACCGCTGAAATTGGTTTCCACAACCTGATTTTATAAAGAAAAGATTGCGTTGCGTTGTATATTGCCGCACAGGCAACAACAAATTGCACACTCATCAATATAACACAAACAAACGAACGCATTTCAAGGATGGATGTCATATGTCATCACCTCCGCTTTGCATACGAACAAACACAAACAGCGTGTCGGCGTCATATTCCGTGGTGACATTTCCGCCGAGTTTTATAATATCGTCAAGTAAATCATCGGGAATTTTCATTTCATTTTTGCTGTCACAGTTGATTTTTAAATCAATAAATTTCTCATGGACTTTTAAATTAAACAGCAACGCATCTGTGCAGTTCATTATATGCCTTATAAAAATCCCGATGAATTTAAAAAGTGCAATCGTTTTTTCGGCTGAAATTTCTCCCGAAACATTACTGAAAAACGAACACGAAATTCCGTAAACAGAAATGTACTCGGCAAGTTCTCGGATACTGTTTTCAAGCTCAAAAGCATTCAGCATTTTTCTGCTTTTTGCCATAATGAGCAGATTGCTTATTCTCTTGATGTAGACATTAACAACACAGGCACCGGCATAATTAACCGAAATATCTCCCTTGTTGTTTTCAATATTTTTGAGTATATTTTCAAGGTCGCAAAGCTGAGGACGGATAAATTCGGTTATACTGTCATAGAGCTTGTTCTGTTCGGTTACTGCCGCTCTTCGTTTTTTCAGCTCTGCCTCTGATTTTAAGATTACATTGTATTCCGAAATCTGCTCTTTTACTTCCGAAAGTTCTCTGTTAATTCGGTTAATTGCCGATATGTCTTCCGTCCAAACTGCCTTACCGCCTTTTATATTATGCTTTTTAAGAATTATATTTTCATCAATCACAACACTGTTACCGTTTTGCAGAACAACATCTTTTGAAACATTTGTTGCGTTTTTAGAGCGGTATTTCACATTGCCCTCATTGTCAAATATGAGAGTGTTAAGATTTGACGCATTGAAAAAATCGCCGTAACCCGTATTTGACGGCACAAGACCTATCTGAATAAGGCTTTCCCATAGAGCAATTGAGGCAAAACAGAACACCTCGGGAACATTGTAAATTCTAAGTCCCGAATATCCGTGATTCAGATTATTCCAGAGTGTGTAAATTATTGCAACAAGAATTATTACAATCGGAATCCACAGCTTTTTGCGTGTTGCGGAAATTCTGCATCGATTTATTGAAAGCACAATTGACGAAAGTACAAGTATAAAAATCCACACTGCAATTACATAGTAAACAGGACCGTAACTGTATTGTTTGTTCCAATTGTGAAAATCGGGTTCAAATACAAAAGCAAGCTGATGAAAATCGTTCGTCATAACAAGCAGCACAAGAACGGCGGCAGGTATAATCAAAAGATATTTTCGGTTATTTGTATTTTCGGGCTTACCGATATTCAGCATTGCAAAAAACATCATAAGCGGCAAAAACACCATTGCTATGTAATATGAATACCAAAGATACCGTCCGTATGTGTTGATGTCGGCAGGGCTGTTGTATTTTATGGCACGAAGAGCCATCCACAAGAGCATAAGCGCCGCAGATATCGCAAGGCAGATTCGTATATTCTTCTGAACAATACGATATGCAACAGACACACCCCAGCCTATAATAAGCCCTGAAAAGATAATAACATCAAAATTTTCAATATAATTGTCCGCCGAGGAAGTAAGATGAGAAAAAATTCTCACCGCACCTCCGAACAGGAATATAATTATCCCGACAACAGTCAGAAGCTTTGTTTTGTCAACTTTGCGAACCATATGCCACCCGTCAGTTATTTCAAGTTTAATTTCAGCAACATAATTTTTTCAAAACACTAATGTTGCACACCATTTTACTACATAATAACACAATATAACGGATTATACAATTCATATTTACCGCAAACTTAAACAAAAAAGTAAATAGTTAATTTCCAAAGTAACTTTCATGGTGGAACTTACTTTGGAAATTAACGCACTGAAATCTTCCTTGTTTTGGACTGTAATCAATCGTGGTATTGTTCGGAAATTTGTTATACCGCAAAAGGCACATAACCGAAAGTGATAACGGTTATGTGCCTTATTGTTTTTTTGCAATGCTGTTTTTTCACAGTCCACGAGTAAAATTTGTACCCTAATTAGATTTACACTATTCTCAAACGTAATTAAGAGGGATAAACTTGTCCTGTGTGTTTTACTACCTTATAGATTTACACTATTCTCAAACTGCAAGGTTTGCCGAAACAATAAAATCAAGTTTTACTACCTTATAGATTTACACTATTCTCAAACGTGTGTTTGAGAGCGTAGCGGCTATGGTTGTTTTACTACCTTATAGATTTACACTATTCTCAAACATCCTTCCAATTACGATTGTCCGTACCAAGTTTTACTACCTTATAGATTTACACTATTCTCAAACCTCAAATTGAAAATAAAATGCACCCACTATACTGCGCACGGCAAATCTATAAGGTTATTTTATAACATTTGTATAATGATTGTCAATAAAATTCGCACAAATCATTATCAATCACAACAAGGTGTCCCATGCTGTAATCCAGCTTGGATGTTTTCGTAATTACTACCGTTCTCCAACTCATCTAAATATCCTCTTTTCTGATAACTTACATATGTAACAAATCAATCTTCTTCTCAAACAAACCTGTTACCGACTGATGAACAAGATAAATTGACTTTACACCTTTAACCTCCGACAATACGGAATTTGTGGAAACTACGCCCGATTTTTTAGACTCTCCAATAAATGACAAATCTCCTGTAACAACATTTGAGTGAATAATTTTTAGAATTTCTGCAAGGACAAAACATTGTTTTCTTACATCCAGTTTTTCAAAAGCATCGCGGTGAGATGCGATTTTAACACCCATATCACCGAATTTAACCTTTAGAATTGTATCTGTCATTTTAGAGGTTAAAATATCAAACAACTTCAAATTCTCATCGGCACTCACTTTGTCAAGCTCTTTAATATTGTAATTTTCAGGCATTGATTTCAACTTAACAATATTTCTTATATATTTTTCTGTATCGTAACTAACCGTTAACTGCATAGCAGGTTTATATACAATCTGTTTGCCGCCACTGGACTTACTGCTTATGTGCATTCTGAAACCGTCAATTTCAATGCAGGCATTATATTTTACAACGGGAATCAGAACCACAGGATTTTTCAAGCCAAGAGTTTCACTCAAATATTTTTCAGGGTTTGCCTCATACCGAGCTTTAATGTAAGAATCAATTGCAACAAGCTGACGCATTTCTTTGCCCTTTTTGCCCTCGTATTTAACAAATGAAAAGTACGAAGATGCCGGCTTGTCATATCCACCATACTTACTGATATCCGAAAGCGGAGAGTTCTGTTTTAACGAAACCTGACCGCTTCCTTTTTTCAGAGGATTCATCTTGAAAAGTCCGCCGTTCCTTGTTAAAGCATACCTTGTAAAACGGATATTGTTCTTGTTCATAGTCTTTCTGACAATTTTGATTGACTTATTATCATCAATTGACCATGCGTTCGGTGTATTAAAACTGAACATTTTGTTAAGACTGTATGTTTTAGTCTGCAAACCTTTTATAAATATGGATTTGTTGTGTGTACAGCGTTCGTTATACACATTGCCGACAACAATATTTAGATAGGCATCTTTTGCATGGTGAAAATCGTTTACTTCTCTGCATTTTAAAAATCCAAAACCCCTGCTTTCATCTCTAAATTCACTTACCAAAGATGCTTTTACATACACAATTTCAGTATCGGGATACAATTCTTTAAAAAGTGACGCAACTGCTTTTGTCGATTGAGATGTTTCAACAATCTGTCTTGCAATAAAATCTGAAAGTTCGCTGTCAGAAAGCGGAGTTACCCTTGTAAGCCTCTCGTACTTTTTCTTGCTAATAAGACCTTTATCCATAAGCAAATGCCAGAAGCCTTTCATCTTTTCGCGAATGGAGCTGTCAAGCGGATATGTATTATCCTTGTGAGCATTAACCTGTTTCTTTACAAGGACACGGTTATCAAGGCTGTCATCTTTAACTTTTGAACGAGGGAAAATATGATCCACATCGTAAATGTTTTGATTGTACAATTCCGACAGATTTATCGGTTCTCCCGTGTACATACACTTGCCGAATTGAGTATAGTAAAAATACAGTCTGTCTCTTTTAAATTCATCATCAGGTGTTTTTTCAAGAGATTCCCAGAGTTCGCCCGAATCCTCACCGCATTTTTTATATAAATCTACAAGCTTGGTCTTTCTTGACTCTTTACGACCTTTGTCGCCCTTCACACCGTCTTTTCTTGTCATCTCAACAAATATCTTTTTAGGTGCATGACCTTGAATTTTGTTGATTTCATGCATAATTTTCAAAGACTGATACACAGGGCGTTTTACCGCAGGAGAAATATAGAGATTCTCCACCATTTTCTCAAGGCTTTGCCCTGTCTGAATACCGTCAAGATAGTTTTGTCTGCTCTGTTCAAAACCGTATTTTGAACCAAGCAGCTCCATAAGATTATCATTTGTCTGCCATAGTGCATGGATAATGTTAAATTGCAACTCGCCTGTATTTTTATCGACATTATAAACTTCGGTAAGAAACTCCTTTGATAATCTTCCCCAATCCTTGTATTTGAGTTTAGAAATTCTCATTATATCTTCATACGATAATTTTGAACCGAGCTGCCTTTTTAAACGCTTTCTTAAAAGTTTTTTATCATCGCCAAATACAGTTATAGCTTTTATAGCGTCCTCTTTTTCGCTGTCGGTCAGATTAAACTGTGACATTTCAATTGCGGAACGCATACTTGACTTAAAATCACCGTCAATGCCTGTGATATCGGGTGTAATACCTTTTTCGCTTTTTAGATAATTTAGCAAATCTTTTCTTCTGACCTTTTTATGCGTCATAAACAAGTCATTAAATATTGCCTGTTTAAGACTTACATCAGGCTTTTTTCCGTCAAGTCTTAAATTATTCAGTTCATTAAGAACCGTAAAAGCACTGTATAAAATAGAATTCTTAGGTATTACATCCTTCGTTGGAAGATATGTACATTTTGAAGTCAGATTATTTATAAAATTCTCTGCCGATTGCTCTATGTCAACAACACTGTCAAAATTCCACGGATATATTTTTTCATCACTTCTGACAAGCCAGGATTTTAGGCTGTGATTATTCAGCGGACCTACATAATACGGTATTCTGAATTCAAAAATTTTGACTATCTTGTCACTTACAGAAATTCCGTTTTCATCTTTATTATTAAGAAATTCAAGATATGTTGAAGCATTTTTCAGAATTGCTTTCAGCTCACTCCTATTCACCTGCATAGGAATAACGCCGTTGTCTTTTACGACAATTTTCGGCATAAATGTGCCGTTTTCAATCTTATCAAACATTTCTTCATAGCCTGTTTTGTCAAGCTTTTCAAACTTTTTCTTCAGATATTTGCAAAAATCCGCCTGATTTGTACGATACTGAATCACACCGTTTCTGCCGTTTTCTTTGTACTTTCCGCAATATGCCGTATAGTTATCAAGCTTGTCCTTTGTAATTCTAAAGATTTCGCCATATAACGATTTACATCTCTCTTTAACGAAATCTTTGAGCATTTTCAAATCTGAACTATGTTCTTCATATGTTTTGACTTTGGCAAATGAAATATACTTTTCACCGTTCAAAATATCTGCAAGAATTGCCCAGTCATAAACCGCCTTTGCTTTTTCGATAAGTTCAAACTTTTCTTGTAACAAATCACGGTATGTATTTTCATTATCGTCATAACCGCTTTCAAAGGTAATACCGTTTACTTCCTCACTGTCAAACGACTTATCACCGAACATATCGGAAAATTTAACCTTTCTGCCACACATCAAATCTATCAAAGCGGTTTCATATGGATTATTTCTTTTACTGTAACCGAAAAGCTTGTACGATTCGGAGGATTTTGCAGTTTTTTTCAATGTTTTGTCCTTTAATATTTCTGAAAATCTTAACGAATCATTGCACTCAAATTCAATTTCATATTCTTCTTTTAAGTAAAGTTTTAAATCGTCAAAAAGAGTTTCAAACGAGGATTCACTTTCAAAATCAGACCCCATATTATCAAACAAGAAATGTCCCCTGTGTTTTATAATATGATGTAACGCAAGATATACAAGTCTTATATCGTGTGGTTGTGAGCTCTTAATCAATTCTTTTCTAAGATGATATATTGTAGGGTAGTCTGTATGGAATTCTTTATCGGTGTAATTACCGTCTGCAAAAACCGCATACGGAACATTTGATGATTTGTCATCAAGATACAGACAACTTTCTTTTAATCTCTGAAAAAAAGCATTGTCAACTTTTGAAATTTCCTCATCAAAAAGCATTTGCAGCCATTCAATACGGTTTCTTTTTCTCAAGCCTCTTCTTCGTGCCGATCTAAGAGTTCTTCTCTCGGCAGCTGAATTACTCTCCTCAAAGAGATCAACACCCCACATAGCATTGCCTTTAAATTTGCAGAGATTGTAATCTGTATCGGCTACTGCATATCCGACAGAATCCGTTCCTATATCAAATCCTGCATAATAATCGTTATTAAAATTCTTCATAAATTTTCCCCTTTTCTATTGACAAAGTATTTATTTTGTAATATTATTAAGATAATCTAATTACCTTATTGGATTTACACTATGAGTTCAAATAAAAATTCATTCTATCCGTTGCTTAGGCAACCATCACAGTGTGTGATTTGAGGATTCGGTTTTCCGAATCCTTTTCTTTTGACTAATTTTAGCACATGCTATAGTTATTTTCAATATCTTTAAGTTATTTTATCCTTATTTTTAGTGCATTTTATTCAGTTATACAATTTCGGTATACTTTCTATATATTTTGCATAGTATAACATACTACTATCAGTATGTCGTATTATACATTTTTAAAATCAAAAGATTTCTGCCCCGCCAATTGCTTGCGGAGCGTAACCTTAACCTTCATCAACTCCCTTCTATTTCAAATATTGCTCTATAATAAAAGTTAGAGCAGAAAAAGAGTTACAAATAAAAAGTAAAAAAGTAGAGCATATTTTGTCAAAATCCGTTAAAAGGAATTGCTTAAAAACCTGAAACGGAGGACAAAATATGCTCTACAGATATTTTACAGAAAAGCTCTTAGGGTTCTGCTCGAATGTACTCAGCCAAAGACATCGAAGAACTTAATGCTAAAAACATTGAGTATCCCGACGGCTCAATGCACACGCTGTATGATGCAGAACAACAGCAAAGAGCTTTTGAACGCAAAATCAGGGCAACCAAAAGAACACTTGCCGCTTGTGATGAGGCTCTTAATAACATCTCTGACGAAGAACTATTACAAAAATTAGAAAAAAATTTCAGTCATTATTCCGTTAAGCTGAAACGGCAGGAATCAGAACTGAATAGCTTTTGTAAAAAAACAGGATTACTTTCCGACCGTTCCCGTCAACAAGCTTATGGTTTTGGCAAAAGTACTGCTCAAAAAGATGTTTGTAAAAATAAGAAACAAAAGGTTGGTGCGGCGGCAAATAGTGCTATTAGAAATACAGGCAGGATTTTGGAGTTTAATAGCAAAGCAAGTTTTTATAAAAGTAGCGCCTGAACATTCCGTTTTCATGAGTATCTTATATTATTTACTTCAAATTCAGCTTCTGAACGATAATGTTATTCCAATTCTTTGATTCCTACACTTTTCAAATACCGGTAAATTCCGTCATAATATTCCGGTTTTGCGGTCATGTCAGTTTCATCACCTGTCGGTACAAAAATAACAAATCCCTGTCTTGCCCTCGTCAGGAGGACTCTATAAGCGTTTTTTAAATAAAGGATATTATCTGCAGATTTTATATTTTGCCATTTTGTGCCAACAAATTTCAGATGTTTGAAATCACCGTTTTCAAATCTTAAATCTGCATCCCAACAAACAATTGTCCAATCAAGTTCAAGACCTTGAATGTCAAATTCCGTTGCGGTTTCCTCTAAATGAAATGATGAACGAACATCGTTTTTACCGTTTAAAAACCAATTCGTGGCTTCAATTTTATTTTGAACCCATATACCGTATTTTCTGAGTCTTTTGGCACCGGAGCTTGCAGTAAGCCCATATCTTTGCGATCCTTTTGCCTGACTTTTAACCCATAGTTTTGCTTTGTGTAAATTTCGAGTCACAAAGACAGGATAATCATTGTTAAACTGCTCATACAATCTTTTAGCAGTATCAATATCCACATCAAGAAGAGCCTTTACAAAATTTGAAACATTTTCACTTCTGAATGAACGTAACGAAACGGCTAAGTGCAAATCTTCAATTATGTTTACATTCATATTTTTCGTCATTTCGGCAAAATTATGGCCTTTGGAATATTCGTCATCAGTAATTTTATCTGAAACGTAAATGTCCCAGTTTGGATAATTATTTCTCAAAGAATCAAACCATCCATAAATACCGGCCGATTCACCCTTATTGATTTCTTGACCGCCACCGATTAAACATATTATTGTTGCCCAGTCATTGTGACGGTTTAATATACTAATCAGGAATTCAGGTTCTGACATATTAAAATCTTCAATATGTTTCTTCTTTTTCATAAAATCAGTCAAATTTTGTTTGTCCCAGGCTCGTTGAGCTTCATCGAAAATTGCAACTTTTTCAACAGGAGGAGTATCAACAGATATTGCATCATCCCTAAAATGATGAATAATTTGTATAAATTCTTTTACCTTTCTGGAGGCTTCTTTTCTTGAAATATTATTTCTCTTTGCATCATCACGAGCAAGTGCTTCTTGTAAAACATCAACAAGCGGTCCATTGCCCGAGAGAAATACAGCATGCTCATCTTCAGCTATTTTCTGCCTTTCTACAGCTATATTAAGACCTGCAAGAGTTTTTCCTGCACCTGGAACACCTGTAATAAAACAAATTGATTTTCTGTTATTAGCTTTGCTATAATCTATAATTTTATTGATCGCTTTAGTAGTTTGATTAAGATTTTTCGCACTTGCATCATTTCTCGAAATATCTTCAACATTGTGACCGAGATACAAGGCCTGTGCAGCCTCTATAATCGTCGGTGTTGGCATATAAAGTGAGTTAATCCAATCATCAGGTATTATTTCATCCTGAATAAATTTTAAAGAAACTTCTGTTATGTATTTGGCAATTTCGTATTCGTTGCAACAAATCGTTTCTAAAACATTATCTTTTGAAATCCGAATTTCTTGTTTTACGCTGTGGGCCTTAGTAGAAATTAAAATTGGAACTAAAAGTCTGTTATGACTTTCTTTGTGAAAACAACTCAAATCAAAAGCATAGTCAGTTACTTGTTCAATAGCATATGAAGGGTATTTCTTTTCACCAACTTTAAATTCTAACAGAAAAATTATTCCTTTATAAATAACAATATTATCAATTCGATTACCTATTCGTGGAATAGTATATTCAAATATAATATATCCATCTAAAAACTGAGATAACTCTCGCTTCAAAATTTCAATTTCTCTATTCCAAGTATTCTTTTGTAAGTCCTCAGCAGAAAACTGGTCATTCGTAGTTATTTCGCCAAATATACTGTAATTATCTTGATTTAGGAAACTTTGAATGTCATTTGAATAATATGAACGTTTTACCATTATGTATTCCTCATTTAGAATTAGTTATATGATTATCATAACATATATATGTATTATTGTCTATTGTATGGTTGAAAATGTCAATGTGATAAATGATAGATTAAAAAGTTTGGCACTATGCCCGCGGTGATATTTTAAGATTTATAGTCAGGCGTACGTTCATAAACATATTAATTCTAAAACAAAACAAGCGACAGCATAATTTCTGTCGCTTGTGATTATCATATATTCTGTTTTTCGGGTTACCCCAACTATTGACATAGAGCCTCTATTTTCCGAATTTCCCCAACTATTGACATAGAGCCAATTTTGATAAAAAAACAGAGTAGTCAAAAGACTACTCTGTTGTGGCTCCCCCAACTGGGCTCGAACCAGTGACATCATGATTAACAGTCATGCGCTCTGGCGAGTGTAGGTAAATAGTTCTCTTGAATTAATTTTATAACACAAACGCTCTTGGCTTCATAAAGTTTTTCCATACAACTAAAAATCTTCTTCGGATATTGTTCCTTTTATTTCGTTATCCTCTGAGTACAATATACCATTCCATTCTTGCCAATACTGATTGTGGCCTTCATAAAAGTACTGTTTTTCACCATAACATTCCCAGAAAAGCACAAGATTATTATATTTTATAAACTTATCTAAATAATCTTTTCGGAATATTAGTGCAAAAGAATCTCTACCTGTTGATATATAATGTGATACCAGAGTTTCCCCGCTATAAAAACAACCGTCATATTCCTTAAAGTTTAATTTTAAATAGTTAATAAGTTCCTCACAAGGAAGTAAAAAACTGGTTGTTTCATCTTGCGATGCATCATATTCTGATTCCCACGCAAGATTTGAATATGATGATATTACTTTCGCAATAGCTTTTTTCACTTTTTCTTTTCTGGTGCAAACTGTTTTGTTAAACTGAAGAATTCCTTCCTCCAATTTTGAATAATCCAATTCTCCTCCTTCGAAAGCAACTTCTTTTTCTTCGCCGGTAAAAATATTATAATCTGACCAACTATCATTATATAATGTATGGTAAGATATTGACCAAGGATACTCTCTCAGAAACAAGCTGGTAATATTGAATCCTCCAAATAATCGTTCGTCCGTTATTTTTTGATTAGTAATTGCATTTTTTATATTTGCAAATTGTTTTTTATCTACAAAATACCCTTCGGATTTAAGCCAAATATCTTGTTTTCCTGTGTAAAAATAAGAGCCCTCGTAATTATCATCTTTATTTTCTATTTTATCGTAAGAGAATAGTTTCACCCATTGAATATCACTTGAATCTCTTAAAATTAATTTTTTAGAATGATTTTTAAATAATTGGCAATTTTTCTTTGTCCATTTTTCTGCTACGCCCAAATCAGACTTATCTGAAATAAAATCTTCTATATAATCTTCATCCGAGTTAAATTCAGGCAAATCCTTAGAAACAATAAAATTGCAATTAAGCGTAGGATCAAAATCTCTAACATGTATCTGCCAAGGTCCAATATACGGTGATGAAGGTTCGCTATAATTATGAAGCATGTGCTTGTCGGATACTCTTGCAAGTATATTATAAAAAGTTATCCATTGATACTTTTTTCCAATTCTTTCACATTTTTTTGTGTTACTTCTATCAGAAAATGCTCTTCTGGAATATAAATCATAATCAGTAAAATAGCTGTTTTTATACCCTAACACATCACGTATATACTGCATAGCATAGTGGTATAAATTATCAATATCTATATTTTCAAAGTAATCTAATGTACTTTGGAATGTATAACGACCAAAATCTCCATATAACCCCGGTGTATTCCTTGTGTCTGGTCTCATTGAACAATCAATAATATTAAACCCGCATTGATGAACATCATTGTTATAATATTCTTCCCTCTCTACAGTTGGAATTGTTTCAGAATTATAAGGCGGAGATATTAAATCAATATCTATAATTATTGAATCAGGAAATTCATATAAAAATCGTTCTATTATTAGTCGTGCATAATCCCTTAATAAAACATCGGGATAAACCTCTTTCTGAGAAAATACGTTTTTATATACATATTCTGCCAGGTTTTTATAATCATTCTCATAAACAGATGTTCTTTTAATGCAAGCGCCAAACACGACTCCATATAATCTTTGAAAAACATATGGATCATTTACAGATTCAAATTTTTGCAATAAAGGCAGACAAAGCTGAAAATTACTTTTCAACAACTCTATAATTGCCTTTGATGCTATATCCCTTGTATATCTGTTCGATGATGTAAGCAGCCAAGTGAAAAGAATTAATAACAAAAACGTATTATCTGTGCTAAGTCCGCTAAGAGTGTTGCCCTCATTAAAATAATTAATCAGTTGGATAACTCTATGTGAAGCATCAATATCATTAATAAATGTAGTCCACATCCAGTCACGTTCATTTAAAGATTTATTTATTAGAATTGAGTGCAGAAATTCTGCATTCAAGGGATGATTAATTTTAGTACTGTTTTGAATCAACACCGAAAAAACTATCTTAGGTTCTATATGATGCTTGTCCACAAAATCTATAAAGTATTTGTAATTAATTGTATTTGCTTTTCTAAGATTATATGAATTAATATATGAATGATACAGTAATGATACATAGTAATGTTCATTTAAATCTTCTGCAACGTCAATACACTCTTCATTATACTTTTCTGCAAATAAACTACAAATAGCTATGAATAAATCATGGTTATTCGGATTGCTGATTTTACCATCGTTTATATCTAAAATATCATTTTTTATATATTCACGTAATTCAGATTTATCGGTATGAGTTTCAATAATCATTCTTGCACTTAAGTAATCTCCTAAAAGATTATATCCTAGATAGTATCTCTCCTCATTATTCGTCATAAATGAGTTTAACAAACCAGATTTTTCAATAATCCTTATGGAGTTAATTTTATTATAATTTAACCCAAAAGTTTCCCAAAAATCCAAACGCAGTAAATCCTCTTGAGATATGTTGCTTTGATTTTTGCTTATCTGAATTTTAATTATTTCGTATATTAAATTTAATAATATATTTTTATTTATATCAATGTTATTTTCCTTAAGCAATTCTTTATTGGTTTCATTAATTAATTCCTCAAACAGCATGTAAATGTTAAAAAAGTTATTTCCTTCATATTCTTTTTTGTACATCTTGCAGAAAAGCAGTAAAAACAGTGGATTTGTTAATTCATAGTTGATACTAAAAGATGGATAAAATGGGATATTATAAAAATTCAGAAACTCCCTCACTGCTTCTATTGAGTTTTCCTGAAAACCTGTATGATGTATATTTGTGATTGCTTGAGATGCTTGTAAATTTATCATATTATTATCAAACACGAAAGGTTCATATCCTGAACGCACCGATATAGCCACTCTGACATAATTAAGATTTTTAATTTTATTATAAATTCTACTTAATCCATTTTTCCATATATCTCTATAATTACTTTCATTCACCGCATCAATATAGATAACTATCGGTTGGTTATGTATTTCGCCTAAACATTCAAGAATATTTAATAACTCATCAAATTCACAATTTATTCCGAGAATACTGGAAATTTGTGATTCTACATATTGATTATTAATGAATGTTTGTCCTAAGACTAATATTGAATACAAACCATTTTGGATAGCCTTTTTTGAATTAAACGCAAATAATTGGGATTTTCCTGTACCAGCATTTCCTGATACAATTAACATTTTATTTCTTATAAGATTTTTCTCAATTTGCTCAAATTCCAAAACCATATCAAATTCACATAATTCCTGTAAAATGCAAATTTCTCGTTCTATTTTCTGCTTTTCCTCTCTTGATTCACTTTCATTTAGTTCTTTAACTTTGCTAGCAACTTGATTATTTATTCGAGCAAAATCATTAGAAAACTCAGATTTTATTCTGTTTGACCAATCAAAACAATCTGATATTGTTGATACGGTAACATTATCAAGATTTTTTATAAATCGACATAAACTATCAATAAAAGGCCGATTTTCATCGTATTTCCAACAATTGCTCTTAATTATTCTTATTGCCTCAAGCTTTTTGCCGTTTAAAATTTTTATCGCATCATCATTACAAGAAAACAAATCTAAATATTGATTTAGTGATGTTGTAACATTAAATTTGCTATTATATCTTGTTCCTAAGGCATTTAAGCTCGTTGTAATATTCTCATAAAACCAGTTTTCATCAAGATTATGAGCTAAAAAATAATATGAAGCAATTTCAGGCTCTTCAACCACTTGATCTAGTATAGTATTATTACTGATTAGCACTAATTCTATCCCATTATTTTTTAAATCACTTACTGTTTTAACATAAGTTTTTGATGTTGTAGTCAAATCTAAATTACAGTACAAGTAAATAACATCTAATTTTCCTGAATAATATTTTATAGCCGAGTTTGCAGAATGTTGAATCTGTGAATAGCAACTTGAATCCAATTTTTCAAAATATTTAGATTGAAAGCTTATCCTTTTACCGGATTCTGTCAGGACAGGTTCTATCTCAACCCCAGGGTTGTTTGCATTTGAATGGTAAGTATTAATATTATTCAAATATGTATGTTTAAAAAGTAACCGACACATTGACTCAAATGCGTTTCTTTTATCTGAGTTGCATATTTCAAATTGCTGCCATGTAATAACTTTTTTATTAACACTCATAATTAAACCTCCATAAATAAGCTAATAACGTAACACTTTCATTCGCAAACAACATTTTAGCAATTATACTCTGAACTTTTATACATTAATTATAAAATATATAGTTTACAAACTGCAATAGATAAAGACACGAATTATTATTTGTTAGTTGTTATTGCATTTATTAATAACATTGGTAACTATCACTTACAATTTTGAAGTTATATTAAATATATTCCCATAACGAGCCACAATTGTATATCGTTATGGGAAGTTAACTATAAATATTTATAATTTGGCTAATTCTACATTTCTATACTCATACTTACATTAAATATCAAATAAACAACATTAAAGATGTAATTTTATATAATAATTAATATTGTCTATCTGCATCAATTCTATCCTTTGCAATAGAATCGTACTCTTGATTTGTAAGATTAGATCTCAAATAATCATCATTTAACAGTTTAATAAAAGCATTTTTGGAAGCCTTAGTATCCAGTCTAATTTTCTTCCCATCTTCACTATATTTAAACCGTCCTCTTAATCCGGGATTTGTTTTTGTAAAATTTATAATATCGTCATTTGAAATACTCAAATTAATAACCGGAGATTTTTCTCTGACCTTAGATAGCTTTCGGGCAAATGTAATATCATCAACCAAATCTTTGAGCACTTGAACATCTTCTAAAATTCCTTTTTGATCTATTTCTTCAACCGTTTCAGATGCTCTTTTAGTAATAAGGTTCTCAAATCCAAAATTTCTTTCAAAATTGTTTATATCTAATACAAACATTTCATTTTCTAGCTTCATAACCTGCGCACTACCACTTATCCTTAATATATCATCGCCTTCAAATTTCACAAACCGTCTGTCTTTCTTATACAGCAGAAACGAATCTCTCTTTATTAAAGAAACCGGATAATGCTTTTTATACAGAACTATACCTTCGTTCATTGAACCTAAATAAATCAAATATCCACGCAAATTGCTTAAACTCTCCTCTGAAAATGAAAACATTTCAGATTCAATTTCTTCTTCAATATTAAAATCATGGATACAATTTAGATCTTTGGGATAAACATCATAATCATACGCATATATAGCGTTTACTCTGTCATCGGAGCTTGAAAGTTTGCACAAACTCAATTCTTCATTTTGAACAATAGTTTTTTCCAGATACTCCCTAAATAACTCAATAAATTCTTCTGTTGTATCGCCTTGAGCTAAATCAACTTTTCTCTTTATGTATTGTCCGTCTTTATCCGTAAGTAGAAAAAACAGATTTAAGGACGTATTTTTAGAAATAATGCTATTTATTTTTGATTTTATTTCCTGAACATTCATTGCTTCTCCTTTTTACATACCAACAGGTGTCATCAAGTTTAATCCAGTCAATTGAATCATTATTAAAAAGTTCTGATCTGGAAATAACAAGAATATCTTTATTGTCTTTCTTTTTATCAACACTTACCTTATATAGCCTATACCCCATAATCGCAAGAATAGGATTTGCAACATACAAGTTCATTTTTACAAATACAATACCAATGATAATTAAAAGAATCAAAAAGACAATTTTGTAGCGTGTTTTATCAAAATCAAAACAAATCAGCGGAATAATATATGTAGTTAAAAATGTTAAGAACTCATAATTAACATTTTCAATTTTTGTTATTCTACAACAAGGATTTGCCGCACCATTCAACTCATGGTTTTGAAGAAGTAAAAATATAAAACCCATTATTATGAAAACAATAGAAATTATCGAAAACCAATTGCAACATATTAATTCACAAAGGTCTAAATAAGCCCCATTAGAATCAAATAGTTTAATATCTATGAATACTGCTAAAACAAGCAATATCAAAATTGAAATTATGTAAAATTTAATTTTTAACATTGTTTCTTTCGACATTCAAGTCACCTAACTACTGATATAAATTAAAGTTTTTATGTCTGCTGAATTTATTAATCAGCGGACTTTTTATTTTGTCAATAAAGGATAATATACAGTTATTGTCTATATTTAAGGGGGAAGACAATGAGAAACATTAGTTTAGGGCTTCATATGGGTCATGATCGCTCTGTAGCTATAATTGAGAATGGTATGATTATAGGCGCTTTGGCAGCAGAAAGAATTGACAGAAAAAAACATTCAATTTCCGCTAAAATCCCATTTGAAACTATAGATAAACTTTTGGCATACCTTGAAATTAGCATTAATGATATTAAGTACGTAGGTATAACATATGCTGCTGTAGATATTCAAAATCTTGAAGATTATTATTACGATCAATTGTCAGATCACTATAAAAACTGGAATTTTGAATTAGTTTGCGTTGACCATCATTTGGCACATGCAGCATCAACATTTTATACTTCTGGTTTTGATAAATCATTAGTGTTTATCGCCGATGGCGGTGGTGACTTAGTTAATGGAAATGAGGAGTCGGAAAGTGTTTATATCGCAGATAAAAATGACATTGTCTTAGTAGAGCAGAGAGTCCAAAGTAACATAATTCATACATTATCGAGGAAACAATTTCATATTTTGCCTTTTATGAATGATGCCTTTTTAAAACATCAGATAAGTATTGCAAAAAAATATGAGCAAATCACATATATGATTGGATTTGATTGGAATCAAGCAGGAAAAACTATGGGGTTAGCGTCATATGGAAATTGCTTAATTGATTTTAACGTGCCGGAAATAAAAGATTTACAATTTGAATTAACATTAGATTATATAATAGAAGAGATATATCGAATGTACGAATCATCCGGTTTAAAGTATCCTACATTTATAAATAAATATAGACAAGATATAGCAAATACCGTCCAAATATATACAGAAAAAATGGTAATTGCGATCGTTGGGTATTTGATAGATAAATATAAGATTAATAAATTGTGTCTTGCCGGCGGTTTATTTTTAAATTGTTTATTAAATCACAAAATCTTAGAAACCTATCCTGATATAGAACTACATATTTGTCCGGCTACCGGAGATGACGGACAAGCTATTGGAGCTGCTTTTCGGGCTTATAGAAAGTTTAAAGATACAACATTATTGGATAATTCAAAAAACATACCTTATCTTGGAATTTCGTATTCAAATCAATTAATTAAAAATAGTTTAGAAAATTTTAATTTAAAATACGATTTTTATGATTCAACCGATGAACTATGCAAAGTTATTGCCACAAATATCTATGAAAACAAAATAATTGGATTTTTTACTGGAAGAAGCGAAATAGGTCCAAGAGCGTTGTGCCATCGTAGTATAATTGCGAACGCAACTTGGGGAGGCATGAAAGATTATATTAATCAAAAGGTTAAACACCGTGAACCATTCAGGCCGTTTGCCCCTGTTGTGCTTGAAGAGTATGAAAGAACGTTTTTTAATTTAAAACAAACATCCCCATATATGCTTTTAGCACCAACTGTAAATGAGGATATGTCACACCTCATTCCGTCTGTTGTACACGTTGATAAAACCGCAAGGGTTCAATCGGTTAATAAAAATTCTAACCCATTTATATATAGAGTTATTGAAGAATTTAAAAACATATCCGGTGTTCCGGTTATATTAAATACTTCCTTTAATGATAATGGAGAACCAATTGTTGAATCACCGGACGATGCTATTAAAACATTTCTAAATACAAATATAGACGTATTAGTATTAGAACATTTTATAGTTTATAAATAATTATTGATTACAAAAGGACATATTATGAGTATTTTTGATAGAATTATTTTGATACTGCTCTCAATTGCTACCATAAGAAAAATAATTGCTGACAATTTTAATTTTCTTAAAGGTACAAAGTGGTCATGGATTTTATATGACAAAAAAGAAGTGCCGTATTGTTATCAACTTAGCAAAATTAAAAATCAGGAAATAAGAATCAAATATAGTTCAGACTTATTGGTAAACATTATAATTATATTAGGAAATCACACTAAATATTTTATAAACAAAGTTTATTGCGATAGACAAAAAACTATACAGGTTCATTATATGGTTAATACACTTGAAGCTTCACATAATAAACAAGAATTACAAATTATGACTGATATGGCGAAATTGTTTTACAACGAAAAAATTCAGTCTAATCCTGATAATCCTATTGATTTTATTATAAGTATCAAGGGTGGAAATGTATTATTGGTAAGTAATCTCATAAATAGTTTAGGTAATGAAATAATACATCTAACTTTCAATCGAAATCTATTTTATGAATCTATGGGGGTTGTTGAAAGCAACGATCATGATAGAAAAGTTGGTAAAGATATTAAGTTTGAAAACATTAATGAATTAATAAGATTATCTGAAGCAAATAAAAATCTGCGTAAATTAAACGGTATGATAATTGATTGTTCATATTCAAGCGGAGATGGAATTCTTCAATGTGTAAAGAATTTCAAAGAAATCGTTGATAACGAAAATCTAAATATAAATACAAACTTATCTGTTAGAACCATATATTCTCATGTTAATAAGGATATAACAATGGAACTTGATACTTTAGGATGTGACATGGAGTGCGTAATTTCATTAACTGATGATATAAGAGAAAAATTATATCTAAAAATACGAAATGAAAAAGATGATAATAAGAAACTGTCAAAAGCAAAATTCATATTAAATCAATTAAAAAAACAAAACTTAATAAACAATAAGTATATAAACTTATTATAGCAAAAGTGGAAAGAAATAATTCTTATATATTTTACGAAATTTATATTCAGGATTTACTAGCAATAATGAACCTTGCTTAATATTATCATAATTTTGTTTAAACAAAGATAAATCGTTAGCACAAGTATATCTACAATTAGTATGTTTATCGCATTGAAAGTCACATTTCGCAGAATATCCATAATAAGTAATTTTATGCAATAATTCATATATTTTGCTTTCAAAAGTATTCTCTTCAAGAAAAATAAGATAGTTGGTTAGCAAAATAATATTTGAATATGTAAAATCTAAATTTCCTAAAAATAATAAATCTTCTTGATTTAGATAATCAGTCATTGTATTGAAAACTTGGAGAATATAGTCTTTGTTTTGTTCTTCATAAATGGCTACCAAAGCTTTTAAACAATACAATGTTGGCATTAATTTTAAGATACCAAATCTTACACTGGCATCAACCCCATATTCAATATGTCTTTTACAATTCTCTATTTCTTTTGGTTCAGACACAAAACTTAACACTGCAAGAATACAGTGTGAACGTATAACATCCAATGGATATTTAACGTTCAAAGATAATTCCAGCAGTCCTTCTGCTTCTTTAATTAACTGTTTTGTTTCTCTTCTTATATTATCTGAAAGAATAATCTTTGCTGTTAACATTCCCAGTTGATTGTGACAATTTATTCTAGGAACTAAATCTAATTTTAGATAGTTATCTGCTTCTTTTATAATATTGTAGGATTTATTTGTATCTATAAAAAAATAAGCTTTTGCTTCGTTAATTTTTGAAAGTGCTTTAAGTTTATTGTTATTCATTTTTTCTGCTAATTCAAACGACATATGGTTATATAATATCGCCGGTTCCAAATGATTTGAATGAATAAACAGGCTTGCAGTCCTTTCAAAAAGATTATACTTAGTTTCATCATTAAAAATATCTGGTGTTTTTCGCTCTGCAGCAAGTAATTCAATCATTAATCCTCTTGATTTTGAAATCATACCTATGCTCAGATAAAAAGATGCCTGTAGCTGTTTTATCTCCAGGACAAATAATTCATCATTACTATGATATTTACTTATATATTCACCCACTTCATCAAAAGATTTTATAGCTCGTCCCATTGATAAGTTATGCATAGCAACATATACTTTTGATAAAAGAGTTCTTTTCATCAATTTAACATTCTTTTTATGTCTAAAAATATCATAAACATAATTTAATGAATCAAAATATTCCGGAGAAATATTTTCTGATGAAACATTATTCATATTAATTATCTCGTTAATAGGGGCATTTAACTCCAATAAAGCGGCTTCATATTTTTTTAATATGCAATAAATAATGCCTTTTGTTATATTATCATATAATTCAAACATTGAAGTTATTTCATAAATTTCTTTGCATAACTTATGTGTTTTTTTCTTGTTTCTTAAAAACAAATATATTGTTTCATGGTCAAATTTTAATGTTTGATTATCTTTGCCTGATGTGGTAATTAGATGTGTTTTAAATAAAATCTCAGTATTGTTAAGCTCATCTTCTGAAAAATAGCAATACATTAACTTTTTAGGGAATTCTATTCCGTACATTGATGCTGCAAGCAGAAAGGTGTGCAGTTTATTCCCCATATCAAACCGCAATAAATTCTTTAACCTTTTGTCAAGTAAATCTTCTATTTGTTTTGGCAAGTATAAATTTTGAGAAAATGTGTGAACATTTGGAATTCCAACAGTATCTCTGTTTAACAAAGTTACAAGTTCTATTTCTAAAAGATATTCTATAAATTGCACCAAATAAAAGGGATTGTTTCTTGATGAGTTGTATAATTTATCTAACACTTCATTTGGAATATCTTTGATAACACTTTTAATTAAATTTTTGCATTCAGACTCTTTAAAATGTTTTACTTCATAAGAGAAAATATTATTGCTTTCTTTTTCATTTATTTTATCTAACAGAGAAAAATAATCCTCATTATATACAGTGTAGTCATCTCTTCCTGTAGTAATTAAAACTACAGGAAAATCATTTTCGCTTTGTGATTTAAGTGATAATTCGTACAACATACTAATAAATTCCTTATCAGCATTATGAATATCTTCAATGATTATTGCTTTCTTAAAATATTCATCTTGAACTTCTCTAATTAGATATTCTATGTTTTCTGAAGTAAATGACTTTTTTAGAGCTTTACATACTTCCTTTTTTAAACATTCAAAATTGGATGTATTTCTGTTTTTAGTGCATAGATAGTTAATTATGTTTATACCACGCCCATATGATTCTTTGCATATTTCATCAATGATTCGTGTTTTTCCTATTCCGGCTTCGCCATATAAATTAAACCATACAAAACCTTTAGCATGTAATAAATTATCCTTTATTATTTGGATAATCTTTCTATGTGAATCTCCTGTAAGCGGCAATTGAAAATTATAGTTTAAAAAATCGTGTTTGATCTCAATGATACGCTTATAATCGTTAAATTCAAATTGAATTAACAACTCATCCAGTCCATCACTATAGTTTTTTAGAATCATTAACTTAAAACATTTACTCTTATTTTTTTCTACTACAAATATGTTATTGAGATTCTGTATTTTCCAATTCCTGTCTGTGTAAATATTAAAAGAACAGTCAACATCATTACAAGAATAATTTCTACAAAGCAGATACAGTTCAATACATGGATCTTGTTTATAGCTGCTTTTGCAGGTTTGGTATGAAAGACTGATTTCCGGGATATTATCTGGCTTAATATATTTCCATTTGTTTAAATTATGTTTCTCAAAAAAATTATGCAACAAATACTGATCAACCAGAAGAAATTCATAATTATATTGATTGGAATTTTCATAAATAGAATAATAGGTAAATGGCGTAATTGTTTTATTGGTAACTAAAATAAAATAATCAACACGATCCTGACCTGCTATAACAGAATTTTTAGCTATCTTTTCAAAACTGATTTTCTCTTTATCCGAACTTTTGCACTCTATGTATATCTTTATTTCTTTTTTGCCCTTTAGAGTTATATTAATATCAAACAAGTTTAAATTAACTTGAGAAGTTATTATAATATCTTTGCCACCATCATTAGTCGCCTCAGTTTGAAAAATCTTAATTTTATCATTTTGGGGTAAATCCAGGGTTCTTAATAAGTTCCTATAAATCGAATCTTCAAAACTGTGGCCTATATCAATATTCCACTCCTGATTATTAATATTACCATTGATATACTGAACTGATGACATCATAGTTTAACCCTCCGATGTTGTTTACAAGATATAACTGTATATTATCCTTTATTTGTTAATATTTGCCACAATCGCTATGATTGTGGTCTTTATATTTTTAAAATTCTAAACATTAATTTTTTCTCTCTCCCTATACTTCTCCGACAAATGAAGGATAACTTCTAATTATACTTTATACAGGAAGAATGAAAGTGTTATGAAAGCTTCAATAATTGTAGCGTTGGATTCTAATTTGAATTTTACAGATAATTTCTTATATTTTTTAAGTCAATATAAAAATATAGAGCAATATGAATTAATTTTTACTTCAGATGGTAACAATGATGTGAATTATAAAAAAAGTATTTGTCGCTTTTTCGATAATTATAAATACATCGAACATAAAACTAAAATGGGATATGGAGTTGTAAATAATATTGCCGCTAATAAAACATCTACAGACATACTTATTTTTATGAATGCTGACATTATATTGGAACCTAAATGCTTAGAGCATTTGATTTTGAGCTTAGAAAGCAAAGATGCTCAAGCTGTTCAGCCATTACTTATATACCCGCAAACAATGCAAGTGCAGAGTACAGGTCATATATTTTGTAATTATTATAATACACATATGTTTGAGAATAGATCTATAAATGATATTATAGTAAATAAACCAGGCTTTAGAAATGCATTTACGACTGCTTTGTGCGCGGTATATAAAAAGGAATTTTTTAAGCATGGTGGATTTGATGAAAAGTATTTCAATGCTTGGGAAGGTATGGAACTGGGTTTAAAAATTGTCTCTAATGGAGGAAAATGCTATTATGAGCCTAGTGCCAAAGCTTATCATATTAGAGGCGGTGGGAGAGGTCAATATAAAATCGACGAAACACCGCAAACAGCTTACTTCTGGTCTAAATGGGGAAATGTAATAAAAGAAAATCTTTCACAAGTTATTAATGAACAAATTTATGATATAGATAAAGAGGAACAATATATATTAATAAATTTTTCTTGTATAAGAGATTTTAAATATATTATCGAAAAGTTGAACATAAATGTTATTGAATTTCTAAACTATACTGAATATGCGGGAAACAAAAGTATTGAATTTTTTAAAACGCTTCCATATTCGTTGTTGAACTTGGATTGTAATATAGTTTATTTAGCAAATAATTACTCGTATATAATTAAAAATTCTTTATGGTATAGTTTAAGAGAAAAGTACAATGATATAATTATTGATTTAGCTGGTAATTGTTTAAAACTATAGAGAATAGTTACCATAACCTAGTTTCAACATATATAGTTGCTATTTTGTCATTTTCAAAACAATTAAAATCTATAGTTCTTGAATTGTTGCAATGATAAAATGAAAAATGCTCGTTTAACAAAAAATAATATACCATATTAAGTTTATTATACATAAGTTGATTTCTGGGGCTCTTATCAAAATCATTATCGCTGCTAATTATATCCAGATAATATTTTGCTTTATCGACATTTTCGAGGACGATGTAACAAGCAGCCAGTTTAAAATAGCATTTCTTTAATATACTTTTGTATCCGTGCTTTTTTGTATCATAAATTCTGTCTTGTAATTCGTTAATTTTATCTTTACGTTTTGAAGCATCGCTTAAAATAAATTCCAAATATGATTTTTCTACAGAACAATCAAAGAATCTTCTCAGTTCATATCCATTAGAATGCAATCCTTTTAAAATTTTATATGCTATTTTAATTCTTTGATATGCAGTGTTTATATCTTTTTTGTACAGGCCTCTTGCACTATCCATATAAGCAAATGCGATATAATTTTTTAATTTTGATTCCTTAATACATAATTGGAATGTCATTTCTGCTTCATCATATAATTCCAATAAATATTCAGTGACCATTTTTCTGTTTAGGCAATTATAGTATGGATACTGTTCTCTGACTGATGATTTAGGTTGAATACCATTAGGAAAATATTCAGTAATCGTCTTATTGATTGACTCAATCAAGTTTTTTGTATCAAGTAACCAAAAACTAATATTATAAATCTCAGTTATTGCTTCTAACTTCATTGATTGATACGAATCAAGATTATTACTATCTATTAATTCGACTACAGATTTGAATTTTTCTCTGGACGCAGTAATGGAGCCACAATGATTTAATTCGTCAGCCTCTTTATATAGATCGTCTATATATAAATCAATGCTCGAAACTGTGTGCAGTTGGTTAATCAGTTTAGAATATCCATACGCAGTCCAAAAATCTGTTTTATAATAGTATATATTCCTTATCTTTCTTAGGTAAAACAAGCATACTTTAGGATTAATCATATCATTTAGTAAAATGAATACATCCAAAGCTCTATTTGACCACGATTGTTTATCTATTATATAAGATATACTTTCAAAAAATTTTGACAAAGAATCTTGGTCTTTACTACAGAGATATGTAATTATTTGCGAAACTTCAATTTTATAATCAGGAAAAGCTAAATGTTTTTCAACATCTTCGCAAATTAGACCGTTGTACGGATTATCAACATTGACCTGCAAAAAGTTTAAAAAAACTCCATTTTCTATAAAAACCACTTTTGCAATATCATCATTAATTTTAAGTGATTGCTTATCATTTCGTTCATAGTCTTGATAGATGATTACATTATTATTGTTATATAAACTAAAATATGATTCTATTTCTTTTAAAAGATTATAACTTTCACGTTTTAGAAATGAAGAATTCTCGATGATATAAAAACAATTTTGACTTTTTTGTTGATTAGAAAGAAGTTGTATAATAAAATTTTTCCTTAAATTATTGTTAAAACATTCATAAGCTATCAAACTATCAAAAATACCAACAATAAAATCTTCTATGATTTCATAATTATTATATTTTATAATAGTTTGTCTTAAAACAGATTCATCTAATTTGTAAAAATCAATATTAGTAATCATATGAATTATCATACGGCATAGTTTGGAATAATTATAATACTCCCTTTTGTCAAATCTAATGAAAAAATAATTTTTATTATTTCTACTAAATTTCTCTATTGGCAAATAGTCAATATTGATTATTCTATTCTTAGAAGTTTTATTCAGGTTCAACTCTTTTTCAAAATGAATTATCCTTGAATTTTCTATTTTGGGTGCATTGCATACTTTTACTTCCTTTTTGAAAATTTGGGAATTTAATAATACTTTTAAATACACCGTGTTATGTGGAGCTTTTTCATTTTTAACTATAATATTTGCTTTAATAATATTATAACCTTGTTGTAGAATTAACTGAATATCATTATTAGCATCAACCTTTCTGCAACAGTCGGGAAAACTTAAATTATTAACTATTATTTTCGAAGTAAATCCAATATATTTATCGTTAGGTATATTGAGTATCGTTCCATTTTTCGCAACAAAAATGACAATATCTAGTTCATAAACACCGTTTACACATATTTCCTTTTTTGGCGTTAAGAAATTATTTTCGATAAAGTCAAAAATAAAAATATTAAGATGACTATTAACATCTAGCGTAGTGTGTTTACTTGTCAGTTTGTCCGCAATATTGATCACTGGATACTTATTATCTAAATCCCTCAAATTAGGATGTCCACTATACCAATTGTTAAGTAAGAATCGGTTTATATAGAAAATTTTTTCTATGGGAGAATCAATCATATGGAAACTCCTAATAACATAAGTTAAAGGAATGTTTGCGCAAGTTACTAAAAGAATTTCATTAACACAATTCACCAATTTTGCTGAAACAATAGTAGGATCCCATTGTGTACGAGACATTAATTTGTTAGATGTTTCTGAGTGTTTGGCTTCACCCCATTTATCTAAATTATTGCAAAAAGCTAAAAAGTCATGATTATCATCTCTTGTTGATTTTGTTAAACTCCAAATGTATTTTGAAAATATATCATTCGCATAGTTACATGCAATAATTTCAAATTCTCTTGAATTTAGATTTTCCCATGAATAATCCATAATCATTATTATTTCACCAATATATAATTAGAAGTTATCCTTTATTCATTATTTTCAGATAAGGTCAATAATACATTTCTGTTAACAAAATACGCTACACAGCTTACATTCAACTGGTGTATGTCTATGTAGTGCTTAATCTCATTCTAAGAAAAAAGTATTAAGCCTTAACTAAGCCTATATTTGAGGTAGATAATATAAAAATATTTATATACTCCCTCTTATGATATTAATTGTAACATAATCCGACAAATATTTAAATAAGTTTTACGCAAATTAGTGGTAAAATTTCACAGTGTATTTTTATGCAGTATGCATAATATAATGTTGTTTGTTCAGTTACAAATAATGGTTTCTAATAAATTTATATAGGCATTTAAATAGACTTTCTTTATTTTCTGTTGCATAATAAATTTATTAAAAACAAGGAGCTATATGCGATGGAAATAAAAAATGTACAAGCAACCAACTTGACAACCGATTACCTAAAATTCTGCCTTTCAAGAAAAAATCTTGATCAGAAAACGATAAAATCATACACTATTGATTTAAGGCAGTATTTTGAATTCACTATGGAATCTGCTATTGAATGGACAAACAAAAAATCCATTGAGCAATACATTGATTTACTGCATTTTAAGTACAAACCCAAGAGTGTGAAGCGTAAAATTGCTTCGCTAAAAGCATTTTTTCACTATCTTGAAATTGAGGAACTTATTGATATTAACCCTTTTCATAAGATACAAATCAAGTATAAAGAACCATTTATTCTCCCAAAAACTATTCCGATAAATAATATTGAACAAATTATTAAGTTTGCTTATTTAAAACTTACCAAATCTAAAACAGAGTACGCTAAAAGGGTTGCTCTGCGAAATGCACTTATACTCGAGTTGTTATTTGCCACCGGAATGAGGATTTCAGAATTATGCACACTCACGGCTGAACAAATTGATTTTAATGATTACATAATCAAAATTTACGGAAAAGGCTCAAAAGAACGCCTGATTCAAATCTGCAATCAAAATGTTCAGGAGTTGCTCAAAAAGTATAATCAATCATTTAAATTTGAAATAGCAAACAACAAATTTTTCTTTATAAATAGACTCGGCAACCGTCTATCTGAACAATCTGTTCGTAATATGATTACCAACTATGCAATCGGTGCAGAAGTGCCGCTGCACATTACTCCGCATATGTTTCGTCACTCTTTTGCAACTCTACTGCTTGAAGAAGATGTTGACATACGCTATATTCAACAAATGCTGGGTCACAGCTCCATTACCACAACGCAGATTTACACACATACGAGCATTAACAAACAAAAAAACATTCTTTCTGCCAAGCATCCGAGAAACAAACTAGAAATCGGGATATAATAAATGCCCTGCGAGCTTTTTAACTCACAAGGCAATCAGAATATTTTATTCATTTTTATCAAAATCATTTTCTATTACATCGGAAATGAGATTTGAAAAATTGACGGCATTTTTTGAAGTAATCACAGGTTTTCCTGTTCTGTCCTCAATATCTTTTCGTGCATTTCCGGCGACTTCTCCGCCCTCTTTTGCAACACTTCTGTTTTCAGAAAAAGATTGAGGATTTTTCTCTTTGGAAATCTCAGTTGTGGTAGCTTCTGCCAACATATTCAGTACCAACTCAAGCGTACTCATATTATCTCTCAGGTTTTCCTTTTTCAATCCTTTGAGATTTTTATACTGGCGGGTTGTCATTCCTGACCACGCTTTTGTAATTTCATCAGTCAGAATTGCATATTCTACACCCTGCTTTACACCACGAGAATCCCATTCATCAGTAAGCTCTTTCCTCACCTGTATAGCCTGAAGTCTTTGATTTATCCACTCTCTGCTATATCCTTTTTTCAGGTATGTTTCAAGAGCTCTCTCTATGGTAAGTTCGGGATCAATAGTTTCATCTATTCTTTCTCTGCCAACTTCTGCAAGCCACATTTTAAATGGTTCTGCTTTTGGTGACGGGATTGACTGTATTAATCTTAAAAGCTGTTCTGTATTTGCAACATCTGTTTTGTAATTTTTACCATCCTTAGGAGATTGCATTTTCAGTTGTACGATATTTTCGTACAACTGGTTTGCTCCTTCAGCTTTAAGCTTTCGCTTAAGATCGCTCCAGTAACGACGAGGTTCGTTACTGTCAGTCAGAACTGAAATTACATCAACTATGGAAAAATACCATTCTTCTTCCGACTCATTCCACGCAGTACGAATCTTTTTATCTTCAAAAATTTGTATCTTATTTTCTTCGCTCATATATATTCACCCACTTCTAAGCTGAAAATATTATAGCAGAATAAATTTGTAAATTCAATCTATTAGGCTTTATAGAGATAGGAATTGTTCATAATTAAGGTCGAATATAATCTCTAATTCATAACCTCGTGATACTTTCACTTCTCTTATGAGCTGACAGGCTATCATTTTCTTCTGCTCCATTGTTGAATTGTCAAATTCGTCTGCCCAAGTTCTGAATTGTGAGTAATAAAAATCAAGCCTGCCCATCGCATTTTGCTGATTGGCAAGCTTGAACTTTATATCACTTAATTCAAATTCTTTTTTATGGAGTAAATCGTTTGTATTGTCAATAGAAGCTGACAGTATGTCTGGAGTAAAGCGGCTTTCGCCGAGTAAAGAGCGTCCTATTTCAGCAGATAATTCAATTACCTGTCTTTTTAGTTTATCAATCTCTTTTTCAATCTTAGTTTGCTTTCTCTTATATTCCGATATTTCTGACTTATAGCGTTTTTCGAGTGCTATATCTTTTGGTGTTGATTTGATTTTGGCGAGATAATCTCTTAATGTTGCAAGCACAGCACCGTCAATTCTGTGTGCCACATAAGCCGACTGCCCGTCACAAGCACCTCGTTTCATTGCTTTGTTCGTACAGATATACCTTTGTCTGCGAACTCTGTACTGACTTCCGGCAAATTTTTTATCGCCATGTGCAAATTTTCCATATCCTGAGTATTATCCAAGTATTCTTCCATACATTCAACATTTATAGCGCCTCTTTCGTGTAATGTGCTTTCGTATATTTCAGAGTGTTCATAATGCCTGTCGTATTCATTCAAGAAATATCTTCAAGCTCAAATTTATTAAAACTATCAAATATTTCTTAGATATTAAAACTTTTGAATACAATTATTAGCATCTGTAAATGAGATATAGTACTTTCCCTTTTCTGTATGTAATGTGTAAGGATTATACTTATCCTTTCTTCTTTTGGGACGTTTGTTGTCCATATTAAAACCTCCAATCAATCTGAATTCACACAATTCAGGTCAATTGGAGGGCTCTTGTTTCTACAAATCATTTTGCCCTTTCTGCTTTCAATGCAAAAAAGAGCATAAAAATGCCGACAGGTAATAGCATTAAAAGCTAAAACCTGTCGGCATTTAACAAGCACATATTAAATATCTTCTTATTTTTTCTGTTTTTGTTATTTCCCGTTCTCGAACACATACAGATACAAATCCTCAAGGGTTGCTTTTACGGATTGTATTCTATAGTTTTCAGGTGGGATATCAGTTACTAATCTTACAATGATTTTTTCGTCGTTATGATAGAGATTTGACACACGGTAATTATCTTGAAAATATTTAAGTTCTTCCTTATTAATTTCGACTTCAAATACCTTATTTTCAATTTCTTTTGTAAGGTTGGTACAGGTATCATGCGACACAAGCTGACCGCTTTTGAGTAATATAATCTCCTTTGCAATAAACTCAATATCCGACACAACGTGGGTTGAAATCAATACTATTTTATCCTCCGCAATTTCGCTTATAAAGTTGCGGATTCTTATCCTCTCTTTCGGGTCAAGCCCTGCTGTCGGCTCGTCGAGAATTAAGATTTCGGGATCATTTAAAAGGGCTTGTGCAATTAAGGCTCTCTGCTTCATACCACCGGAGAATGAGCCCAATTTTTTATGTGCCGACTCTTTAAGATTGACGGTTTCAAGAAGTGAAGTGATTTTTACCTTTGCCTCTTTTTTCTTCAATCCCTTTAAAGCCGCCATATACCACAAAAATCGGTTGAGCGTAAAGTCATCGTACAAGCCCTGTTGCTGTGGCATGTAGCCGAGAACTGTTCTGTAGTCTTTGCCGAGTTTTTTAATTTCCTCGCCGTCATAGAGAACTTCTCCGCTGTCGGCGTTCAGGTTGTCGGTGATGATATTCATAAGGGTGCTTTTGCCTGCGCCGTTTGGTCCGAGCAAGCCATAAACGCCCGGCGTTAAGGTCACACTGAAATCATCAAGTGCCTTAACTGCACCTTTTTTATATGTTTTACATAAATTTTTTATTTCAAGCCTCATTTTTACACCTTCTCATAGCTTTAAATTCAATATTAGAAAAGTTAAATGCAATTATAGTTAAACAAATCATCAGCAGGAATACGCATAATACTATCAAACTCGGGACAAGCCACATCCAACTGCCGTTTTGAAAGCTTGTGTATAATCTTATATCGGTCAAATTCATACATAACAGGCACGGAAATAATACTATCACCGCCCCGACAATCATAGACAATATATTATTCTTTAATACTTGAGAAAGCATAGCAACCGCCGTCATAACCGAGACAGCCTCCGCTATATGCACTGCCGCCGTAATAAAAATCATACTGTTTACGGAAATTGTACTGCCAATATTTGCAAAGTCCTGCATAAATACAACAGGAGTGTTTAACGACTCTGTTCCGAAGGTTTTTATGAAATTTATATAATAAGGCAAATAAATTAAAGTATATGATATAAGTGTGGTAAGCGAAAGTGTCATTACTTTTGAAAGTACAAGCCTCAGCTTGCCCTTTTTTGTGCAGCGAATTAGATCAATCATATGCTTTTTATGCTCATATGCAAATATATCGGACGATATAAATATTATTACTGCCATAAGCAAGGTAAAATACTGCCATTCTCTTGACGGATTTTGGGCAAGTCTTTTATAAACAATATAGTTAATGAATATGGGAGTAATATGATAACGCTCTCCGACCTCTTTTATGTACGAGGCTTGATTTGAAATCTCCTCAAAGGCGGCGCCCTTGGTTTTCAAAATCGAATCTATGGCCGTTATCCTTATTTCTTTTTCTTCAGCCGATAAGGACATATCAGTTGAAATAGTGTTAAGCTCTTCATTCAGTCCGTCAAAATAATCCTGCTGTCGCCACAAATAATCTTCTTTTTCCTGCGTAAGCTCGCCCTCAAGCTTATCAATATACGCGCTGTATGCGCTTTCCTGAGCCGAACTGTATACAACCGAAATATCATCAGTAGCATTACCGTAGGCGACAAAAACAAGCAGAATAATCGCTATTATTGCCATTGAGCCTTTGTAGTGCTTAAAACATTCGCCTTTGAATATTGAAACGCCGCCTTGAATTTTATAAAACCTTCGTCTGAATTTTTCAAGCATTGGCGTAAATATATTGTTTGTCGTTATTTGCACAGATTTTACAAAAGACATGCAAATTACCGTTACGGAAGCAATAGCGATCAATATCATAGCTATAACGTAAATCAGGGTAATATTTACAGTATGTGAAAAAATATTGATATTAAGATAATTTCCGTAAATATTATTTCCGCTTAAAAAGTATAAAAAGTTTATATACTTAAGCTGATTTAGGGGAGAGTTGCTTCCTATTGCAAGATAAAGAACGCCTTCAATGAAAACCCAAAATGCGGTAACGACAAAAACCATTCCCGTATTTTTTACTAAAACAAATATAAACGCGATAAAAAGGGCAAGCACGCACATCGTGATTATTTTTGATAAACCCCACAAAACAAGATATTGCCAAATTTGCAGCTTTAAATTACAATTCATAAAAAGCTCGCAGGACTGAATATTCCTTGTCATATCGCCGAAGCCGCTGTACAATCCGCAGAGTGCAATATTTGAAGAATAATATGCTGCGCATATTAAAATCGTAAAAAAGATAAGGACGAATAATTTTGAAATAATAAGCGGCATACGTCCGTATTTTGCGGTTCTGATAAGCCCGTATAATTCCTTGTCCCTTTCCAATGTAAAAATATAGATGCACATTAAAAATACAAGCGCAAATACGAGCAAATCGGTCAGAACAAATGTTGTTGAATTTTCTACGGCAAAATTGTTTCCGATTTTAAGCTTTGTATTATTAACATCTTTAAAATCCTCGGCGGTTTTTAATATGTTGTTGTATGAAAACGAACCTTCTTCCGCAAAAACCGAGAACTTTGTCTGCATCTGCGCGCGCTCATCCATATCGCCTATAAAAGAGCTATAATCAACTAAAGACTTGCATTGATTTACCAAATTTGAAAGATAGGTTTGTTTATCAAGAAGCTCTTGTTTTGTATAATGTAATGCCCGCGCCTTTTTGTATTCCTCCGGGTTCTCCGCCTTATATTGTTCGGTAATTCGCCCAAGATTTTTTAGATCATCGCCGTTGCTGTTATCTGCCGTTCTGTCAAATTGAAGAGCGATTTCAACTGTTTTTAATTCACTTTCAAGTTGTCGTTGTGCTTCAGTCGGCACATAATCTGAATATTTAGATATTATATTCTCATAATCAGATAAATTAGTATGTACTGTTTTTACTTCAAGATTATTTGATTGAGTGTAAACCAAGAATATTGAATTTGCAGTAAAAAACAAAACAAGGCATATTAAAAGCAGTTTTTTGCTGAACAGTTTGTAAATCTCGAACATAATCAATTTCATATTGTTACAACCTTAATTAAATGAGTAGATTTCTCCGCCAAAATCAGTGCTGTTAATTGGCGAAATAGGTTCATTTCTTATAATAGAAACTAACATATCTTTAATTTCTACGGGAATTTTATCAACAGATACAAAAGCTACATATTGACCATTTACAAAAGAAAGAGGATTTTCTTTAACGAATTTTTCGGCATTAGCTGCGGTTTTAAATTTCAATATTTGAAAATTTGCAGTATAATTACCTCCGTCACCCGCCCAAGATAAAGTTACTGAAAAGCCACTATTGACTTCATCAGAAAGCGTTTTGTCATATGATGTTGAAATCTTATACAACTTATTTTGTGTATTTTCAAAAACATTTTTCAATTCATTATCATTAGTATCAATTTTTTCATTCTCATCTATTTGGCTTAATGCGTTACTATTTTCACCCTCGACATTCACGGAACTTAATAATGTTTTATATTCCACTGTTTGTCCTGACAGAGATTCTGTTTTTGACTTATCAACAAAATAAATCTCGCAATTCATATTATCCACCTGTTGAACAAATATGAAGCAATCTGAATCCTGGGGAATGTTTAACACTGAACATTCAAAAGGTATTAAAAACGAACTTTTTTCATTAAATGAAGCGTCAAGAGACTTAACATTATCTCCGTCACTTTCAGTTGCTGCGTTTTCATCTGTATCTTCACAAAAGTTCTGTAAATACAGCTGTGATTCATTTGCAAACAAATTATCGCCGTAATTCATTTCCGTTAAAAGTTTGGGATTGCTTCCGTCGAGTTCACTTGTAAAATATTTAAACTTACCGTTAGTATCCGAATTATCAATGAGATATGTTAGCTGTCCATTATAGAAAAACGGCGAGCAAACATCACCTTCATCATTTCTAATTTGGTTTATTTTTATCGTATTGATATTAATCGAATAAAATTCCTGATATGTAGAAACTGTTACCTTTCCGCTTTCTTCCTGCTTTTTAATTTCATCTTCTGAAATAGGAAGAACCGGCACATAAATATAGTCATCATATGCGGTAAATTGGAAAGTACCTCTAAGATTATTACTGTAATTTTTGCTGTTAAAGATTTCCTCCGGCTTAGATTTAATGTTATTTATTTTATATCTTTTTATCGAAAAGCTGTCATAAACTGAGTACGAATCAATATCATCGGCAAACTTATCCTGTGAGAAATAAAAATAACCTTTATGAATCAGCCAATGCGAAATGCCGTCTTTAAATTCAATCAGTTTTTCCCTTGTTGATCCATCGGGTGTAACTTTGTACAATATATTTCCGAGAAAATTACCCATATCATCTTCATCTTTTACAACAATATATAAATTACCGTCATAATATTGCACAACATTAGCTGATTCTCCTGATGCATTTACAAATAAATTAAAGTATGCATTACAATCAACACTGTTATGCGAACAATTAGGCTTGTTACATAGCGGTGTTGCCGCCTGTGATTTACGGTCAATATAGTAAAGGTAATTATTAGGCAAAAACACATAGTACCCTTTTTCTGATTTTGTCACAGGAAAATTTATTCCGTTCAAGTTACTGTAATAATATTGAAAATTTGATGTGTAGTCAAATGATAATTTATCATCTGAAGTTTTGCTTGCGTCATTACATGCAGACATCAACATCATAGTCGGCAACAATAAAGCAATTAGTAACGCACTTAATAATTTTTTCATTTACTGTATCCTCCAAAAACAATTAAAGAACTATGCAATATCAGAATGTTAAAAACAAACCATACCGACATAACTCTTTGATGAATATTTGCTTTATTATAAAACTATATAAGGAATATCATATCCATTAGTATTACCTTCACACTGCGCACTATCCAATGTTACATAAGAACTAATGCGTACTTTATGATAACTTTTAGCACTTTTCAAAGAAACACCGTTCTGTGCTGATACAGATGTTTCAGCATAGTTTGAACTGGAATCGGTACAACGATTGAAACTATTAGTGTTATAATTTCCACCTGCTTGTGCACTAAGACTTGTTAACTTTCCATTTGCAGAAGCAACAAAATGTGCGATAAAAGATTTAAATTTCATTTTTATTTCTCCTCGTCAGACATACTGCTAAGCTTTTTCGACAGCGTTTTGTCAATGTAAATTCCGCTGTCCGGTAAAATTGTTTCTGCCGATACCATTTGTACAAAGCTTGATCCGCACAAACCTACAACTAATTCACATGATACAATAGTTTTTATACCTTTTATTTTTCCATTTTCTATCTTACTCCTATATTTTGATCAACTATAATTTGAACAAGAACTTGTATAGGATTTCACAAAATAAGAACTTGTGTTACAACCAATTTTTATGGTACAACCACCATTGATTTTTCTCATAGATTCTGCTGATGTAATAAGACAATCTTTCGAACAATCAAAATTCTCTAAATTAATATTTTTCATAGGACATCCTCCTCGTGATTATATATATATCTTAACATAATTCTAAATTATTAATCTGTATTCTATCTGAATTTTTATTATTTAAATCAACAATAACGCTCTACTTGTTAATTCATACGGATAAGTAGCGAAATTAATATGCACTGAGTTAAATTCACTTCATTAATAATTGAAAGTAAAATATGAACCCTTTGCAGCATTAATACCCTGATTCTTATGGGTGTTGTAACTGCCACATTTATTTTTTCATGATTTTACCTCCGTAATCGGAATAAATTCTAATTTACCCTCTAACAACAGTCATAGCATTTTTATTTTAAACAACAAGCTGCTCTTACCACCTTTTTCTAAGTTCACAGAGATTTTAGGCATAAAAAAGACTAGAAAAAAACGCCCACATTTTCTGTGAGCGTTACTGTTGCAATATTGATTTCAGATACAAAATGCGGCATAGAGAGGGACGATTTTTTTGTTATCCTCAAAGCCGAAGTTTTTGGCAGAGAGCTTGATTGCATAAGCGGGCTTGTAGGTGTCCATATAGACCTTCAAGCTCTTTGCTCTGGTGTTGTCGGCAGACTTGACCTCAATAGGAATAAGCTGTCCGTCACGCTGAATGATAAAATCAATTTCAGCTCCACGCTCGGACTCCCAATAATAGGTGTGGTAGCCGTTAATGGAGAGCTGCACATTGACATAGTTTTCCGCCATACCGCCCTTGAAGTCGTTAATTTCCTCTACCATATAGAGAATATCATTGGCGGCCAAATCTTTCTTGGCACAAAGCAATCCTAAGTCGGACACATAAATCTTGAACGCATCAATATCACGGTAGTTTTCAAGCGGCTTTTTGATTTGCTCCACCTTGTAGACCTGTGACACGATACCGGACAGGCAGAGCCATTCAATCGCATTTTCAAACTCAGAAGCCCGTCCGCCTTTCTTAATCAGCTTATATTGGAAACGGGTATTCTTCTTTGAGAGCTGAACGGTAATGTTATCGTAGGCAAGTCTGGTTTTCTTGATTTCATTCAAGTTGTTATACTTGCTCATATCGTTGAGATAGCTTGCAAGTATCGTGTCCTGCGTATGACGGACAAGGATATAGTCCTTAGTTTCAGCGAATTGCATCACGCACTCCGGCATACCGCCGACCACAAGATACTGACGGTAAAGCTGCATTGCTGCATCGTGCAAAGCAGACGGCAGCGGCGTATCGGTTTGGAAGCACTTTTTAATCTGCTCTACCAAATCGTCCTCACCGAGCGCCAACATAAATTCCTCCATATCCATAGGATAAAGAGTTTTCATATCGACCTTTCCTACGGGAAAAGAAAATTTTGCTCTGTTAACCGCAACGCCGAGCAAGCTGCCTGCAACGATGATGTGATAATCCGGAGCGTTCTCGCAAAAGTATTTGAGCGAAGTCAACGCCCTTTCGCAGAGCTGTACCTCGTCAAAAACTATCAGCGTTTTTTCCGTTACGATGGTCTGACCTGCGATATGGGATAAAATCGGTATCAGATAATCGGGGCTGATGTTTTCTTCAAAGGTTTTGTTCAGCTTTGGATTGGTTTCAAAGTTGAAGTATGCCACATTTTCATAGTGAGTGCGCCCGAATTCCAGAATGGAATAGGTCTTTCCGACCTGTCTTGCGCCCTGTAAAATAAGGGGCTTGCGGTGTTCGTTTTTTTTCCACGCTTCCAAGAAGCCCATAATCTTTCTATACATAAGCCGTCCTCCTTAAAGGTACTGACCATAGTATAGCAAATATTCGTGTAAAAATCAATGAAATTTACTTGAATTTTCACACTAATCAACACGATTATTTTCTCTAACCTCTCACGATACGACATTAACACCGCAATTTCTGTATTTTATACCTTTCCGAACTTGGTCGTCATCAGCTTATAAAGCTCGGTATTACGGGGAACTTGTTGACAAACAGCACAAGAGAGTTGCCGGCCTTGAGATGCCCCTGTCCTGCGCCGACATTCGTGATATAGCTGATCTGAAGGTCGGAGATATTAAGGAGCTTGGTTAAGCATGAAGCTTGCGAAGTCCACCGTTTTTGTCACCCATTCTTGCAACACGAAAATGGGTATACAAGAATTTTAGGCATAAAAAAAGAGCCCAATGGCTCGGATGTTAAAAAAATTAAATAAGTAATCGTTATTGATTATTTCTAATTCTGCGATATTTCCTTTGTTTACCTCTCATTCTGTTACGGGTTCTACAATGAGCTTTACGCCCTCGATTGCAAGAACCTTAACTTTTGTTCCTTTTAAAAGCGGTGCTTTGTCGGACTTTACCGTCCAAGTTTCCGCACCGACCTTTGCCTGTGCTGTTTCGTCAATATCGGTTAAATCTGTGAGCATAAAACCGACTTGACCGATGTGGCGGTCTGCGTTTGTTCCTGTTGTCTTGTTACGCTTTTTAAAGCGTTTTACAAGCGGTCGTGTCACAATCAGCGATACAAGTGACACTGCAAGGAACACCGCCGACTGGATTGTTATGTCGCTTGTGAATATAGTTGTTATGACTGCACAAACCGAGCCGAGAACGAACCATATTGACACAAGCTGCGTTGTAAAGCCTTCGCAAAGCAACATAAAGATTGCAAAGCCTATCCACACTATCGGCATATATTGCTCCATAGGGCTGTTACCCTCCTTTTCGCATAATTTTAACACAATATTATATATTAGTCAAACTATTTTGTTGCTATTTTATGCGTTTTCTATCGAACATTTTCATCGTACAGAACAGTCTGTCATATATTATGTTTTGAATTTTGCTTGTATTCTATTCAAGCATTAAGAAGGAGGCTCTTTTGAGCCTCCTTACAGAAAATATTCTACCAAATATCAAAAATCAATCGAACAACAACGTTATACAATATGTGCAAAATATCAAAAAAACTAATTTCAATTGCAGAAAAATAGATATTTTAAAATTCTTTCTTACAATTATTTCGACACCTCTATATTTTACAATCTGGCGATATTTTATTAAAGTTGCAAGCAGAAGGCATAAACTAAAAAGCACACAGAAAATAAAAATCCAAAAGCTAATTGCATAACTGTCGATAAAAACATACCTAATATATATAATTGATAAGACTCCTATACAGGAAAATATATAATTAGGAACGGTGTAACAAAAAATAGTTTTTTCAGTAAAATACTTTTCAAAAGGTGGAACGATTGAAATATTGGTTGCGTCATATGCTTCTCTAGAATCATACAATCGTATTAAGCCTATAATGATTTGATATATTGCAAAAATAACTATTGAGTTCATGTACTGTAACTCTTCACTTTCATGAAATTCAGCGACAGACAAATAAATATAATTTTGCAAATGTGAATCAGCCAGTATCCACAAAGACAATATTTGAGTTATACAAAACCACAAGAGTAAGCTCGTATAACACAACGGTCTTTTGCTTTGATCATATTTTAACACATCATATTTTACGGTAAAAAATATGAGCAGAAAACTAATCAAAAACAACAATATTGTTAAAACGATACCAAACACATCTGTTGTTTTAATAGATTTATAGCATGGCAACATAAAGCTTAAAGTACTAAAAATGTATAAATGAAAACTACCAGTAATAATATTAACAATCATATTAACAACTGTAGTCAAATAAGAAATCAAAAAAAGCAAAAGAGAAAGTAGATATACTTTCTTTTTTTTACACACCACACCACTTTCTTTCATTTTCACTACTCCATTTATTACTCAAATATGTCGATAAGGAAATTGTTACTAAAGAAGCTACCACTGAACATACCATACTTCCTCGCATAATTTTAACACAATATTATATATTAGTCAAACTATTATATTGCTATTTTAAAAGCTTAATAATTGTTCATTGCCCTTGCTGTGCTTGTCATATATTATGTTTTGATTGAAGTTTGTATTCTCTATTCAAGCATTAAAAAGGAGGCTCTTTCGAGCCTCCTTACCGCAAATGTTCTACCCTACCTTATTGTAAAAGTGTCTTAGTAAGTTAATTGATGTTATATATTTTTGCATAATATGACTTAACTAAAGCGTCTATTATATTAATGATTAAGCAGACAGCACCAATATATTCAGTTAGTGCAATCAAATCATTAAATATCACAGAACTTATAACACCATTTTGACCTAAGAGGCTAATAACAGGTTTTATAGCGATGGTAAGAGCAACTGCTATCATTCCTGCAGGGAACGGTTTTCCATTGTAAACTATTTCCTCGATTTTCGGCAACTTTTTCTCAAACAAATACTTTACATAGATAAAATAACAAAGAACATATATTGCAATCTTAAATATAACATATATCACATTAAATGCCGTAATCTTAAACTCAATAAAACATGAAAGTAAAAGCATGGTAATTGAAACATAAAAGAATGTTACTCCCCTGTTTAGTATCACACTCCATTTAGTTTTATAGTGATAGATAAATACGGTTACAATTGACATAATGCAAGACAAAATTCCTGCAGTAATAAGAAATGGTACTACACGATCATCAAAAACCGAAAAACCTTCAAATGGGTTAACTTGCATCATAAATATCTGAAAGGTTATAATTAATACCATTAAAAAGTTGTATGCAAAATAGCTTAACATTTTAAATATTAAGTCAGGAATTCGCATTGATAAATATCTGAGATTCACAAATGTTTTAATTTTGCTATAGCTATATGTTTTAATATCAATATTCATAATCATCCATGCTACCTTTTAATACCAAGATTTTATATGTTCTCTTACTGTTTTTTCGTTCCATTCAATTCCATCAACCAGTAAGGAAACTCTTTCGAGCCTCCTTACCGCAAATGTTCTACCACATTTTAGTATTGTAAAAAAATGATTTGTTGTAAATTTATTGTGACAAATTATTTACAAATTATAATTTTGTGATTATCAGCAGTTACAACATAGTTACTAAAGTTATTAATACAAGTATAGTAATGATAATCTTTTTCGCTCAATGTTGGGATAGAATCAGCTACTATGCTAAAATGAGAATTTTTATTATCGCTCACATTCATTTCACCAAAATTATTGGAATTGATAATAACATAAAAATCATTTGTATCAAGATATCTTCTCACCAATACTCTGCATTCCTTAGTATCTATATCAGCTAACATATGCGTCGGATTATTTGGAGCGAATTGATAACCTTTGTCTGTTTTAGAGTAATAATACACCCTATTATTGCCCACGCACATTACTGAATTTTCACCCTCAATAACGGCATTTAAATTATCATTTTTATTAAAAGCAGTGAATATTTCCTCAACGGAATTATAATATACATTTGAATGCACGGGAAAAGGTACATTACATGCTAAATAAAAACACAATTCAGCTACTATAAATGCACTAATAATCAAAGTAGGGACTTTATGCTTAATTTTTAGTTTGATAATTATGCAAGCAACAATCAAGTATAATAAAACAATTCCTATGATAACAAATATTAATATTGTAGAAACCACAAACATCATTCTCCTAATGCAGGTATTAAAACTTTAAAAACAGTACCTGCACCAACAATGCTGGGTATCGATGATGCAGCATACATCAGCATACTACTAGTAACAGAATTTGAACTACCTCCCAAATATACAGTTGTACCAGTCGAATTATCCCATTTCGTAAAACCAACTTCTGTTTCTGTCACAAAATTATTGCATTTTTTGTAGGAAATATACATTGAGATATCACCGTCAATTTTAGCATAACTGAAACCAACACCATCACTACCAAAACTCATACTTATATCAAGAGATAACGACTTAACGCCAAAGGTGTGTGTTATGCCAGAGTTCCTATTACCATAGTTATCACTATAGCTATACAAATCTTGATTATAGTATGCTGTAGGCGAACCCAATGAATATGTATGAGTCGATATATTGGTGGTAGTTTTTTCCCCGCATCTAAAATTCACTGGTGCATAGTCAGAATTAATCAGTTTAGTTTCACTGGTATGTGATACAGATGTAGAACTATTTGAACCCATCCATGGGCAAATCGTAGCCATTGCTGCTAACGCACTTTCAACTATAGTTGCAGCAATATCCGAAAACCAACTATCTCCACCCGTATCAGCACGACTTACAGGATTATTAGCGCAATATGCAAAAGTATTTCCGTCAAGAATAGATGTACCAGCCTGAAAATAACCATCGGCATTGATAAAACGATGAGTTACGGCATCATAGTAACGGCTCATCAGGTAGTAAAGACCTGTTTCTGTGTCCTGATAATAGCCTCTGTAACGGAATGGATTCAAATTACCGATATGGTTCGGGCTTGTGATTGCATTGCCGTTATTATCGGTTATTGAAATCACATTGCCCCAAGCGTCATACTCATAGTGTGCTTTGAGTTCACCCGCTCCGTTATAAATTCCGACAATATCGCCACGGGAATTATGGGTGTAGTAGTATGAATACTCGGTACCGCCGTCAGTCAAAG
>ENA-OWPF01000119-OWPF01000119.1-human-gut-metagenome-genome-assembly--contig:-NODE-119-length-89842-cov-9.517469_pt1 | contig 89842 bp, 71 predicted proteins | sample MGYA00248261_ERZ651840 | MGnify/ENA primary metagenome ERZ651840 (study PRJEB26924, sample SAMEA4378268) | human gut metagenome | biome: human gut; feature: human-associated habitat; material: faeces... | reverse complement strand
CGACTGTAACCGGAAATCTCAGTCTGACAGGCAGATATGCCGTTTTGACGCATGGAAATACAAGAATTGGAGTATCTTCCAAAATTGCGAAAAAGGACAGAGAAGCCTATAAAGAGCGCCTTCAGGAATATCAGAATGATCAGTATGGTCTTATTATCAGAACAAATGCGAAAGATGCTGCATTCGAGGATGTTCTTACAGAGATTGAACAGCTGAAAGCAGAATATGAACATCTTTTAAAATATGCTGCTTCCAGAGTGTGTTTCTCATGTCTGAAATCTGCTCCGCCGTCCTATATTACAGATCTGAAAAATGTCTATATGGATGGCATGGAAGAAATTCTTGTGAATGATAAAGAAATCTATGAAAAGATTTGTAGTTATTTCAAGAAAGAAATGCCGGAGAATCTGGAACTGGTCCATTTCCATGATGACAGTGGTTATCCACTTGGAAAGATTTATAGTACAGAAACAGCGGTTGAACATGCCTTGTCAGAAAGAGTCTGGCTGAAACATGGAGGATATCTGGTGATCCAGGTGACAGAGGCACTTACCGTGATAGACGTAAATTCCGGGAAAAACGTCCGCAAAAAGGGTGATGATGAGTCTACATTGAAGATGAATCTGGAGGCAGCGAAGGAAACAGCCAGACAGATACGTCTTCGAAATCTGTCTGGAATTATTCTGATCGATTTTATAAATCAGGATGAGGAGAAGAACGAGGAAGTTTTATTAAAAGAATTCCAAGCAATAGCACTTGATGTTGAATTATTCGACAGAGAAGGAAACTTAATAAACGTTGATGAAGATATAAACAAAGAAGAAACTATAACTGAGTTCTCTTTATCTTCACTTGCTGAAAAAGAATAATTACATCATGAATATATTTATTTAATATTATAAAGTGTAAAAACTTTATCTCGATTAAGGAGGCTTTACATTTAATATGGGAATAAAAAGTTTTGAAAAAATAAGAATAAAACTTGCTTCACCTGAAAAAATTTATGAATGGTCACATGGAGAAGTTACAAAACCTGAAACAATAAACTACAGAACATTAAACCCAGAAATGGACGGATTATTCTGTGAAAGAATATTCGGGCCAAGCAAAGACTGGGAATGTGCCTGCGGAAAATATAAAAGAATGAGATATAAAGGTTTAGTCTGCGAAAAATGTGGAGTAGAAGTAACTAAATCTAAAGTAAGAAGAGAAAGAATGGGGCATATAGCTTTAGCTGCCCCTGTATCTCATATATGGTATTCTAAAGGAACACCTAATAAAATGGCTCTTATTCTTGGAATATCTCCAAAAGAACTTGAGTCAATCCTATATTTTGCAAGATATATAGTTATAGAAAGCAGTGAAGAAACTCTTCCTGTTGGAAAAATTCTTAATGAAAAAGAATACAAACTATTTAAACAAATGTATGGAAATGCATTTGATGCAAAAATGGGAGCAGAAGCTATCTTAAAATTATTAGAAGATTTAAATCTTCCAGTATTAAGAGAAGAGCTTGAAAAAGAATTAGAAGATGTAAATTCAAGTCAAAAAAGAAAGAAAGTAGCTAAGAGATTAAAAATAGTAAGAGACTTTATGGAATCTAATAATCAGCCAAGCTGGATGATTCTTAAAAACGTTCCTGTAATTCCTGCTGACTTAAGACCAATGGTTCAACTTGACGGAGGAAGATTTGCTACTTCTGACTTAAATGATCTTTATAGAAGAGTAATAAACAGAAACAATAGACTTAAAAAACTTCTTGAAATAAAAGCTCCTGAAATCGTTGTTAAAAACGAAAAAAGAATGCTTCAAGAAGCTGTTGATGCCTTAATAGACAACGGAAGAAGAGGAAAACCTGTAGTTGCACAAAACAACAGAGAATTAAAATCTCTTTCTGATATGTTAAAAGGAAAACAAGGAAGATTCAGACAAAACCTTCTTGGTAAAAGGGTTGACTACTCTGCCAGATCAGTTATCGTCGTTGGTCCATCATTAAAAATGAATCAATGCGGTATCCCTAAGAAAATGGCACTTGAACTTTACAAACCTTTCATTATGAGAGAACTTGTAAAAAGAGAACTTGCTACAAATATAAAAACAGCTAAGAAATTAGTTGAAGAAGCAGATGACAAAGTTTGGGATGTAATAGAAGATGTAATTAAAGATCACCCTGTATTACTTAACAGAGCTCCGACTCTTCACAGACTTTCAATTCAAGCTTTTGAACCAGTGTTAATAGAAGGAAAAGCTATAAGACTTCATCCGTTAGTATGTTCTGCATTCAATGCTGACTTCGACGGAGACCAAATGGCAGTTCACTTAGTATTATCACCAGAAGCTATAATGGAAGCAAAACTTTTAATGCTTGCTCCTAACAATATCATATCTCCAGCTAACGGACAGCCGATAGCAATTCCTGGACAAGACATGGTTATGGGATGTTTCTACATGACTAAAGACAGACCTGGATGTAAAGGAGAAGGAAAACTATTCTCAAATAAAGAACAAGTTTTAACAGCTTACCAAAATGGTGTTGTAGATACTCACAGTATCATAAAAGTAAGAATAAAAGAAGAATTTGTTACAACTACTCCTGGAAGAATTTTATTTGCTGAATTACTTCCAGAAGAAATAAGAGATTATCATATGACTTATGGTAAAGGACCTCTTAAAAAATTAATCGGTGAATTATACGAAAGATATGGTTTCGTAAAAGCTGCTGAAATAATAGATAAACTTAAAAACTTCGGATACCACTACTCTACATTTGCAGGAGTATCAGTTGGTATAGAAGACCTTGAAATTCCAGCAAGTAAAAAAGAAATTCTTGAAAATGCTGATAAAGAAGTTGCAAGAATTGAACAAGAATATAAAGCTGGACATATTATTAACGAAGAAAGATACAGAAGAACAATTGCTGTATGGTCACAAGCAACAGCTGCTGTAACAGATGCAATGATGAACGGGCTAGATGAATTCAACCCAGTTTACATGATGGCGAACTCTGGAGCCAGAGGATCTATTCAACAGATGAGACAGCTTGCTGCCATGAGGGGAAATATGGCCGATACAAGAGGTAGAATCATTGAGGTTCCTATCAAAGCCAACTTCCGTGAAGGACTAACAGTATTAGAGTTCTTTATGTCATCACACGGTGCAAGAAAAGGACTTGCGGATACAGCTCTAAGAACTGCCGATTCAGGATACTTAACAAGAAGACTTGTTGATATTTCACATGAAGTTATGGTTAATGCAGATGACTGCGGAACTCATGAAGGAATTGAAGTTGCAGAACTTGTATCTGATGGAAATGTAATTGAAACACTTGCAGAAAGAATAAACGGAAGAGTTCTTGCTGAAGACTTAATAGTTGACGGAGAAGTAATTGCTCCTAGAAATACTATGATAGGTAAAGCTCTTATTAAGAAAATAGAAGAACTTGGAATTAAGAAAGTTAAAATCAGAACTCCTCTTACTTGTGCTCTTGAAAAAGGAGTATGTAAGAAATGTTATGGTATGGACCTTTCAAACCACAAAGAAGTATTACTTGGAGAAGCAGTTGGAGTTATTGCAGCTCAATCAATTGGAGAACCAGGTACTCAGCTTACAATGAGAACATTCCATACAGGAGGAGTTGCTATGGCAACAGCTTCTGCTACAACTAAAAAAGCAGAAGTTAGCGGAAAACTTAAATTTAAAGATGTAAAAATACTTGTAAATGAAGAAACTAATGATGAAATAGTAGTAAGCCAGTCAGCTAAAATTTCTATTGGAAACTACGATCACGAAATTCCTTCAGGAGCTATTTTAAGAGTTAAAGAGGGAGATACAGTACAAGCTGGAGATATCTTAGCAGATATTGACCCATACCATGTACCAATCATCTGTGACCAAGACGGTACAGTTGCATTTAAAGAAATTTACATCAAAGCAAACTATGATGAAAAATATGACGTTACAGAATATTTAGCAGTAAAACCTGTTGAATCAGGAGATGCCAACCCAAGACTTATAGTTTACGATAAAGATCATAATCCAAAAGCAAGCTATCCAATTCCATTTGGTGCATACTTAATGGTTAAAGAAGGAGATAAAGTTACTAAAGGACAAATTCTTGCTAAACTTATAAAAGAAGGAGAAGGAACAAAAGACATCACAGGAGGTCTTCCTAGAATTCAAGAGCTATTTGAAGCAAGAAACCCTAAAGGTAAAGCACTTCTTACAGAAATAGATGGTAAAGTTGAAATTACTGCTAAGAAGAGAAAAGGTATGAGAGTTATCATTATAAGAAATGAAAAAGATCCTGATCTGTTCAGAGAATATCTAGTATCAGTTGGAGATCACTTAGTGGTAACAGATGGTATGCTTATTAAGTCAGGAGATAAAATTACTGAAGGAGCAATTTCTCCATTTGATATATTAAATATCAAAGGACTTGTAGCAGCTGAGCAGTTCATACTTGAATCTGTACAACAAGTATATAGAGACCAAGGAGTTACAGTTAACGATAAACACATTGAGATTATAGTTAAACAGATGTTCAAGAAAGTAAGAATTACTAACTCAGGTTCATCTTTATTACTTGAAGATGAAGTTGTTGAAAAGAGATTAGTTGATCTTGAAAATGAAGAATTAAAAGCAAAAGGTAAGAAACTTGTAGAATACGAACCAGTAATTCAAGGTATTACAAAAGCAGCTGTTAATACAGAAAGCTTTATTTCTGCAGCTTCATTCCAAGAAACAACAAAAGTTCTTTCAAATGCAGCAATAGAAGGTAAGGAAGACTACTTAGAAGGTCTAAAAGAAAATGTAATCATAGGTAAGAAAATTCCAGCAGGAACAGGTTATGTTGATTACAGAAATGTAGTTCCGGCAGAAGTTAAAGAGGAACAGTAATTTAAAATAAAATAGGCGACATATGAGTCGCCTATTTTGTCATCTCAATAATAAGGAGTTAGCTCAATGAGAAGCATGACAGGTTATTCAAAATTATCTTATCAAGATGAAAATTTTCAAATAGGACTTGAAATAAAAAGTGTTAATAACAAAAGTCTTAATTTGAAAATAAAACTTCCAAGTGTTTTGAACTTTTTAGAAAACAAAATCAGAACTCAGGTTGGTGAAAAGGTAACAAGAGGAAGCATAGATCTGAAAATAGATTTTGAAGATAAAAGAGAAATGGAAAATATGTTTGAATATGATGAAAATATTTGCAAAGCATATTTAAATATATTGAATAAGATGGAAGAAAATCTTGGAGAAAAATTTACAAATAAAATGGATTATCTTGTGAGAAATCTGAATGTTATAAAGAAAAATGAAAATGATACAGAGGGATATGAAGCTGTTCTTAGTGAAAAAATAGATGAACTTTTAAACTCTTTTATCGAATTTAAAGTTGAAGAGGGAGAAAGATTAAGAGAATATTTTAAAGAAAGAGTGGCTTTTATAGAAGAAAGAGTTGAAAAAATAAAACTTCATAAAGAAGAAGTTGTTAAAATTTATAAGGAAAAACTTATAAAAAGACTTGATTCAATAAGAGGAGAAATTGAATTTAAAGAAGAAGATATTTTAAAAGAAATATTGCTTTTTACTGATAAAAGTGATATATCAGAAGAAGTATCAAGACTTGAAAGTCATTTAAAACAACTTAAAACAGAACTTGATTCAGAAAGCAGCACTGTTGGAAAAAAAATAGATTTCATATTGCAGGAAATGTTCAGAGAACTAAATACTTCAGGAGTTAAAGCAAACTCTTATGAGATTTCAAAACTTGTGGTTGAATGTAAAAATGAAATTGAGAAAATAAGAGAACAGGCAATGAACATAGAGTAATTATCTGGAAATAAAAAAATTGTTAAAAATAAAAGGAGAACAGAAATTATGAAAAAGGGTAACTTATTTGTAGTTTCAGGACCTAGCGGAGCAGGAAAATCAACTATCTGCAGGCTTGTCAGGAAGATGTTAAATATAAATTTAGCAACTTCAGCTACTACCAGAAAACCTCGTGAAGGAGAAGTAAACGGAAGAGATTATTATTTTCTTACAATCCCTGAGTTTGAAGAAAAATTAAGAAACGGAGAATTTTTAGAACATGCCAAAGTTCATGAAAATTATTACGGAACTTTAAAAGCAGAAGTTGAATCTCGTCTGGCAGCCGGGGAAAATGTTATTTTGGAAATAGATGTGCAGGGTGGTCTTCAAGTAAAAGAACAGTATCCAGATGCTAATTTAGTATTTTTCAAAACTCCTACAATGGAAGATTTGGAAAGAAGATTAAGAGGAAGAAAAACTGATGATGAAGCAACTATTCAGTTAAGACTTAAAAACTCTATAAAAGAGCTTGAATATGAAAAAATGTATGATACTTCAATAGTTAATTATACAGTAGATGATTCTTGCGGACATCTTATAAGAATTATTGAAGAAAAAAGCATGGAAGATTAGGAGGAAACTATGAAACAAGAAATTACTTATGATACTTTGTTAGAAAAAATACCTAATAAATATGTACTTACTATCGCTGCAGGGAAAAGAGTAAGAGAAATTGTTAACGGATCACCTGTTTTAGTAAAAACAAGCAAAAAAGATACTCTTGTAAGAAAAGTATTTAAAGAAATAGTAGAAGGAAAATTAACTTACTCTATGGAAGAAACACCTGTAATTAAGTAGGGAGAATGAAAAATATGAAAAAAATCATATTTTTGATTATGACATTATTTATATTTGCAGGCTGTGGGCAGAAAAATATATCTGAACAAAAATATACTGAAGAAAGATTTTTATTTGGAACTTATATCCAGATGATAGTTTTTTCAGATAATAAAGATAAAGCTTATGATGCTATGAATGAAGCATTTAAAAAAATAGCTGAAATAGACAGTAAATATAACAGCAAAACAAAGAATTCACTTATATATGGCCTTAATCATTCTGAAAGAAAAGAAATAATATTAGATGAAGAAGGAATGATGCTTTTTAATAAAGTGAAGGAAGTATATGAAATGAGCGGCGGGAAATATGATATAACAATATCTCCTCTTTTAGATGTATGGGGATTTAATGCAAACGGAAGAGAAAATGTTCCAGCTGATAAAGAAATACAAAAAGCTTTAAATATAATAGGGTTTGATAAAGTTGTCCTTGAAGGGAATAAACTTATCTTAAAAGAACCTGTAAAAGAAATTGATACAGGATCTTTTCTTAAAGGTTATGCAGTTCAAGAAGCAAGAAATATTCTTGCAGAAAAAGGAATAAAACACGGTTTTGTTTCTTCTGTTTCAAGTATTGCTACTGTAGGAGGAAAACCTGATGGAACTCCTTGGAAGATAGGAATACAAAATCCAGCAGATTCAGAAAAAATATTGGGAATTGTAGAAGTTGAAAATAAATCTTTGGGAATTTCTGGAGATTATCAGACTTATGTAGAGATAAATGGAAAAAAATATCATCACATAATGGACAAAGAAACAGGTTATCCTGTAAAGGATAAAAAACTTGTAGTGGTTGTCTGTGACTCAGCTTTTGACGCAGATATGTTTTCTACAGCATTTTTTAATATGAAGCCAGAGGATATTTTTAAAAAGGCAGAAGTTTTAAATGCAGATGTATTAATAGTTGACAGTGATGAAAAAATAAAAACTACAAAAAGTTTTCAATTGAAATAAGAAAATGCTTGAAATAAAACGGAGAAACTACTATAATACTAAGGAACAAAAAAATTTAGGGGGTTAAAAAAACATGGAACAATTTATGTATCTTGGAATAGTAGCTGGAATTATTGCTCTAGTAGCAGCATTCTACTATTCTAAAAAAGTGGAAAGTTATGAAATTAACATTCCAAGAGTTGCGGAAATAACAGACGCAATAAGAGAAGGAGCTATGGCATTCCTTGTAGCTGAATATAAAATCCTTATATGGTTCGTTGTAATCGTTGGGGCAGCATTAGGAATATTCATTTCTGTAAACACTGCAATAGCTTTCGTATTAGGAGCTTTAACTTCTGCTCTTGCAGGAAATATCGGAATGAGAATAGCTACTAAAGCTAACGGAAGAACTTCAATAGCAGCTAAAGAAGGAGGACTTGCAAAAGCTCTTGACGTTGCATTTGCTGGTGGAGCTGTTATGGGACTTTCAGTTGTTGGATTAGGTATGTTAATGCTTTCTGTTTTAATGTTATTAATGGGAAAAGATGCAGTAGCATTTACTGACATTACAGGATTTGGAATGGGAGCATCTTCAATAGCTCTATTTGCAAGAGTTGGTGGAGGAATCTACACTAAAGCAGCAGACGTTGGTGCTGACCTTGTTGGTAAAGTTGAAGCAGGAATCCCTGAAGATGACCCAAGAAACCCAGCTACAATAGCTGACAACGTTGGAGATAACGTTGGAGACGTTGCTGGAATGGGAGCTGACCTTTTTGAATCTTATGTTGGTTCAATAATTGCAGCTGTTACTTTAGGATTCTTATCATATGAAACAACAGGAATAATGGGATATGCAGTAGCTCCTGTTATCTTATCTTCATTTGGTATCATTGCATCAATAATTGCAACAGTTACAGTTAAAACTGACGATCCTACAAAAGTTCATGCTAAATTAGAAGGTGGAACAAGAATCGCAGGTATCTTAACAATAATCGCTTCATTTGGAATTATTAAATATTTAGAATTACCAATGGGTGTATTTGGAGCTATCGTTGCTGGACTTGTAGCTGGAATATTAATCGCTTACTTCACTGGAATATATACTGATACTGGTAAAACAGCAGTTAACAGAATTTCTGATGCAGCTTCAACTGGAGCAGCAACAGCAATTATCGAAGGACTTGCAGTTGGTATGGAATCAACAGTTGCTCCAATAGTTATTATTTCTGGTGCAATCTTAGTAGCATTTAAATCAGCAGGATTATATGGAATTGCAATCGCAGCAGTTGGAATGCTTGCAACAACAGGAATGGTAGTAGCAGTTGATGCTTACGGACCAGTTGCAGACAATGCTGGAGGAATTGCAGAAATGTCAGATCTTCCTCATGAAGTTAGAGAATGTACAGACAAACTTGATGCAGTTGGAAACTCAACAGCAGCAGTTGGTAAAGGATTTGCAGTTGGATCTGCAGCTCTTACAGCTCTTTCTCTATTCGCTTCATACAGAGAAGCAGTTAATAACTTAACAGCTGACGAATTAAGAATAGACGTTACTAACCCAGATGTAATCGTTGGATTATTTATCGGAGGTATGTTAACATTCTTATTCTCTGCTTTAACTATGACAGCAGTTGGTAAAGCAGCTATGGAAATGGTTGAAGAAGTTAGAAGACAATTCAGAGAAATGCCTGGAATCATGGAAAGAAAAGTTAAACCTGACTATAAAAAATGTGTTGAAATTTCAACTCATTCTTCATTAAAACAAATGATCGTTCCTGGACTTTTAGCAATAGTTGCTCCAGTAATCGTTGGATTATGGTCAGTTGAAGCTCTTGGAGGATTACTTGCAGGATCTCTAGTTACTGGTATCTTAATGGCTATCATGATGGCAAATGCTGGAGGAGCTTGGGATAACGGTAAAAAACAAATCGAAGGTGGATACAAAGGTGACGGTAAAGGTTCTGACAGACATAAAGCTGCAGTTGTTGGGGATACAGTAGGAGACCCATTCAAAGATACATCTGGACCAGCACTAAACATCTTAATAAAACTAATGACTATAGTTTCTCTAGTATTAGTTCCATTATTCGTAAAATTCATGTAATAATAAATTAAGATTAAAATATAAAAGGATTGTTGTAAATTTTACAGCAGTCCTTTTTGTTATATAGATAGAATTTTTTAGAATTATCTGTGCAAAATAAATAAAAATATGTAATAATGTAAGAAAATATAAATTTAAGGAGGCAGGAAATGTTAGGTTTGATTATATTTATATTGGTAACAGCAGGATTATGGAAAATTTTTGAAAAAGCTGGAGTAGAGGGGTGGAAAGCTCTTATTCCTTTTTATAACGGTTATGTTTTGATAACACAGGTTGCTGGAAAACAGTGGTGGTATTTTTTACTTTTATTTATTCCAATTGTAAATTTTATAGTTGTAATAATAATTAATATTGAAATTGCTAAGGCATTTGGTAAAACTTCTTTATATGGAATTTTTGGGCTTTCATTTTTTGCATTTATTTTTTATCCTCTTCTTGGTTTTGGAGATGCGGTTTATAGAAAAAATTATGAAAGAACAGAAGAGTATGAAGTTATAGATGAAACTATATATGTTGATGAGAAAAAATCAGATGAAAGATAGTTAATATTATTTTTTAAAAATTTTGGGGAAATAAAAAAATTTTTTAAACTTTTTTTTATAAAGTGTCGTCTTAAGAATGTAATAAAAGTAATTCATAATAAAAGATTTCTCTTCCTTGAAGTCTTTTAAAATTTCTCAAAATTCTCAAAAATTTCTCAAAAATGTAATGTAAAAGTTGGATACGGAAGTGTCCGATTTTTATTTTTTGAGAAAAATAAAAAAATTAGAAAATAAAAAAATTTTTTAAACTTTTTTTTATAAAGTATCGTCTCAAGTGTATAATAAAATTTGATAATAATTTCTCCCCAACTAAGCAAGCTGTAAACAGTTTGCTTTTTCTCATTTTTTGCATAAATTTTAAATTTGGATAAATTGATTTTATGAGCTATAATTTTTATATAGAAACAGAAAATTAATATAAAACAGGAGAGTATTATGAAAAAATTATTTGCTTTGATTTTTATGATTATAACAGGAGTGGTATCAGCTGAAACTACAAACCCGCAGGAAGCTGATATTATAACTTCAGCATCAATAGTGCCGGGAAAATATGTGAATGAATATGTGCCTAAAGGTTTTACAAATTCTGATGCAAAAAAAGTTTTATTTGTTGTAGGAGATTTGAGACATAATAGTATAACTTTTGATATGGCTTATACTGCAATGAAATTTTTTGAAGATAACGGCATGGAAGTAACTCTTAGAGATTTATATGCTATGAACTGGAATCCGGTTCTTTCAATAGATGAATTTTATTATCAGAAAGACGGGACAGGAGAACCTAAGCAAGATGTTTTTGAGGAACAGAAATTAGTTTCTGAAGCAGATTATATTGTTTTTGTTTATCCAAACTGGCACGACACACAAAATGCAATGGTAAAAGGATATCAAGAAAGAGTTTTTGCTAAAAAATTTGCATATGAAGATGGGCAAAACGGCGGACTTAATGGATTATTAAAAGGAAAAGGAATATTTACAATTATGAACTGCGGCTGGCTTGGAGGAGGAAGAGGATTTATAGACGGCGGTGTAGGAATAGATGATAAAAGATGGAATTCTTATATGAAAGCTTTTAAAGTTCTTGATGATGACACAGCTGGATTCTGGGGAGCAGAAAACTGCGGAAGATTTGTAAATGACCTTTATCCAAAAAATAACGGAGAAAATTATAAAGAAAATCTTGAAAGATTAAGAGCAGATTTAAGAAAATCTCTTAAAGAAACTTTTATAGATGGTAAAAGACCTAAAAAATCATTTTTCTAAACGTGGAGAATAAGATGCGGATAGAAAGAAAATTTTATATGAGAGATGCAGTGACTGTAGGAAAAGATATTTTAGGAAAAATTATTGTGAAGAAAACAGCTGATGGCAGGATAATGAGCGGAAGGATAACAGAAGTTGAAGCCTATATGGGAATAACTGATAAAGCCAGCCATTCTTATGGAGGAAGAAGAACAAAAAGAACGGAGGTTATGTATAAAGAAGGCGGTTATTCTTATGTTTTTCTGATTTATGGAATGTACGAATGTTTTAATGTAACTGCTGGAAGAGAGGGAGATCCTCAGGCTGTTCTTATAAGGGGTGTTGAACCTTTAGAAAATAAAAATCTCATGCAGGAAAAAAGAAAGGTAAAAAAAGAAAAAGATATTTCAAATGGGCCTGGAAAACTTACAAAAGCTCTTGGCATAACAAAAGAGGATAATGGAGCTGATTTGACAGCAGGGGAAAATATCTGGCTGGAAGATGACGGTTATAAAGTAAAAGATATAGTTGAAACGACGAGAATAGGAATAGATTATGCAGAGGAAGATGCCTTGAAGCCGTGGAGATTTTATATTAAAGACAGTATATTTGTTTCAAAAAAATAAAATTTATAAGGGGGCAGAAAAAGCCCCTGTTATTTTATAAAAAAGGAAAGATTTATGGAAAAAAATATAAAAGGAATAATACAGATTATTCATGGAATGAGTGAGCATAAAGAAAGATACTTGCATTTTTTTAATTTTTTTGAAAAAAGAGGATGGAAAGTTATTGCTGAAAATCATATTCATCATGGAGAATTAAAAAAAATTGGAATATTTGAAAATGATTTTTATAAACTAATTGAAAATCAGACAGCTTTAACAAAAAATATAAAAAATAAATACCCAGATATTCCAATTTTTATATTTGGACACAGTATGGGGTCTTTTATAGCTCAGGAGCATATGAAAAAATCCAGTGATATAGTAACAGGATATATATTCTGCGGTTCTTGTTATGAGCAGAAGTTCCTCTGGAAAGCTGGAAAATATATAAGTTTTATTTTGGATAAAATTTATAAAAACAGGCGGGCGGAACTTATAAAAAAGATGATATTTTTTAATTCAAATGGAAAAATAAAAAAAGATAAGGATTTTAATAAAAATTCGTGGCTTTCAAGGGATAAAGATGAAGTAAAAAAATATAATGAGGATAAATTTTGCGGCTTTACATACAGCAGCGGTTTTTACAAAGATTTTTTTCTGTTTTTAAATAATCTTTATAAAAAAAAGTATTTTAAAAATGTGAGAAGAAATATTCCTGTTTTAATTATTTCAGGTGATATGGATTTTGTAGGACTTTACGGAAAGGGAGTAAGACAGCTTGAAAAATTTTATAAGGAAATTGATTTTAAAAATATAAGATGCAGGCTTTATAAAGGTGCAAGGCATGAACTTCATAATGAAATAAACAGAGAAGAAGTTTTTCTGGATATTGAAAAATGGCTGGGAAAAAATATTTAAAAAAGAAGTCTGACATATAGAAGACAAATAAGGGTGTTAGTATTAAAATAAAAGTTGTTTTTATATCAGAGGAGGATACTATGAAAAAAATATTATATATTTTTCTTATGATTATGATGTTAGGCTGTGGAAGAGAGACGGAGCAGAAAGAAATTGTAAAGGAAAAAAATTATAAAGTATCCGAAATAGAAAGCGAAAAAGAAAAAAAGACTTCTGAAAAAATAGAAAATTTAAATTTTGAAGTTACAGGAATAACAACAAGCTCAAATTTAAAACCGAGAATTGAGATAGAATTTAATAATGATGTTTTGGAAGAAAATCTTGAAGGATATGTAAAAATTTCTCCAGAGACAGATTATAAAGTTTTAAATGATAAAAACAGAATAGTTATAAACGGTAATTTTAAAATAGGAAATAGTTACAAGATTGAAATTTTAAAAGGGCTTAAAAGCAGAGATGGAAAAGTTCTGAAAGAAAATATTATAAAAGAAGCTGTCTTCAGGGAAATTGAACCAAAGATAGTATTTTCCAATGAGGGAATAATTCTTCCTGTTTCTGATAATAAAAAAATAGCTTTTAAATCGGTGAATGTAAAAAAAATAAATCTTAAAATAAAAAAAATATATGAAAATAATACGACACAGTTTCTTCAAAATTTTGTTTTCAAAGGAAACGGTAATATTTTTGATTACAATGTAGAAGGAGAGTTTTATAAAGTTGGAGATACTGTTTTTGAAAAAGATTATGATATTAATTCAGAAAAAAATATTTGGAAGCAGACAGAGATAGAGCTTGGAAATTTAGTTGACCATAAAGGAATTTTTATTGTAGAAATTTCTTTTGATGAAAATGGCATTGATTATGTTTTTCCAAATGGGACAGAAAGCTGGCAGAAATATGAGCTGTTAAGAAATAATGGAAAAATTGGAAAAGCAATACTTCTTTCAAGTATGGGAATAGCAGCTCAAAAAGAAAATGATAAAACAGTTGTTACAGTTATGGATATAATTAAAAATGAACCATTAAAAGATGTTAAAGTTAAACTTGTAACAAATAATAATCAGACTGCAGAAGAGGGAACAACAGACAGCAGAGGTGAATTTATTTTTAATAAGTGTGAAAACACGATGTATGTTCTTGCAGAAAGAGGAGAGGAAAAATCAATTTTAAAATTTTCAGATGCAGAGCTTTTTTATGATGGCTTTGCAGTGGATGGAGTGTATGCAGATAAAGGAATAAAAACTTTTATCTATACTGACAGAGGAATTTACAGACCAGGAGATACTGTATATATATCTTTTATTGCAAGAAATGATAAGGAAAGTTTTCCAGAAAATCACCCGATAAAAATAAATGTTTATTCTCCAAGAGGAAAAAAATTTATTGAAAACAAAATTATAAATAACGGAAAAAACGGCTTCTATACATATTCATTTAAGACAAACCAAGATTCTGAAACAGGAATATGGAGAGTTGAAGCAGAAATAGGAAGTGAAAAATTTGTAAAAGATATTTCTGTGGAAACAATAGTTCCTTATAAAATAAAAGTTGAGACAAAAGTTCCTGATAAGATAAATCTTAATGAAAATGAAAGTTTTGCTGTAGATATAAAATCAGATTATCTTTTTGGAGCTCCTGCAGATAATTTAGAATTTAATGTTGAATTTGATGTGAGAGAAAAAGAAATTAATTTTAAAAAATATAAAAATTATGTTTTCAAAAATCCAACAACATATAATTATCATTACAGAGATTATAAAGAAGGAATTTTAAATGAAAACGGCGAGGGAAAAGCAGAATTTAATATTTCAAAAATAGCTCCTCAAAATATAAATCTTACAGGAATTATTACAGCAAAAGTTATTGAAACAGGAGGACGTCCTGTAATAAAGAAAGATTTAGTTTCTTTAAATAAGTTTGATACTTATGTTGGAATAAAAATTCCTGAAGTGAGATATATAAAAAGCGGTGACAGATTGAATCTTGAAGTTATAGCTGTATCTGAAGAAGAAAATTTTATTCCCGGCAGAAAACTTATTTACAGAGTGTATAAGAATGAATATTCTTGGTGGTGGGATTATGACTCCTATAATTCTTTTGCAAGGTCTATAAAAACAGACAGGAATACAGTTCTTCTTTATGAAAAAGAATTTATTTCCGGTGAGAAACCTTATATTATTGATTATATTCCAGAGGGAAGCGGAGAAATTTTTGTTGAAGTGGAAGACTTGGAGACAAAACAGAGCACAGGAATAAATCTTTATGCAAGCACATGGCAGGATTCAAGCATAAACAATAAAATAGATAAACTAAAAATAGAAAGTGATAAAAAAAGTTATAGAGCAGGAGATACTGCAAAAATTACTTTTGAAGGAACAAAAGGTGCAAAGGCTCTTGTTACAGTAGAAAAATCTGGAAAAATAATTGAAAGAAAATGGATTCAGGCAGAAGATTTAAAAAATATTTATGAATTTAAAGTTACAGAAAATATGTTTCCAAACTTCTATATTAATATCGGGCTTTTCCAAGATTACAACACTTTAAATAATGACAGACCTTTAAGACTTTACGGAGCAGTTCCTGTTGTTGTAGAAGATGACAGCACAAAACTTAATATAAAAATAGATGCACCGAAAGAAATAAAACCAAATGAAAGATTTATTATAAAAATAAAAAATGCAGAAGAAAAGAAAATGAATTATACAGTTGCAGTTGTTGATGAGGGGCTTCTTGACATAACAGGATTTGATACACCAGATCCTTGGAATTATTTTTATCAGAAAGAGGCAATGCAGGTACGTTTCTATGATAATTATTCTGAAATTATGGGAAGAATAACAGGAGAAGTTCATCAAATTTTAAAAACAGGAGGAGACGGGTTTGTAAATGAAATGACAGTAATGAAATCTCTAGGCAGAATGAAAGAACTTGGACTTGAAGAAGCTCAAAGATTTAAACCTGTAGCGATGTTTAAAGGCGTTCTTGAAACTGACGAAAAGGGAGAAGGAACAGCAGAGTTTACAATGCCGAATTATATGGGAGCTGTAAAAGTTATAGTTGTAGGAGCTGACGGAAAAAAATATGGAAGCAGTGATGCAGAAATTTTAGTAAAAGCTCCTGTGGTTATGGAAAATAGTTTCCCGCGTACTTTGAAAGTTGGAGATGAAATAGAAATTCCTATAAAAGTTTTTGCTCTTGAAGATAATATCGGCGAAATAAAAATAAATTTTGATTTTATGGGCAGAAAACAGGAAAAAATTATTTCTCTTGATAAAAAAGGAAATGAAACAATATTTTTACGTGAAAAAGCTGGAAATGAAACAGGAGTTAAAAAAATAAAAATTTCAATTTCTTCAAAGGAATATTCTTATGAAGAAGAAATTGAGATAGATGTAAATTCAAATAATCCTTACCTGTATTTTAATAAAAAAGAGATTATAAACAGCGGAAAAGAATTTTCCGTTAAACAGCCGGAAGATTATATAAAAGGAAGTGTAAAAGGAAATATTTCTGTTTCAGTTTATCCTGTAATTCCAGCTGACAAAAGACTTGCAGAACTTGTAAGATACCCTTATGGCTGCGGCGAACAGACAGTGTCAGCAGTATTCCCGCAGATATATATTGAAATGCTTACACACAATAATAAATTTTCTTCAAAAGAGATTACAGGAAATGTAAATTCTGCAATAGCAAAACTTTCTGAAAATCAGCTTTATGACGGCTCATTCCCTTATTGGCAGGGAGGAGATACAGATATCTGGGTGACAGATTACACAGGACATTTTCTTACTGAAGCAAAAGGAAGAGGATATTATGTTCCAGAGGATATGTATAAAAGACTTTTAAACTTTATGAAAAAAATGGTAAGAGACAGTGAAGCAAATCTTTCAGAAAAAGTTTATGGTTTATATATCCTTGCTCTTGGAGAAAATCCGGAAGTAAGCCAGATGAACCTTATTTATGAAAATTATTTTGAAAAATTAAATCTTACAAGCAAGTGGTATCTTGCTGCTGCATATAAACTTATTGGAGAAGATAAATTTGCAGAGGAAATGGCAGGAAAACTTTCTCTCGAAATTCCTGAACCAGATGAAGAATATTTAAGATACAGCTATGGTTCTCCTCTTCGTGAACAGGCGGTGATTTTAAACTGCTATTATACAATTTTTGGAAGAGCAGATGAAAAATTATACGAAGAGATTGTGAAAAAAATTGAAAGCGGGGAATGGCTTTCAACACAGAGCATGGGATATTCTCTTATGACACTTGCAAAAATAAAAAATGCAGAGTCAGAAAAAGAGGCAGAGGGAATAATTATTACTGATGATAAGCAGATAAGTTTTAAAACAGAAAAAGGTGTATTCAGTTATGAAATTCCTGCAGAAATAAAAACAGTTAAAGTGAAAACAAAAGAAAATGAAAATCTTTTTGTAAATTATTATTGGGAAGGAATACCTGTAAATTATGAGGGAGAAAATATTTCTGAAAATCTAAAACTTGAAAGAAATTATTATGATATTCACGGAAATATTATTGATCCTGAGAGTATTTTATCAGGTGATACTTTCTGGCTTGAAGTAAAACTTTCAGCAGCAGATGATGTAAAAGGATATGTTTTTGTAAATGATGTGGCAGTGACACAAATTCTTCCAACAGGCTGGGAAATAGAAAATATAAGAGCTGTGGGCGGAGAATATCCAGAATGGATGCAGGACAGAATGAACGGAACATATGTTGAGTATGAAGATATAAGAGATGACAGAGTTATGTGGTTCTGTGATTTTGATAATTACAATAAAAAAGCAAAGAGTTTCTTTGTAAAAATAAACGGAGTTACAAAGGGAAGTTTTGATTTTCCGGGAACAAAAGCAGAGGCTATGTACAACAACAGTTATCAGGCATATCTGAAAGGATTTAAGGCAGAGGTTAAATAATGAAAATAGTATTTAAAATAATTTTATTTTTTACTATTATTGTTTTCATAATCACATGTGGAATTTATGTGAGATTTGATGCAGAGAATACAGAAAAAATTTTTGAGGACAGATACAGTGTATCTGTCCTTGATAATAATGGAAATATAATAGGAGTGTATCTTAATAAAGATGAACAGTGGCATTTAAAAAGCATTGATAAAATTCCAGAAAAACTTAAAACAGCTGTTATGGTTTTTGAAGATAAAAATTTTTATTCTCATAATGGAGTTGATTTTTCTGCAGTAATAAGAGCAGTAAAAGATAATATTTTTGAGAAAAGAAGAACAGGAGCAAGCACAATAACAATGCAGGCTGTTAAAATGGCACAGCCCAAAGAGAGAAGTTATTTTAATAAATATCTTGAAATTGTTCATGCTTTCAAATTGGAAAAATATTATAAAAAAGATGAGATTTTAAAAATGTATCTTAATAATGCTCCCTACGGGGGAAATATTGTAGGATATAAAACAGCTTCATATATGTATTTTAGGAAAAGTCCAAAAGAACTTACGTGGAGCGAGGCAGCTCTGCTTGCAGTTCTTCCAAATTCTCCAGGGCTTATGAATGTGGAGAAAAATAGAGAAAAACTTATAGAAAAAAGAAATTTTCTTTTGAAAAAACTTTATGAGAAAAATTTTATTAATGAAAGGCAGTATGAAATATCTTTAAAAGAACCTGTTCCAGATAAAAGATACAACTTTCCTGTTCTTGCTCCTCATCTTGTAAGGCGGCTTGTAAATGAAAACAAAGATAAAAAAATAATAAAAAGTACAATAGACAGCGAAATTCAAAAGAAAACAGAAAAAGCTGTAAAAGATTATTCTGAATTTTTAAAGCTCTCTGGAATTAATAATACAGCTGTGCTTATTATCAATAATAAAAATTATGAGGTAATATCTTATGCAGGTTCACAGGATTTTTATGATTTTAAAAATAATGGACAGGTTGATGGAATAACAGCAAAAAGGTCTCCCGGCTCTCTTTTAAAACCATTTTTATATGCAAAAGTTATTGATGAAGGAATAGCTGCACCACAGTCAAAAATTCCAGATGTACCTTTATATTTTTCAAATTTTTCTCCTCAGAATGCAAATAAAAAATATTATGGAATGGTTGAGATGAGAGATGCTCTTATAAAATCACTGAATATTCCTTTTGTGGAGCTGTTAAAAGATTATGGAGAGGATAAGTTTTTTTATTTTTTAAAAGATATTTTAAATTTTGAGGATAGAAATCCAGAGAGATACGGGCTGTCTCTGATTTTGGGAACAAAAGAATTTACAATGGAAGAGATAGGAATTCTTTACTCAGGGCTTGCAAATTATGGAAATTTTAAAAATTTAAAATATACAGAGGAAAGTACAGAAGAGGGAAGACAGCTTCTTACAAAAGGTGCTTCTTATCTTACTCTTACAACAATGAGAGAACTTGAAAGACCAGGAATGGAAAAGTTTTATAGGGAAAAAAATCCTGTTTCATGGAAAACAGGAACGAGCCACGGAAGAAGAGACGGCTGGGCAGCAGGAATTACACCAGAGTGGACAGTTGTTGTGTGGACAGGAAATTTTACAGGAGAGGGAAATCCAAATCTTACAGGAGTTTATACAGGAGGAAATCTTCTTTTTAATATTTTCAAATTTCTTCCAAAAACAGAAAAAGATTTTGTTATGCCTAGTGATTTGAAAAAAATAAAAGTGGACAAGGAAACGGGGTACAGACTAAAATATGATGTTTCTTATAAAGAAATTTTTTATCCGAAAGATGCCAAACCTCTTAAGGTTTCTCCATATTATAAAAAGATTTTTGTAAATAAAAATGGGGAAGAGATAGACTCAAGAGACGAAAGTTTTAATGAAAGAGAAGAGAAATATATTTTAGTTTATCCTTTGGAAGTTGTAAATTATTTTGTGAGAGAAAATCTTGATGTTTCAAATATATTCAGTGAAAAGACAGCTAAAAAAACAATAAAATTCATATATCCGAAGAATAATTTAAAAATAATTGTGCCGAAAGATTTTGATGGAGAAAAAAGCCTTATTGTAAAAATTGCAAATATTAAAAATCAGGAACTTTATTGGTATGTGAACAAAGAATATGCTGGAAAGAGCAGAGAGAAAGAGAGAAGTTTTAATTTTAAAAAAGGAAAATATGAAATTACTGTGGTCTCTGAAAGCGGAGAAACAGCAAAAATAAATTTTCAGGTGGCAGAAAAATAAAAAACTTATAAAAGTAATTAAAAATAGTTGCAAAAACATAAAAAACGTGATACAATGCTTTGTGAATTTATAAGTTAATTATCGAAGGTGGTGAAAAGGAATGAAAAAAGGAATACATCCTGATTATAAAGTTGTAACAGTTGAATGTACTTGTGGAGAAAAATTTGAAACAAGATCAACTTATGCAAAAGGTGACTTAAAAGTTGCTGTTTGTTCTAAATGTCATCCATTCTACACAGGTAAAGCTAAATTCTTAGATACAGCTGGTAGAGTTGACAAGTTCAACAAAAAATACAATCTTAAATAAGAAACAGGACGCTTGTCCTGTTTTTTTATAAACATTATATTTAGGAGGAAAAATTATGGCAGTTGTAGAAATTAAACACCCTTTAATTGAACACAAACTTACTTACTTAAGAGATAAAAACACAGATACAAAAACTTTCAGGGAAAATCTAAATGAGATAGCTAAGTTGATGATTTATGAAACAACAAAAGATTTAGAACTTGAAGAAATTGAAGTTGAAACTCCAATTATGAAAACTAAAGCAGGAGTGTTGAAAGATAAAGCAGTTGCTATAGTTCCTATTTTAAGAGCGGGTCTTGGAATGGTTGACGGAATACTTTCTCTAATTCCTACAGCAAAAGTAGGTCATATAGGAGTGTATAGAAACGAAGAAACTTTACAGCCTGTTTACTATTATTGTAAATTACCTGTTGATATTCAAGAAAGAAAAGTAATTCTTGTAGATCCTATGCTTGCAACAGGAGGTTCTGCAATATATGCTATTGATTATCTAAAAGATAGAGGAGTAAAAGATATAACATTTATGTGTTTAATATCTGCTCCAGAAGGAATAGCAAGAGTTCAGGAAGCTCATCCAGAAGTATCTATATACACAGCAAAAATAGATGAACGTTTAAATGAACATGGATATATTGTTCCAGGTCTTGGAGACTGCGGAGATAGAATTTTCGGAACTAAATAATTTTTAATATGAAAAGACTGTTAGAATTTTATTTCTGCATTATTTTGCAGAGGGTAACAGTCTTTTTATTATTTAAAAATATAAAGCAAAGTATCATAAAATAAAGGAAAAAATAAATTTTTTTATTATAAGATGTTGACAAAATAAAAGCTGTATGATATACTTTTTGAAGTGGAGAGTTATCCTAATTGGTAAGGAACCGGTCTTGAAAACCGGCGCCGTAAGGCTTTAGAGTTCGAGTCTCTAACTCTCCGCCAGTGGTGAAGTGGCAGAGTGGCCTAATGCACTCCCCTGCTAAGGGAGAGTACCGATTAAACCGGTACCGAGAGTTCAAATCTCTCCTTCACCGCCAGTTTGACAATTAAAGGTAGATATTTAATCTACCTTTTTTTTATAAGTGTACTCGTAGCTCAATTGGATAGAGCACTTGACTACGGATCAGGGTGTTGGGGGTTCGATTCCTCTCGAGTACGCCATAGATTACCCCCAACTCAAAAATAATTATTATTTAAAATAATTTTTGAGTTGTGAAAATAGAAAACTACTTCATATAAAATTGAAGTGGTTAAATTGTAGATAAGGAGAAGTTAAAAATTTAGCTTCTCTTTTTTTATTTAAAACTGCAACTTTTTAAACGACAAGTTTATCTATTTATTATACATCAAACGATGATAGAGATATAAATGCAAGTAAAAATATATTGGTTGAAGGACTAAGACTAAGAGAAACAGTCTAAAAATAAAAAGAACCATAGGACCTATAGGAATAGCTTGGTAATATATAGCTGTCTAACAAAAGCAACTACTTCCCAAGAAGAAGCCCCCACTTCAAAAATTACAAAGTAATTTTAAGTGGGAGAGGTTCCACAGAAAAGAAAATACTAATGTGTAGGATTTGTTGTATCCAAATTTAAGCCTTTGGAGAGTTGTATCAAACGAAAGTAGTTATGGCAAAATTGGATTCTGTGAAATAAATTTATATATTTTTATAAATTTTTGGCAACGGTTCATAATAAACTATTAATATCTAAATTATTAAATATTAAATCATAACTATTGATGAAAATACAGTTCTTATTAGGATAATAGTTATTTTTTTCTAAAGTTAAATCTATAAATATATAAGTATCGTATTTATTTTTATTATAAAATTTCTCAGAATTAAGTTTAAAATAGAAATATGAAATAATATCAATTTCATTAAGATTTTCCAAATATTTTATTTTTTTCTTTAATTTTTTTCCAAACCAATTTAAGCTTCCATTATCTATTATAAGTACATTTTTCTTTTTGGATTCAGATAGTAAATTACTTAAATAACAGTATAAAAATGCAATATTTTCTTTATGGTAAGGAATGTTGTATTTATCTAATAACTGCATAAAAGTTTTTGAAATATCTGTCTCTATATATTCTGTTTCTTCTTTTGTAAGTACATAATAATTTGGAAGTAAAAATTTTCCTTGGAAATAAATTGCATTTATAAATACAGCCATTTCATTAGCAATTATTTCGTCTTTATCTAAATCAAAAGTTGAAAATATATCTTTTAAGACATTACTCATGCTAAAGGAATATATAGAAGCATATCTTTCATAAACACAATATGATATGAAAGAAAAAAGAAGTATAGTATTATTTCCAATTAAATTTTTTTCTTCTTCTGACATAATTTCATATATTTTTTCTTCAAATCTGAAATTTGAATTAGTATCAGTTTGTGGAAAGTCTATATTTTCTTTATTTCTATAGTAACTAATAAGAAGAAGAGATTTAAGGACATAATAATATGAAGTTCCTAATTCAATATCAAAATAACTATAAATTTTTCTTGCAAGCTTAGTTATTTTTTTCTCAGTATTCTCATCAATACAGTTTTTAAAAAGTTCTATTACAAAAGGATTTACTATCTTTTTTAAGTTGCATGTGAAATATTCTTCCAAGTACAATTTAACTATAAATAGAGTAGAAACCTTTTCTATTACTAGTGGATCTCCTTGAATAAATATTCCTTTCCATTGAAGGCTAACTAAATCTAAATTAAAATTACTTAAAAAATTTCTTATAAATTCAATATCACCATTTAAAGTAATACGAGAAATTTCTAACTCATAAGAAATTTTAGTAAGATTAATAGATTTTTGAAAAAATAATTTTAAAAGAATATAAACTATTCTTTCGCGTTTTTCAAGATTATCAGTAGAGAATTCAGTGTAGTCAAAATTAAGGTTTAAAGAATTATCTTTAAAAAAATATTTATTATTATCTTTTAATAAAGTACCTAGATTATTTTCACCAACAAACATTTCAATTCTAAGTAAAATATTACGAATATTTGCTTGGGAAACATTAAAGCAGCTAGAAAGTTCATCAATAGATGCTTTGCTGTTAAAAAGAATAAATTTAATAATATCTACATCAAGTGACTTAAGTCCTGTTTTTTTCATAATTTCTCTCCTAACAAATAAAAACATAAACCTTTACATAAACTATTTAATAATTTGGTTATATGATACAAAAAAATATTTTTTATGTAAAGTAATTTTTTAAATTTTATTATTTTTATATGTAAATTTTTTTGTAAAAAAGTATAGTTTTTATATAAAAATATATATAAATTAGAAAAGTGAGAACTGTCTAAAAAAATTAGCAAAAAAATTATATGTAAAATTATAAAAATTTTATAATTACATCTATTGTAAAAAAATGGTAAATTAATATCAGCAAAAATAATTTAATTAGCAGTTGAATTATTTTTTGTTGGTGAGCAGTTAAAAATACTAATATAGTATTTAAAACGATAATCATGGATTGAAGGGTGAAAAAGATGTTTTTAAAAAAATTATTTTTAAAAGTTTTATTATTTATAGCAGTATCTATAAGTGCATTCGCGTATATAAACTTATCGCCGACAACACTTGATAAAAATATAGGGGTTGGAGCTTATCAAGAGTTTAGTTTATATAATGGGACAACAATTCCATTCAGATATAAAATTACTCCAGTAGCAATGACTGAAAATAAAAAAGTTATGGATATGAGTAAATGGATAGAGATTTACCCAAAAATTGTTACAGTAAAACCAACAGAAAGTAAAAAATTTAAAGTATATGTTAAAGCAAAACCAGATTCTCTAGAGGGAGATTATGGAGCGTTCTTAAATATAAGGCAAATGAGTGTTCCTAAACTTAAGGGAGAAAAAGATGAAAGTATAGGAGCAGGGGCAGTAATAATGGTAAATGTAAATATGGGTATTTATGGATATGTAGGAGATGAAAATCCTAAAATTGAAACAACTACACCAGTTATTTATCAAAAGAATGGAAAAAGTTTTTTAAAGATGAAGTTGATGAATAAAACAAATAGACTAGTAAAAGTAAAGGTAGAGGCAGAAGGGAAAAAAAATTATTTCTATACAATTGGAGAGACAAGAGCGTTTAAAGGTGAAACTTTAGTATTTGATCACGAGATAAAAGAACTTAAAGGTAATAAGGCAAGTAAGCTAATAATTACAGATGTTGAAACAGAAAAGGTTTTGAAGAAAATTAAATTGAACTAATAAATTACTTAAGTTTAGGATAATAAAAAGCAATTAACAGGTTTTCTGTTAAAATAAAAAATATTTTAATTTCATGTTAATTTAAGAAGGGGGAATTATTATGAAGAAATTATTATTTATTGCAGCATTAACAATGTTAGGAGCAAATGTTTTCGCAGCAGAACCAACAGGATCAGTTACAGTCCCAGTAGAAGTAAAAGCTCAACTTACAGATGATACTTTTTCAATTACAGATATAGATGGTAAAGAATTATATCTTGATTTTGGAAAAGTTAGTAGAAAAGCGGTACCAGATGCTTGGACAGCAAAAGTAGAATATAAGATTACTGCAGAAGAAAATGGAACTAAAGACACAGAATTTGCAATGAAACTTGCTAATGATGATCTTATTTTAAAACATGAGAATAATAGTCTTGCAGATCAATTAATTGCTAATCTTGGTTTAGATGCAGCAACTAAAGTTATGTTACAAAACGAAACAGTAACAACTGGAGCTATTTTAGGAAACATTTCTAAAAAATCTATGGATGCTATAAAAACAACAGCTACAGGAAAATATCATGCTACTACTTATTTAACAGCTACAGTAACAAAATAATTGTAAAAAGCTTATAAAATAATAGGAAAAGGGGCTATTAACCTTTTATAGCCCTTTTTCTGTAATTATAGAAAAAATAAAATTTTGGGGAGAAAAGGTATGAAGTCAATTGTTTTATTTTTATTATTGTCTTCTTTTGTCTTTGCAGATGTTCAATCAGATAGACTTGCTTATGATGGTGTAGAATTTCTTATAAGTGAAGAGGAAGAAAGAATAGGGGCATATACTTTAGAAATAAAAGGAATACCATATAGTTATACATATACAGTAATTAAAGAGGAAGACAAATATTATTTTCCTCTTTTTGAATTTATTAGAACTTTAGAAATAAAAAATTATAATTATGAAAAAGGAAAATTAACTATATCATTTGGAAATAGTAACGATAAAAGAGTTATAGACTTCAATTCTTTGGAGGGATTTTCATATATATACGAAGATAATGACTTTTTTCTAGAAGAAAAATTATTTAAAGAATATTTTTTTGAAACGTTTAGGGTAGACGAAGAAAACTATATAATTAAAAGCTCACCAAATTTCGTTTTGCCTGTTGAAGCAAAATATATTCTTGCAAATAGAGAAAAAGAATTAAAAGAAGAAATGGAAAAAGAAGTACTTTTCTATAAAGGTGAAAGAGAGCTTTTTGATGTAGGAAACTTAAGAATAAATCTTGAAAAAGAGATTAATAACAATACAGGAAATACAGAAAAAAAATATGATTGGTCAGGATTTTTAGAATATAGTGGTTCTCTTTTATATGGAAATTTTTTGGCAGAATATGATTTAAAAGAAAAAGAATTTGGAGATTTTGAATTAAACTATTATGATATAAAAGAAAATTATGAATTAAGTCTTGGAGTATATGGAGCAGATAGAGAAAAAGGACTTACATTTAGAAGAGATAGAGGATATTCACTAGATGAAGGGAAAAAATATATTATAGAAGAAAAAGTACCTATTGGAAGTAAAGTTGAACTTTTATATAATAATTTCCCACTAGATATTCAAGATGAGGCAGGAGGAAAAGTTACCTTTGTAAATAGTCTTATTAAATCAGGAAGAGAATTTGTTTTAAGAATATATGAGCAAAATGGTTTAATATGGGAAAAAATTGTTAAAATCAATGATGACTATAACCAACAGGAAAAGGGAGAATTTGGTTATGATATTTATATAAGAGAGGACAAAGAATCAGATAAAAGTGATGCAGATATTAATATATTTTATGGATATACTGATAATTTGACTTTAGGATTTTCTTATGCACATTCTCCAGAAATGTTTAATGAACATTGGATATTGACAAAAGAATTAGGTACAGAGATTATTTATTCAAATTCTATAGAAGGAAATCCATTTACTTTAAGTTATGAATTTACTCATGGTTTAAATAGAGATGAAAAGGAAAATGAAAGTTATAAACATAAATATAGACATAGATATTTTATGGATGTAGATATAAATAATTTGAGTTTAAATTATGAGCAATATGATAATGGAACTTATTATGATGAAAAAAGGGAAATTTATATTGATGCTGATTACGATATAACAGAAGATTTAACTATTACAGGAAGCTTGGAAGATATAAAATATCATTCAGAAAAAGCTGATGATAAAACAGATTATTATTATGGTTTAGAATACAGTAAATCTTTTGATAATTTTTTAGTAAGTTATGAGGTGGAGAATAATAAAAAAGGTGAAACAAAGCATGGATTAGATTTTTATTACACAGGTTTTAAAGATTTTAATGTAAGACTTGAAAATACTCTTGATGAAGAAAATAATTATGAAGCTGAACTTAGAATAAATAATACAAGATGGATGGATAATCTTGATTTTTCTATGGGAATGAAATATTCTGAAAAAGATAAAGTTGAATATATGATTGAATTTGTTTTAAAATTTGATAACTGGTTAGAAATTGGAAGTATGTTAGAAAAAAATGGAAATAAGAGAACATATGTAGGAATAGATAGAGTTATTAATTTAAAAAATCCAACAAAAAATATGAACTCTTTGGAAAATACAGTTATTAGAGCAATTGCTTTTCTTGATAGAAATAATAACAATGTTTTTGATAAAGATGAAGAAAGACTTTCTGATGTAGAGGTTTCTTTAGGAAAAATAACTGTTATAACAAACGAAAACGGAGAAGCATGTATTTATGGAATACCAAGTTTTAGTGACTATGAATTGAACGCTTTAAGTAGAAGACCAAGTCATGATGGAAGAGCAGCTAAAATAAAAGTAAGAGGATTAGGAAGTTCTGAAATAAAGGCTTATATTCCAATAAAACCTCTTATAACTTTTATGGGAAATATAGAATTTTTAAAAGATCCAAAAGCAGTATCTGATACAAGAATAAAAATATCAGATGCCCAAGGAAAAGAAAAAGGTAAAATAATTTATGTAGATTCTGCAGGAGATTTTTATATAGACAGTTTAATACCAGGAAAATACAGTGTTGAATTAGAATATTTTGGAGATGAATATAATATTCCAAATAAAAAATATGAAATAGAACTTTTATATACAGATGAAAATGCAGGAGAAAACTATCAGTCATTTGAACTAGAAGAGGAGGCAGAGCATTAATGAAAAAATTATTTGCATTATTTTTTCTGATTTTAAATATAACAATTTTTTCGGAAGAGAGTGAGCCAATAGTACCTATGCTTCCACTTCTTCCAAGTATGCCTGCAAATCCTGAGGCAGAGGGAAAACCTGTTCCTTTGGAAGTAAAAACAGTTGTTATGAAAATGGAAACAGAAATAGTAGTTCCTTTAGAAATAATTTCTGATGTAGAGATACAAGCTATGTTGATTGATGATCAAGAAGTAATTGTTCCTTTTGAAATAGAAATGAATAAAGAACCAGATAAAAAAGATTATTATAGATTAAATTATAGTGAAACAGAAGTAGATATTGATGATGATGGAAAAACAGATACTTTTATATATTCTAATGAATATATAAATTCTAAGATAGAAAAAGATAATCGTGTTGAAATTTATGGGAAGAATATCTCAAAAGAAGGATATCATGAAAAGATAATTTATATGACAGTTGAGATTCATGATTAAGGGGGAGAATATGAAAAAAATAATGATATTTGTGTTATTTTTACTATTTTCAGTATTGTCTTATTCTAAAATAGAAGTTTCTGTTTTTGAGAATATGAAATTTGAAAGTATGAATACTAGTAATATGAAAAGAAGTATAGTAGGAAAAGGAATTTTGGAAATACAAGCTGATGAAGAGGATTTTGGAAAAATAATAGAGCTTACATTTGTAAATAAAAGTCTTATGACAAATGGTAAAAATCCTGTATTAATTAGAAAAATTACTGTAGAAGATAAATATAAAAAATTTGTTTTAAATTCAAAGATTACACATATAGAGTTTACAGCAGTACTAAATCAAAGAAGAATAAAGAAAGAAAATAAACCTGCAGATATTGTTGAAGGAGATTATGTAGGAGGTATCCCTATTATGATTTCGATATATAAAGGAGAGAATCAGGTAGAAGCAAATAACAAGGTGGTAAGATAGATGAAATCTTTAAAAAAAATATTATTTTTCTTTCTATTATTTTTTAGTTTTTCTTTTTCTCTTGAAAATGGAGAAGAATCAAAAGTTGTGTTACAAAGAAGAAGAGAAGCAGCACAAATGAAGATAGGAGTTACAAAAATAAAATCAAAGGAATTACCTTTAGAATTTCATATAAATAGTAAAAAAATATATGGAGAAATAGATATAGATGATAATGATTTAGTTTTTGTCTCAGAAACATTAGATGAGATTCCATCTGTTTCAACTACAAATGGTAGAAAAAGTATAAACAATATAAAAAAATACATGACAAAAGAAATAAAAAAAGCTTCTAAATTTGAATACCAGATCGTAGAGAAAAAATCTGAATCAGATAAAGGAAATGATAAAAAATATATTTTAATAGACTGTAAAGAGCAGCTTTCAGGAGTATATATTTATGTTGTAGAAAAAGAAAGTTATAAAGTTAAAGAAGTCTACAAAGGAGTTTTTGCACAATTATTTGAAGAGAGAAGTACAACAGAATATGGAACAATTAGTATTAATGAAAACTTTTTAGATAAAAAAAATTATAGAAAGATTTTTTATAATAATAGTATTAAAGTAGCAAATATAGACGCAACTGTAGATAAAGAAGTAGATGAAGTAGCTACTAGTAAAGTAAGTTTGGAAGGTAAATATCCTGAAAAAATTGCAGATGGAAAAAAATATAATGAAGTTGCAAGAGATGCTGCTTATAAGATAGAAGTATATAAAGGCAGTGTATGTGTTGGAAAAACAGAGGTTAAATATTTAGAAGGACCTAATTATAATATTCTAAGAGATGTAGTAGAAATAGAAAGTTCTCTTTCTAAAGTTGGAACAAAATTAATAGTAGAAACAGTAGAAAATAGTAAGTACTACAATATATATTTAAGTCAACCATATCCATATGAAGATGCAAATTTTGAAGTTAGAGTAATATATGGATCAGATGGATTGCTTAGTGGATTTCATGAAAGAGATGTGGAAAAATTTTATTTAAAAATAGCTAAAAGACAAGGTGTAGAATTGCCAGAAGATACAGAAGGAACTGCAATTTTACAAAATGTATTTAAAGTTAGTTCACCTCAAGATACCTTTTTATCTTTTGATGATGAAAATAGAGGAAGCTTATCTGGAAATCTGCTTAAATATAATGGCTTTATAGGAAAAGCTCCAGAAATATTAGATTTGAGTATTAAAGGAAATAAAGAGAATTTTCCTCAAGGAAATAAAAACTTTTTAAGAATTTCTTATAAAAATAACTTTGAGAATGAAGCAGAAAATACAGCTAGCTGGCATAAAAAAATCTATTTTAATGATAAAATAGATTTTGATTATACAACTTTTTCTAGTGCAGAAGGAAAAGATCCTGAAGGAACATATGTCTATAATAGAAATGGTCTTAAAATAGGAAAAATTTCTATTGAAGGAAAAGCAGTGCCTGGAGAAAAAAAATATTTTAAAATAAAATTTCATGCTGTAGAAGGTTCAACAGGTAAATTAAGTGGTTGGGAAAATGAGACATATAGAGAAGTTGCATCAACTTTAGAGTTTGAATATGTTACTGTAGCTAATGGAACAGAGAAAACATTAAAAAGAGATAAATTAAATTTAGTTGTACAACCAATAAAAGAAAAGTTAGCTCCAGAAACAAGAGGAACACTTCTTATTACAAAATCAGAGGGATTAGCAGGACATGATTTATTTTTAGATAAAAATGGAAAAATAACAGCTGAAGGAAATAGTCATGGAGATGGTTCAATTTATACTACAGAAGGAAATGTAGAGGTTAGTGGAAAAATACCAGTAGGATTTGCTTCTAATGCTAAAGATTCTCCATATTGGGTAAACATGGAGAAAGGTTATAGATTAATAATAAAAAGTAAACATGAAACTGTAGAAACAACAGATGTTGATACAGGTCCTTTAGAAATAGTTAAAGGTCCCTTTGACTATAAGACAGGTTCTTTTAGAACTAAGCACTCTGATAGTGGATGGTTTTGGCTATACAGTGATAAAAATAGAAAAATAGGAAAAATTTATATTTCTTATGATGGAGAAGAAGCTAGAAAAAGTAGTATTACAATAGGATTTAAAAATGATGGTGCTAATTTCGAGTGGGAAAAAGGTGAAAGAGGAGTATTTGAAAAGTTTGAGTTTCAATATCAAGTACAAGAGGGAGTGAAAGACAGATGGAAAACAATAAAAACAGATGTACTTGAACTTATAATTCAACCTGACTTAGACAAAGGAAATCCTGAAATAAGATTAGCAAATCCTCTTGTTTATTATGACTATGATTCAAGTAAGGCAATTAGTAATATTGTCCATGATAGAAGAGCTCACTTATCATCAGAACTTCCAAAAACTTTAAATAATAGTGGATCTGAATTTAGAAAAAATACAGATTTAGATGGAAAAGATTGGATAGAAACTAGTAATATTACAGATTATTCTTATCATAAAAAACATAAAATTAGTATTACAAGAGGAACAGATGAAGTATTAAAAAATACAACTGATAATGGTGGGACAAAATCTTCTACATATTTAAGTGGAACAAAAGTAAATAAGGAAAATAATGCTAAAAATGAAGTTATGTTCTCTTATGATGGCGGAAGTAAATATCTAAATTTTGGTGTATCTAAGTATAACTTTGAAGGTGAAGAAATAAATGATGTAGTAATTTCTCACTTTAATGAAAATGGGGGATTTTTAGAGGAAAGAAGAAAATATACTGTAAAAATTCCAAGATTTGAAGGAATACATTATGCAGGAAATTATGATATAAAACCTAGACAGAGTTATACAAAAGATTATGCCTATGACCCTAATATACCTTATAACGAACCAATTATAATAGATTATGGAACAGTTGGATTTAGAAATTTAGATATTAGAATAACAGAGCAATCTAAAGGAGAAGGAATAGACTTTAGAGCTAGAAAAAAAGTAAAACTTGTAAGTGAAAAGAATCCAGATTATGTGATACATAATGTAGAATTTTACTTTGAAAATGGAAAAATGGTTTCAAATGATGATCAAGGAAAAACAACTATATTTAAAGGGGAAGATGAAAAAGCGACTTCTGCTATGCTAAAGTTAAGAATTCCTAGACAAGAAACATTAATACCACAGGGAAGATTCATTATACTTACAGACGATGGTCCTGAAGATGAAAATAATAATCCTTTAAGAATAGGTGTTACAGTAAATAATGATAAAAAATCATACTATACATATATAGATGATGAGAAAGAAGGATCTGGTGGAAAGAACCTTTACTTAAATCTTACAACAAATCGTTTTGTTGAGACTATTATAGAATTTGAAAATCCTAATTTAAATGCAGAAGGTGGAGAAAACTGGATAAAATTAAATAAGAGTCAATATTCAGAAGGACACCTTTCAAGACCGATTAACTCAGGAACAGGTAGTTCTAATTTATGGGGAAGAGTAAGAGGAGATATAATAGATATTCCAGTGAAGAAACAAGATGGAATTACTTCCCGTAATTTAAAAATGACTTTATTTGATAAGAATAATAATATATTAATAGAAAATTTAAATGAATTTTCTCCTGCTAATACTAATAAGTATAAATTTAAACTTAAACCTGATAAAGATAATAAAGAGAGAAATTTTATAATAAGTCGTAAAGAAAAAGATGATAATTTCATTAGATTTACTTTGGATAACGGATATGATCCAACTCCAAGTGCTGAGGATGGCATAGAGTTTTATATAAGATATATTGATATATCAGAAGAAGGTAAGGAAGATTTCTTATTTGACCAAAGGTATATAGTTAAATTTAAAACTGAAGCTAAATATAAGGGAGATATCGATATAAGATTTAAGAATCCAACTATGACAATATTCAATAATGATGCATCAAAAAAAGGAGTAATAAACTTATATGAAAAAACAATCTATGCTGGAAGTGGTAACCACGACACAGAAAAAGATAAAATTATAGATTGGGTTGAAGTTAAAGTAAAATCATCATCACAAAAAAATGTAATGGATCAAATAAAAAATGATTTTTCAGAAAATTATACTTTAGAAGGTATTGGAGAAAAAAATGATGCAAAAGGTTTAATAATGCAACTAAATAAAACAGAATTTCTAATAGGATTACCTGAGACAAAAACTGAATTTGAAAAAGTCTTTGGGACTTATACAGGAAAAAAAATAGACAAATCATTTGAACTGAAATTTAATAATGATAATAATACAGCATATAGATTAAATATTATTATTGATGAATTTAACCCTAGATATTATGGAAAGGTTTATCTAGAAGGAAAAGAAATATCTTCAAATGAGAAATATGAAGAAATAAACAATGTTGGTGAAGGTAGAATTGACTTAACAAACGATACTAATCCAGAAAAAGTTAAGTATGTATATGTTGATTTAGGTACTTCATATAGAAATTATATGAGATATAGGGCGGTTCCAACATCATTATTTAATCATGATTTATTTATAAGTACTAAAAAAGTAGAAGCTATTCCAGAAAACTTAAAATCTAAAGTTGTAAAAGGAGATCTTGTATTGTATGATAAAGATAGCGATGCTTATATAGATCTTACTAAGAATAAAATAATAGAATTTGCAAATAAAGGTACAAGTAATGTAAAGGAATATCCTTTAAAATTAAAATTAGAAATATCTGAATACAAGAAATTAAGACCATATACAAAATATAACATTTTCTTAGATGGAGATCCAAATGTTTTGACTATTGGTACAAGTACTTTAAATAAAAATATTTTATTTAATAAACCACTTAGTTTTTATACCGAAGGACCAAGATTAAAAATAACAACTAGTATTCTTGATTTTGGAGAGATAAAACCTAAAATCGAAAAAGAAAAATTAATTAAAAAACATGCAAAAGCAGAAATAAATGTTGAACTAATTGATACTTTGGATCCTACTTTATCTAGTAAAAGAGATTTAGTACCTGAAACGGATACTATTTTTATAAATCAAGTAAGTTCTGATGGTACTATAAAGAAAAATGGAGGAAAGTTAAAAGTAGGAGATTTAAAAACAACAAAAATAATCGAAACTCATGGTGCAGGCATAACATTAGAAGTTTATGAAATAGAAGGAATATTAGAAGTTGATAAAGATATTCCTAAAGAAAATTATGGGGAATATAAAGGAAAAGCAGTAGTAGAATACACATTCTATTAAAATTTAATGTTGCAGATATTTGATAAAATTTTATATCTGCAACATTTTTATAAAAATTAGGAGACAGATTATGAAAAATAAAATAAAAATATTTTCTTTACTAATTGCTTTGAATATGGTAGCTTTTTCAGCTGAAGTGGACAGTTATAACAGTGAACTTGTTGTACGTGGTGATGGCGTAAGAGAGAGAATTGATTATACTCTTTATTCAAAAGAGTTAACAACAGATAAAGAAAAAGAACAAAATATGATATTAAATGGTACTGATAATGGGAAAAAGAATGTAACTCATGCTGCATATGTAGATAAAGGAGCTACACTTCATAACATTGGAAAAATATTATCTTATGATGAAAGTTTACAAACACATTTAGGTGGTCTTGTAATAATGGGGATAGTTAATCCGTTAAAAAGAGATGATACATTAATCGCTTTAAGAGGAGAAAGTAAAGATTCAGAAAAGAGAACAACATTTATAAATGATGGTCTTGTTAAAATGGGAAGTATGTATCATGATATTAGAGTAGGAAATGTATTAGGAGTTATTCCAACAGATATTTATTATGCACAGTACACTAAAAATATTATTGATGCAAAAGATGCTGATATTGTAAATAATGGAACAATTTCAAATAATAGAGATAAAATAGATTATCTTAAAGCATTAGATGTTGGTGTACTAAATGGATTTGTGGTAAATTATGAAAAAAATGCTGTTAACATAGAAGGTGGAAGGTTAAAAAATACAGGGACTATAGAGTATAATAGAGATGAAAAATTCAATATTGTAAATGGGGTTGCAGTAGATTTACTTCAAATAGGAGTGGACTATAATAGAGAAAAATCTGCAGTAAGATCTAATAATTCTTATATAGAAAATAGTGGTACATTATTTGTAGGTGGAGATGTTCTTACTAAAGGAAAATATTCAGGTGTAGGAGTAGGAGCATTAGGAGCTGACTTAAGAGGTGAGCATAATAAATATGGAATAAATGCGACTGGTGGAGTAGCAGTAAATACTGGGGTAATAGAAGTTGAAAGAGATTTTAAGAAAGCTCTTGACGATAATAATAATATCTTAGACCTTTATTTAATATATCATAATATTCTTAAATTAGGGCTTTTATCGTTCACTAACTTATATGAAACAAGTATAGGAGCTCATATAGAGAATGGGAAATTTTATAACAATGGTGGGACAATATCTGTTGGAGTAAATGATTCTAAAAAATTTGTAACTCAACTTAGAAAAGGAGCAGCAATAGCTGTATCAGGTAATAAATCAGAAATTTTCTTTAATATTCCTGTTAAAGATGAAGATAAACCTGGTGAAAATAAACCTAAAGATAATAAAGAATTAAAATCTACAATAAATTTAGAAGGAAAAAATGTATATGCTGTTTGGTTAGAAAATAATTCACACGCTAGATTTGAAGGAACAACAGAGATAAACTTTATTGTTCCTGAAGGATTAGATGAAGAAGCAGTACAAAAATATTTAGATGAAAGAAATAGACATATATTCTATACAGATAAAGATTCAGATGTTACCATTGCAGGAGAAGTTATAGTCAATGGAGATATAAGTATATCTGAATATAATGGACATAATGATAAAATAACTATAGAGTCAGGTTATGAAGAAAAAAAAGATAGTAATGGAAATCTTATAGGATTTGAAAAGAAAAAAGTAGCATTAACTTCAACTGGAAAAATAGAGTTAGGAACAGATATAAAAGTTAATTTTAATAACTTTATAGGTATGAAAGATAAAGAATTAAAGGAATATGCTACTAATGAATATGTCAAAGCAGATGGTGGAATAGTAGGAGATGGAACTTTAGTATCAGGTTCATATCTTTTTGATGTAAAAGTTGATAAAACAAATAATTCTATAACATTAACTGATGTTGATAGAAAAGATTTTAATACAATAGTTGAGAATAAAGAACTTGCACAAGTTTTAGAAGACTCATATGAAGGAGTTTCTGGAGAAAGATTAGATTTCTATAAATATATAGCTCTTGGAAAAGATCAAAATCAATTTTCAGATCGTTTAAATGAAATTACAGGAATAGATAATATTACAACTTTAGAAACACAAGTAATGGATATTACAAAAGATTTAAACAGACAATACAGAAACTTTATAAAATCTAATAAAGAAGAGGGAATAGTATTTAGTTACCTAAATAGCAAATCTAATATAGATAAAGATGGAAAATATGATGGATTTGATAGAAAAAGTAATGGAATTATGACAGGGTATAATAAAAAAATCTCTGATAATCAAAATATAGGATTAGGATTCTCTTATATGAAGTCAGATATTGATTATACTTCAAATAGTACAAATAAAATAGAAACTTGGAACGGAAGAATTTATTCTGATCACACTTATAAAAATTTAAATATGTTAAATGAATTTTCTTTTGGATATAATAAAAGTGAAAACAAAAGATATATTAACGGTAATTTAAATGATGGGGATATCAATGTATATACTTTAGGATTAAATAACTCTTTATATAAAGATTATAAAGTTGGGGATAAATTATATGTTACTCCAAGCCTAAATCTAGATTTGACATACTATTATCAAGACGATTATAAAGAAAGAGGAAAAGAATTCTTAGTAAATGCAAAGAAAACAGATGAAATTTATGCAACTTTAGGAGCCGGAATAGACTTTAAATACGATATTTTAAAAACTAATAATAGTAAATTATCTTTAATAAATAATTTTGAATATTATTATGATATACTAAATAATAATGGTGATGAAATAGAATTAAGAAATATTATTACTAAATTCTCAGAAGAAAAAAGAGAAATGGATAAAGATTCATTATCATACAGTATAGGTTTAAATTATGAATATAATGATCTATATAATATTCAAGTTAAATATTCAAAAGAAATGATAAATGATGTAGATAATGAAAAAGTTGGAGTAGATTTCTCTTATAAATTTTAAACATTGAGGTGAATCATGAAAAAGTTTACTATAAAAGATAGTAAAAAATTATTTTTTTGCTTAGCTCTTATAACTGTTACTGCCTGTGGAGGCGGTGGTGGAGGTGGAGGAGGAAGTTCTTCTCCTTCAGGTCCTCAAATATCAGATCCTCCAAAAGTTGTAATTCCTAATGTAAATGGAGAGAATAGCGGATATCATATAGAAAAAAAAGTAGAGGGAAACATAGCATATTCTGTAAGTTCAAAAGGGGAAAAAGTTGTTGGAGTTTATGGAAAGAATGTAAACTTTTTAAAAGATTTAGATGTAACAGATGAAGCTATAAATAAGAATGGTGAAAGTTCTTTAGAAGGTTATTCTTTTGGAATATTTTCTGAAAATGGTTCTGTTATTAATGCAGGAACGATAACATTAAAAGGTGATAAAATAGTAGGTATTTTAGGGAATAACTCAGATATTACTAATAATAATATAATAAAAAGTATAATTGATAAAAAGAATAAAATTATAACTAATAATGTTATTGGAATATTTTTAAGTGGAGAAAATGGAATTGTAAGAAATAACAGTGAAATAAACTTATCATCAATTCAAAGTTCTATAGGAATGTATCTTTATAATTCTGTAGGAATAAATAATAGAGATATAATAGTTTCTTCTGAAGGAACTGCAATTGGAATTTATGCTATAGGGAAAAATGCTGCAGGAATAAATAATGGAAAAATTATTGTAAAAGGTAATGGATATGGAATGGTTTCTGGATATGGAGGAAGAGTAACAAATTTAGGGGAAATTACAGTGCAGGATAAAGGATATGGAATGTATGCTTTTGCAGGTGGTTATGCTCTTAATGATAAAGGTGGTGTTATAAATCTTTCTTCTCAAGCTAATGGGGCGATGTTAGCTGATGGAAATGGTTCTGTAGTAGAAAATAGGGGAGTAATAAATATAGATAAAAATAATTCCATAATAAAAAATGATGAATTAAAAGCTATAAACGGTGGAAAAATCATAAATAATGGAGTTATTAATAAAAATGGCAGTTTAATTTTATCTTCTAATACAGGAGTTTATCAAATAGGAACTTCTCAAGATGGGAACTATGGAAAATTAAAAAGTGAAAACTTAAAAGTAGATGGTAATATAGAAATTGATTTAAATATAGCAAAAGGTGGATATGGTGAAAAATATGTTTTAGAAAATGTATTTGAAGGAGATAAAATATCTTTTGGAGAGAATACTGCTATTAAATCAAACTCTATTCTATATGATGCTAGTATAAAAGAAAATGCAACTGGAAATATAGATGGAGAGTTAGTAAGAAATGATAAGAATATTTCAGATTTTGCAGGAAATAATTTTGGGGAAGTAGCTTCAATTTTTGATGGTTACATAAACAGTAAAGATGAATATGACAAATTAACATCAGAAGAAAAAGAAGTAGTAGATACAATATTTGACCATACAAAATCAGAAAATTCTTTAAAAGATGCAATAAGCCAAGTATCAGGAACAGAATATCTAAATACTCAAAAACAAATATTTGATATAAAAAATAGTTTTAAAGAATATGATAATTCAGTAATTTCAACACTTGATACTTATAAATTTAACTTTAAATTTATAGGAGAATATTCTGAAACAGATGCTAAAAATAGAATTTCAGGATACGAATCTAAAATGAGCGGATTTGATGGTGCGATGAAATTATCAGATAATTTATACGGAGTTTTAGGATATGGATATTCTGATATAGATTATGATGGTAAATCAGATGGTAAAATTCAAACAATCCATACAGGAATCTATAAAGATTTATTTGCAGATGGATATAAGTTAAGAATGGGATTATATGGAGAATATAATTTCCATGAAAATAATAGATCTGTATTTGATAAAATGGCAGAATCAAAATATAATTCATATTTAGCAGGAGTATCAGGCGAAATAAGCAGAAGATATGGAGAAGATCTATATATAGAACCATCACTTTCATTAGACATAGCATATGGAAACATAGAAAAATTTGATGAAGAAAAAGCAGCTGGATTTAATCTAACAGTAGATGAACAAGAATATACTTCAATTCTTCCTAAAGCAGAAGTAATTTTAGGAAAAGACTTTGAAAATGTAAAATTATTTGCATCAGCTAAATATTCTTATGAACTAGGAGATATGGATAAAGATCTAGCAGTAAAATGGACAGAAAAAGCTAATGTAAAAAATAATGAAATGGGACATGGACAATTTGAAGTATCAGCTGGTGGATCTATAAAAATAAATAATTTATCTTTAGATGCTAAAATAGGAAAAGAATTTGGTAAAAGAGATAGAGAATACATAAAAGCTGGTTTTAGTTATATTTTTTAGTGAATTTTTAAATAAAATAATCATAGAAAATAGATAAAAATTAAATCTCTCTCGCTTAATTTTAAAGTGAGAGAGATTTATTAAATTTATAATAAAATTATATTACATACTTGCTAAAGCATTATCTAAGTCAGCTATTAAATCATTAGGATCTTCAAGTCCTACAGAAATTCTTATTACTCCAAGAGATAATCCTGTAGCTTTAAATTGTTCTGGAGTCATTTCTTTTAAATAAGCTATTGCAGGAGCGTGTACAAGAGATTCATGTCCTCCCCAGCTTACTCCAATACTAAATATATCTAAAGTATTTACAAAGTTTTTAAGTTCTTGGACATCATCTGTGTCAATAACAAAACTCATAAGTCCACTGTATCCTGTCATTTGTTTTTTACCTAATTCATATTGAGGGAAAGATTTTAATCCAGGATAATTTACTTTTTTGATTTTTGGATGTTTTTCTAAGAATTCTGCAACCATCATAGCATTTCTTTGATGTCTTTCCATTCTCATTGGTAATGTTCTTAAACTTCTCATTAAAAGCCAAGCTTCAAACGGAGCCATTTTTGCTCCATATAATGTATATTCATTTTGGAATATAGAGTCAATAAGTTCAGCTTTTCCTATAACAACACCTGCTATAATGTCACTGTGTCCTCCAAGATATTTTGAACAAGAATGAACTTCTAAGTCAACACCCATTTCAAGAGGTTTTTGATAAATAGGAGTTGCCCATGTATTATCAATGATAGTTTTGATATTATGTTCTTTTGCTATTTTACATATTTCAGTTATATCCTGCATAGAAAATACAGCTGAAGATGGACTTTCTAAGTAAATAAGAGAAGTATTTTCTTTTATTGCATCTCTAAACTCTTCAACAGATTCACCACTTACAAAAGTTACTTCTATGTTAAATTTATTTTTTAAATATACATCTAAAAGATTTAATGCTGGACCATATATATTTTTTAATGTAATTACATGGCATCCTGTATGAACACAGCTCATAATAGCACTTGAAATTGCTCCCATTCCAGAACCAAATAATCTAGCTTTTTCTCCACCAGCAAGCTTTGCAATTTTCTTTTCAACTATACTTACAGAAGGGTTATTTCCTCTTGTGTATATAGAGTTATTTATAGGATCAGAGAAAGCAGCATCTATTGCATCCCAGTTTTCAAAAGCAAATAAAGTGTTTTGATAAATTGGAGGAACTATTGCTCCGTTATGCTTGCTTATATCTTCTCCATAATGTGCTAATATTGTTTCGATATTTTTGTAATCTTTTTTCATTTTTATATCTCCTTTTAAATATTATTAGTTTCTAATTTAGTTGCAAATTCTTCAGAATTTTTTTTAGTAATTTTTCTTGCTAAACGATATTGTAGTATAAAGAAAATTACTATTCCTAAGATATTAAAGAAGCTCCATTTTGTATATTCTAAAGTAGGAACTCCTAATGTTGAAGCCATATATATTGCTGTTACATGCCAAGGAAGCATACATTCTAAAAGAGTCATACTATTTTCCATACTTCTTGATAAAACATTAAGAGGAATATTTTTTTGTTTATAACTTTCTTTGAATAATTGACCAGTAGTCATAATTGAGAACTGTCCATTTCCTGTAATACCATTAATTGTAGCTCCTGCAAAGAAAGTTACAACTATAAGACTGTAAGCTCCTTTTATTAATTTACTCATTTGTTCTATAACTTTATCAAGACATCCAGAAACTTCCATGAAAGAACCAAATGGCATAGCAAGGAAACAGAATAAAACTGATCCTCCCATCATTGATACAAATCCACCTCTATTAAGAAGTCCAAGTATTCTAGGAGAGAAGTCTGTAACAACTGCACCTGTTACTTCAGCCATTTTTACATTAAATCCAGAAATTAGAGCAACAACTGCATCAGAGAACAAGAAACCATTACTGAAACATCCAACAAACATTGCTACTACAGAAGAAGCAAGCATTAGTAGTAAAGCTGGTGCTCCAAAATATCCTCCGATGAAAACGATAGCTGGTGGAATAAGCATAAAGATATTAAAGTTATAAATTGATTCTAAATCAGTTAATATTTTTATAACAGCTTCTGAAAGTTCAGTATTTCCATTGTAGAAGTGTGCTCCAACAAAAGTAAATCCAATTATTGATATAGCTGCACTTAGTGTTACATTTGGAAGCATTCCTCTTATGTGGTCATAAACAGTTACTTCTGAAGCCATAGCACTAAGATTTGTAGTATCAGAAACAGGAGAAACTTTATCTCCAAAGAAAGCTCCAGAAATAATTGCACCAGCAACAAGTGGAAGAGGTACTCCCATTGCTCCTGCTATTCCCATAAAAGCAACTCCTGATGTTGCTGCAGATCCCCAAGATGTTCCAGTAAAAGTAGAAACAATAGCAGTAACAATAAATGCTGTTACAACAACAAATTTAGGATGCAAAAACTTTATTCCATAATAAATCATCATAGGAACTGTTCCACTGTACATCCAAGTTCCAACGATTCCTCCAACAGCAATAAGAATTAATATTGCGGGGAATGCTTTTGTAAATTTTTTAGTATATGCTTCTAAAAGTTCATCCCAAGTATATCCAACACTTAAAGCAATTAATCCTGCCACTAAAGAAGCAAGTAAAAGTATAAATTCAAGTTTAATATTTAATTTTATTCCTACAAAAACCATTAATGCCATGAAAATAAGCGGTAAAAATGCAACTAAAGTTGTAACCTTTTTCTTTTCCATTCAAAATCCCTCCAGTTTATTATTTAGGTCTAATAATCAATTTTGGTTCTAATTCAATATTAAAAGTTTTCTCTATAGATATTTCTTTTTTTATTTTTTTCAAAAGTACTTCAACGGCTAATTCAACCATCTGCTCCATAGGCTGTTCGACACTAGAAATCTCTAACGTATCTGCCACAAGAGTATTATCGAAACCAACTATTTCTTTTTCATAAAGATTAATATTAAGTTTTCTAGTTTCTTTTATTACTGTAAGAGCTATATCATCACTGGACATAAAGAAAGCTTCACATTTTTTATCAATATTTTTTATAAGAGGTTTTATTCTTTTCTTAAATCCTTTGTCTGCAGTGCTAAAAAGTAAATTTGATTCAGGAAAATTAATAATTTTCTCTTTATTAATTTCACTCAAGAAACCTCTTAGTTTATCGGAATCTTCTTCTCCTATATAACCAACTCTTGAATAATTTTTTTCTTTAAAAAATTTGGCAACTTCAACACCAGCATTAAATAAAGAAGTATAAAAACTATCTGTCCATGTAATTTTTTCGTTAATAACTACGAAAGGAATTTTGTTATCTTTAGCAAGTTTTAGGTTTCTTGCAGAAACAGGAGCTATAATAAGCCCATCAATTTTTCTTGTAATAAGTTCTTTTAAATGAGCTCTTTCAAGTTTTTCATCTTTTTCACTGTTCATTACAATAACTGTATACCCTTTTTGTCTCGCTCGTTTTTCAACATACTTAACCATTTCAAGATAATAAGGGTTATCAAATCCTGTAGAAAGAAATCCTAGAATATTTGAACTTTCTCCTCTCATAATTCTTGCATTAATATCAGGCATAAAATTATTGTCATTGATACATTTAAGAACTCTTTGACGAACTTCTTCCTTTACATTTGGGTGTCCACTCATAACTCTTGAAACAGTGGATTGAGAGACATTTGCTAAAATGCCAATATCTTTCATAGTTAATTTTTTCATAGAAATATTTCTCCTTGTTGCATACGTATGCAAAATAATTTTGCAGTGCAGTATACTAAAAATAATATTCTATGTCAAGAAATTTTTTGAATTATTTTGTTCTTAAATAGAAAAAAAAGTATTAATATAATTCTAAATAAAGGAGTTTAGATTATAAAAAATATTTTAAAAATATCTAAAAAAATACAAAAAACTCAAAGAAAAATTATAAAAATAATTATATTTTTGAATATTTCTTGAATAATTGTAAACGGAAGTAAATATGATAATGATTATCAAACTTACCAAGTTGGATATGATAAAAAGTATGCTGTTGATAATGGAAAAGTTTATTTGGGATATTTAATAAGCTATACTGATAGAGAAACAAACTATACTTTAGGATATGGTGAAAATTATTCAGTAGGAGCAGGAATCTATGCAACATGGATGAATAATAATGGATACTATGTTGATGTACTGTATAAAGTAAGCCGTTTAAATAATAAATTTGACGTAGGTTCAACTAATGCCAAAGTAGGAAAATCAAGTGGAGAATATGATACATATGGAATTAGTTTAAGTACAGAATATGGTAAGAGATTTGATATTACTGAGAAATGGTTTGCAGAACCAAGTATTGGAATGCATCTAGGAAGATTAGGAGATGAGACTTATACAACAAATTCTGGAATAGAAGTAGAACAAGATTCTATTTATACAGTTGAAGGAAGAATAGGAGCATCTGTTGGATATAAATTTAACAATAAAGGAAATGTGTATGCAAGAACTCAAGTAGTAAAAGAGTTTGTAGGAGATATTGATGCAAAATATACAGCAGATGGACTAGTAAATACAACATCAGAAGACATGGGAGATACATGGTTTGAACTTGGTATTGGAATAAATTATAGATTTACAGAAAATATAAATATTTATGCAGATATTGAAAAATCAGGAGCATCAGCAGTAGATACAAAATGGCAAGGAAATTTAGGATTTAGATATGAATTCTAGTGTATTTTTAATATAAATTTTCCTTATTTTTGATTTAATTATATATTATAGAGTGTATAAAAGAATTTTACATGGAAAAGTTTTAAACCCAGTTTGTTAAAAAAATAGACTGGGTTTTTATATTACCAAAAAACAGGAGGAGTGATATTTATGTTAGGACTAGGAGCTATTGGAGGAATATTAATTGTGGTGGGTACAGTTATAGGTGCAGTAGATGATGTAATTAATAAAAAATAAGGAGTTGGTAAAAATGGAAGGAATGAAACTGTATGAAATTCAACAAGGTATGATTGATACATTGGATATTTTTCTAGAGAGCGATGGAAGCGATTTAGATAAAGAAAATTACAGCGAGATAATGTTGTTTTTAAGAGATGAGCTGAAAAATAAAAGCTCATCTCTTTTAAAATACATTCAAGAATTACAAGCTAAAAGTAAAATTGCAAAGGAGGAATCAGACAGGCTTTTAAAATTAAGCAAAGTAAGATTAAATAAGGCAGAAAGACTTAAAAGCTATTTAGTAAGTACTTTACAGGCTCTTGAAATGAAAAAGATTGAAACAGACCTTGGTTCTTATGGTCTTAGAAGAAGTTCTGCTGTAGATGTTTATGATATGGCAGCTCTTCCCGAAGAATTTGTAAGAGTGACCGAAGAAAGAAAAGCAGACAAAGAAAAAATTAAGGAATACATCAAGACCAACGGCGAACTTAAAGGGGCAAGAATAGTTGATAACTATTCTCTACAGATAAGATGAGAATAAATATACCAGAAATAACAGGATATAAAAATGAATTTTTAGGAACAGTTTTAAGAAAGGAAGGTTTAATTATGAAAGATTACAGTAAGTTTATTGAGCAGATTGACAGCTTGAAAGGTGATATAAATGACAAGATAAAAGATTTCCTAACTAATTCACAGGAACTAAAGGATTTTATAAATTTCAGGAATAAAAATTTCTATCATTATAGCATAAGAAATAATGTGCTTATATATCGTCAAGATAAAACAGCTTCAATGATAGCAAGTTTTAAAAGATGGCAGGAACTTGGATATAACATCAAAAAAGGAGCTAAAGCTATAAAGATTTTAGTACCTCTTATCTCTAAAAGAAATATTGAAGGTAAAGAAGAAAATCATGTTTATGGATATAAATATGCAAATGTTTTTGATATTAAGCACACGATACCTACAGAAAATGCTGTTGAAATTCCAACTATTGATACAAGAATGAAAATAGGAAATGATAAATGTAATTCCACGAAGCTATTTAATAAGAGTAAAGAGATTGTGGAACAGTATCTTCCAGTAAAAGTTGTAAAAGAAATTGAGGATAGAACTTCAAGAGGTATGACTGATGGCAAAAGCATAACCATAAGAAAAGATAAGTTTATATCTATGTGTGGGACATTGTTCCACGAATTTACCCATTATTTAAATCATTTCGATAAAGAAAATAAAAAGTCTCGAAATCAGGAAGAAGTGGAAGCAGAAATAGGAGCTATGCTGTTTGGAGCTTACTTTAATTTGAATATAAGTGGAAAGTATAAATACATTGCCTTATGGCAGAATAAAGATGTAAGGATAGATGAAGCATTTGATGTAGCTTTATCTTCCTTTGAGCAGTTTCTATATGGATTTGATGATAAAAAAGGATTAGCAGATTTATTAGAAGATGAGAAATAAAGATTTAGATTTACAGAGTATATGGAGGAAAAAATGGAAAATATTTACATGACAAAAAATGTTTATGAAAATTTAGATTTAAGGATTGTAGCAGAGGTTATTCATCTCCTTAAAAGGAAAATAAGAAAAAGCTCAGAGGAAAATCTGGATAAGTTTCAAGTGTTTGAGGTAGAGGAAAATAAAATGATTCGTCGTCAGGAATATCCAGAAGAAATGGAAGAGCATACTTTAAATGATAAATTTAGAAAAATGAATATATGGGCAGTACAAGGCAGTGATGAATCACAAGGAAGATATTGGACTATTATGTTTCCTGAAGATTATTAGGAGGATTTTATGAAAGGATTGTGTGAAAAACTAAAGGAAAAATTTGATGAGAAAGATTTGGAGTTCAGAGTTGGTGCAACAAACTCAGATAAGACAATGGGACTAGCTCTTGCTTATGTACAGGCAAGAGCAATCCAAAACAGACTTGATGAAGTTGTAGGATTTGAAAACTGGAAAGTATCATACAAAGAAATTCAAGGAGGATTTCTATGTACTCTATCAATTAGAATAAATGATGAGTGGATAGAAAAGGAAGATGGAGCAAGTGTAACAGAATTTGAATCTGTAAAAGGCGGAATATCAAATTCTTTTAAAAGAGTTGCAAGCAGTGGCTTTGGAATAGGAAGATACCTTTATAATGCAAGAAACAGCTGGTATCCAATTAAAAAGCAGGGCAACGGATATATATTTGCTGAGACACCAAAACTTCAGCTAAACGAAGAAAAAGAAAGCAAAGAGAAAACAGAAGCAAAACCTAAAGCAGAACAGCAAAATAATACTGAAATTATAATTACATTTGGAAAATATAAAGGGCAGAGCCTTACAGATATTTACCATAACGACAGAAGCTATATTAAATATCTTAGAGATAAATCTAAAGATACAGAAATTATAAAGGAATGTGAAAAATTACTTGCAAGTTAAGGAGGAGTAATGAAAAATTTTAAAAAAATAGAAAAAGAGTATGAGGACTTCAGAAATGGAGTCCTTTCTTTATCTAAAGAGGAAATTTATAATAAATCATTTGAAATTAACTTTTATGTAAATATTTATGAATATCTTGAATTTCAGGAATATGATATTCTAGAAAAAATGACACTTTCAGACCTGTTTGAATTTTATAAAAAGAGAGAATATTTAGATTGTAACAATTATGAAGATATGGATATATTACTTTGGGAATATAAATATAGTTCGGAGGGTAGATAAAATGAAATGTGAAAATTGCAGATGGTTCGATAATGACGAGAGGTTCTGCTATTATTATCTCTTATGTCAAGAAGAAATCTTTGAAATAGAACAGATAAAATGTAGCCATTGGAAAAAAAGACTCAATAAATAAAGTTATAGAACTCATATCTGTTAGGGTATGAGTTCTATTTTTAACTAAAAAATACTATTAATTTATTGAAATATAAAGTTTATAAAAAATAGAATAGAACTAAAAAATAATAAAAAAGTTCTATTTATATAACTTTAATATAAGAAAATATCTGTATTTGAAAAGAGTAGAATGAATGTTATAATTAAATGATAAGTTAATTTAAAGAAAGGTGGTGTTAAAACTGAAGCAAAAAGTAAAGGCTTCTGTACCAGAATATTTGATTGAAATTTTAGAAGAGGATTTAAAGCATTTTTCTCTTCCTAAAGAAAGATTGTGCAATGAAATTCTTCTTAAATTTTCGTTAAAATTTAGATCAAATTATAATCAAGAGATGATTTTTGAGGATAAAGATATTCTTCAATTTACCTTAAATAAAGATAATAGAAAATACTATGAAGAACTTTGCCAGCAGATGGAGAAATTAAATGAATCAGAAATTATAAGAGAAATATTTCTTTCTTATGCTGTTTTACCGCCGTTTTTAAGAGAAACTCACTTATTTAGAGAAAAAATTGTATTTTTAAACACAGCTCAAAAAGAATATAGAATTTTAAAAATTCATACCTCTGATGGTGTTATAGAAAGCAGAGTTGAGAAAATATTTCGTGATAGATTAACAGGATATCTGAAAATTATTTTAGATAGTAAGGATTATTTTATAGGACAGATAAGAGTTATAAGTTAGATAATACAAGTGAGAACAATGAGTTTATTTATTAAAAAAATAGGAATGTCAATATTTTCTAAAAAGTATTGACATTATTTATAAATTTATATTTTTGTTTAAAAGAGAATTAAAAAAAGCGTAAAAAATATTGAATAAAAAAAGAAGATATATTATAATAAAATGATAATAATATGGTATTCGAGGTAATAAAACAGAAAGTTTAAAATAAGATTATTTCTTGAGAAAAAATATAGAATTAAAAGAACAAAGTGTGTTCTATTTTAATTGAAAGCTATAATTAAATAATTAATTTTTATTGATACAACAAAGGGTTACTTTAGGATTATTTTAAGGGGGAAAAGATAATAAAATGTTTGAGAACAGAAGGGTAATTGTCAAATTATTTTTAGATGCTGTGGCAATAACTGTTGCAGTTTTTTTAGCATTTATTTTAAGATATGAAACATTTAATATTAGTACAGATATATTAAGAGATGTTATATATTATACAGGAATATATTTTGCTGTTTCAGTTGTTCTTAAAAATGTGCAGATAAGTTGGAGTTATACAGACTCTTATGACGTATTTAGACTAATCACAATTCATACAATCACTTTAATACTTACAATTTTTTTCTACTCAATCTTAAGAGAAGAATTTTCAAGACAAGTTTTAGCACTTATTTATGTCTTCTCTTTATCAATTCAACTTTTAATGAGAATGTGTTTCAGAATGAACAGACAATATAAATATGGATTTTTAAAGCCAAATCATAAGAATGGAAAAAAAGCTTTAATTTATGGTGCTGGAGAAGCAGGAGTAATGCTTGTAAGAGAAAGTAAATTAAATAAAAATTTTTCATATAACGTTCTTGGGTTTATAGATGATGATAAAAAGAAACAAGGTGTATATATAAATGGAATAAAGGTATATGGGAATAAAAAAACTATAAAACATTACATACAAAAATTAAGAATAGAAGTTTTAATTATAGCTATTCCATCTTTAGAAATAGAAGACTTAAAACATATAATGCAGGAAGTAGAAAGTTTAACAAAAGTTGAAATAAAAATACTTCCATTAGTAGAAAAACTTCTTTCAGATGAACCTTTATCAAATCAAATAAGAAATGTAAGAATAGAAGATTTACTTGGAAGAGAGCAGGTTGTTATAAATGATGGAAGTATAAAGGGGCTTATTGAAGATAAAGTTATTTTTGTTACAGGAGGAGCAGGAAGTATAGGATCTGAACTTGCAAGACAAATAGCTAAATATAATCCTAAACAGCTTGTAACTCTTGATGTAAATGAAAATGACACATATTTCTTGTACCTTGAATTAAAAAGGAAATATCCAAATTTAGATTTAATAACAGAAATATGTAATATAAGAGAAAAAGATAAACTAGAATTTTTATTTAATAAATATAAACCAAATGTAGTATTTCATGCTGCAGCTCATAAGCATGTACCTCTTATGGAACATAATCCTGAAGAAGCTATAAAAAATAATATATTTGGAACTAAAAAAGTTGCAGAATGTGCAGATAAATATGGTGTAGAGAGAATGGTTCTTATTTCTACAGATAAAGCAGTAAATCCTACAAATCTTATGGGAGCAAGTAAAAGAGCATGTGAACTTGTTATTGAGCATATGAATAAAGTATCTAAAAGTACAAAATTTATGGCAGTGAGATTTGGGAATGTATTAGGAAGTAATGGATCAGTTATACCTATCTTTAAGAAACTTATATCTGAAGGTAAAAACCTTACATTAACTCATAAGGATATTACAAGATATTTTATGACTATTCCTGAAGCAGCTCAGCTTGTTATAGAAGCAGGAGCAATAGGAAAAGGTGGAGAAATATTTATTTTAGATATGGGAAAACCTGTAAAAATTTATGATCTTGCAAAAAGTATGATAAGATTTTCTAATGCAAATGTAGGAATAGATATTGTTGGACTTAGACCAGGAGAAAAACTATATGAAGAACTTCTTTACGATGTAAATTCAGCAATAAAAACAGAAAATAAGAAGATATTTATTACTAAAATAGAAGACGGTACAGTAGATATAACTAAATATTTTGATAAATTAGAGGAATGTATTAAAAATCCAAACATAGAAGAAATTAAAAAAGTTATGAAAGAATTAGTAGTGTCTTATAAGGAAGTTAAATATAATTAATAATTTTAAATTTGTGAGGAGATAGATATGATAAAACCTTTTGAAAAGAAAGTATGGCTTAGTACACCAACTATGCATGGAGAAGAAATTAAGTATATCACAGAAGCTTATGAAACTAATTGGATGTCTACAGTAGGAGAAAACATTAATGAAGTAGAAAGATTAGCTTGTGAAAAAATAGGATGTAAATATGCAGTAGCTTTATCAGCAGGAACAGCTGCTTTGCATTTAGCAGTAAAACTTGCAGGAGTTAAACCAGGAGATAAAGTATTTTGTTCTGATATGACTTTTTGTGCAACAGTAAATCCTGTTGTATATGAAGGTGGAATTCCTGTATTTATTGATACTGAATATGATACTTGGAATATGGATCCAGTTGCACTTGAAAAAGCTTTTGAATTATATCCAGAAGTAAAAGTTGTAGTGGTTGCACATTTATATGGAACTCCTGGAAAATTAGATGAAATTAAAAATATTTGTGATAAATATAGAGCAGTAATGGTAGAAGATGCAGCAGAATCTTTAGGGGCAACATATAAAGGAAAAGAAACAGGAAATTTTGGAAATTATAATGTAATTTCTTTTAATGGGAATAAAATTATAACAGGTTCATCAGGAGGAATGCTTCTTACAAATGATAAAGAAGCTGCCGAAAAAGTAAGAAAATGGTCAACTCAAGCGAGAGAAAATGCTCCTTGGTATCAACATGAAGAAGTTGGATATAACTACAGAATGAGCAATGTTATTGCAGGAGTAGTAAGAGGTCAGTTTCCACATCTTGAAGAACATATAGCACAGAAAAAAGCTATATATGAAAGATATAAAGAAGGATTTCAAGGACTTCCAATACAAATGAATCCTTTTGATGAAGTAAACTCTGTTCCAAATTTCTGGTTAAGTTGTGCAATTATAGATAAAGAAGCGATGTGTAAGCAAGTTCGTGGAGAAAATGAAGTAGCATATATATCAGAAAATGGTAAATCATGTCCAAGTGAAATATTAGAAACTTTAGCTAAATATAATGCAGAGGGAAGACCAATATGGAAACCAATGCATATGCAGCCAATCTATAGAATGAATGCTTTTGTAACAAGAGAAGGAAATGGAAGAGCTAAAACAAATGCTTATATTCAAGGTGGAGTATTAGGTAAAGATGGAAAACCTTTAGATGTAGGAATGGATATTTTCCAAAGAGGGTTATGTTTACCAAGTGATAATAAAATGACAGTAGAAGAACAAGATAAAATTATAGAAGTTATAAGAAATAGTTTTAAATAAGGTGTAATAGATGAAAATATATGAGAATTTTTTTAAAAGATTTATAGATTTTTGTCTATCATTTATAGGATTTATTATATTATTTCCATTACTTTTACTTTTATTTATTATTGGAGCAATAGCAATGAAAGGAAATCCTTTCTTTTGTCAACCAAGACCAGGTAAAGATGAAAAAGTTTTTAAATTAATAAAATTTAGAACAATGTCAAATGCAAAGGATAAAGATGGAAATCTTCTACCTGATGATGTTAGATTAAATGGATATGGGAGATTTTTAAGAAGTACATCTCTTGATGAGCTTCCGTCTTTAATAAATATTGTATGTGGAGATCTTGCAATAGTTGGTCCAAGACCTCAACTTGTAAGAGATATGGTATTTATGACATCTGTTCAAAGAAAAAGACATAGTGTCAGACCAGGACTTACAGGGTTTGCCCAAGTAAATGGAAGAAATAACATTACATGGGAACAAAAGTTTGAATATGATCTTTGTTATATAGAGAAAATTAGTTTTCTTGGAGATATGAAAATTCTTTTTAAAACTTTTGAAAAAGTATTAAAAAGAGCAGATGTAGTAAGAGAAGGTACAGTATCAGATATGGATTTTGGAGATTGGCTTTTGTTAAAAAATGAAGTAACAAAAGAAGAATATGATAGAAAGCAAGAGGAAGCAAAAGAAATATTAAGGAAAGGTTAGAATAATGGGAAAATATAGTGTTTTAATGTCTTTATATATAAAAGAAAAGCCAGAATATTTAGATGTATCTATAAAAAGTATGATAGAGCAAACATTAAAGCCTGATGAGATAGTGATAGTGAAAGATGGTCCAATTACAAAAGAGCTCCAAGATGTTTTAGATAAATATATAAAAGAATATCCAAATTTATTTAATATAGTAGGATATGAAGAAAATAAAGGTTTAGGTTATGCATTAAATTTTGGACTAAAACATTGTCAAAATGAACTAGTAGCAAGAATGGATACAGATGATATTTCTAAACTAAGTCGTTGTGAAGAACAGGTTAACTTATTTAAAAAATATCCAGAAACGGATATTATTGGAGGAGATATTTCTGAATTTATAGATTTTGAAAATAATATTGTGTCATGCAGAAGAGTTCCTAAGTTAGATAAAGAAATAAAAGAATATTTAAAAATAAGATGTCCATTAAATCATGTAACAGTTATGTTTAAGAAAAGTTCTGTAATAAAATCAGGAGGATATATAGACTTATTTTGGAATGAAGATTATTATTTATGGATACGTATGGTTGAAAAAAATTGTAAAATGGCAAATACAGGAACAATATTAGTAAATGTAAGAGTGGGAAAAGATATGTACCAACGTAGAGGAGGAAAAAAATATTTTGAAAGTGAAAAATTTTTACAAGATTATATGTTAAAAAATAATTTAATAAAGAAATATACATATATTAAAAATATTGTGTTAAGATTTTTAATACAGATATTAATGCCAACTAAAATTAGAGGTTGGATTTTTAGAATTTTTGCAAGGGAGAAGAAAAATGATTAAAGTTCTGTATATAATTACACATTGTACGAAATCTGGCCCTATTCAGCAAATGTTAAATTTAATAAAAAATTTAGATCGTAATAAATTTGATCCTTATTTAGTAACTATTTATGAAGAAACAAAAGATAAAGTTAGTTTGTTAGAAGAATATAAAAAAATTTTACCATGTATGTTCATAAAAATTACGAAATTAGATATTATCCTAGGAAGAGTTAACAAGATTAAGATATGTATAAAAAATATTCAGCCAGATATAATTCATACTTTTGGGGTATTTCCAGATTTTATGATTACTAAAATGAAGTTTGAAAAACATGTTTTAACATCAAGAAACTATGTATATGATGATTACCCAGATGCATATGGTAAAGTATTAGGATATTACTTAGCAAAACTTCATCTTTATGCTATTAAACATGCTAAGTTTTCTCAATGTTGTTCACAAAGTTTACATAATATTTATTTAGAAAAATTAGGGATGAATATTCCTTATATAAGAAATGGTGTAGATTTAACACTTTATAATAAAATAAATGATTTAGACAAAATGAAATTAAGAGAAGAATTTTTATTGCCAAAAGAAAAAAAAATAATGGTTTATGGTGGAGTTTTTAACGAGAGAAAAAATCAGAGGTTTTTATTAGAAGCAATAGCTGGTGAAAATCAATTTAGCAATATTTGTTTTCTCCTTTTAGGAGATGGCGTAGAATATAAAGAGCTCTATAAAGTTTATTCGAAATATGATAATATAATAATGCCAGGAAATACAGAAAGAATGGTTGACTATTTACGTGCCTCTGATTATTATATTAGCACAAGTAAATCAGAAGGTCTACCAAATGGAGTTTTAGAAGCTATGGCTATAGGATTACCAGTTTTATTATCAGATATACCACAACATAAAGAAATATTTGAGGTAGACAATAGAGTTGGAATATTATATTTAAAAGGCAATACAAAAGATTTTAGAAAAAAAATAGGTAAAATAATAACAATGGATTATTACGAAATGTCAAATGCAGCAGAAATTAGTGCAAAAAATAATTTTTCTGCTAATATTATGAGTAGTAATTACCAGAAATTGTATCAAAAGATATATCAAGAAGGAGATTATTAATGGATAAGAGAATAATAAAGATTTTAAAAAAGCCATCTTTATTGTTTATGACGTTAGGACATAGAGAATTTTTTAATTGGATGAATGATAAAACATATTTACAAATAGCATATCGTATTGCAATGAGAAAGAAACTTAATTTAAAGAATCCTAAAAAATATACAGAAAAATTACAGTGGTTAAAATTATATGATCGAAAAGACGAATACACTATTATGGTAGATAAATATGAGGTTAAAAAATATGTTTCTCAAAAATTAGGGGAGCAGTATATTATACCAACTCTTGGAGTATGGGAAAAATTCGAGGATATAAATTTTGACAAATTACCTAATCAATTTGTTCTTAAATGTACACATGATAGTGGAGGATTGATTGTTGTAAAAGATAAAAAGAATTTTAATAAAGATGTAGCTAGAAAAAAAATTAATGAATGTCTTAAACATAGTTTTTATTGGGGAGAAAGAGAGTGGCCATATAAAAATGTTAGACCACGAATTATAGCAGAACAATATATGGAAGATGAATCAGGTGAATTAAGAGATTATAAATTTTTTACTTTTGATGGGAAAGCAAAAGCTATGTTTATTGCAACAGAAAGAACCAATGAAAAAGAAGAAACAAAATTTGATTTTTTTGATATGAATTTTGAACATTTACCGTTTATAAATGGACATCCTAATTCAAATGTAAAAATAATGAAACCAAAATGTTTTGAACAAATGAAAAATTTGGCAGAAAAATTATCAAAAGGAATTCCACAGGTTCGTGTAGATTTTTATGAAGTTGATGGTAAAGTTTATTTTGGAGAAATGACATTTTTTCATTGGAGTGGACTTGTTCCTTTTGAGCCTGAAGAATGGGATTATACTTTTGGTAGTTGGCTTAAATTGCCAAGTAAAAAATAAGTTTTAGTTGATAATAGGAGTAATTATGAAAATAACATTGTTTATAGGCAGTTTAGCTGGTGGTGGAGCAGAAAGAGTTGTTTGTAATCTCGCAAACTATTTAGCTAAAAAAGGACATGATATTACAATTTTGACAGTATCTGATCAGAAAACTTATGATTTACATCAAAATATTAAACATGTTGTACTTTATGGGGAAACTGGATCAAAGCTACCACATATAATTATTAATTTATTACGTTTATATAGAATGAATCGATATTTTAGAAAAGAAATAGTTGATTTATACATAACTTTTTTACCCGAATTAACAAAATTTATTTTATTACAAAAGAAATTAATAGATTCACCAATTATTTTGGCAGAAAGAGCAGATCCTGAGACATATTGTTCTAGATCAAAAAAAAATAAAAAAATTTTTTTAAAATATTATAATAAAGCAGATGGATATGTTTTTCAAACCGAGGATGCAAGGGAGTATTATAAAAAAAATAATATAGATGTTTCAAGTAGTAAAGTAATACCTAATGCAGTTAATCCAGAGTTTATTTGTGAACCTTACAAAGGGATACGACGTAAAGTAATTGTAGGAGTAGGACGTTTAACAGAACAAAAAAATTTTTCACTTTTGATTAAAGCTTTTTATAATATTAGTGATAAATATCCAGAGTATATTTTGGAAATATATGGAGATGGAGAATTAAGATCTCAACTACAGATACTAGTTAAAGAATTAGGAATAGAGAATAAGGTTAAATTTTTAGGATATGTAAATAATATTATAGAATATCTTCAAAGTTCTAGTTTGTTTGTACTTTCATCAAATTTTGAAGGGATGCCAAATGCGCTTATAGAGGCTATGGCTTTAGGAATCCCAGTTATTTCAACAGATTGTCCAGCAGGAGGATCAAAAAGTCTTATAAATAATGGCGAAAATGGGATTTTAATTCCTATAGGAGATGTAGAATGTTTGAGTAAAGCTATGGATAGAATATTATCTGATAATAATTTGCGAAATAAATTTGAAAAGGAAAGCAGAAAAATTTGTGAAAAGTTGAGTAGTGAGAAAATATATAGGAAATGGGAGGAGTTTATTTTATCTTTTAAAAAATAAGTATAAATGTCTAAAATAATATTTGATTATAATGCAACTGAATTTATATGATAGATTTTGTTCTAAAAGATAATTAGTATATTAACAGTTTGTGATGATCTTAAAATGTTATTTATTAATTGGGAGAATAGATATGAAATTAAAAATCGCATATGTAATAACCAAATTAAACTTTGGTGGGGCACAAACAATGTTAGTTCGTTTACTAAAAAATATTGACAGTTCAAAATTTGAAATCAAGTTATTTGTTTGTGGAGAAAAAATTAAAAATAGTTTAGAACAAGAATTAGATGAAGCAGGAATTAAAGTAGAATATTTATCTTTTTTAGAAAAACAAGGACTAATTTTAAACTTAATTAATAAGTATAAGAATTACAAAAAGTTTAGTTATGAGTTAAAAAAATATGATGCAAATATAATACACGATCATTTAGATAATGTATATTCTTTTTTATATTGTATTTTAAATAATAAAAAACTAGTTTTTACTATTCATAGTTGGCCAGATAGATTAAATACAAGAAAAATGAGATTTTTTATAAAAAAATTATTAAAAAAAGACAACTTACATCTTATAGGAGTAGCTGAAGCTATTTCAAATAGAAGTATTGAGATTTTTTCTTGCCATAGAAATATTGTTACAACAATATATAATCCAGTTGAATTAGAAAAATATAAAAAAACTAGTGAAAAAATTAATACATTTAATAAAGATAATATATTTAACTACATACATATTGGGAGACTTACACCTATTAAAAATCAAAAACTTTTAGTGAAGGCATTTGCAAAATTACTAGAAAGAAAGCCAAATTCATATCTTACAATTGTAGGTGATGGAAATTTAAGAAAAGATTTAGAAAAACAAGTAAAAGATTTAAATATATCCAATAATATTTTATTTTTAGGTGAAAGATACGATATACCAGAATTATTATCTAGATCGGATGCTTTTGTTTTGACATCTAACTCAGAAGCTTTACCAATGACAATTTTAGAGGCAATGGCGAGTGGGAAACCAGTTATAGCTACAAAAGTAGGAGGAATTTTAGAGCAAGTAGGTTCTGATATATTGTTATCAGTTCCACAGAGCATTGAGTCAGTTTATGAAAAGCTTTTAATAGTACAAGAATCAGAAAAAATATATAAAGAAGTGGTAAGAATACAGAATATTAGTATTAAAAAATTTTCTATTAATAAAGTATGTAAAGACCATGAAAAATTATATAAGAAGATTTTTAAGGTATAGGAGTTATTTACAAGAATGAAAGTTAAAATTTATAATAAGACAATAAATGAATATAAGCTATTAGAAGCTACTGTAATATTGATAAGTATTTTATTATTTGGAAGGGATGTAGTTGCATTACCAATTAATAGTCATCTTATTACTTTGATTTGTATGCCAGCTTTTTTTATTTTAAATTACCAGTTATTAGTACCTTTTATAATGTTTTTAATTCCATTAATATCAGGTATTTCATCAGGAGAACTAATGTTACTGGCTTCAATTTTTATAGTATGTAAAAGAAAAAATAAAGGATATTTTCAATATATTATTATATTAATTGCAATTAGTCTTGAAACTTATGCAAGTACATATTACATGAGTATAAATTATATAGAAATATTTAAATATTTTGTATTTACCATTGTTTTATTTTTTTTAATTTTAAACTATGATCGCTTAGATTATAAAATTTGCATAAAATATTATTTCTATGGTATTATTTGTACAGTATTCGTAGCATTGCTTGGATCAATTGTGAGTGGAGGCTTGAACTTATCTCATTTATTATCTTATGAATTTAGAGCCCATATTGGAACTAAATATAATACTGTTGATGGAGCTAAATTAGTATTTAATGCTAATTCGTATGCTTATTATTGTTTAACAGGTGTAATGAGTGGTTTAGTTTTGCTTAATATAGATATAACTAAGAGAAGAAAAAAATATATTTTTTTCTTTATACTTTTATTAGGTATATGTGGAATGTTTAGCATTTCACGTACTTATATATTAGTATTGGCAATAGTTATTTTTTTATATTTAATGAAAGGAAAAATAAGTATTTATAAACTTGTACGTTTTTTAAGTGTTTTTTTATGTTTAACTGCTATAGGATATATTATGTTAAAATCAAATTCTAGTATAGCTAATGCTTTCATATCTCGTTTTACTGGTGAAGATATAGAAACAGGAGGGAAAAGATTGATTTTAATTCAAGAATATATTGAGGCATTTAAGGCTAATCCACGATTTGTTTGGCTTGGAACAGGAGTAGTAGAATATAGAGAAATTTTAAATATATTTAATTCTATACATAATGCAACACAACAAATTATTGTGTGTTTAGGTGTACCAGGAAGTGTTTTGTATTTTATAGCTCTTTTGTTGCCAGTATTAAAAGTAATAAAATATAAAATAGAATTAGTATTTTGGATTCCATTTTTGGGAGCAGTGTTATTTTTACAAAGCATACAATTTTTAAATCCATCAATGTTTATGCTTACGTATGTACCAACAATTTATTGTTTAAGGTGTGGAGCAAAATCTTTTTATCAAAAAGATTATTATAATAGGTAAAGGAGTATAATATATGAGTTCATTTATTGTAACGGTTGATACAGAAGGAGATGATTTATGGAATTGGTCTAATGGTAAAGAAATAACAAGCAATAATTCTAAATACATACCGAGATTTCAAGAATTATGCGAAAAGTATGGAGTAAAACCAGTATATTTAGTAAATTATGAGATGGCTATGGATAATTTTTTAGTAAATTATTTGAAGCCTAAATTTCATGAAGGAAAATGTGAAATTGGGATGCACTGTCATGCTTGGAATACACCGCCAGAATATATTATTGAAGAAAGATATAAAGGAAATCCCTATATAACAGAATATCCTGTTGAGATAATGTATCAAAAGATGAAGTATATGACAGAGATTTTAGAAAAAAAATTTGAGAAAAAAATTCTCTCTCATAGAGCTGGAAGATGGGCTAGTAATAAGGATATGTTTTTAATTTTAAAAAAGTTAGGGTATAAAGTTGATTGTTCATGGGTATCTCATATGAACATGTTATCAATTGAAGGTTCCACAACAAGAATAGGCTTTGATTATACAGGTATTGAAAATAAGGTATATGAACCTATTGAAGGAATAATTGAAGTACCAATGACAAGTATAAAATTACATCATTGTGAGGGAGTTAGTTTAAGGAGTAAAATAAAACACATTATTCTAGGGGAGCAGGTGTGGCTAAGAACAGCAGTTGCATCTGTTAATCTTATTAAACAAGCTATAGATAAACTTAATGATATGGATAGTGAATATATAGAATTTATGATACATTCTTCAGAATTAATGCCTAGTGGCAGTCCATATTTTAAAGATACAGAATCAGTGGAAAGGCATTTTAAGGCTTTATCTGAAATATTTAGTTATGCAGGGCAGTCTTGTAATATGCAAACATTATGTGAGTTTGTAGATAATAAATATTAAGATTGAATATTATTTGAAGGAGATATTATGAAATTATTTAGAAGAATAATAAATTTTATACTTGGTCCTTATAGAGTGGCATTGAGAAATGGATTGGAAGTTGGAAAAAATATAATAATTATAGGCAAAGTAGATTTTGGATCAGAACCATACTTGATTAAATTAGGTGATGATGTAAAAATTTCATATGATGTTGCATTTGTTACTCATGACGGAGGAACATGGGTTTTTAGAGATTTAGAAAAATATAAAAAAGTAATTAAATATGGAAAAATAACAATAGGTAATCGTAGTTTTATAGGATGTAGAAGCATAATTTTACCTGGTGTGACTATTGGAGAGCGATGTGTAATCGGAGCAGGAAGCATAGTAACAAGTGACATACCAGATGGGTCAGTTGCATGTGGTGTTCCAGCGAAAGTAGTAATGTCAACTGAAGAATATGCTGAAAAATGTTTACAAAATTTAAAAGAATACGATGAAGAAGATTATTTAAAAAATAAAAAGGAATATTTAAAAGGATGGATTTAAGTAAAGGGATATTAAATATGAGAAAAGAAGAATTAAAAAATGATATAGGAATAATTACCTTTCATAGAACAACAAATTTTGGATCTTGTCTACAAGCATATGCGTTGTATAGGAAAATACAAATTTTAGGATATAACTGTGAGTTTATTGATTACAGATGTCAGGCTATTGAAAAAAGAGAAAATCTAGATGTCAAAATTTTTTCTGGAGGGTTAAAGAATATAATAAAAAATATTTTATTTTTACCAGGATATAAGAAAAAAGCAGACAGTTTAAATAAATTTTTTGAAAGCAGGGTTTGTTTGAGTAAACCATTTTATAAAGAAAATATCAAAAAAGCTATATATAAAAATTATATAGTTGGAAGCGATATTGTATGGGGGAGAGATATAACAGATTATGACTACACATATTTTTTAGATTTTGTAAAATGTGGTAGTAGAAAAAATGCTTTTGCTTCATCTATGGGAGATTGTACTGCAGAAAAGGATAAGGATAAAATTATAAATTTACTTACAAATTTTGATAATATAGCTGTACGTGAAAAAGATGCACAAGAATGGTTGGAAAACTTAATGGGAAAGCATATAGATTGGGTATGTGATCCAACTATGTTATTGGATAAAAATGAATGGATAGAAAATATTCCACTTACTATGTATAATGATAAATTTGTTTTAATTTATTTTAGAGATCCAGAAGGAAAATGTATTAATGATGCAAAAGAATATGCTAAACAGCATAATTTAAAAGTATATTATGTGAATTATGAAAAATCTATTAGTGGAGTAAAGAACATTAAACCGAGTTCTTTGAGTGAATTTTTAGGATTAATAATGTCAGCGAAAATGATATTTACTGCGTCTTACCATGGGATGTTATTTTCATTATATTTTAATAAAGAAATGATTTTTTATACAAGAGCTCATAGTTCAAGAATGATTTCATTAGCAAAAAGATTAGGTATTGAACATAGATGGGGAAATTTGCAAGATATTTTTTCAATTGAAGATATTGATTATGAAATAGTTAATAAAAAAATAGAAGAATTTAGAGATACTTCAACTAAAATTTTGATAAAAATGATTAAAGGGGATTAAACTTATGCTATACCAAGAATATAAATTGGTATGTTGTGAAAATGAATGTACAGGGTGTGGTGCGTGTATTCAAATTTGTCCTAAGCAATGCATAACATATCAAGCAAATAATCATGAGACATTATATGCAGTAATAAATAAAAAAATGTGCATAGATTGTAATCTTTGTCAATTTGTATGTCCGCAATTACATGAAGTAGAAGGAAATAGGTCTTATGAATGTTATGCAGCCTGGTCTAATAATCTAGAAACCAGAATAAATAGTGCTTCAGGGGGAATTGCTACAGAGTTATATAAATATTATGCTGATAATGATGGATATTATGCAGGGGTATCAATAGATGACTCTTTTGAAGTAACATATAAATTAGTAAGTGGGAAAGAAAAATATAAACTTTTTCAAAGTTCAAAATATGTATATAGTAATACTAAAAATATTTTCAAAAATATAGCTACTCTTTTAAAAGAAAAAGAAAAAATTTTGTTTATAGGACTTCCTTGCCAAGTTGCAGGATTACAAAATTATTTAAAAGTTAGAAAAATAGAGTATTCTAATCTGATAACAGTTGATCTTGTTTGTCATGGTGCTACACCAAATAAATTTCTTAAGGAACATATAGAACATATAGAAAGAAAAAAAAATAAAAAAGCTTATGAAGTAAGATTTAGAGATCCTGCGTTTGGAACTCAATATTTTGTATTTTCATTATATGAAAAAGATCAAATATTTTATCATAAAAAAGTTAAGCGTGATGATTCTTACCAGATAGGTTATCATTATGGCATTACCTATAGAGATAATTGTTATGTGTGTAGATATGCTAGAGAGGCACGAGTAGGAGATATAACTTTAGCAGATTTTTCAGGGGTTGGAAAAATTAAACCATGTAATTATACAGGTCGTAATGTTTCATGTATTTTAATTAATAGTGATAAGGGTAAAAAATTAATCGATAAAATGCTAGAGAATGAGTATATATATGGTGATTTAAGACCAATAGAAGAAGAGCTGAATACAGAAAATCAATTACATAAACCTACTGGAATTACAAAAGAAAGAGTTAAATTTTTAGATTCATATGAAAAATATAGATCTTTTGAAAAAGCTATGAAAAATGCAGGAAGAGGAATTGTTATAAAAAATGAAATAATGCATTTTCTACGTATTGAAGAAATTAAAAATAACATTTCAAGTCATATGCCTTCAAATATTAAAAATACGATAAAATTTATATTAAATAAATAATAGTTTTATAAAAAAATTTATAAATTAAAATATTGATGAATTAATAATAGCCTAAAATTTTAATATATAGAGTAACTATTAAATGTCAAGTCAAAAATAAAAAATTCTAAATGAATTTATTGATTTAAAAACTTGTATCATAAAAATAATGTATGATTAGAATCCTTAAATAATATTAATTTAAGTAAAGTAACATAATGTTTATATGTTTTTTCTTTGCAAGATATAAAGTAAATATTGATTCATGTTGACATACATGAGTTGCTACATTAAATAAAGCAAACCTTAGATATCTTGAACCTCTTTATATTGGAATAATATATATTACTTGACTGATAAGTTGATAGAGACAAACTTGCAAAAGTTAAAAGTTTATCAGGAAAATCAAAATTTTTGAAATCTCTAATTTTTTCAATGATTTGGGTTTCCATAGAGTAACTTATTTCAGAAATTATTAGTATTAGAGAATTGATTTTATCCATAATAGATTTAATTCTTGTCCAATCTTGTCAAGTTCAGAGATAGTTCTTTTATTAATTTGATTGTATGTTGAAGTCCTAAGGAATATATGAATTAATAGAGTTACTCACTGTTGTACAATCAAAATAGTAGTTTCTTTTGAGTGATGATCTTTAGAACTTGCATAAAGTAAATTTGTCAGTCTTGTTAAATGTGCTTTAGCTATCGCTTTAGCACTTGAAAATTCGTAAAGAAGTGAATATGCAGATTTAATATGTAATGTTGGTACTAATTTTTCAAGTTCAGGGAAAAGAATTGTAACAAGCCTAGAGATAGAAATTTTAAGCTTAGAATCAAAATGATAACGAGTTAATAATTCTAATTCTTCATTGTGGTACAATGTATCTGAATAGTTCTTTAAGCTCACATCAGACATTAACATACTTGCAATGGTGCGTGAATTAACTTTATCCGTTTTCATCTTTCTAAGGCTGAGATTTTTTCTATAAAGATTTGTATGTAACGGATTGATCACAAAAGAAGTTAGACCTTTATCAAGAAGATACCCCAAGATATTGTAAGAATAGTGTCCTGTGGCTTCAAGTCCTATTTTTACTTTATCTAAATTATCTGCAACAAGATAATATCTTCTCATAAAGCTGCTTGAAACCTTCCATATTATTCAGCAATAGTAAATGATTTGAATAATACTTTTCCTTCAGAAGTCATAATATAACAATCATGCTTGTTTTCTGTAACATCAATCCCGACTAAAATTATATAAGTCTCCTTGAATAAAAAGATTTGATACTATTTTTAGACCACGGTAACTCTTTAAGATTGTAACTTCGTTCTAAAATAAACCATCATGTGGTATCTAACTAATTAACAAATGAATAAAAAGCCTGTGGTTAGAGCCTACTTAAAATCATCAAAATGGTAGGTGATTGAAACTAATCCACAGTATCTAATAACAGTATATTACATAAAATTTAAAATATTTTAATAATTAATAAATTATTATGTGAGGTGTCTGAAATACGTGGGGGAAATTAGATGAAACAAATTAATAAACAAGATGCTAATAAAAGCTTATTCAGAAATACAGGAATTATTGCTATAGGACAGCTAAGTACACAAGTTTTAAATTTTTTTTTATTACCATTATATACAACGCTTTTAACAACATATGAGTATGGGATATTAGATTTATTAACAACTTATTCAAGTTTAATATTAGTTATTGTAGGTATGCAAATAAGTCAAGCAGTTTTTAGATTTTTAGTTACTAATCGAGATAACATTAGTGCTTTAAAAAAAATAATATCTACTGTTATTATAGTTTCGTGGTTAATCTGTGGAATATATACAATTATATTTACAGGATTACAATTCTTTCTCAATATTCAATTTAAATGGTTTTTGTTAATTCATGTTATAAGTACTTTAGGGCTTCAAATTACTTCTAATATAGCAAGAGGATTAGGTGAAAATATAAAATATGCAAAGGCTAATTTTATTTCATCACTAATTATAGTAGTGTTAAACATTATATTTGTTGCGGTATGTCATTTTGGTATTTTTACAATGCTAATTGCATATATTTTAGGACCAACAGTAGGATTTATTTATCTCACTTTTAAATGTAAGATTTATTCTTATGTAAAGCTATGTTGGTTTGAAAGAGAAGAACTTAAAAAAATTTTAAAATACTCAATACCTTTAATTCCTAATGAACTTTCTTGGGTAGTGATGCATTCGTCTGATAGATGGATTATTTCATATTTTATGGGAGTTGTACAAAATGGATTGATTGCGGTAGCGTCAAAATTTTCACTTATTTATACAACTTTTTTTTCTATATTTAATAAATCATGGACGGAACAAGTTGTATTACATTATAGAGAAGAAGGAGGTAAGGCATATGTTAATGAAATGTTTGGTAGAATGATAGTATTATTTGCGACACTTGCTTCAGGAATCATTGCTTGTATGCCTTTTGTATTTAAGATTTTAGTTGCTGAGCAATTTAAGAAATCATATGGTTTAATTCCATTATATTTAGGGGCAGTCTTCTTTAACGTTATAATTGGAATGATTAGTGTAATTTATTTGATAGAAAATGAAACTAAGCAAATTGCGATGTCAACGACAATCGCAGCAGTTATTAATATAGTTACAGATTTTCTATTAATTAAATGGATTGGAGAATATGCTGCACCAGTTTCATCAATTCTAGCATATGCAACAATTAGTATTTGGAGAATGATAGATGTAAATAAAAGACATTGTAAAATTAATATTTCATTTAAAGATTATATAACTTTAGTGAGCCTATTTTTATTATCAGTGTATATATTTTTTGTTAATCAAATTACAATAAGATGTATTATGTTTTTAATATTTTTAATAGTTGCATTTGTTAAAAATTATAATTTATTAAAAGAATTATTTTATTCATTTATAAAGATTAAGTAATTTAGATTTAAAATAATTATTTAATAAGTATTGATGATATTTTAATAATAATATTTGGAAAGATAATTATAAAATTAAGTAAAAAACGAATTTTAGAAAATGCTAAGAATATATTAAATATAGATAAAAGGAATAAAAAAAAGAAAAAGTATAAGAAATAATTAAAAAAATTAGTATAAATTTTAGAAAGGAAGGTAAATAATGAAAACATTTAATGAATTAAAAATTGCAGTAGCAGGAACAGGATATGTAGGTTTATCTTTAGCAGTACTTTTAGCACAACATAATAAGGTAATAGCAGTTGATATTATTCCTGAAAAAGTAGAAATGATAAATAATAAAAAATCTCCAATACAAGATGATTATATAGAGAAATATTTAGCAGAAAAAGAACTTAATTTAATAGCAACTTTAGATGGAGAGTCAGCATATAAAGATGCTGAATTTGTAATAGTTGCAGCACCTACAAATTACGATTCAAAAAGAAACTATTTTGATACTTCTGCTGTTGAAGCTGTAATTGAAGAAGTATTAAAAGTTAATCAAGATGCAATTGTGGTAATAAAATCTACAATTCCAGTAGGATATACTGAATCTGTAAGAAAAAAATATAATACCAAAAATATAATATTTAGTCCAGAATTTTTAAGAGAAAGTAAAGCTTTATATGACAATCTTTATCCTTCGCGTATAATAGTATCTACGGATAAAAATGACGAAAAGTTATTAAAAGCATCTCATATTTTTGCAGGGCTTTTAAAAGAAGGAGCTATAAAAAAAGATATAGATACTTTATTTATGGGATTTACAGAAGCTGAAGCAGTAAAATTATTCGCTAATACATATCTAGCATTAAGAGTTTCATATTTTAATGAGCTTGACACATATGCAGAAATGAAAGGATTGAATACAACTGATATTATAAATGGGGTATGTTTAGATCCAAGAATAGGTTCTCATTATAATAATCCATCTTTTGGTTATGGAGGATATTGTTTACCTAAAGATACAAAACAATTATTAGCAAACTATGAAAATGTTCCACAAAATATGATGTCAGCAATAGTAGAATCAAATAGAACAAGAAAAGATTTTATTGCTGATCGTGTTTTAGAAATAGCAGGAGGATATGGAGCAAATAGTATTTGGGATCTTTCTAAAGAAAAAAGTGTAGTAGTAGGGGTATATCGTTTAACAATGAAGTCAAACTCTGATAACTTTCGTCAATCATCAATTCAAGGAGTAATGAAAAGAATAAAAGCTAAAGGAGCTACAGTAATTATTTATGAGCCTACTTTAGAAAATGGAACTACTTTCTTTGGTAGTGAAGTAGTAAATGATTTAGAAAGATTTAAAAGTTTAAGTCAAGCAATTATAGCAAATAGATATGATAACTGTCTTGATGATGTAAAAGATAAAGTTTATACAAGAGATGTTTTTGGAAGGGATTAAAATGTTAAATAAAAATATAGATTTAGAAGGAAAAAATATCTTAATAACAGGTACTGCAGGATTTATAGGTTCTAATCTGATTTTAGAGTTGCTAAGAACTTTATCTTCAGTTAATATATTAGGAATAGATAGTGTAAATGATTATTATGATGTAAAAATTAAAGAGTGGAGACTTCAAGAAATAGAAAAAGAAGCTAAAAATCATATTGATTCTAAATGGAATTTTATAAAAGGAAATATAGCAGATAAAAGCTTAATAGATAAAATTTTTAAAGAATTTAAACCACAAATAGTAGTAAATTTAGCTGCACAAGCAGGGGTTCGTTACTCTATTTCCAATCCAGATGCTTATATAGAATCAAATATAATAGGGTTTTATAATATATTAGAAGCTTGTAGACATTCTTATGATAATGGGAATATGGGAGTAGAACATTTAGTTTATGCATCCTCTTCATCAGTATATGGAACAAATAAAAAGGTACCATATTCAACAGATGATAAGGTAGATAATCCAGTATCCTTATATGCAGCAACAAAAAAATCAAACGAATTAATGGCACATGCTTATTCAAAATTATACAATATACCTTCAACAGGATTGAGATTTTTTACAGTATATGGGCCAGCAGGTCGTCCTGATATGGCTTATTTTGGTTTTACAAATAAGTTGATAAAAGGAGAAAATATAGAGATATTTAACTATGGAAATTGCAAAAGAGATTTTACATATGTAAACGATATAGTGGAAGGGATAAAACGTGTAATGCAAAAAGCTCCAGAGAAAAAAAATGGAGAAGATGGACTGCCATTACCGCCATATGCTATTTATAATATAGGTAATAGTAATCCAGAAAATCTTTTAGATTTTGTAAATATTCTTCAGGAAGAACTTGTAAGAGCAGAGGTTTTACCTAAACATTATGATTTTGAAAGTCATAAAAAACTTGTTCCAATGCAAGCAGGAGATGTTCCAGTAACTTATGCAGATACAAGTGCATTAGAAAAAAATTTTGGATTTAAACCAAATACAAGCTTAAGAGAAGGACTTAGAAAGTTTGCAGAATGGTATAAAGAATTTTATATGTAAAAAATTATATATTATTAAAATTAAAAATATCGCAATTTATCAAAAAAAAATAAGAGAAGAATAGCTTTTAATAAATTATTGTATTATCAATGATAATTAATAGTTATAGAGGTACTATACTTTTGTATAGAGAAAAATATATGAAAAAGGAGGTTGTATAGAGAAATATTTTTATATATTTACCTATACAAGAATTACATGAAAGAAAAATATTACGAGGAAGAAAAGTACTTTGATGAGTATGAAGATGAAATAGATTTACTAGATCTTGTATTTATGTTTATTAGACGTTGGAAAGTAATAGTTCTTCTTATGATTCCAGTTATTATTTTAGGATTTTTATTTGCTTCTACAAGACCATCAGTGTATAAAGCTGATACAACTCTTATAGTTTCAAGTGGAATGCAGTCAGTTGGATTAGATAATAATGATGTGGCACTAAATCAAAAATTAGTTGTAACATATTCTGAAATAGCAAAGAGTAGAGATGTTTTAAGAAGAGTAATAAGTAAATATGATCTTCAAGAAAGTCCTGAGGTTTTAGCGAAAAAAATATCTATTTCAGTAATAAAAGATACAGAACTTATAAAACTTGCTTATACTTCTCACGACTCTAGACTTGCAGAAGCTGTAACTAATGAGCTTGCAGAAGAGTTTATTAAAAAAGTAGGACAAGTTATGAGAATAAGAAATGTAAGTATTGTTGAAAGAGCAATACAACCCTCTCATCCCCTTCCTAAAAAAAGAGGAATGATATTAGTTGCTTCGGTGATTCTTGGTATGATGTTTGGAATGGGAGGAGCTTTCTTTATAGAATTTCTTCATAAAAAATTAAGAAAATCTTCAGATATAGAAAAGATACTTGGCGTACAGATGCTTGGAATGATACCTGAAATAGAAATAACAGAGGAAGGAGAAAGTAATGAGTAAAAGAAGTATATTTTTTGTAACAGATAATAATTTACAAATAACAGAATCATTTAGAACTCTTAGAACTAATCTTGCTTTTTTAAGGGAAAAACAGGAAGGAAAAACACTTTTATTTACAAGTTCTATTCCAGCCGAAGGGAAATCGTTTGTAGCTTCAAATTATGCAGCAAGTCTTGCAATAGCTAATAAAAAAGTTCTTTTAATAGATTGTGATATTAGAAGGCCAAGAGCTCATGCCAGTTTTGGAATAAAAATAGAAAAAGGTCTTGAAACTATTCTTACTCACGATGAAAATCCTGAAAATTTAATAATGAAAGATGTATTTCCAAATTTAGATCTTCTTCCTACTAAAAATATGAGAAATAATGTAACAGAGCTTTTTTTAAGAGATAAAATGAAAAAAGTTTTAGAAAGTTTAAGAGAAAAATATGATACAATAATTTTAGATACTCCACCTCTTGCTGTTGCTTCAGATGCAGCAATTCTTTCAAAAATAGTTGAAGGAGTTGTTGTAGTTGTCGGATATGATCAGGTTGCTGAAAGAGAAATGAAATTTACAAAAGAAATGCTTGATAATGCAGGAGCAAATATTTATGGCTTTGTTGTAAATGGAGTAGATAAAAAAGGAATGTCTTATGGAAACTATGGATATTATACAAACTACTATTCATATTATGAAGAATATTATAATGATGATAATGGAAATAGAAAGAAAAGAAAAGTCAAAAAACCTAGAAATAAATTTGAAAAATTTATTGAAAGATTAAAAGAAGAATATAGTAAGCATTTAAGTGGAGATATAAAAAGAAGAAGATAGGAAGGCAAAACTATGGTAGACATACATTCTCATATTCTTTTTGGAGTTGATGATGGGGCAAAAGATTTAAATGAAAGTCTAGAACTTTTAAAACAGGCAGAGCAAGCAGGTTATACTGATATAGTCTGTTCTTCTCATTATTATATTGGAAAATTTCAGAATAAAAATTATGATAAAAATTTTGAAATATTAAAAAAAGAAATTCAAAAAGAAAAAATAGGTATAAAAATATATAAGGGAAATGAATTTGCTATAGATGAAGAATATTTTTTGTATGAAAAAAATATTTACTGCTTAAATCAAGGAAAATATTTTCTTGTAGAAATGAGAACAGGAGTTATTTACTCTATATGCAGAGAGTTTTTTAAAGAACTTTTAAAAAAAGGAATTGTACCTGTATTTGCTCATGTAGAAAGATATCCACATATAAAAATTTCTGAATTTGAAGAGCTTTATGAAATGGGAGTAATACTTCAAATGAATGTACGAAGTGCTACAAATCCAGTTCTAAAAGCTAAGTATCTATTAGATAAAAGATATATAGGAGTTCTTGCAACAGATACTCATAGAATAGGAAGAAGAGACTACAATATTTCAGAAAGTTTAGAAAAAATAAAAAAGAGTATAGGAATTGAATATTTTAAAATCTTAACAGAAATAAATCCTAAAAAAATAATAAACAATGAGAAAATAGATATTTGTTTAAAAGGAGAAAGAGATGATGAGAAAAAAATTAGGACTTGCAGCATTTTTATTACTTTGTGGAATAAGTTATTCAGAAGAGGTATTTAGTTTAGAAGATATTCTTGAAAGAGCTAAAACATCAAATCCTCAATTAAATGCTCAAAAAATGGTAACTGAAATGAAAAGAGAAGAAAAAGAAAGAGCGTGGAAACATTTAGTTCTTCCTCCAGTAAATCTATCTAACGAAGATGATTGGGATATAGTTAAAAAATATGGAGTTGGTCTTGAAGAATTTAATGTGTATATTCCGATATTTATGGGGGGAAAAAATTTAAATACTTATAGAAAAGCTAAAACTCAATATGAAATCTCTAAAAAAGATACATCTTTAGTAGAAACAGGAGCGCAAGAAACGGCAGTATCAATATACTTTGCAGCTCTTAACGCTAAAAAGCAAAAGGATATAACAGATAATGCGATAAAAGCTCTTGAGAGACAAAGAGAAAGAGTAAATGCACTATATAAAAATGGAAAACAAGTTCCTAAGTCTGAACTTTTAAAAATAGAAGCAGATATTGAAAATAATAAGGGAATAAATTTAGAGAATGAATATTATGAAAAAGCATATGCAGGAGAGCTGTCAAAAATATTAGGTTATCCTATAGATATGGATCTAGATATACAAGATTTTGATCCTGAAAAATATATAAAAAGTAAAGCATATGTTGAAAATGATATTCAAAAACCAATAGAGAACACTATTCTTGGTGAAAGAGAAAATCTTAAACTTGAAAGTGCAGCATACGATGTAAAAATTGCAAAAGCTGATTTATATCCAGCTATTTATACAAGATATACTTATAATTATAGAGAGAAAGATGAAGATACTGGAGATTTAAGAAAAGTAAATGATCATGAATGGCAAGTTGGATTTAGATGGATTCTTTCATGGGGAGCAGATTATGATAATGTAAAAGCAAAAAAATATGCTTATGAAAAAGCTCAAATAGAATATAAGGATAGTATGCAGGGAATAGCTCTTGAGATGAGAAATAAACTTGAGGAAATAAAATCTGTGTATGGAAGAGCTTCTGCAATGAAAAAAAGAGTAGATTTATTGTCTGAAAATATGAAAATAGACAGTATGAGATATGAAAATGATCTTTTAACAACATTTGATTATCTTAACTCAGTAAATAGTTTTAGAAAAGCTCAGGAAGAATATTACAGCATCCAAAGAAAATTAGTTCTTTCTGTAATAGAATATGAAAACTTATACAGATAGGAGAAGTTATAGATGGAGAAGAAAAATTTATCATTTGATAAGCTGTCCTTAGATAAATTAAAAAATATGGACAAAAAAGTATTAAAAAAAATAGTGGTTGGAGTAGCAGCTGTTATTATAGTTACTTTTGGTTTATATAAAGTAAATATCCTCGGAACAACAGAGGTAAAAGTAACAGAAGTAGAAATTGGGAATTTATCAGATATGAATTTATATACTGGTATGGTTGTTCCTGGTGAAGTTATACCTATATATATTTCAGCTCCAGCTGTTGTAGAAAAAGTTCTTGTAACAGAGGGAGAGCATGTAACAAAAGATACAGAACTTATGATTTTCAGTAGTAAAAGTATTGTAGAAAATGAGAATTTATTAAAAGTAAATGAATTAGATATCAGAGATATGGAACTTCGTATAGCAGACCTTGAGTCAGGATCTATGAAACTTGAACTTGATAACAGACTTTTAGAAATAGAAAATTTAAAAGAGATGGTAGTTGCAGATGAGAGAAGACTCCCAGTAGTTCAACAGGAAACAAGAGTCTTACAGGAAAGAGCGGATGTGTATACAAAACTTTTAGAGAAAGATGGAGTTTCAGCTACAGAAGCAAATAGAATTATTTCTGAAGCAGGAAGAAAGAAAGTCGAATTTGAAGATTTAAAAACAAATTTAACTCTTAATAAGCAAAAATATGAATTATCAAAAGTAAGTTATGAAAGTTTAAAAAGACAACTTGATATTAATAAAGCACAATTAAATTCAAATCTTGAAAAACTAAAATTACAAAACGAGCAGCTTTTATTAAGAGACAAACAGCTTAAAGAACCTTTAAAAGCTGGAACAGACGGAGTTGTTGTTGGTCTTGATGTAGTTGAAGGAACTATTACTCAGCCAGGACAAAGACTTTTATCTATATCGACTTCAGGGGAAAATATGGTAAATGTTGAAGTACCTTTATATCAGGCAGATGCTATAAAAAAAGGTCAGCCTGCTATTATTATCTCAAGAGATTATGAAGGGGATAGAGAGTATAAAGGTAGGGTTGAAAGAGTGTCAACAGCAGCGGTTGCAAGTAAATATACAAAAGGAAATGACAAAGTTATTCAGGTTGAAGTTTCTATAAAAGAAGATAATGATTTAAGACCAGGATTTATAGCTGATGTTGAAATCAGCGGACAGGCAAAATCAGCAGTTCCTTTAATAAATAGTTTTTCTGTTATAGAAGAGAATGATGAATATTTTGTATATATTGTTGATGGAAGACGTGCGAGAAAACAAAAAATAAGTGTTGGAGCAAGAACTTCAGGAACTTATGAGGTTATGGATCTTCCTGTAGGAACAAAGGTTATAGTAAATCCATTTAAAGTAAGAAATGGAGAAAAAGTAAGGATTGTGAATTAAAATGAATATGACTTTCTGGTTAGCTTATAAAATGCTTTTTGGAAACTTAAAAAGGGCAATATTTCCTTTTATGGGAGTACTTGGAGGGATTGCAGCTCTTATAATATCACTTTCTTTAGGAGCAGGGGGAGAAAAACTTATTTCATCAAATCTTATGGCAATAGGAAGCAATAGAATTGTTTTAGGTGGAGATGAATTAGGAAGACGTGATATACAAATTCTTGAAAATTATCCTTTTGTAGAATATGTATTTTTTCCTGAGGCTAGAAGACAAACAGGAGATAATATTTTTAGAGGATATTCTAAAAGATCTCTTTTAGCTCTTGGTTTAAATACAAATATTGGAGATAGGGAAGTAATAATAGATAAAAGTCAGTTTCCTGATAAAAAAGTTGGCGATAACTTAGAAATAAGTATTGATGGAAGAAGACAGGTATTTATTGTTGCAGGATTATATGAAGAAGAAAATCCTTTTGAGCTAATGAGACAAGGAAATAGGATAATAGTATCTCAAGATTATTTTGAAAGACTTTTTGGAATTTATAGGTTTAATCAGATAGTTGTTTCTTTTTATCCTGATGAGAACTCAGAAGACCTTATTCCAATTGTTCTAAATAAATTTAATCTTGACAGAAGAGGTTATAAGGATATAAAATTATTAGAAACACCAGAAGTATATAAGAGAATTTTAAAAATTCAAAAAATAGTTAAAAATAGCTTGGGAATATTAGCTTTTGTTTCTCTGTGCCTTGGAGGATTTGGAATAATGAATCTTATAGCAGGAGGAGTAAGAGCGAGAACAGTTCATATAGGAATTCTAAGAGCTATGGGAATGAGTAAAGACGATATAGTTAAATTATTTTTAACAGAAGGAATAATTATAGCTATAGCAGGAACAATATGTGGAATTATTTTTGGAATAATAGGTTCATTTATAATAGGAAAAATTATTATAATTCCGCCAGTATTTAAAATTTTAAAGATACTTTTCTATTTAATAATATCTTTGATATTTGGAATAGGAATAGGAATTTTTCCTGCAAGAAGAGCTGGAGAAATGAGTGTTATAGATGCATTAAGAGAGAATTAATTATCAAGTTTATTATAAAAAATAAACTATTAAATAGCAGGGAGGAGAGCAAAAATGTTAAAAAGAATTATGTTAGGATTATTAGCAATAAGTTCAGTAGCTATGGCAGCAGATGGAATGCAAACAGCAACTTCAGCAGCAGCAATGTCTAAAGCAACTGAAGGTTCAGAGAAAGGAATTTTTTATATAGCTAAAAATTTCCAAGAAGTAGCAGCAGTACCAGGATTTACAATGAGTGCACCAGCAGGGCTTGTTCCTGGAGCAGGAGTAGTATTTGGAGGAATTTCTGGAACATATAATGATGTGGAACATGCAGACGGAGCTATGGGATTTGGATTTGGTTATGGAAATCCTTATGAAACACTTGGAGGAGCAGTTTCTCTTTCTTTAGGAAGTATAAACACAGATGAGAGTGGAGTATATGATAGAGGAAATGTAAATGTATCTGTAGGGCATACATTTGCTGAATATGGTGTAGGAGTGGCTGTAGGAATGACAGGAGCAACTCTTTGGCACGCGAATGGTGACGATGAGTTAGATCCAAGTTTCTATGCAGCAGCTTCAAAACTTCTTCCTAATGATGTAGCACCAGTTATTTTAACAGCAGGATTTGGTAATAATGCTTATGCTGACACAAATTCATCTGGAGATAAAAAAGATAAAGTATATCCATTCGTTTCAGGAGCAGTATATATTTTACCACAAGTAAGTTTAATAGCAGACTATACAAGTGGAGTTACATCTATTGGAATTGGTGTTGTTCCATTCCCAACAATCCCAGTAACTTTAACAATGGGAGCTTATGACATAGCTAAACAAGGAAAACAAGATGAAACATCATTTATAGGAAGCTTATCAGCAGCTTACGTATTCTAAGAAGCAGGAGGAAAGAAAATGAAAAAATTATTATTAATGGCTTTTGCGATATTAACAGTATCAGCTTTTGCAGCTGAAGAAAATAAAGAAACAAATCAAGTAGAAAAAAATGTAAAAATTGAATCTCAACAAGTTGTTCAAAAAACAGAAATGAGTTTAGGAGAATCTTTTATGGCAGCATTTGGAATGTCAGAAGGTGGACAACAACAAGGTGGAAATGAAAATGTTGCTATAACGTCAGCTGCAGCAAATGCAGCGGTAACAAATGCAAATAACGGTGTAACTATAGTTACTCCTTATGGAAAATATTAATCAGAGTAAGAATATAGAATGAATACCAAATAATAAAAAAATGGAACTGTTTATAAAGTATAAATTTATTGCAGTTCCATTTTTTGAAATCTTTTGATAAAGTGGTAGTTAAGATATCTATCATTTATCTCTAGAATTCAAGGAAAAAAATGATAAGAATAAAAAAATTATTAAGAATTATTGGAGAAAAAATTGATAAGTAAAGTATATGAAATTTTATTAACTCATAATCGCCCATTGACATTAAGAGAATTAATTTTTTTTATTATTATATTAAGTATGGCAAATTTAATATTTTATATGTTATTAAAAAAAAATAAAATAAAAAAATTTCAAATAATAATAGGAGAGTTGTTATTATTATTTATATTTGTTGTATTAAGTTCTACAGTATTAACTAGATTACCTGGTAAGGAAAGACTATATAAATTAGTACCATTTTGGTCATGGCAAGAAGTAATCAGAGGAGACGTAGAATTATTAGAAGAAAATTTACTTAATATAATACTTTTATTTCCATTTGGATTTTTATTACCTTTTGTATTTTATAGAAAAATAAGTTGGTATAAAGCTCTTTTTGCTGGGGTAATATTTTCATTTTTTATTGAAATTAGCCAATTAATATTATGTAGAGGGCTTTTTGAATGTGATGATATAATACATAATTCTTTAGGTGCAGTGATAGGATGTATTATAGCAAATAAGATATTTGAGAAAATTTTAGAAAATAAATGAAAAATTAAATATAAAAGAGTTTAGATATTTTGATGATGAATTGTGGAGAAAAAAATGAAAACAACATTAATTATTATGGCAGCTGGCTTAGGATCACGTTTTGGTACAGGTATTAAACAATTAGCTAAAATGGGACTTAATGATGAGATTATTATGGATTATTCTATTCATGATGCTAAAGAAGCTGGTTTTAACAAAGTAGTTATTATTATTCGTAAAGATATTGAAGAAGAGTTTAAGCAGGTTATAGGCAATCATATTTGCAAATATATGGATGTAGAATATGTTTTTCAAAGTATAGATGATTTACCAGTAGGTTTTTCTGTACCAGAAGGTCGTATCAAACCATGGGGAACAGGACAAGCTATTTTATGTTGTAAAGATATAGTAAAAGATCCTTTTGTGATTATAAATGCAGATGATTATTATGGGAAAGATGCATTTAAAATATTACATGATTTTTTAATAGAACATTATTCAAAAACAGATAAATTCCGTATGGGTATGGCTGGATTTGTATTAAAAAATACTTTAAGCCAAAATGGAACTGTTACTCGTGGCATTTGCATGACAGATGAAAATGATATGCTTATAAGAGTAAAAGAAACAAAAGGTATTGGCTATAATACAGAAGGAAAATTAGTATGTGAACAAGAAGAAAATATGTCTATTTTAAATCAGCATGCCATTGTTTCTATGAATATGTGGGCAGGATATCCAGAATTTATAAATTATTTAGAAAAAGATTTTATAAGTTTTTTAAATGAAAATGGGAATTCTAAGGATGCAGAATACTTATTGCCTACTATTATCGACAATTTATTGCAGAATAATAAAGCGACAGTAAAAGTAATGAAGACTCATGATAAATGGATAGGAATTACTTATGCAGAAGATACTAAATTAGCACAAGAAAGTTTTCGTGCTATGGTAAAAAAAGGTATTTATAGTGCTGATTTATGGGAAAAGTAAGCTGAAATGAATTTTCAAAAATCTTAATAAATTAATATAGAGTAACAGTTTTCCAAGAAGAAGCTCCCACCTCAAAAATTACAAAGTAATTTTAATTGGGAGAGGTTCACAAATATTTTAGTTCAAAAAGAAGAAATTAATCTTCCTTTTGAACTAAAAAATATTTATATTACAGAAGAGTCATCATTTATATAACTATATTTGTGATATTCATAATTATTGTAATCAAATTCTATTTTTTTAATTTTTCCAAGGAGTTTATATTCTTTTACCACATCGATTACTTGAATTCCTGTTTTTCCAGAAATATCTTCAAATAAAAGCTTATTTTCAGAAACTATAGTTAGAAATTTTCCAATAAAAACATTACACTCAAAACTATAAGCATCATTTTTTTCTAATACATAAATAGAATTAGGAGAACATGTCTCTGTGTTACTCATTTCAAAATATTCTATTTTTTTTATTTTACTATGATAAAATTGGAAATTATAAGTTTCTAGTGTGTTTGGAATCCTTGTTTTAAAATCCAAAAAAGGAGAATTTAATTCATATAATAGAAGACTATCAAAGAAAATTATTTCATCTATATCAATTTTATTATATTGAGAATATAGCCAAAATAGCTTTATTCTATCTTCTTGGTTTATTTTATTATTTTTTTCTAAGTAATTTAAGATTTTAATGAAATCTTCGTATGATAATAATTTTGTAAGATTCTTGTAAGCACTGCCTTTTGTTTTTGCACTTTCTTTTTTCAAATCTCCAAAAATATCACCCCATAATTTTCCTTCGTCATTTCTTGTTTGGAGTTCTAGTAATTCTTTTAATATATTTATAAGTTTTAAATAAAGATATATTTTAACTCTAAAAAGATTTTTATAGAAAAAGGAGAAATTTTCATTAGTTTTAAGCTTTTGGAAATATTTTTCATATTTTTTTATTATATCAATAAAGTCATTACTTTTTCCTATTCCGATTTTTCTCAACGTTTCTTTTGGTAAAGTTGTCTTATTTTTCTCATAAAATAAAGTAATTCCTTCTTCAAATGATAACAAAATTAGCTCTATTTTAAGAATAATTTCTGAAAATATATTTGTATAGCCTTTTTTAAAATCATTTTTATCGTACTCCAGAAGTTCTTTATATCTTTGAATAATATTCTTGGAATAACTAGCAAATTTATTTTTCTCATTTTTTATACTTTTATTAAATTCTTGATATTTTTCTTCAGGCTGGACAACAAGATTAGATTTTATTGAATTTATCCACTTTTTTAGAGAATTATGTTTTAAAAAAAGTTTTTTTAAACACGAAGAATCTATGTTAAACCAATTTATTTTGAGTATTTCTTCATAGAAGTCAAAAAAAGCTTCTATGTATTCCTGATTTTCTTTAAAAAATTCTCTTAAGATCCAGTGCTTAAAAAAAGTATATTTATTACTTTCACTAAATAACATGAGCAATGATGGCTCTTTAAAATTATCAAAATATATTGTTATACTACTATCTAAGTATTTTTTTATGCCCTTCACTTTATCTTCTTCTAAAATTTTGAAAAAAATAAAACTTTTTAAATTATTTTCAGGTTCTGTATCGAAAAAAATATTTTCAATTAAATCATCATGTAATTTTATATCACTGATAATTTTTTTCAAAGCACTCTCTTCGATGATAATAAAATCTCCTATTTTAATATTATTTTTATCTGATAACTTATTAAAAATCACTCTATCCTCATTTTTAATGTTAAATTCGAAATTATCATATTTTAAATCGTTATTTATTTTTATATTTTTATTATAGTATAATTTAATTTCCGTAATAAATCACCTCTTTTATATATAAATAGTTTAAAATAATATATTAAAATAGTTATTTTTTAAAAATAATTTTTTATTTATTTTTATTGATACTTATTTTGATAGCATTATAAAAATTAAAAATATTTGAAAAATATTGTAGATTATGTTTGTAAAGACATCATAGCTGAAAATAGTGAAAAAATATTGAGCTTGATTCATATAACATATTTTAGCATTTAATCAAAATGAATAAAAGAAAAAGGTGATTATGTTAGATATCGAGTGAATAGCAGTTACTAATAGGTGAGGATTTTATAAAAAAGTGATTTTTAAAAGTATCATTGCTTATAAAAGTCAAAAAGGTGTATTTCTTTAATAAATAAGGATTTATAAAATCACAATCACTAATCACTTAAAAAAAATATACCTATTTTGAGCTAGAAGAGGAGAAAAATATGGATAAAAAAGAAGAAATGAAGTTAAAAGATCATATTCTAGAGTTTAGGGAACAGACTTTAATCGATAGGATTTATGGTAAGAATGGACTTGAAGATGAAGTGTTAGATGTTATGAAAGAGGAAAAAGATTATGGCTCCTATAAATTTATAGGAGAACTTCTGATTAATGTTTTATCTACTCAAAAACTTATTGAAACGGATTTTTACGGTGGTTTTAATGAAAATGAGCATTATTTTATTGTTAATTCCATAGAAGATGTAGAGAGATTTAAGGAAATGTTACTTGAGATAAAAGGGACATATGAAGTAGTAAAAAGTATAGATAATGATGTAAAATCTTTTTTAAAAAAAGAATACCAAGATAATGAAGAGATCATACAAAGAATGAAAGAGCTTGTAAACAAAAAGTCTGTAACAAAAGATAAAAAAACAATATACATTTTAATGAAAGAAGCTCTTGAATATGTGAGTAGTAGGAAATCACTTAGTGATTTGTTCAAAGTTGGTGTGAATTATTATAAAAACTTAGAAAAAGAATTTGAGGAGGATAGATAAATGAATAACTATGTTAATGAGGTAGCAGTTTGCAATAAAGAAAGTTCAATGGAAGTATTACTTGAAAAAATAGGGAGACATGAAACATATACTCTACTTAGGCTTAATAATAAAGATCCTGAAGAATATCCACTAGCAACAGAAGATATTCTAAAAGATCTACAATCTTTTATGATAACAGCTTTGGAGAGAAAAGTTGTAAAAGTAAATTATACATATGAATATCCATTCATTATAGTTAATGGATTTAAAAGAGAGGTTGAAATTCCTCTTTCACGTAAGAGTAAATTAGAATTCGATAGAAAACATAAAGGAAAAATATTCTATTGTATCTGTACTATAAAATATACAAAGGAATGGGATGTTTTATCTCTCCATAATATAGAGGTACTTAATATAGAAAAGGCTGTAGAAAAATGGCAAGCTTATATATCACAGGAGAATTTTCTTATCGATAGGATTAATAGAGTAGTTGAAATAATGGGCTTAAATCCTAATGAACTTTTTTTAAGAGAAAAAATAACGTTTGTGCTTGCTAGACTTCTACCACTTGTTGAAAAGAGGTATATTCTTATGGATTTTGGACCTAAAAAACGTGGGAAGACAACTACTTATAAAAAGTTTGATATTCATGGTAAATCTTTTGCAATTACGAGAGCTTCAATTGTTTACAATAATGCGACTAAAAAGTATGGTGATATTTTTAATACTGTTTCTGATACTTTTCTTATAGAAGAGGCACAAAATGCTACAGATCCAGAGTTTTGGATTTTTTTACAAACTTATGCAGATGGAAACAGAGGAGAAATTGTTCTTTCTCCAACAGATGTAATGCAAGCTACTGTATCTCTTGTAATTCTTGGAAATCCTAATGGAAATATTGACTTTATAAAGGTATTTGCAGATAAAATCAATATATTTAAAGATACTGGTATCCCTTTAAAGACAGGAGAATCAGGTGGAGCTAAATTAAGTCGTATAGATGCAATGTTGTATTCTGGGGGGTGTAGGAATATATCTCCTAATATGCATCTTGCTGCAGATAAAGAAGTATTTTCTTTATGTATTTTTAAGCAGGCTCTTTTTGAATTAAGGAAAGAGCATATAAATATAGAGAAATTACTTTTTAAATTGAACCTTCCTAGATTAAATGACGATAGAATTGAAATATCTGTTCACAAAACATTAGAAGGGTTTATAAAAATCCTTATGCCAGAGTTATGCTTAGAGGAGAATATGGCAAAGATTTACGAACCTTTATATGTTAATGGAATAAAATTTTTATATTACTTAGCCATTGAACTGAAAAAAGTTGTTGAAAATACAGTGAATATCCTTAATGAACAGGAGAGTCCTGCTATTTTTCCATTAAGTAGCAATAGAATTTCATTACTCTTTAAAGATACACCAGTTCTTTGTTCTATAGCACCTCATCGCATTATAATAAATGACCCTATATCTAATACGATTATTAAAAAGCCATTAGACTTAGTAGGAGTAAAACAAAATGAGGATGAATATAAGATACTAACTTTACTTCAAAATAGAGGAATAAATTATTTTCCTCATTTTGAAGGTATAAATCTACAGCATAGTATTAATGCTACATTCCAGAATGTTATTTCTTATTTACCAGAAGTGCAATTACGTTATGAAGTTTTAAAAAAAGTGGATAAAAATGGAAATATCATCGCTGCAACACTTACTTTTGACGGAAAAACCCCTTGCTTATTTGATTTTAATAGAAACGTAATTTGTATAGATCCACAAAATCGTCCTTTACTACAAAACCAAAATGGACAGTTTTTTACTTTTGAGCAATATGGAGGATATAAGGCTATTTATAATAATAATATTTCAAGATTAAGAGATTCCTTTGGAAATCAGGTACATCTAGATAATAATGGTCGAATAATAATGCCACCTATATTGAAAGGTAGTAAGTATTGGAATAAGGGGATATTTTATAATTATTTAACAGGTGAGGAGGAGATTCTAAATTATGGAGATACTATAAGAGCATTTAGTTTCTATAATTTAGAAGTTAGCTGAACGACAATTATATATACTAAGATATAGAATAGCCTAATGACTGGCACTCATTAGGCTACGAATAACAAACTTGAGATAAAAGAGAGTATGTTATTAGTTAAATTATATCATGCTCTCTTTTAAAAAAAAAGGAGGCTTTTTATGAGAAAGCAAAGAATCATATTAGCAATTTCAAAAATCAAGGAATTAAAAAGGATTCTTGATAAAAAAAGAGAAGTGATGTCAAATGGAGTATAAGATAGCAGCTATATATACCAGAGTTTCTACTAATATGCAAGATGAAAGGGGATCTAAAGAGACTCAAAAAATATTGATACAGGAATTTGCTCTGAAAAATAATTATAGTGTTATAGCTGAGTTCACTGATACAGATCACGGAGATAAAGCAGATAGAGTAGGAATAACAGCCCTTAAGGAATACTTGAGGGTAAATCCCTCTGTTAAATATGTGTTAGTTTCTCATTCGGACAGATTTACAAGAGATTTCCAAGCAGGAATGAGAGATTTATTCTTTCTGGACGATTTAGGAGTGAAACTTATATCTATAAAAGAAGGAGAAATACAAGCTAGTGGAACATGGGACTCTATTCCATCTATTCTTAGATTAATAGGAGCTCAAGAAGATAAGAAAAAAATAGTAGCTAAAGTAATTGATGCTGCTTACGAATATTGTCAGACTAATAGATATCTTGGCGGAAGTTTACTGCCATGGTTCAAAATTGAGACTGGGTATATGAAAGGAAAGAAGTGTAAAATGATAGTCAAAAATGAGGATACTTGGCAATTCTATAGATCTGTATTTTTGGATATAATAAGAACTCGTTCTATAGCCTTAACTTCTAAAAAATATTCATTAAATCCAATTACTGTTGCTCAATGGCTTAGAAAACCAGAGATACACGGATATAGGACTTACGGGAAGAAAGGAAAAATTGATAAATATCATAATAAAGGATACAGAAAGAATTTCTATACATCTGAAACTCCTATATTACCAGCTTTATTAACAGAAGAAGAGTATACTTCTATTATAGACATCCGTAATAATAATAGAGGTAAATACAGGAAAAATATTAAGGTTTACTTATATTCAAATAACTTAAGATGCAGTTGTGGTGGAAGATTTGAAGGAGAAAAAACAAAAGGGAAATCAGGAAAATATTTTTACTACTATAAATGTCATCTATGTAAAAGAAGAATACCTGTCTCTAAAGCAGAAAAAGCAATTTCTGATACTATATTACAAGATAAAAGTTTAAAAATGCTTAATGACTGTGAATTTAGATTAGCAGATCTTTATTCAGAAGTAGATGATTTAAAAACTATACTAGAGAAATGCGTAAATTCAGAAAAAAGAGTTCTTGAACTTGTTGCCGAAGGACTTACTTCTATGGATGTTTCAAAAGAAACTTTGGCAAAGTTAAAAAAAGAAAAAGAAAGAATTATAAAAATGATAAGTGAGAAAATGACTTTAATTTCTGAAGAAGAGAAAAAAGAGATATCAGAAGATAATATAGAATTATTACAAGAACTTATGATGTTTCAAGATACTGCTGATGATGAATACAGAGAGAAGTTAAAGGAGATAATTAATTTAATAATTAGAAAGATTATATTTACTTCATATGATGATATCCGTGTATTCTTTTAAATATAATAAAACTTCTAACAATATAGTGTACATATATTATTTGGAGGTATTGTAATGAAAAAGAGGTTGTCATATAGGAAAGCTAGAAAAGGTGTTGCAGAGCAGTATAATGTATCAATTAATCAAGATATTATAAGAAGCCTTGGAATAACTCCTAATGATAGAACTATAGAAATGTTTTATGATAGGGTTTATAAGAAAATTGTAATTAGAAAAGTATAAGTTATTACTGTACCTGAAATATTAACAGTCTATTATTAATATAGTAGTCTGTTTTATTTCTAGGTATAAGCATATATTTTATAGATACAATATTTAAAGATAATATCTAATACATGTGTATAATTATAAGTTGCTATTAATATTATAGTATAAATTTATTTTTTTACTAACAATATACGTGTATAAAATAGAGCTAAAAAGTAAGTAAAGTATTTTTATGCTCTTTGTATATTCCCCTTTAAATAAAGGGGTTATGTATTTTTACTCTGATATAACTCTATATATTAAAATAGAATAGAGATACAGAGAATTGGTTGAAATAGCTAAAAATAGGTTAAAAACCCTATAATTTATCTATTTTTTATTATTTTTTACTCAGTGAGAACGAGTATGAACCGAAACGTAGTGTAGGTGAATAAACGAGTGCTCACTGAAATTATATGCTTATTTTAATTAATCTTAAGGAGGTATTAGTAATGGATACTATTGAAATTGGTTTAATGTTAGTTGGATGTTTAGGAGTAGATTTGGTGCAAAGTCTTATTAAGGATGTAAATTCTCTGCTTAGTCCTTATGGCTATACATTCTGTACTGTATTGGAGTTTTCAAAGACTGGAAATCTTATTATAAAGATTTCATATCCTAGATTTTTCTCAGGAAGTAATGCTTTTCTTATTGATAGAAGAAGCCAATGTTTTGAAGTACAAAAATATTTTGCAGAAGCTATAATGGAGCATGAATATTGGAAAGATAAAATAGGAGAACTTAAACTGCTAAGAGTTGATATTCCTTTTACTTACTATATGAATACTTGTGAAGAATTTAGCAGTTATGAAAATATTTATCGTATTATGGGATTTGTATACAATTCAACTAAACAGAAAGCAAGACCTAAAGCTTTTATAGATATGATTGATAATGATATGGAGACAGTGATTTATTCTGATAATGGAAAATCAGATAAAACCTCAAATAATAAGCTGATGGTATATAATCAGTGTTTAAATTTAAGTACTAAACTTGATGAAGAAGTTTTTGAGGAGACTTTAGATACTTATAAGGATTTACCTAATCGTATAAGAATGGAAGTTTCTAAGAGAATCAGGTTAAGAAGAAACTTTGATAGTAAAAAATTTACAGAATTTGATATATTAGATTTTTACTTTGAAGACTACAAAAAATATATATTAGATTATGCTCTGAATAAAGAAAGAATAGACGAACTATATAATATGTGGGCTAATGATCTATCTAAAATATTGCTAGATAAGAGAGCCTATGGAAATTTTAATTATGAAGTTTTTGTATTACAGAATTTAAACTTTATATATGATTATGAGATTTTAAGAAGAGCTTTAGGAATAGGAATTGAAAATGAAAATACAAGGGAAAATGCTGTGACAAGAGTAAGAAAAATATTAAATGAGATACAAAGAGATAGAAATATAATAGTTATGGATACATATGCTGTACTGATGAAGATGATAAAAACTCTTTCTGAGTATAGGATTAAAGACTAAAAGCTAATAAGAGCCAAGAATTAATTTCTTGGCTCTTATTATAAATTAACAATTAAAATAACTTATAAAGTATTTAAAAGATATTTATAATTATTTATTATATAAATAATTAAATAAGATTAGGTATTTAATATTTGAGGAATTATTATCTTTGGCATACTTTTTTTCTTTAAAATCAAGTTAAACTTTGTTATAATATTAATATACAAGCACTAAAAGGTTGTAAAAAATGTTAATTTCAGAAATATAAAATAAATATAATTATAATAAAAAATTAGAGGATTGAAGAAAAATATATGAATAAGATATGTACAGGAAAAAGATTAAGTTCTTTTGAAAAAGAATTAATTGAATATTTTGTTAATAATGTTTCTGAAGCATTAGAACTTGGTGTGAGAGGGGTTGCTAAGAAAAAATATACCTCTACTTCAACTATAATGAGATTATCTAAGAAACTTGGATATTCAGGTTTTATAGAGATGCTTTATAGTTTTAGAGAAAGAGGTGCAAATTCTTATGGAACATCGTCTAAAATAGAGTTAACAACTCATGGAGATTTTAGGGTAAGAGATAAAAAAGAAATAGATGAATTTTTAAAAATATTAAAACATGGGAAAATAGGAATATATGGTGAAGGATTCTCGGAATTAGTAGCACAATATATTTATCAAAGGTTTATTGTTCTTGGAATAGATGCAGTTATTATTATTGCAATGGATCCAAAAGCAGTTGAAAAAAGTAAAATAAAATTAGATATGTTTCTTGTTGTTTCTAAATCAGGAGAGACATATTATAACTATAAGTTGTGCGAAACTTTTAAAAATTCAGGTACAAAAATAGGATCTTTTACAGGAAGAGAAAGCAGTAAAATTTCTAAGATATCTGATTTTTCATTTACTTTTGAAGATAAGTTTAAGCAAGATGATGATGTTTTTTATCCTAATCCATTTTTTGGATATTGTATTGCAGGGTTTGAAGAACTAATAAGATTATTTTTTGAAAAGTATGATATAAAATGAAAACATGTTGACATTTTTAGTTAACATGTTTTTTATTTGCTTTAAATGTTCTAAAATTAAAAAGATTGTGATATAATTTTACCATCATAATAAAATATGGAGGGTAGAGAGATGTTTGATCAATTTCAAAAATTTTCAAGAGCTATGATGGGAGCAATATTATTTCTTCCAGTAATTGGAACAGCTTTAGTAGTTGCTACTTTATTAGGTAACTGGTCTTCTGCTGGAACAATATTAAATGATATATCTTCATTATTAGGTGGAACATTATGGCCACTATTTGGAAACTTAAGTCTAATTTTTGCAGTTGGATTAACTTATGGACTTGCAAAAGAAAAGAAAACGGAAGCAGCTTTGCTATCAGTAATGGTTTTTATAATGTTTTTAGGAGCTAATTCTACTTTTTTAGAACTTACAGGTCAAGTAATACCAATGCCTGAAAATGGACAATTAGCAGGTACAGGTCAATGTATGTTATTAGGTTTTAGAGTTATTGATATGGGAGTATTTTTAGGAATTCTTCTTGGAATAATAACTGCATATGTTCATAACAAGTTTTGTAATACAGAATTTAAAGGTGCTATGGCAATGTATGGAGGAACTAAGGTTGTATTTATAGTAATGCTTCCTATTGTAATTGGAATGGCAATAATACTTAGTTATGTTTGGCCTTTTGTAGCAAGTGGAATAACTGCTTCTACTACATTTATGAAAAATGCAGGTTCATTAGGAGTATTTGTATATGGATTCCTTGAAAAAGTTTTAATACCAACAGGGCTTCATCATTTAGTTTGGTCTCCTTTCCAACTTACAAGTATTGGTGGAACTCTTATAAGAGATGGAGTTACATATGAAGGAACATTACAAATTTTCTTTGCTGAAATGGCAAATAAAGATGTAAAACTTATGAACGAAGCAATTAGATTCTCACAACAAGGAATGGTATGTATGTTTGGACTTGTTGGAGCTGCACTTGCATTTTATAGAACTGCAAAACCAGAAAAGAAAGCTCAAGCAAAAGCTATTTTAATACCAGCAACTTTAACAGCAATGCTTGTAGGTATTACTGAACCAATAGAATTTACATTCTTATTTATATCACCAGTTTTATGGGTTGTATATGCAGCAATATCTGGTATTTCACAAGCAGTACTTAATATTTTTTCAATAAGACCTTGGGGAGCAAGTGGATATATAGAATTTTTCTTATATAATCTTCCAATGTCACCATCAGTAACAAGATGGCCATACTTTATTCTTATAGGAATTATTCAAGCAGTAATTTGTTACTATGTATTTAAATTCTTTGTACTTAAATTTAATTTAAAAACTCCAGGAAGAGAAGATGACGATGAAGTAAAATTATATTCTAAAAAAGAGTATTTTGAAAATAAAAATGCAGCTAAGAATGCAGATGATAGAATTGCTAATATAGTTAAGGGACTTGGTGGTGTAAGCAACATAATTTCTGTAGATAACTGCTTTACAAGACTTAGACTAGAATTGGTTAATCCAGATTTAGTTGATGAAGCTTTGTTAAAAACTACTGGAAGTTCTGGAGTAGTAAGAAATGCTAAAAATATTCAAGTAATATATGGAGTATCTGTTCATAGTATCAGAGGAAAAGTTGAGAAATATATTGAAGAACATAAAAATGATACATTATAATTATAAAGATGATAAAGGATTATATTAGGAGGAAAAAATGAAACTAGTAGTTTTAGGCGGGGGAGGAGTAAGATCTCCATTTCTTGCAAAATCATTGGCAGTCCAAGCTGAAAAAATAGGTGTAACATCTATTGTTTTTATGGATAATAATGAGACAAAATTGAAAATATATGGAAGTTTAGCAAAAGCTATTTTTGAAAAGATGAATCATAATGTAAAATTTTCTATTACATCTGATCCTATAGAAGCTCTTACAAATGCTAATTATATTATAACAACTATAAGAGTTGGGGAAGAAGAATCAAGAGTAAAAGACGAAAGAGTGGCTTTAAAACACGGTGTTTTAGGACAAGAAACAACAGGACCAGGAGGTTTTGCTTATTCTCTTAGATCTATCCCAGTAATACTAGATTATTGTAAAATGATTGAGAAATATTCCGCTGAAGATGCAATGTTATTTAACTTTACAAATCCAGCAGGGCTTGTTACACAAGCTGTAAAAAGATCAGGATTTTCAAAAAGATTTTTTGGAATTTGTGATGCTCCAAGTGAACTTATAAGACAAATAGCAGAAATAATAGGAGCTAAAGCAGATGACTTAAAAGTTGATTGTTTTGGATTAAATCATCTTTCTTGGTTTAGAAATATAACTTTAAATGGAAAAGACATTACAAATGAAGTTATAAATAATCCAAGAGTTTTCAAAGAAACTGAGATGAGATATTTTGATAAAGAATTAGTTCATTTATCAGATGACATGTTATTAAACGAATATTTATATTTTTATTACTATAGAGAAAAAGCTGTCGAAGCTATATTAGAATCTGGAAAAACAAGAGGAGAACAAATAGTAGACATAAACAAAAGAATGCTTGCTGACTTAGAAAAAATAGATATTACAAATAATGTAGACGAAGCTTTTGAAATCTATTTTAAATATTTACTTGAAAGAGAAAGTAGTTATATGGCAAGAGAGTCAGGGGTAGAAAAAGCTAATAAAAGAGAAGTTGTTTCTCTTGATAAATTTATAGAAATGCCTGATTCTGGAGGATATGCAGGAGTAGCAATAGATATTCTTGAAGCTGCAAGTAAAAATCCTGATAAAAGAATAGTAGTTTCTGTTCCTAACAATGGAGCTCTTAATTTCTTAGCAGATGATGATGTAATAGAAATTAGCTGTACAATAGAAAACGGAGAAGTTAAACCTATAAAAATGGAAAACGTTCCTGAAATGCAGCAAAATTTAATTAAAGCTGTAAAATTATATGAAAATTTAACTGTTGAAGCTATTTTTGAGAAAAGTATAGAAAAAGCAATAAAAGCATTAACAGTACATCCTTTAGTTTCATCTTATTCTTTAGCTAAAGCTTTAGTAAATGATTATTTAAAAGAACATAAAGAATATATGAAAGAATGGAAATAGCTTGTAAAGAATAAATAAAAAGGCCATTATAAGTTGATGAACAAAACATTGGTTTATAGTGGCTTTTTATTTAAAGAAGAATATTCTTTTGTCATATTTCTATAAATATACATATTATAAAAAATCATGATGTTATACTAAAGCGTTAAATGTGAACTACTCACCACTTATAGAAGTGGGAGCTTCGTAATTACTCCATAGAGTAATTCTAAAGAAGTTTGACAGCTTAAGCTATCCTTATTCTTTCAGGTGTGTCCACAGCACCTCTAGTGTATAGGACTTCTAAGTCCACTACATTACTTTTTCTTAGAATAT
>ENA-OWPF01000116-OWPF01000116.1-human-gut-metagenome-genome-assembly--contig:-NODE-116-length-90321-cov-4.044136_pt1 | contig 90321 bp, 97 predicted proteins | sample MGYA00248261_ERZ651840 | MGnify/ENA primary metagenome ERZ651840 (study PRJEB26924, sample SAMEA4378268) | human gut metagenome | biome: human gut; feature: human-associated habitat; material: faeces... | reverse complement strand
CCTTGGCGTGCAGTTCCCGGCGCATCTTGTGTTCGAGGCTCTGGATATGGCTGGCATCCTGGATGATCACGCTGGCTCCGCAGTAGATATCGTTGCTGTAGGCGGGGATGATATTGCAGAGATACTGCTTTTTTTCGTACTTCTTGCTTTCTCCCGACCATGTGAGCTGCTGCTGTACCGCCTCGATGATGCCCGTATCCTGCAAAAAGGTGCGGATGCTTTTCATGGTGGATTCGCCGTTGGCGAACATCTTTTGGGCAGGCAGATTGTATTCCAGTATCTTGCCCTGTTCGTTCAGCGAGATGGCGCCGTCTTTCAGTGCGTTGAGCATGGTGCGCACGCGGGCGTCCTTGGAACGTTCGCTGACGATGGCGTTGAGTATGCGGTCGGCTTCGTTCAGCACCTGTATCACGCCGTCCGCGGAAACCGTATGCAGTACGCCATGCAGTCCCAGTTTCTGTGCCCACTGCACGGCGTGACCGCCGCCAACGAGCACCTTCATCCCCTTGTCCCTCATCTCGTAACAGCCTTTTTCGATATCGTCGGGGTTGTTGACCTGATGGACGGTGAGGCTCACCCCGAGGTGTGGGGCCACCGTGACCATCTTGGCGATATGGGAAGGAAAGGAAACCACGCCGATGTTCGTGTCGTACTGCTTTGCCTTGGTAAGGAATTCAATGGCATCACAGCATGTTATGGGTGTCTGTAGCGTGGGTACGAGGGGAAAAGCCTTTTTTATCGTGCTCCACACGCTGCCGCGGCTGACGATGACGGCGGCACCTTCCTCAATGACCCGCTTCGTGGCTACTATGCATTTACTGGATTCCGTAGTGATGATTCGGACAGGCGAGGATATGGAGTGCTGGCAGAGCTCTATCTGCTCTGCCGCACTGTTGTCGGAAACGATGGCACAGATGAAGGGATGCTTAGGCATAGGGGGTACTCGGCAGGGATGAGGGAGCAGTTGGTGAATGGATGCAGGATACCTGAATACGCTAACTTTTCAACTGCCTAAGCAGAAACGACAAAGGAGGAGAAGCTCCCTAACGGAGCTTCTCCTCGCCGGATAGCTTTTATATGGTTTAGTAGTTCTTACCAGCGGCCTTGTAGCCGTCGAGGACCTGCTGGATGAGGGACGGGGGGACCTGCTTATCGAAGTCCTTCCAGATGGCCTTGCCGGCGTTCATGAATTCAGCGCGGGCTTCGGGGGAGAGCTCGATCACGTCCACGCCCTGAGCGCGCAGCTTTTCGATGAGTTTCTGTTCTCCGGTGTGGATGGCACTACGCTGGATCTTCTGGACTTCAGCGAATGTTTCTTCAAAAATCTTACGGTCTTCAGGAGACAGGGAGTCCATGAACTTGGCGGAAGCCATGAACAGATGGGGGGTATAGAAGTGGCCGGAGAGCACGAGATGGGGGGCGACTTCGTGCAGGTTGGCGGAAACGGCGGAGTGGATGTCAACGTCCACGCCGGCCACGGTGCCCTGCTGAAGAGCGGTGAAGGTTTCACTCCAGGCCATGGGGGTGGGGTTCATGCCGAAGGCCTTGGTCATACTGATATGAACCTTGGAAGCGGTGGCGCGGATCTTCATGGACTTGGCTTCGGCCATGGTGTGGAATGGCTTGTTCATCCAGTAGAAACGGGTGCCGAGGGCGATCCAGCCCATGCCCTTGATGCCGATCTTTTCAAGGGAGCGGCTCAGTTCCTTCCCAACTTTGCCGTCGAGCAGAATATTGACGGCGTCGTAGTCGGGCATGAGGTAGGGAAGGTCGAAGATCATCAGTTTGGGATCGTAGATGGACAGGTTGGAAGGAGATTCCTGAGCGAACTGCAACATGCCGAACTGCAGGCCCTGCACCACGGCCTCAAAGTTGCCGAAGGAGTAGTTGTCGAACACGTCGATGCGGAAGCGGCCGTTGGTCTTTTCCTCAATGGCCTTTTTGAACTGGCCGCGGATGAGGTCGGTGGTGGGGTGGCCCGTGGGCTGGGTGAGGGCGATCTTCACCACGGTGGGAGCAGCCTGTGCGTGGGCGGCGGGGAGCAGAAGGCTCAGAGCGGCTACGGAGCAGAGCATGGCCTTGAACAGTTTCATAGAGATCCTCCAGACAGTTTGTGAGAATGGTTTCCCAACGTTAAGGACTTAGATGAGACAGAGCGAGAGCTGCGGGACAAAAGCGATGATGACCAGCATGACCACGAGTGTGAGAATGTAGGGGATGCTCGCAATGCTGAGGCGTTCGATGCTGATCTTGGCGATGGAAGCACCCACGAAGAGCGTCATGCCCACGGGAGGAGTCTGTCCCCCTACGGCGAAGCTGGTGAGCATGATGATGCCGAAGTGTACGGGATCCACGCCAATGGCATTGATAACGGGCAGCAGAAGCGGAGTGACGATCATGATGATGGCGGCAGCTTCGAGGAAGGTGCCCAGAATGAGCAGCACGACGAGGATGAGCGCCATGATGACGACCTTGCTCGTGGAGATGCCCATGATGGTATCGAGCACGGCGGCGGAAAGGTTGTAGTACATCATGATCTGGCCGAGTGCCGTGGCGGAGGCCACCACGAGGAAGATGGCGGCGTTGATGCGTACGGAGCTCTTGATGATCTCGAAGAACAGCTTCCTTGTCATGGAACGGGTGATGAATACTTCCACGAACAGGGCGTAGACCACGGCGATGGCGCCGGCTTCGGTGGGGGTGGTGATGCCGCCGTAGATGCCGCCGAGGACGATGACGGGTACCATGATGGCCCACTTGGCTTCGTACAGGGCCTTCATCATTTCCGCGAATTTGGCACGGGCCACGGTTTTGCCGTACTTCCTGCGCACGCAGATGACGTAGCTCACCAGCATGAGGGCGCAGCCCATGAGGATGCCGGGAACGATGGTGGCCACGAAGAGGTCGCTGATGGAAACGCCGGCGGTGGAGCCGAAAAGGATGAGCGGGATGCTCGGCGGGATCATGATGCCGAGACAGCCGGAGGTGGAGTTCACGGCGGTGGCGAACTCCTTGGGGTAGCCTTCCTTCTCCATGGCGGGGATCATGATGCCGCCCACGGCGGCCACGGTGGCGGCGGCGGAGCCGCTCAGCGCGCCGTAGAAGAGGCTGGTGAGGATGGAGATGTGGGCCATGCCCCCCTTGATGTGGCCGACCAGACAGCGGGAAACGGCCAGCAGGGAGTTGGCGATGGTGCCTTTCTGCATGATATCGCCAGCCACGATGAAGAAGGGGACGGCCAGCAGGGGGAAGGAGTCCAGCGCACTGTACATTTTCTGTGCGAGGAACACGGGGGGAAGGCCGCCCACCATCATGCCCATGAAGACGGCGGTGCCGATGGAAACGCCGATGGGTACGGTGAAGATAAGCAGGACGATGAGGGTGCCGAATGTGGTAAGAAGAACAGGATCCATATTATTTCCTTTTATTATGCTATGTTAAACGTTCTTCGCTATCTCATCGACACAGCGCAGAATGGCTTGGATACCCATGAGGCCGAAGCCTGCGGGCATGGCCATCCAGATGATCCAGGCCGGCAGCTGCATGGCGGGGGTGAGCTGTTCGCTCCAGTGGATGTTGATGACGGACTCCATGCCGGCATAGACCATGATGATGCTGAACGCGAGGCACACGATGCAGGAGAAGCACTTGACGTACTTCTTCATGCGGGGGCCGGAAAAGTTGGAAAGGATGGAAAGCTTGAGGTGGGAGTCGGTGCGCATGGCGAAACTGCATCCGAAAAGCACGCTCCAGATGACGAGGTAACGGGCCAGCTCTTCCGTCCAGGCGAGGGAGTCCTGGAGCACGTAGCGACAGAACACCTGAATGGAGACGACGAGGATCAGGAGCAGCATGGCGAAGACGCTGACCCAGACTTCGATGGCGTTGATTGCTTTGCGGAAAGGGGAATCCGGCTTCATGGAACCTCCTGTTGGTATGCCCTCTGTCATGAGGGCTTTTTTATTCAGTATTCCGTGTATGGGCATCCGCAGGGGCGGCAAGGTGCCAGATCAGGCGGGCTCTTCCAGAACCGCCACAAAGCGTATCGGGGAACCCGTGAAGCCGGCGAGCTTCAAGGGCAGGGCCGTACAGTGGAATCGTTTTCCTGCCAGAAGTTCGGAACGCACGATGCCTTCGATGATATGCACATCATGGGACAGGAAGGCGCGGTGGATGGGGCGCCCTTTCCCCCTGCGGTCGTCCACGGTGGGGCCGTTGACGCCCACAGCCACCGGACGGAGCCGGATGATGCGTTCCGCAGCGGCAGGGGTGATGAACGGGGAATTGAAATATTCCTGCGTATTGGAATACCAACCCGTGCCCGTATGGATCATGATGAAGGCGTTTCTCGGGATGGAACCGTATTGCTTCAGCTCGCGTTCCACGTCGCCCGCATCGATCTTGTGGAAGCAGGATACGGCGGTGAAGTCGAGGAAGACGCCGGGCATGGAATACAGGGCAGAGAGATCTGCTTCATCGATGGGCTTCCCGCCGGGGACGAAATGCAGAGGCGCATCGATGTGCGTGCCCGTGTGATCGGTCATGCCGAACCACATCATCTGGTAGGGGGAATCGGGGCCGTGGCTGGCCACCGTGCGGAATTCCACAGGCGGATCACAGGGGGCGGGCGATGCCGGGGTGATGGGCTGGCTGAGATCGATGATGTTCCGGGTGGCCATGGGAGCCTCCTAGCGGGATGGCGCTGCGTTGATGACCGGCAAAAGCATGAAAGGATGGAAGCTCTTCAAAGCTTCCATCCTTTCATGCTAACTGCTTACCATTTGAAGGCAAAGAACTGCCGCTCGCTGTACGTTTCGCCGGGGCGGAGAATGGGCGACGGCATGGAGGGGATGTTGATGGCGTTGGGGTAGTTCTGCGGTTCGATGGCAAGGCCGGGGGCCGGAGCGAAGGGGGATTCCAGCCCGCGGGAAGTATAGAACGAGGCCATGTTATAGGCGTTGTACACCTGCAGGGCGCGGGCCGTGGTGTGCAGGGTGTAGGAGCGGCCCTGTTCCGGGATGCTCACTTCGGCCACTTCGCGCAGGGTGCCGCCTTCGCCGTCCAGAGCCATGATGGGATTGTACACCGCACCCTGAGAGAGTTCTTCCATCAGCTTTGGGGTGCGCAGGTCGAACACGGAGCCTTCCACGGGGATGAAGTTGCCGGTGGGGGTGCCGGTGGCATCTTTTTCCAGATAATACGAGGCGTTGACCTTTAGGTATTCGTTCATGATGTCACGGTTCTTGAAGCCGTTGAGGTTCAGATACACGTGAGAGGACATGTCGATGATGGTGGGGGCGTCGGTGGCGGCTTCCCAGTTCATGTGGAAGCGGTTGTCGTCGTCGAGGCGGTAGGTGACGGTCACGGAGGCGTTGCCGGGATAGCCTTCTTCGCCATCGGGAGAGAGATATGTGAGCTTCAGCGTGGCGCCGGTGGCGTCGCTGTCGGCTTCGCCGGTCCATACGCGGCTGTCGAAGCCCACGAAGCCGCCGTGCATGTTGCTGCCGGCGGGGCCGCTGGCGGACAGATTATAGGTCTTGCCGTCGATCTGGAACCGCGCGCCGGTGACGCGGCTGGCGGTGCGGCCGAGGAGGGCGCCGAGCCAGGGATTGAAGCGGGCATGGTAGGGCTCGAAGGTGTCGTACCCTACGCTCATGTTGTCCAGGCCGCCCTGGCCGTCGGGGATGCACAGGGCCTTGATGCGGCCGCCGAATTCGAGGAGCTCGGCCACCATGCCGTTGGCGTTGGACAGACGGAACAGGTGGATCGGTTTACCGTTGAGTTCACCAAAAACGCTTCTTTCAACTCGCTGCATGACAACCTCCAGAGTTCGTATGTTCGGGACGAGGAAAGGTCTGGTTCGACAGCTGGAACGCCGCTTGTGTTTTTCTTCTTGCAAATTCTGTGTCAACGGGCGCAGGCCCAGTGTATGGCCGCAGAGGAAGGGCCTTGCGCGCGGTATCGCGAGAAGGCAGGGCTTTTGAAGTGGTTCGGATATGCGCTCGGGAAGGATTTCAGGCGGAGGAATGGTTTGTGATTTTAAAATGAAATATTCAAAATTGAAACTATCAAAAATGATAGGGGCGAAAAGCGGTTTGCCTGCTACACGCTTCAAGGTTACACGATGTGTTTTTTTTGCATATAAAAGGAATCTTTTTATCAAGAAGCAATATGATTTTAGAACACGATAATAAATAAGGTGTTCATATCGATATTGAATCATCGATTCATCGTGCCAAAGGATGCAACGGGACATAAAGAATAAAGGCTCTGCCATAAATAGGGCTGATACGGTTTTACAGGATGGCAAATATACAATGTTTTTTAATTCTTTTTGTTGGTCGACCACCATCAGCAAAGGGATGGACTTTGTAGTATACATATGAAATTCCATGAAATGAAATTTCAATCGCTTACTGTGACAGATCCGGAATAAAAAAACAATGGAACTATCTGGTGTTATATATAGAAAACTTTTTTTAGAAAAGGAAAGATATGGATAGCGTTTTTTGGGGTGCCGGGAGAAGCCTTTTGGAAGGCTGGTTCTTTCATTATCTCAAAATGAAATTGTTCAAAATGAAACACATCGAACTGAAATGAAAGATGCCGCACGCAGGGCTTTCGGCGGGGCGATCAGTGATGCTTGCGACTTTTCCAGAGGATTGGCGAGGCCTGGCTGAAGGTTTTTCGGCAGAAAGGGGATGTTGGCAAACCTTTTGCACAAAGTGCTGGAAAAGAGAAATCGAAAAATCGATCCGCTCTCTATACACTCAACGAAAAGGTTGCCTAATGGAACACGTTATTATGATGCACGCCAAAGATAACATTGCCATTGTCATGGCCCCTTCCTTGGCTGTGGGAAGCGAATTTACGGTGGGAGGCAAGATGGTTTGTGCCAAAGACGAGCTTCCCTTTGCCCATAAGGTCGCCATCAAGGCTATCCCCAAGGGTGGCCAGATCGTTAAATATGGAGAGCCCGTGGGGATAGCGACCGCCGATATCGCCCCCGGCGAGCACGTTCACGTGCATAACGTCGTCAGCGGTCGCCACACCGTAAAAGAATAAGGAACGCTGTCATGCTGCCAGAAATCATGGGTTACAGGCGTCCCGATGGCCGTTTCGGCATCCGCAATCATATCGCCGTCATCGCTACGATGGACAACGCCAATCCTACGGTGCGGCGCATATGCTCTCTGGTGAAGGGTTGCGTGCCTTTTTGCCCCGGGTTCGGCCGCGGCGAAATGAACGAAGACCTTGCCCTGCACAATCTCCTCTCCATCAATACCGCCCTGCATCCCAACGTGTACGGCGTCATAGTCGTGGCTTTGGAAGATCAGACCGCCGAATATATTTCCGGCGAGATCGCGAAGGGCGGCAAGCCCGTGGTGGGCTTCTCCATCGAAGATCAGGGCGGCACCGTGGAAGTGGCGTACCGCGCCGCTCAGGCCGCCATCCAGATGCTTCACGATGCGGGCCGCCTGCGCCCCGAACCCATGCCTTGGAGCGAATTCGTCCTCGGCGTGGAATGCGGCGGCTCCGACGGTTCTTCCGGCATCGTCTCCAATCCGGTGACCGGACGTTTGGCCGACCGCGTCATCGACGCTGGCGGCACCGTCATCATGTCGGAAACGCTGGAACTGCTGGGCGGCGAGGAGATGCTCGGCCGCCGCGCCGTCACCCCCGAAGTGGCCGCCAAGGTGAAGGGCATCATCCAGCGCACCCTCGACTATGCCGCCGAGCACAATCTCGACATCATGGGCGCCAACCCCGCTCCCGACAACATCGCTGGCGGCCTGACCACCATTGAGGAAAAGGCCCTCGGCGCCATCAAGAAGGGCGGCACCAGGCCTCTGGTCGAAGTCCTCGAAGAGGGCGAACGTCCCACGAAGAAGGGCTTCGTCATCATGGACGCTCCCGCCCCCGGCGTGGAGAACCTCACCGCCATCGTGTCGGGCGGCTGCCACGCCGTCATCTTCTCCACCGGCAAGGGCAACTGCATCGGCCATCCCGTGGCCCCCGTCATCAAGATTTCGGGCAATCCCATGACCGTGAAGGCCATGCGCGACAATATCGACGTCGACGTGTCCGGCGTCATCAATCAGGGGCTCACCCTCGATCAGGCCACCGATATCGTGCAGGACAAGCTGGTGGACGTGTGTTGGGGCGCCATGACCAGCTCCGACATGCTGGGCGAGATCGAAACGGCCGCCAGCCGTCTTTTGAGAACCCTGTAAGCCAGAGGATGCCATGAAGGTCTGTTTTTTGGGGCTTGGGAGCATGGGGAGCGGCGTGTGCCGCAACCTGCTGAACAAGGGATACGCCCTGCAGGTATGGAACCGCAGCCCTGAAAAGGCGGCCAAGGTCGCCGGATGGGGCGCGGAAGCCTTTGCCACGCCTCAGGAGGCTGCCCGCGGCGCTGGCGTGGTGATGAGCTGCCTGTCTTCCGTGGCTGCGCTCAAGGCCGTGGCGGGCGGCGAAGACGGCGTGTTTTCCTGCATGGGCGAGGGCATGGCCTTCTACGACATGGGCACGTGGGACATCGAGTCCGTCCTCGCTCTGGACGCGGAAGCCGAGAGGCACGGCGTCCGCTACGTACACATGCCCATGGGCAAGGGGCCCGAAGCGGCCGAGGCCGGGGAGTCCCCCTTGTTCTTCGGTGGCTCAAAGGATGTGTATGAGCGGAATAAGGCGTTCCTCTCCGATATAGGGGAAGTGTTTTATCTAGGCGACGTGAAGGCGGCCTGCGCCTTCAAGCTCATCACCAACCTCATCGGGCTTTCCAACAACGTCATCCTTACCGAAGGCGTGTTCCTCGCGAAGAGGATGGGCCTCTCCGAAGAGGCCTTCCTCAATGGGGCAAAGTCCACCGGCGCCTGGTCCTACCAGATGCGGAACTCGGGGCACAAGGTGTTCGCCGAAGCCTTTCTGCCCATGCGCGGTACGCTCGACAACGCCTGGAAAGATATGAAGTTCGGCGTGGAGATGGCGGAAGAGGCAGGAGTTTCCTGCCCCGCCTTCGCCATGCTCAGGGATCGCTACAAGGCCGCATCGGAAGCCGGCTACGGAGAGGAAGACTACATCTCCGTGTACCGCCTTCTCATGGATGCGGAAAATGACGGCGCAACTGCTGCGGAACCATGTAATTGACTAGGAGTTTGCCATGAAAGTTGGTTTTATCGGCCTCGGCAAGATGGGTGCCGGCATCTGTTCCAACATCGTCAAGAACGGCATCGACGTGGTGGTGTACGACATCAACCCCGCAAACATGCAGAAGTTCGTGGACATGGGTGCCTCTTCCCCCGCCACCGTGAAGGAACTGGCCGCCCAGGTTGACGTGTGCATCACCTGTGTGCCCATGCCCAAAGACGCCAAGGGCGTTCTGCTTGGACCCGACGGCGTGTTTGAAAACCTCCCCGAAGGCGGCGTGCATTTCGACCTATCCACCTTGGACATCGAAACGGTGGTGATGCTCAAAGCCGAGGCCGCCAAGCTGGGCAAGAAGTACCTCGTCATCCCCATGGGCAAGGGCCCCGCCTTTGCCGCGGACGGCACCTGCCCCCTGTTCGGCGGCGGCGACAAGGCCACCTACGACAAGTATGAGGAATGCCTGCTCAAGAAGATGGGCAAGCCCGCCTACATCGGCGACGTGAAGGCCGGCTGCGCGCTGAAGCTCATCCAGAACCTCATGGGCATGAGCATCAACGCCGTCTGCTCCGAAAGCATCAAGCTCGCCAAGCTCGCCAACATCCCCAAGGAACAGTTCATCGAACAGATCTCCAATTCCGGGGCCTTCTCCTTCCAGTTCAAGAACACCGCTTCCGGCACCTTCGACGAAGACTTCGAGCATCCGGTGTTCACCGTGAATCTGGCCTTCAAGGACGTGCGCCTCGGCATCGAGATGTGCGAATCCTTCGGCCAGCGCGTGCCCATGATGTCCCGCGCCCGTGAGGTGTTCGCGGCCACCGCTGAAAAGTACGGCGAAGAAAACTTCACCGCGACCTTCAAGATGCTGTAGCCCCCCTTCCTCCATTCCCGGAAGCCGCAGCCGTTCGGGGCGGCTTCCGGGGGCCCCTCCCCAATGTCGCAGCATACCCACTTCTAACCTTTCCGAGGAGTCAGACATGTCCAAGAAAATCATCTTCATCACCGGCGTCACCTCCGGTGTCGGCCGCGAAACCGCCCGCCGCTTCATCAAGGAAGGCTGGAAGGTCATCGGCACCGGCCGCCGCCAGTCCCGCCTCGACGAACTCGCCGCCGAACTGGGCGGAGATTTCCTCCCCCTCTGTTTCGACGTCGCCAAGCGTGACGTCGTGGTGGAAATGTTCGCCAACCTTCCCGAAGGGTTCAAGGACATCGACGTGCTGCTGAACAACGCGGGCAGCTCCATCGGCCAGAACCCCGCTCAGGCGGGCAACATGGACGACTGGGACGAAATGATCGCCACCAACATCAACGGATTGCTGTACTGCACCCGCTGCGTCCTGCCCGGCATGATAGAACGCGGCTCCGGCCACATCGTCAACATCGGCTCCGTCGCCGGCAACCGCGCCTTCAAGTGCGGCAACGTGTACGGTGCCACCAAGGCTTTCGTGAACCATTTTAGCAGGATGCTCCGCTGCGACCTTCTGGGCACTCCCGTCCGCGTGACCAACATCAAGCCAGGCCATCTGCACACCGAATTTCTGGCCGTGCGTTTCAAGGGCGACCTGAAGACTTCGGAAGCCGCTTACGAAAACTTGGATCCCCTGACCCCTGAAAACATCGCCGAATCCGTGTGGTGGTCTGTGAACCTGCCCGCCCATATGGACGTGTGCGACATGGAACTCATGCCCATGTGCCAGTCCGACGGCGGCTGGAGCTTCTGCCATAAGAGCTGACCGAGCGTGTGCGGGCTCCTGTCGCGGGGGCCCGTTTTCATAGACCTGCCGCCGCTGTTCCGAAAGCGGTCGCGAAGACCATCAGGATATGCGTTATGATGACCGCCGAGGAGTACATCCAGTCCCTCCGTGATCTGCGCCCCCGCAGAGTTTATGCCTTTGGCGAGAAGATCGAGGATTGCGTCGACCACCCCTTGATCCGCCCTTCCATCAACTGCTGCGCCATGACCTACAAGCTGGCCGAGATGCCCGAATACCGCGAGCTGATGGTGACGTCCTCCAGCTTCACCGGCAAGCCCGTGAACCGCTTTTGCCATCTGCACCAGTCCACGGCCGATCTGGTGAACAAGGTGAAGATGCAGCGGCTTTGCGGGAGCATGACCGGTGCCTGCTTCCAGCGCTGCGTGGGCATGGACGCCCTCAACGCCGTGTTCAGCACTACCTACGAGATCGATGCCTGCCACGGCACCGAATACCACCGGCGTTTCGTGGAATTCGTCAAAGAATGGCAGGAAAAGGACTGGACTGTGGACGGTGCCATGACCGACCCCAAGGGCAACCGTGGCCTCGCGCCCCACGCCCAGAAGGATCCCGACATGTTCCTGCGCGTGGTGGAACGCCGCGAGGACGGCATCGTGGTGCGCGGCGCCAAGATGCACCAGACCGGCGCCCTCAACTCCCATCAGATCCTCGTCATGCCCACGCAGACCATGCGCGCGGAAGACCGGGACTATGCCGTGGCCTTCTCCGTCCCCGCCGATGACCCCAGCATCCTTTACATCTATGGCCGTCAGGCCAGCGACACCCGCAAGCTGGAAGCCAGCAAGGTGGACGTGGGCAACGCGAATTACGGCGGCCAGGAAGTCATCATCATTTTTGAAGACACCTTCGTTCCCTACAAGAACGTGTACATGCTGGGCGAGATCGACTTCACCGGCATGTTGGTGGAACGTTTCGCTGGCTATCACCGCCAGTCCTACGGCGGCTGCAAGGTCGGAAACGGCGACGTGCTCATCGGCGCGTCCCAGACGGCCGCCGAATGCAACGGCTGCGCCAAGGCGTCCCACATCAAGGACAAGATCATCGAGATGATCCATCTGAACGAGACGCTGTTCTCCTGCGGCATCGCCTGTTCCTGCGAAGGCTCCCCCACGCGGGCCGGCAACTACCAGATCGACATGCTCCTCGCCAACGTGTGCAAGCAGAACGTCACCCGCCTGCCTTACGATATCGCCCGCCTCGCGCAGGACATCGCCGGGGGGCTCATGGTGACCATGCCTTCCGATGTCGATTTCACGTCCGACGAAGTGGGCGAATGGTGCCGCAAGCTCATGGTGGGCGATGCCCGGTATTCCGTGGAAGACCGCCAGCGCATCCTCCGCCTCATCGAGGCCATGACCATCGGTTCCGTGGCGGTGGGCTACCTCACCGAATCCATGCACGGCGCAGGTTCGCCGCAGGCCCAGCGCATCATGATCGGCCGTCAGGCCAACATGGAAGCGAAGAAGGCCCTTGCACGCCGCCTGTGCGGCATCGATCCCGACGGCCTGTTCTGATTTGAAAACGCCTGCCGCGGCTTTTCGGGCCTTGGCAGGCCACTGCTTGAAGAGAGGGAAGGGGGTTATGTACGAGAACATCCTTTTTGAGAAAAAGGACGGCGTGGCTTACCTCACGCTGAACCGTCCCGATCAGCTGAACGCGCTGAACAGCGCCGTACTGAAGGAACTTGACGACGCCCTTGCCGCAATCGACGGCGATGCCGAGATCCGCGTCCTCGTCGTCAGGGGGGCCGGAGAGAAGGCTCTCGCCGCCGGAGCGGACATCACGGAGATGCAGTCCATGGAAGCGGAAGCCGGTATGGCCTTCGGTGCCTTTGGGCAAAAGGTATTCGCCAAGATAGAGGCCCTGCGCCAGCCCTCCATCGCCATGATCCCGGGCTTTGCCCTTGGCGGCGGCTGTGAACTGGCCCTTGCCTGCGATATCCGCATCGCATCCGAAAAGGCCCGCTTCGGCCAGCCCGAAGTCGGCCTCGGCATCACGGCCGGATTCGGCGGCACCCAGCGCCTGCCCCGTCTGGTGGGCAGGGGCGCGGCCTCCCTGCTGCTCTTCTCGGGCAACATGATCGATGCCGCAGAGGCCCTGCGCATCGGCCTCGTCGACAAGATCGTCCCCCACGATGCCCTTGCCGCTGAAGTTTCCGCGCTGGCGGAAGGCATCGCCCGTCAGGCTCGCTGTGCCGTCCAGCAGACCAAACGCTGCATACGTCATGGCCTCGAATCCGGCCTCGAATCCGGCCTCTCGTACGAAGCGCAGGCGTTCGGCCTCTGTTTCTCCACGAAGGAGCAGAAGGACAGGATGCGCGCCTTCGTCAATCGCCGCCGCTGATCGGGTTCCGCTGCGCACCCCTCGGAGGATGGACTGAATGGAAGCAACGCTCTGGCAACGCCTTGATGAGATCATTACGAGGACCGTGAGGCCTATGGCCGAGCGCTGTGATGAGGAAAGCCTTTTCTGCGGGGAGTCTGTCCGAGCCTTGGCCGACGCCGGATTCATGGGGCTTCCTTATCCTCCCGAGCAGGGCGGGCGCGGCTCCAGCTATGAATCGTATGTCCGCTGTGTGGAACGCCTGTCCAAGGTCTGCCCTTCCGTGGGCGTCACCTATGCGACGCATGTGGGCCTTGCCTGCCATCCGCTCCATGCCTTCGGCTCGCCCATGCAGAAGGAAAGCTTCCTTCGTCCCATGCTCCGCGGCGACAAGCTGGGGGCCTTCGCGCTCACGGAGCCCGAGGCCGGGTCGGACGTGGGGGCCATCGCCACCACGGCGGAGCTGGACGGCGGCTTCTACGTCATCAACGGACACAAGATATTCATCACCAATGCCGGCAGGGCCGATATCTATATCCTCTTTGCCCGTACCGGCGGGCAGGGCACGGAAGGCCTGAGCGCCTTCGTGGTGTGCAGCGACGACGCCGGCCTGCTCATCTCCGCCCCCCAGCGCAAGATGGGCATCCGCGGCGCCCAGACCTGCGAACTCTTTTTGCGCAACCTCTGCATCCCCGCCGACCGTCTCATCGGCAGGCCCGGCGACGGGTTCCGCATCGCCATGGAAACGCTGGACGGCGGGCGGCTGGGCATCGCCGCGCAGGCGGTGGGCATAGCGGATGCCGCGTTCGACGAGGCGCGGGCGCGGCTCAAGGAACGCCGCCAGTTCGGCCGCGCCCTGGAGCACTTCCAAGGGCTGCGCTGGAAGGCCGCGGACATGTGGGCGAAGGTGGAAGCCGCCCGCCAGCTCACCCTGTATGCGGCCCGCCTGCGCGACGGGGGGAAAAGGTTCCGCGCGGAAGCTTCGGCGGCCAAGCTCGTGGCATCGGAAGCGGCCGTGTGGTGCGCTTCGGAAGCCGTGCAGATATGCGGCGGCAGCGGCTATTTACAAGGATCTGTTGCGGAACGCTTGTACCGCGATGCCAAGATCACCCAGATCTATGAAGGGACGAGCGAAGTCCAGCGCATGGTCATCGCGTCCGGCGTCCTCGGGTGATGGAAACGGGACAGGTCAACGAACGGTTTCATGCCGAAAAGGAGATGGTTATGGAGACCCTTTTTGTGATAGGTGCAGGGACCATGGGCGGCGGCATCGCTCAGGTGGCCGCGCTGCACGGCTTCACCGTGCATCTCTACGATATAAAACAGGAATTCCTCGACAGGGGACTGAAGGGCATCGCCGGCGCGTGGGACAGGCTCGTGGCCCGCGGCAAGATGGCCGCCGAAGACCGCGATGCGGCCCTCCCCCGCATCATCGGCACGTTGGACATGCAGGATGCCGCCAAGGCCGACGTGGCCATCGAGGCCGCCGTGGAGGATCTGGGCGTCAAGCGTTCTATTTTCTCGAAGCTGAGCGGCATCGTTTCCCCCGGCTGCATCTTCGCCACCAATACGTCCAGCCTGAGCGTCACCGCCGTGGCCTCCGCCGTGGGCAGGCCCGACAAGGTGGTGGGCCTGCATTTCTTCAATCCTGTGCCCCGCATGGCCCTCATCGAGATCATCCGCGGCGCCGCCACTTCCGACGAGACCTACGAAGCCGCCAAGGCGCTTTCCGAACGGCTGGGCAAAACGGGGGTCACCGTGAATGAATACCCCGGCTTCGTGGTCAACCGCATCCTCATCCCCATGATCAACGAGGCGGTCTTCATGTTGCAGGAAGGCGTGGCCTCTGCTGAGGACATCGATACCGCCATGAAGCTCGGAGCCAATCACCCTATGGGCCCGCTGGCTCTGGCCGACCTCATCGGCCTCGACGTGTGCCTCGCCATCATGGAGCTGCTCCGCGACGAGATGGGCGAGGGCAAGTACCGCCCCGCGCCCCTGCTCCGCAAGATGGTCCGGGCGGGCAAGCTGGGCCGCAAAAGCGGTGAAGGGTTCTTCCGCTACTAAGCCGTCGGGAACATATCGCTCGCAAAGAGCGCATCATCGGGCGAAAGCCCTTGGAGAGCCGGCACTGTGCCGGACAGGAGTCATTATGCGTGAAGTGGTCATCGTAAGCGCGGCCCGTACCGCGTTGGGCAGTTTCGGCGGTTCTCTCGCCTCCGTCCCTGCCGTCGAGCTGGGGGCCGTGGCCATCCGCGCGGCCCTTTCCCGGGGTGGCGTGGATGCCGGCATGGTGGAAGAAGTCGTCATGGGCAACGTCCTTCAAGCGGGGCTGGGCCAGAACCCCGCGCGTCAGGCCGCCGTCAAGGCCGGTATCCCCGTGGAGATCCCGGCGTGGACGGTGAACAAGGTCTGCGGTTCCGGCCTCAAGGCCGTGGCGGAAGCCGCGCTGGCCATCCGCGCCGGAGAGGCCCGCTGTGTGGTGGCAGGCGGCATGGAGAACATGTCTCAGGCTTCCTATGTCCTGCCCTCCGCACGCTGGGGGGGCCGCATGGGCGATGTCAAGCTTGTGGACGAGATGATCAGGGACGGCCTCTGGGACGCTTTCAACGACTATCACATGGGCATCACCGCCGAGAACGTGGCGGCCCGCTACCATCTTTCCCGTGAAGAACTGGACGCCCATGCCGTGCTTTCCCAGCAGAGGGCCGCAGCCGCGCTGGAATCGGGCGTGTTCGATGAAGAAATCGTGCCCGTACACGTGGAGCAGAAGAAAAAATCCTTCGACTTCGCTCGTGATGAGTTCCCCCGTCCCGGCACCACCATGGACGTGCTCGGCAAGTTGCGCCCCGCCTTCAAGAAGGACGGCGTGGTGACGGCGGGCAACGCTTCCGGCGTGAACGACGGCGCGGCGGCTCTGGTGCTCATGGATGCCGGACTGGCCGCTGAACGGGGCCTTTCGCCTCTCGCCCGCATTGTGGGCTGGGCCAGTGCCGGTGTGGAACCCGACGTGATGGGCCTTGGCCCCATCCCCGCCACCCGCAAGGTTTTGGAAAAGGCTGGTTGGACAGTGGCCGATCTCGATCAGATCGAAGCCAACGAAGCCTTTGCCGCCCAGTTCCTCGCCGTGGGCCGCGAGCTGGGCTTCAGCCTTGATAACGTGAACGTCAACGGTGGTGCCATTGCCCTTGGGCATCCTATCGGTGCCTCCGGTGCGCGTATCCTCGTTACGCTTTTGCATACGCTGAAGCGGAAGGGGCAGAGCAGGGGATTGGCAACGCTGTGCATCGGCGGCGGGCAGGGGATCGCCATGTTGGTGGAAAGGGGCTGACGGGCCATGCCTTCCCTCCATGTGAAGTATTGCGGGGGATGCCGCTCCGGATACGATCGCGTGGCATGGTTCAGGGGGGTGCTGTCCGCCATGCGCGCTTTCGATGGGAGCATTGTGCTCACGGACAACGAGGCCGGAGCCGATATCCGGGTGGCTGTGTGCGGCTGCCCCGCACAGTGCGTTTCCGTTCTGCCGGGGACGCACATGCTCCATGCCCCGTACATGGATGGGGAGCGTATGGAACCCTGCGATATGGCCGCATATTTGCTGGACATGGCCTCCCAGCGGAACGGGAGGGACGAATAGCATTGCTTATCAACTTGTTACAAAGGAGATGAGCGTTAAGGAGCGCAGAGGTGCTATGGCGTCAGCGATATCCCCCAGCCTCAGCGCTGTCATCTTATGCTAGCACGGTTTCCGATGTGCCTGCGGTGATTCGCCGGGATCTTGTCCTGCCCGCGCGGTATGGTGTACCTCACACACGCAAACGTAACTTCCTCATCAGCCACGCCGAGAACATAACCTTATGTGGAAGAATGGGGGCGGCGTTATGATGGAAAGCGCCACTGTTTCCGCCGTGGTGTTCCCCTCCATCGGTGCTTCCATGATCCTGCGGCGCGTCATCGGTAAGGAACATCCGGCTCCCGCATCTGCCGTGTTGAATAAGCATTTCCGCCATCCTGCGTGAAGGAACCGTACACCATGACGGCGTCCGCCTCGGCTTTTCCCTGGCGGTGCGGATCTGCTTTTCCTGCTCCAGCATAGGGCTTCCTTCCGTGAAGCCTATGGGATCGAGGTTCCCAATCGGCTTGGGCTTCAAACGTAGGTGATGCGGTCGCGGCCTTCGGCTTTGGAGCGGTACATGCCGTCGTCCACGCGCATGAGTATGGCGTCCATGTCGTCTTCGGGGTTGATGCGGGTCGCGCCGATGCTGATGGTGACGTGGTTATCGAGATCGCGCACGCTTTCCAGAAGGCATCTCAAGGTTTCCTCGGCGTCGCCCGGCGCATCGATGAAGCCGATGAATTCGTCCCCGCCCCAGCGGGCCACGCAACCGGCCTTACCGACGATTTCCTCAGCCTTATGCCCCACACGGGCAAGGACTTCATTGCCCCAAAGGTGGCCGCGGGTATCGTTGATGTGTTTGAAGTGGTCCACGTCGAACATGAATACGAGAGGCCGCTCCCAGAGTTTCCGGCTCAGGATGGCATTGAAGCGTTCCCGGTTCATGAGCCCGGTGAGTTTGTCCGTGGTGGCAAACAGGGTCATGAATTTGTCGTAGCGCGATACGGTCCCCGAAACCAGCAGCAGGATCAGGATGATGATGCACGCCACGACGAGGATGTCCTTCCAAAGCTGCGAAAGAAGTGATTCCTTAATGATGGCGGTATCTTTTTCCACGATGAGATACCAGTCGAGATCGTCGATGTAACGGGTGACGAGGCAGGTTTCCTGCCCGTTGTACTTGTACCACGAGCTTTCCACACGGCTCTTGGTGAAGATCTTTTTGCGGTATTCGGATACGGGCAACAGATCGTCGATGGTGGCGTTGGCAATCATGGCGTCGGACGTGTGGACCTGTACCACACCCTCGCGGTTGACGAGGAACGCCGTCAGATCGAAATCGAGCTCGAACGAGGCGAGGATCTGCTGCAATTCACGCATTTTGACCCCGACGCCCACCACGCCCATGAGTTCGCCGTGATCGTCTTCGATACGGCAATCCACGAACACGGTCAGCTCATTGCGGGCCATTTCGTCGGTGTCGACCTCAAGCCGGTGGGGGATCCCGGAAGCGACGAAGTTGTAGTACCAGACGTCGTGGGAGTCATCCCTGCTGACAACTTTATTTATTCCGTTATAATGATAGTAAATATTTGTCTTTGCCGAAACAAGGAACACCGAACTGTAGTCGTATTTCCTCTTCAGGCCGTTGAGGTAGTCTTGCAGTTCCGCAATTTGTTCCGGTGAATCATTCTCTCCCCGGAGCCAGCTCTTGAGGAAGCTGTCGTTGGCCATTGTCAGGGAGACGAAAATCGGCTTGGTCAGTTCGTTACTGATGGAAGAAAAGATGTTCAGGGAGGTAAGGCGGGAGATATTCCTGATGTCATCCCTGATGACGACGCTGTATGTGCAGTAGTTAATGATTGTTATACAAATGAACCCAATAAGCACGATACCCGTGATGAAGGCGTGGGTCCTGAAGAGTTTCTTTTTCATAGGAGGCCTGATTACGGGGAGCCGGCGCGGAATGGCGGAGACCGACGTTCTGTCGGTGGGATATTATGACACTGTTCGTCCAACCGATAGATTCTAATGGGATCCTATGGCTCTGGCAACAGAAAAATGGCGGTACTCTGATAGGGTTGCGCTATGGGCTTAGGCCTCCTCCGGAGGTATGTTTCCGCAGGAGGCATTCCATCATGTGCTGCCTTTTTCCAGTTTTTCGGCAAGGGCTTTGATGCTCGGGGCGACGGGGAAAGGATGTTCTGTCCCAAAGGCCAACGCCTCAAACTGCGGGATGGGCAGGGGGCGCGAATAGAAATAGCCCTGCGCATAGGCGCATCCGGCCTGAAGCAGGAAAGCGGCCTGTTCCTCGGTTTCCACGCCTTCGGCAATGACCTTGATGCTCATTTCTCGGGCGAGGGAAATGCTGAACCGGATGACCGTCTTGCCGCGTTCGGTCGTGACGACCTCGTTGAGGAATCCTCGGTCGATCTTGATGAAGTCCACGGGCATACTCTTGAGCATGTTCAGGGACGAGTAGCCTGATCCGAAATCGTCCATGGAGAACTGGAACCCGAAGGCCTGCAAGGCCTTCATGGATTCGAAGAGCCCGCTTTCGTTCTCGAGGAAGGCGCTTTCGGTGAGTTCCAGTTCGAGGAGGTGCGGCGGCAGCTCGTAGCGGCGCATCAGGTCGAGCAGCTTTTCACGCAGGCGCGGATCGTGGATATGCATACGCGACATGTTCACGGAGATGGGCGTGGGCGTGAGGCCGTGGTCAATCCAGCGGCGCAAGGTGATGCAGGCCTGCTCCCAGATGTATTCATCCAGCCGGATGATGAAGCCGTTCTTCTCGAACAAGGGGATGAAACGGTCCGGCGGCATCAGCCCCTCGGTGGGGTGTATCCAGCGCACCAGCCCTTCCGAGCCGATGATGCGCGATGTCGGGATGTGCACCTTGGGCTGAAGGTACAGAACGAATTGCCCCTGCAGAAGGGCGTCGTGCATCTGGTTTTCGATCTTCTTTTCCTCAAGGATCCTCTCGCGCAGCTTGCCGTCATAGAAGGCGTAGCTGTTCAGGTAATTCCCCTTGATCGTCTTGAGGGCGAGGTTGGCCCAGTCGCAGAGCACGTTGATGGGCGTGTCTATGTTGTCGACCTCGCAGATGCCGAACGAAGGCACGACCTTGTACGGCAAGGGGTAGTCGGCGAGCCTGTCCGTCAATTCCTTGATGAGGGCGAGGATACGCTCACGGGAGTAGTCCACGCACAGGCAGAACACATCCCCGCCGAGGCGCCCGTAGACGCTGTGGGTCCCGGCCATCTTTTCCCGCAGCAGATCCGCGATGGCGATGAGGAGCTTGTCGCCTTCCTTAAGGCCGTACAGGTCGTTGATGACCTTGAAGCGGTCTATGTCCATGCGGACGATGCTGTAGCGGCGCTCGGGGTAGGCGTGCACGGCCTGTGCCGCCTGCGAGTAGAAGGTGTGCATGTTGTACAGATCGGTCAGGAGATCGAACTCGGCCCGGTACTTGAGCGCGAGCACGGAACGGGTCGCGCTGTCGACGTCGTTGAGCGTGCCGATATAGCGCTTGGGATTGCCCTTGTCGTCGTGCAGGCAGGTGAGGGCCGCCTTGCACCAGATGTACACGCCGTCGCGCTTGCGGAAGCGGGCGGTCATCTCGGTATAGCGCTGGATGCGCGAATCCTTGAGGAAGGCGGTGAGCAGGGGCAGATCGTCAGGATGGATCACGAGGTCTTCCCGCCAGACGTGCATCAGATCACGGTGGTCGTAGTTCCCGGCGAAACGGGCGACGATCTCCGGCGAGATGTAACGGGTATCGGTTTCGAGGTTCCACTCGAAGACGAGGGTGTCCGTCTGCTCCACGATGGTCCGGTAGCGTTCGTCGTCGAGGCGCTGGCGCTCAAGGAGGATGTTCTGCTGAGCGACTTCCTCCGCCTGCTTCTTGTCCCCGATATCCATGATGAAGGCGAGATAGATCTCGTCGCCGCCGTCGGGCTGGGCCACGGGGAACATGGTGATCGACGCCCAGTGGTACTCCTGGTCGTGCCAGAGCTTGCGGAATTCGCCGATAAGGTATTCCCGGCCCGCCGCGAAGTTCTGCCGCAGCGCATCGAGATTAAAGAATTCGAGGAAGCGGGTGCGGTCTTCAGGAAAGAGCATGTTGCGCGATACGAGATCGATGCACTCGCTGAGGCGGCCCTGCTCGGGCGGGGTCACATACTTGCCCTTCACGTGGTACACGATACGGTAGCTGTCCTGCGTGATGTTCAGTTCGTACAGCTCGTCGTAGATGTTGCGCAAGGCGTGATCGTACTGCTCGCTGATGCGGCGGCGCTGTTCCTCTTCACGCTGTTCGGAGATGTCGCGGACGAGGAGTATCCCCTTGTCGGTGCGGCAGGAGTCGTGCCCGCACAGAGGAACGATGAAGGCGGAAACCCAGTACCATTTGCCGTCGCTGCCAAGGCGGCGGTATTCGGCGGGGACTTCCATGCGGCCTTCGCTGAACTCCTTGCGGATGTTGCTCCCGATGAAAGCGGTGAGGAAGCGTTCCCGGTCCTCAGGGTGGATGAGGGTTGCGGCTATGGTGTGGATATTGCCGTTCTTGTCGTGATCCACGGGGATCATGGGCGTGTCGGCGGCGTAGACAAGGTGGGGCGTATCGGCGCTGAGGTCGATTTCGTAGATTTCGGTATACGTGTTGCGCAGGGCGATGTTGTAGCGCTCTTCCTCAAGGGCGCGTTCCTCTTCGACGCGCTTCTGCTCCGTGATGTCCCGGATGATGAAAAAGGCGGTCATATCGTTGCCTTCTTCAAGGAAAAACACGCGGTTTTCGAGCCACAACTGTTCGTTTTCGCCAAAGAGCACCCGATACTGATCGACGAGGGTGCGGGAATGCGCGCGGCAGGCCTCGAGCAGGGCTTTGGGCGTGGTGGTGCGGTTGATGCGTTCGCGGTCGGCGGGATGGACCATCGCTATTGTTTCGGCGTGGAATGTGCGGTAGTCGCCGGAACGGGGTTCGCTGGGCAGGCTCGGCGCGGAGGCGTTGCGGTGGAACTGCCACGTGCGCAGGTTGATTTCGATGATGCAGTCCCCGGACTGGCGGAACACGGTGCTTTGACGGCGTTCGAGCCGGGCGGCGGTTTCTTCCATCCTTTTGCGTTCGTTGATGTCCTGCCAGAGGAGGAGCAGGCGCCCCGACGATCCGGGCATGGGCAGCACCAGTATCGAGATCCAGTGATAGGTCCCGTCGACGGCAAGGACGCGGTATTCTGTGGACAGCCGGGGATCGTCGGCCACTTTCCTGCTGACGTTTTCCGGGGAGAAAAGATCAAGGAAGGACTCCCGGTCATCGGGGTGGATGTACCGGTTGGCGATGGTGCGGGTGTCCCGCGAATACGAATGGGTCAGCTCGGGTTTCGCCAACGTGGAATCTTCGTCCCGGTGCACGATGCGCATGGAATCCGTATCGAGCATGACCTCGTAGATTTCGGAATAGCTGTGCTGGAGGGCCTTGTAGAAATCGGCTTCCTCGTTGAGCCGTTCGGTGATGTCGCTCAGCAGGAGCAGGGCATGGTGGTACGCTCCGGGGATGGCCCGGATGGTGGCGTTGACCCACCGGTAGGGTTTTCCGGCGTCCTGCCGTTTGCGGTATTCGAGCTGTGGGGCCTCGCCCAGGTCGAGCCGGGCCATGATGTTCGGCACGTCGTAAAAGGTGCGGACGCTTTTGAGGTTTTCTGGGTGCACGCGGTTTTTGCCACGATCGAGGACGAATTCCTCGATGGGCATCAGGGTCGGCGAAATGGTGACTTGTTCGCTGTTGTAATAGAGGGGAGCTATAAGCCCGGCTTCAAGATCGAGGCGGAAAATTTCCGTATAGTTGCTTTGCAGGGCGAGGAGGTAGTTGTTTTCCTCTTCTTTCTTCTTGGTGACGTCGCGCAGCAGGATAAGGGCGTGCCCCTCGTTGCCGGGGACAGGCTGCGCCGAGGCCGCGATCCAGCGGTAAGGGCCGTTTTCCGACGAACGCTTGCGGTATTCACATTCCGGGCGGCCGCCGCGTTCCAGTTCCTCGAAAAGGCGGCGCTCGTAGAAATCGAGCACGCTTTCGAGGGATTCTGGGGCCACGCGGTCGACGGCGCGCCGCTTGACGAACGCGGAAAAATTGGCTTCCTCCTTGACGATGGGCACCTGCTCGCTGTTGTAGAACAGCGGCGTGACCGTGCGGCTCCTGACGTCGAGGGAGAAGATCTCGGAATAATTGTTTTGCAGGGCGAGGAGGTAGTTGTTTTCCTCTTCCTTCTTCTCGGTGACGTCGCGCACGAGGAGGACGGTCTCTCCCCGGTTGCCGGTCGGCAAGGGCACGATGAGCGCCAGCATCCAGTGATAGGTCCCGTCAAGGCCGAGCTTGCGGTATTCGACGGAAAGCTCTTCCCCGGCGTCGAGTTTCCTGAGGATGGTTTCGGCGGTGAAGAAATTCCGGAAGACCACCCGATCCCGCGGATGGACGCGGGTTTTCATGACCGTGATGATGTCCTTGTCGAATTCGCCGCTGACATCGATGGGCGCGAGCAGCTTGGTGTTGCAGAACAGGCAGGTCAGCTGGTTGGCGGCGAGGTTCATCCGGTAGATCTTGGCGTAGCTGTTCTGAAGGGCGACTTGAAGGTTTTCTTCGTCCCGCCTGTGGGTGAATTCCGCGCATTTCTGCTCGTTGATATCCCGGATGCATTGGAGGACGTGGCACGAGCCGTCGTCCTGCGTATAGGCGAAGGCGATGCGGGTACGCCAGCGGGGCCCGGCCTCCTCGGCAAACTGGTATTCGAGATGGATATTCCTGTCGTTTACGCCTGCCGCGAAGGCTGCCCGCAGCCCTTCGAGGGAGAAGTGTTCGCGGAAGGCGTCACGGTACTGTGGGAGGATATGGCCGAAGAACAGCTCGAAATGGGCGGCGTAATCGCCCGAAGTGTCGGTGGCGAGGTCATTGCGGTTGGCCAGAAGCTCAAAATGGCCGGTGCCGAGATCCACGTCCACGACATAATGATAGCTCTCGCAGAGGGCGCGGGCGAAGGAATCGCGCTTGGCCTTGGCCTTGCGCTCCTCGGGCGTCAGAAGGCGCTCTGAAATGAGCACGACGTGTGCGGGCTCCTTGTTTTCCCAAAGGATACCGGAAACCGAAATTTCACAGATGCCCTTGAAGGGCGGGTGCTCATGCAGGGTGGTGAACGCCTCCCCGCCGCCGTGTTTTGTCACGGGACAGAAGGAGCAGATATCGGATTTGCCCCAAAACACCTCGAAGCAGGTCACCCCGAGCTTGACATTGGGATACGCGCGGGCGACCGTATCGTTGAAGTAGACGATGCGGTGGTTGGCGTCGATGACGTAGACCGCCGTATTGGGCAGGCTGTTGAGGATGTTGCGGGTTGATTCGTAACTTTCGCGCAAAAGGCTGGCGGAGCGGCGCTGCCGGATGTACTCCCCGATGATTTTGGACATGAGGATGAGGGCGTCCACTTCCTGCTGCGTCCATATGCGGCGGTTGCCGCGCTCCTCGAAGCCGATATGGCCGACCACGTGCCCGTCGCGCACGATGTCGCACTGGAGGAGCGAGGAGATGGTGTCGTCGAGGATGAACGTTTTTTCTTCCGGGGGGACTTCCGAAAAATCGCTGCAATAATAGATGCCGCTGGAGTCCCGTGTTTTGGGCAGCTCGATTTTGTCGATGGGGACGTTTTGGAACTGCTCCTTGGTGCTCCATTTCGGATCGGAGCACCATTCATGCGCGATGCTGACGGCCTTCCCGTCGAGCGAGTATTCAAAGATGAGAATCTTGTCCACGCGCAAGGCGTTTCCGATGAAATGCAACGCCTTGTCGATCCCTTCGTGCATGTCGTACATGCTGAAGAGGATATCGATGATGTCCACCATGATGCTGTTGCGGACGGTGTTGACGGCGAGGGGCGCGGATGTCTGGACGCCGTCGGCGTCTCCGCCGGAGGACTGGCCGAAGAATTCGTAACGGTTTTTGCCGTTCCCTTTGGCGTGGTACAGGGCGACGTCGGCCTGCCGGAACAGATCCTCATAGGCGATGGGGCGCTCGGTAACGGCGATGCCCACGCTGACGGAGACGGCGTTGTCGATATTGCTGTTTTTAAACAGGTTGCGGATGGAGGAGCAGAGGGACTGCGCGCGTGTGCGGATACCCGCGATTTCAGAAACGTCGCGCATGTAGACGTGGAATTCGTCGCCGCCCACGCGCCCGATGATATCGTCCTGCCGGAAGGTGCGCCGAAGCTGGCGGGCGATTTCCATGATGATGGAGTCCCCGGCGAGGTGCCCCATGCTGTCGTTGACGTCCTTGAAATTGTCGATGTCGATCATGAACAGCACGCCGGAACTGCCGGGCCTTGCGTCGCGCAGGGCGATGCGGATTTCCTCTTCGGTCGTGACCTTGTTGTAAAGCCCGGTCATGGAGTCGGTGCGGCTCTTATCAAGGAGCCTGAGCTGTTCGCGCTTCTGCCGGTCGATGTCGCGCAGCGCGCCCACGGATTTGACGGGCTTGCCGAGGGTGTCCAGGATGTTGGTGCTGTAGAGGGCGAACCAGCGCTTGCGGCCTGAGTGGGTGGGCAGGAACCGTTCGGGTGCGGCCTCGGTGGAGGCTTTTTCGGCGTCGAGGGCGAGAAAAGGTTCACGGAACCCCTCGCTTACGGGATCGATGGCCTCGCCTCTGCCCAGCCGTTCGCGGAAACGGGGAATAACGGGTTCGTGCCCGAAGACCTTATGGTACTTTTGGGTATAGGCGATGGTATCCGTCTCAAAGTCGTATTCAAAGGGCAGATCTTCGGAAATGTCGGCGATGAGGGCGTATTTACGGCGCTCGTATTCGGCGCTGCGCAGCATCTCCTCCACGCAGGCGAGATCGGTAAAGGCGGAAAGGTAAACGGGGTACTGGCCTTCGTGGAGGACGCCTTCCATGCGCGTGCCGGAGAGGCGGATGCGGACGGAGGTGGCGTCTTTGCGGACGAGCACCCCTTCCCAGTCGAAAAGGGGAGGGTGCCCGGCGAGGAGCCCGATGAGGCGCACGGCGGAAGATTGTTCGATCCAAGGAAGGAGGGAGTTGCCCTGTTGGCGGCACGACTCGGCGGTTTCCCCGACAAGCGTATAGAGGGCCTTGTTCGCCGCGATCAAGGTCAGTTGCGGATCCGCGGCAACGGTGGCAGTTCCGGTGATTATGTGCGGGTTGTCGAGGAATTCCTGGAGCCTGTTCATTCCACTGTTCTCTTGGATAGGGTGTGGAGACACTCCGGGGGATGCCCCCCCCGCATGTCGGAAAAAGTCCGGCACGCATCGTATCAAAGAATATAAAAGCCGGCAAAACATCCGATAGCATAGAGTATAGGCTTACGGGTGCCATTCATCAAGCGGAAATGCCGCTTGATGCCGGAAGTTATTCCACAACCGTTCCCGTTGCGGAGGGATACGGTTCTTGGGCGGAGGCAGCAGGGCGGTATCCTCAAGATGCCGCCCGCTTGTTGTGGTCAAGAGACGCTTGGCTTGCTGATGTGCCCGCTCTGCGCGGTAGAGCCGGGTGCTCTGGGGGTATGATCGGCCCGATTGAAAAGGTTTCTCCGCCGGGCGAAACAGGGTGGCGGGTTTCCGCGTATGGGGTGGAGTCGGGAGCTGCACAATGCATCCAGCCGAAAGAGGTGTCCCCTTCGGGGGGGCGGGCCACCCTTTCCGCTTCCCGATTCTGAATAACATACCATCATCTCCGCAAGTTGTTTCGTTCTTTTGCCATGTGAAGAAAAGATCCTTGCTGAATGCCTCCATTCCACTCAAAATCTTTGTGGCTCAAGGCTTTTCGGCCAATCGGAGCGTTCATTTTTTATCATAAAAAAGCTAATGAACATATAGTATTATACTTTATAAACGGCCCTGTTCCGGCTTCTCGATTCCTCCGGAGCTTTCGTGAAAAAAATCGGAAAAGGTGAAAAGTGTCTCTTGGGAGACAGAAAATGTCCCTGAAATCCGTATTGTGAATGCAAGAACAAGGTCGCACAGCGACCCTCCAACCCTCTCTACGGAAGGAACCGCCATGAAAGAAGACCGCAAGATCAAGAACGTCGTGCTGATCATGCTCGACACGCTCCAGTTCAACTATCTTGGCTGCTACGGCAACAAGGTTGTGAAGACCCCCAATATCGATCGCCTCGCCCGTCAGGGCTTCCTCTTCGAAAACGCCTACAGTGAAGGCCTGCCCACGGTGCCCGTGCGCCGCGCCCTCATGACCGGCCGCTTCACCCTGCCTTACGGCGGCTGGCAGCCTCTCGCTCCTGACGACACCACCGTCGCCGACATCATGTGGGGCAAGAACATGCAGACGGCCCTCGTCTACGACACCCCGCCCATGCGCCTGCCCAAGTACGGCTATTCCCGCGGTTTCGATTTCGTGAGCTTCAACCCCGGCCAGGAGCTCGACCACACCAGCTTTGCCGATGTGCCGCTGGATCCCGCGCTGAAGCCGGAAGACTACACCTCCCCCACGATGGTTTTCAATGAAAAAGGCGAAGTCATCGACGACGACAGCACGCAGCTCCTCGACGAAATCGGCTGCTTCCTGCGCCAGCAGCAGTTCCGCAAGCCCGAAGACAGCTATATTTCCCGCGTCATGACGGATGCCCAAAACTGGCTGTCCAACCGCCGCGACAAGACCCGCCCCTTCCTGCTCTGGGTGGACTCCTTTGATCCGCACGAACCTTGGGACCCGGAATCCGTGTGGAAGGGCGAACCCTGCCCCTACGATCCCGAATACGTCGGCAACCCGCTGGTGCTCGCGCCGTGGACGCCCATCGAGGGCCGCATCACGGAACGCGAATGCGAGCACATCCGCGCCCTGTACATGGAAAAGATCACGCAGGTGGACAAGTGGGTGGGCGAACTGCTCGACTCCATCCGTGCTCAGGGGCTCTGGGACGAAACCCTTATCGTGCTGATGTCCGACCACGGCCAGCCGATGGGCGAAGGCGAGCACGGCCACGGCATCATGCGCAAGTGCCGTCCCTGGCCGTATGAGGAACTCGTGCACGTACCTCTGATCATGCACGTCCCCGGCATCGAAGGCGGCAAGCGCATCAAGAGTTTCGTGCAGAACGTGGACGTGACCGCGACCATCATGGACGCGCTCGGGGAGCTCGGCACGCCGCAGAAGGCGAGCGATTTCGGCTTCCCGACCTATGACACCTCGGAAATGCAGGGCATCAGCCTCCTGCCCGTAATGCGCGGCGAGACCGACACCGTGCGCGACTGCGCCATCGCCGGGTACTACGGCATGTCGTGGTCCCTCATCACCGAGGATTACTCCTACGTGCACTGGCTGGTGAGCGAGGACGTGAAGGACAGCGTGGACTGCATCGCCGGTTCCGGCACCGAAATGAAGGAAGAAATGTGGACCTGCACGGCTGGCGCGAAGGTGCAGGTGCCCGATCATGATGAATTGTACGACCGCAAGGCCGACCCCTTCCAGCTCAACAACATCGCGGATCAGAATCCCGACAAGGCCCGCGAGATGCTCCAGCAGCTCAAGCTCGTCATCGGCGAAATCCGTACGAGCTGAGGATAGGAAGAAAGGGAGAACTGGGGGAAGGGGTTCCCCTCCCTTCCCCCACCCCCCAATCCCTCCCCTTCCTAAGGTTTTTGTTTTTAGCGAACCCTTGTTCTCTGTGTTGGGGAGGTGCCGGATCCTTGCCGGGCTGCGGGGCTTCCTTTTCCATATATCTCACTCTATTCCATGCACTGCGCGGAGCGCATATGACAACTGCCGTTGCGACCAACAAGCTGTCCGGAAAGTGGATAGGCTGGCTGACGAGCCTGCTCGGTGGCCTCTTTGTGGCTTGGTGCTTTTATGACCCGAGCACGCCGAAAGTGAACCTCTACTGGTTCGGGACGATCATGGCGATCGGCATGTTCGCCTTTGACCTGCTGCCGAACTTCGTCACCGCCGTCCTGCTCCTGATGTACTACATCCTGACGGGCATCGCGGCCCCGGATGTGGCTTTCGTCGGCTGGACCACCCCCATCCCGTGGCTGTGCATGTGCGGTATGCTCATCGGCGTGCTCATGGAAAAGACGCGCCTCGCCAACCGTATTGCCCTGTTCACCATCAGCCGCGTGGGGACCACCCCCATTCGCATGTACATCGCGTTCCTGCTCGCCGGATTCATCGTCAGCGCGATCATCCCCGACGTCATCACGGTCGACATCCTGTTCATGGCCATCGCCACCGGCATGTGCCAGAGCCTCAACCTGTCCGTGACTTCCCGTTCCGCGACCACCATCGTCCTTGCCGCCTTCTTCGGCGCGACCATCTCTTCGGCTGCCTACCTGCCCAACAACACGGGCATCATCGGCCTGCTCATGGTCAAGGACATGGGCGTCCCGTTCACATGGCTGGGCTTCTACAGCGAAAATCTGCCTTACCAGATCGGGCACGCGCTGCTGGCCTATACCATCCTGCACCTTTTCGGCGGGCGTGAGCTTGGCGAGCACATTTCCCGCTGCCGCGCTTGTGCCGAAGCGGAACTCGCCACTCTCGGCAAGATGAGCCGCGACGAAAAGAAGACCCTCGTCCTGGCCTTGCTCGCGCTGGTGGCTTTTATCAGCGAACCGTGGCACGGTATCCCCGGCTACTTCGCCTTCTGCAGCATGGTCCTGCTTGGGTTCACCCCTATCTTTAACTTGATGGAAGCCAGCGATCTCAAGAAGGTGCAGTTCCCCATCCTGTTCTTTATCGCGGGCTGCATGGCCATCGGCATTGTGGCGGGAACCCTCGGCATCCCCGCATGGCTGGCCGGGAAGCTGGTGCCCTACCTCCAGCAGATCGACAGCAATGCCGGTTCGTCCATGTTCGCCTATTGGGTGGGCGTCGTCGCCAACCTTGTGCTGACGCCTGTCGCGGCGGCAACGTCCCTGAGCGTGCCCATGGCCGAAATCGCCACCTCGCTGAACCTTGGGATCAAGCCCATCCTGTACAGCTTCCTGTACGGGCTTGACCAGTTCTTCCTGCCGTATGAGCTGGCCCCGGCCTTGATCATGTTCGCGACCGGATACGTCCGCGTCCGTTACCTTATCGGTATCATGCTGACGCGTATGGTTTTGGCCAGCCTGATCGTGGCGTTCGTCGCCACCTTTATCTGGCCCATGATGAACCTGTAGGGAGGGGTGAAAAGGAGGAAACATGAACCGTTTCGGATTCTGCAAGCAGGAAGGCCCGGTTTTCCGCATCCGGGATCTCAACAGCCCGTGGCGTTCGGTCCTGCATCTAGGCCAGCGTCAGATGGTAGGCAAGTCCTACCAGTGGGAAGACGATCCCGAAACCTCCACCTTCTCGTTTTTGGAGAAGGGCAGGGTACGGCTCCTGAATCTTTCCGAAACGGGCAAGGAGCGCATCGTGCTCTATATCGAGCCGGGGTGCCTCTTCCGCGAAATCGTGTTGCTGCATGTTTCCCCTTCGCATCCCGCGTCGCTGGTGGCGCTGGAACCCTGTGAAGTCTATAATTTCCCCCGGACCCTGCTGGACGATGCCGAATTCGTGCGGCGCCATCCGGCGCTGATGAGCAATCTGGTCCACTCGCTCGGAGCCAAGGCCGGGGCCTTTTACAGCCAGATAACCGAAAGCGTCGAGCTGGACCCGCAGACGCAGGTATGCCGGTATCTGCACCGGCTGGCCGATGAGCGCCGGACCCGCGTGGTCAACCCCGGCGTGTCGCAGTCCGAGCTGGCCCTTGTGCTCGGCTTGCATCGGAGCACGGTATGCCGCATTATCCGGACCCTGCGCGATCGGGGCGTTCTAGGGCACTTTACCCGGTGTTCCCTTGAGATCCTCGACCGCGAAGCCCTCGCGGAGTTGTGCAACCCGAGCGAGGGAGGAAAATAAGATGAACCGGGGAGAGGGAGCTTTCGGGGAATTCCCGCACGGTTTCTCCCTCCCTAGATACACCGCCTTCCCCATGTTTTTCGAGTGAAGGCAGGCGGTACGGAGGGGAATCCCCTTTCGTGACGAGAGAACCGCATGAAACCCATTGGAGTGACATTATGATCGAGATCATCACCGAAGCTGACTACAAGGATCGCCTTGCCGCGACGCAAAACGGCGTGCTGCTGTTCTTCAAGAAGCTCTGCCCGCATTGCAAGAACATGGAGAAGGTGCTCGAGAAGTTCGGAGCCGCCAAACCCGGCATCGCGCTGTACGGCATCGATATTGAAGAGAACGCCGCCGCTGCCGCCGCGCTCGGCGCGGAACGCCCGCCGACGATTTTCGTCATCAAGGGCGGTGAGGTCAAAGCTTCCAAGGTCGGCCTCATGAACCCCCGCGAAATGGCCGCGTTCTTCGAGAAGGCCTAAGTTGCCGAATGGGGGGAAGGGGGATTCCAGAACGGTGCGCTGATGCGCGCTCCCCCTTCCCTTCACATTGTCTTTTTCTCTTATACATCCGTTACGATGAAGGCTTCGATAATCGCTTGTTTTTGCCAATGACTGCGTGAGCCGAATCCCCTTCGGCGGCAAGGCATGGGCAAAGGCGGGCCGGTCGTCGCGTCGTTTGTCTCGGAAAAGGCGGCGGTTCCCGTGCGGGAAAGCCGTGGCGTCATCTCCTCACCAGCCGAAACGTTTTGAGGTGGGGGCCGGGGAGGGAGGCTTTTTATAAAGGGCCTTTTCCTCGGCAAATCAGGAGTTTCCATCAGGAGCTTGCAATGGAAGAAGGTACTTGTGACATCATCGTACTGGGCGGCGGGCCTGCCGGGATGACGGCGGCGATCTACGCGAAACGCGCGAACCTCGATGTGGTGCTCCTCGAGACGAATGTGACGGGCGGGCTGGTGAATTCGACGTATACGGTGGAGAATTTTCCCTCCTATCCTGAGATCCACGGTATGGAACTCATGGAAAAGATGCGCGAACATGTGGATCACATGGGCGTGGAAGTGGAGGAAGTGTTCGAAGTCATCGGCCTTGAGCTTGGCGAAGACGAGAAAACCGTGCATGGGGACGGCATCGTTTACAAGGCCCCGGCGATCATTCTGGCGACGGGCCGCAAGCCCATTGCGCTGGACGTGCCCACCGAATGCGATCAGATGCACTTCTGCGCGATCTGCGACGGCGCTCCGTACAAAGGCAAGCGCGTGCTCGTGGTCGGCGGCGGGAATAGCGCCTTCGACGAAGGCTTGTACCTCCTGAATCTCGGCGTCGCCGAGCTGACCGTGGTGGAAATCATGGATCGCTTCTTCGCGGCGGAGGCCACGCAGGACGCCCTGCTCGGCGATCCCCGCGTGAAGGGCTTCAAGACGACCAAGGTCGTGGACGTGGAAGTCACGGACGGCAAGCTGTCCGCCGCCATCCTCGAAAACGCGCAGACCGGCGAACGCACCGCGCTGCCCGTGGACGGGATTTTCGTCTTCCTCGGCCAGTCCCCGAACAACGAATGGTTCAAGGATGCGATCGCCCTCGATGACAAGGGCTACATCCTTGCGGGCGAAGACATGTCTACCAATATTCCCGGCGTGTTCGGCGCGGGCGACATCAACCACAAGCCGTACCGCCAGATCACCACGGCGGTCAGCGACGGCACCATAGCCGCTCTCGCCGCCGAGCGTTGGTTGCGCAGCCGCAAGAAATAAGGTTATGTATGACTCCGGGGGAGGATGTTTGGGGAAAGGCTTCCTCCCCCGCCATGCCGTCCGCATGAACGGGCGGCGGGGAGAGACGTTCCCTCGGGGGGACGCACGCATATTCCATCCGCTTGAATACACTTCTTTATCCTCAATAACGTGCGGTTAAAGAGCGTGTAGCTGGGTGTCGGGATATGTGTCCAAACTCCCCCTCCTGGTTTGCGCCGGGAGGGGGAGTCTTTTGTGTACCGAGCTGTTTTTTCCAGAAGCGGGGCCTGAACCCATGCCTCGGCAAACGGAAAGGGATTTTACGGGCGGATGACCTTGTCGGCCAGTGCGAGGCTGGTCACGACATCCAGCATGTTGGTGGTCTGTCCGGCCTGCTTCGCCTCAAGGAGGCCGTAGAAATCAAGGCAGGTTCCGCAGACGAGGACGTCCGTCCCCGCGTTTTCCAGAGCCTTCAGGCTGTCCAGTGCTTTTCCGGGGGTGGCGGCGAGCTTCACGCCGCCGTTCAGCAGAATGACGCGCCACAGGCTCTCCCCCAGCTCGGGCAGGGTGGACAGGAAATTCCCCATCAGTTTTTCGCCCAGCTCATCATCGCCGCGCCCGAAGGTTTCGGTGGTGATGAGGACCAACGTCTTGCCGGGCGTGAGGGTTGCGGCGGCGGGTTCCGGCTCGGTGACGCGGCATCCGCACGCTGTGGCGGAAACGCACCACAAGTCGGCTCCTTCCTGCCGTACTTCCACGGAATAGCCGGTGCGGCCGAGAAAGCGGCCCACATTTTCCGAAGCCGCCGTATTGTCCACAAGCACGCGCAGCGAGGCGGGTTTTTCTTCTTCCAGCATCCTGCGGCAGCGGATGACTGGTTCGGGGCAGGCCAACCCGCAGCAATTCAATTCCTTGGTCATGTGACTATCCTTTTCTGTTTTTTCATAAGCGGCCGCCGTCCGCACAAACGGCTGGACGGCGCTTCCATGCCGCCGAGAGGCTTAGTTGAGCATTTCAAGGAAGGCTTCGATCCGGACCTTGAGCTGTTCGGTATCCGCCTCCGAGTAGTCCGTCACGATCTGGAGGAACGGCAGATCCAGTTCCTCACGCACGAACTTTTTGACGGACCACGATTCCACATCGTACGTCTGGCATCCCTGCCAGGTGAGATCGACCACGGCGTCCGCCTGGAACGCTTCCGTCAGCTCTCGCAGCGCCGTGTAGCGGTTGGGGTTGGGCGACATGACGGAGCATGGCGTGTCGAGATACCGTCCGGCGAGTTCGGTCAGCGGATCGGCGGTTTCATCCATCATCAGGCGCACTTTTTTATAACAGGTGCAGTTGTCGATGCAGACGATGCTCGCCCCGCACTCTTCGAGGAGCTGGATGACCTTGTGGGAGCCCAGCCCCGTGGGGACGCCCGTGAGCAGGACGCGGGGCGCGTCCGGGGAAACGGCCCCGTCACTCGCCCGGCCGATCTCGGCGGCGATGTCCTGAAGGAGCGCGATGGCCTGCTCGTAGTCGGGCATGAAGGAAGCCCGGAAACAGATGTCCAGCAGATCCATGCCCGTCAGGGGCGACGGTTTGCGCTTGGCAAGGTCAAGGACATCCTTGAGGGCTCGGCGGAGCCGGTTGGTCAGCCGGACGGCATCCCGCAGATCGTCCGTGGTGATGGAGGCGCCGAAATCCTTTTCCAGCCTCGCGGCGAGCTTGGCGTACTGGGCGCGCCAGTAGTCCTTGGCGTCCCCGTCCTGAATCTGCGGAAGCTGGAGCAGTACGACCGGCTTGTAGGCGGCCAGCAGTTCGTACATCTTTTTCTTGCCGTCGCAGGTGGTGTCCGCCACCACGATGTCCGAGGCGGCGAGATAGGGACAGCTGTCTTGGAGCGCGAAACCGAAACTGCTCTTGATCAGCGGGCAAAGGGAGCGGGGGAGCATGGTTTCCGCCACCGGGATGGAATCGTTTTTCGTGCCGCACAGCGAAACCGGAATGGCTCCTGCGGCAAGGGCGATTTCCAGCGGCGAATAGATGCAGTACTGGCCCACGACCTTTTTCCCCGCTTCTTTGGCTTGTTGCAGCGCCAGCACATTGCGCCCGGTGATGTCGCGGAACCGTTCGAGACTTGCGTATGCCATGAAAGTTCTCCTTCAAGGTATGGTGGTGAAGCTGTTCAGATGCGGGCGGCAATCAAGGCCGCTCCGATGGCTCCGACGAGTTGCGGATACTCGGGCACGTTGACCGGGACGCCGAGTTCTTCGGAAAGCAGCCTGCTGAACGAAGGGCTTGTCGCCAGCCCGCCCGTGAACGTGCATTCGCCGCGCAAGGGTATGCGGGCGGCAAGGCCCCGCATACGCCGGGCGATGGAGCGGAAGACGCCGGCGGCGATATCGGCGGGTGGCGTACCCCGCGCAAGCAGGCCGATGATTTCCGTCTCCGCGAATACGGCGCACATGCTGGAAATGGCGGCGGGCTTTCCCCGTCCGGCGGCTTCACCGAGTTCCGCCAGCTCCATGCCGAGGATGCCGGAAAGGACCTGTAGAAAACGGCCCGTGCCCGCCGCGCACTTGTCGTTCATCAGAAAATCCTGCACCGAGCCGTCCGGGGCCGTACTGATGACCTTGCTGTCCTGCCCTCCGATGTCGAGCACAACGCCCGTTCCGGGGAAGAGGTGGACGGCACCGCGTGCGTGGCAGGTGATCTCCGTGACCACTTTGTCCGCAAAGGGCAGGGAAATGCGCCCGTACCCCGTTCCGACGATACGGGATGCCGCGATCCCGCCCGCGTCGGCACAGGCGGCGGCCAGCGCCTTTTCCCCGGCCTCGCGCGCGTTCCAGCCTGTGGGCAGGACGGCCTTGCCCAACAGCGAACGCGATTGGGGATCGAAGATAACGGCTTTGGCGGCTACGGAGCCGACATCGACACCGGCTACAGGCATACGGTTCTCCTTATGGGGGCGGCGTCGGATACGGAACCCTTGGGGGTGGCGGGGGCCCGCCCTTCCGTCCGGAACGGGCAGAGGCTCTTCACGGGCGTGCCCATGTCCATATGCTTCTGGGCACGCAAGAAAGCGGCTTCGGAAGAACTCTTCGAGGCAGGGGGATCAGGAAACGCCGAGGGGCTTACCGTTTTCGACAAGCGCGTAGTTTTCCCGATCGGCGAAAGGCTTAGGGCAGACGCATTGAGCTTCGAAGGCCCTGTCCTTGGACACGGCCGCGATGGGCGGGGAGTGGCGTGCCGTGAAAACGAGGCCGCCTCAAAGGAGGGAAGCGCGGCCGAGGGTTTCCCGAGCAGGCCGTGTGCGGTAAGCCCGGCAAGGGGTGCCCGGCGGAAGGGTGCGAACATGGACATTTCCCTAATACTTGTTGTGTATGAACGCTCCGAAAGGATTCCGGAGCCTCCGCGCGGCAGCGAAACGTGTACCGCGCACAAGATACAAAAAAGCCCGTATGCAACCATACGGGAAAAGCGATGGGGGAATGTCCGTCAGGAAAGAAAGGCGGGAGGGGATGCCGCTATCAGCACACCGCCAACTGTGACGGGGACATACAGCCCCACCGCAGACGGCGTCAGGTCATGCCTGAAATCTGATGGCGGAAACGAGACATGGGGTACCTTTGCTCAGTATTTTCATAAAGCAATAATCGCTGGCCATTGGAATGTAAAGGGCGTTTAGCGTTTGATTTTCATAGATGACGGATGGGATTGCCTTTTCCAGTTCGGAGTGCGTCATTTCACCCCCTTGCCCTGGCTGTTTATCGCCTCCTCCGGAATAAGATAACGGACAGCAAGGTTTTCTGGGCGTATCCTTGGACCACGAAAAACAGGCAAGGGAGAGCAAAGGGAATACGCCTAGGCCGTTAGAGGGCTTGAGAGAGAACGTTTCTGGAGAGTTCAATGGATAGTGCCATGATAGCTTCGCTTCTTTCATACGGGAACATTGCGATCAAACTGGCTGTAGGGCTGATCGGTTTTCTTTGGGTGCTGCGGACGACCAATCGCTGCCAATTGGCACAGATGACCCCGGTCGACCTTATAGGCAATTTCGTGATGGGCGGCATCATTGGCGGTGTTATTTATAATCAGGACATAACTACCGTACAATTCATAATCGTATTGGCGATATGGCAACTTCTGGTATTAGGGGTAAATGCCCTGCGCATACACACGGAGTCCGGTCAGAAGATGATAGTGGGAAGGCCTACTCCTGTTGTGATAAAAGGGAAGTACTTACAGGATAAATTTGAACTCTTGGGTCTTGATATCGCTGATTTTGCGACATTATCCAGAATCCAGGGCGTTCACTCCCTCTATGATATATGGAATGCGCAGATTGAGCCGAATGGGCAGGCCACCATTCAGAAAAAAGATGCCCGCAAAACATCAAATATACTCATAACGAACGGGACAATAGATACAGGCGCTCTGGAAATGATGGAAAAGGATGAAGGATGGTTGAAAAATGAATTACATAAAAGGGGATACGAATCGTATAAAGATATCTTTTTTGCCGAATGGAACGAACTTATTGATGATGAAAGGGGAAAAGCCGGGGAACTGTATGTCGTTGAGCGCACGGAAAAAAGAGATTGAAAAGGATACTCCGGAGAGGAATGCCCTTCAAGGTAACGCCATGCGAGACATCCCGAGGAGTTTTTCCTATCCGGAAGAGGAGATCACGCCATGTCCGTGCCTTGTACGGATGAAGCCTCCCCGCGCTACCGGCGGGATGGTTCAGGGAAATGCGTAGCGGAAATGTAAAATCCGGCCCGCGATATGGCCTTACTCACTCCGGGCGAGCAGAAAATGTTCCGGCAGGATTTCCCGCCATTCCCCGCTTAGATCCGCCGTTTCATGCGTGTAGGGGATGATCTTTTTTGAGCGTTCGTAAACAGGATCCGGTACGGGAATGGCGGAGAGCAGCGCACGGGTATAGGGATGCAGGGGGTTCCCAAAAAGCTCTTTCGCCGGGGCGAGCTCCACCAGCCTGCCCTCGTACATGACGCCCACGCGGTCGCAGAGGTAACGGACCATCGACAGGTCGTGCGCGATGAACAGGAACGTGAAGCCATGCTGCCGCTGCAAGTGCTGAAAGAGGGACACGATTTGCGCCTGTATGGAAACGTCGAGTGACGCAACGGGCTCGTCGGCGACGATCAGTTCGGGGTTGACGGCTATGCTGCGAGCGATGGCGACGCGCTGGCGCTGCCCGCCGGAGATCTCGGCCGGAAACTTGTTGCCGTAGCTGGTGTCCAGCCCGACAAGCGTGAGCAGTTTGTCCACTTCGGCCCGCAACCGGACCCTATCGGGATAAACACGATTGATAACCAAGGGCTCCGCAATGATGTCGGCAACCTTCATGCGAGGATTCAGGGCCGCCGCAGAGTCCTGGAAGATGACCTGCATATTGCGCTGGATATCTTTCTTGTGCTCCCGGTAGGAGCGCTTTTCCGAGATCAGAAAGTCTTTGAAGCAAATCTCGCCTTCCGTCGGGGTATAAATGCCCATAATGGCGCGCGCCACCGTCGACTTGCCGCAGCCGGATTCCCCGACCAGCCCGAAGATTTCCCCCTTTCGCAAGTCGAAAGAAATCCCGTTGACGGCGTGCACCGTCAGGGACTTGTTGATGGGGAAATGCTGCTTGTAGTTTCTGACGGATAAAAGAACCGGATTCTTCAATGGACCATACCGCGGCGTTTGATGGTGACGGGAGGCGTGACCGCGGGCGCCCTTTCATCCAGAAGCCATGTTGCGGCGCTGTGGGTTTCGGAAACGGGGAACATCGGAGGCATCCGCTCGTAATCGATTTTCATGGCATACTGATTGCGTTCGGCGAAGGCGTCACCCGGAGGCGGATCAAGGAGCGTCGGCGGCATACCCGGAATCCCCCTGAGCTCCCCGTTTTCCACGGCTTGAGAGGGAAGGGCGCCTAGCAGCCCCCATGTGTACGGGTGGCGCGGGTCGTAAAAGATTTCCTCGGCGGTCCCGATCTCGACGATTTTCCCGGCATACATCACGGCGACCCGGTCCGCGATGCGGGCGACCACGCCCAGATCGTGCGAAACCAGCACGATGCCGATGCCGGTCTTGCGTTGGATATCACGCAGCAGGTCGAGCATCTGCGCTTGTACGGTCACATCCAGCGCCGTAGTGGGTTCGTCGGCGAAGAGGATGTGCGGGTTCAGGGCCAGCGCGATGGCAAGCACGCACCGCTGGCGCATCCCTCCGGAAAAATAGTGCGGCTGCAAGAGCATCCGCTGGGCTGGATCGTCGATGCCTACGCGGTGGAGCATCTCCACGGCCAGTTTTTGCGCATCTTCCCGGCTCATTTTGCGGTGTTTCAGCACGGCTTCCGTGATCTGCTTCCCGATGGGGATCGTGGGGTTCAGCGTGGTCATGGGGTCCTGAAACAGCATGGAAAACAGGGAACCGCGCAGCTTGCGCATCTGTTTTTCGGTATACGGGGCAATGTCATTGCCGTCGATGAGCATTTTGCCGCTGATCCGGGCATTGCCGGGAAGGAGTTTCATGACCGATTTGCACAAAACGGACTTGCCGCATCCGGATTCGCCCACGATGGCAAGCGTTTCGCCGCTCTTGAGGGACAGCGAAACGTCCCGGACGGCCTGAACGGTTCCGTCGGGCGTGTCGAAATGAACGGAAACGTTTTCCAGTTCCAATATGGTGTCCATGTCTTCCTCGGTGCTCCGAAAAGGCAGCCGGGGCCGCCCGGATGTCCCGGACGGCCCTGCTGCGTGCGGTTAGCGGTCCAGCGTCCAGTCTTCGATGTTCCACATGACGCCCACGGCATGGTGGCCGAGAACGCGCGCGGTATCAAGCCCCTTCAGCCCGGCGATGCTGACGTAGTTGCCGTTCAGGTACGCGACCAGCAGGTGGCCGGGGCGTTCGGCATAGGCTTCCTCAAACTGGCCGTAGATGGTCTTGCGCTGGGCCGGATCTTCGGTGGCGCGGCCCTTTTTCAGCAGTTCGTCGACCTTGGGGTTGGAATAGGCCATCGTGTTGTCGCTGGCTCCGGTGACGAAATCCTTGTAGACGCCGTCCGGGTCGAATTCGGCGGCGAACCCGGCAAGGAACCCGTTGTACCCGGCCTTCCAGTCAAATTTGGTGACGAGGACGATCTGCATGTCGACCCCGGCTTTCTTCAATTCGTTGGCGATGACCTTGGCGATGTCTACGCGCTCTTCCTCATAGTCCCGGACCTGAATCGTGAACGAGAACTTCTGCCCGTTGCGCTCGTAGATGCCGTCCTTGCCCTTCTTCCAGCCGAGCTTTTCCATTTCGGCGGCGAATTTCTTGAGATCGTAGGAGTAGATGTCCGCGGCCTTGTTGCCGCCGTAGGCGTTCATCTGGATGGGGCTGAACGCAGGGAACCCCTGGCCGTTCAGCACGCTTTTGGCGATGGCGTCCTTGTTCAGGGCGTAGTTCAGAACGCCGATGGAGTCGCCGTTCCGCTTCCAGAAGTCGGTATGGAAATCCATAGCGGCGGAACGGTAGTCGGCGGTGGCGAAGTCGATGTTCTTGTAGCCGTCCTTGCCCCGGAACGTGTCCGCATACTTGGCGTTCAGCCACGCCAGATCCGCTTCCCCGGACTGGAGCATGAGGGCCTTGGTGCTTTCGACGGCGACGGTCTTGTAGACGATCCGGTCGATGTTCGGCACCTTGCCGTAGTAGTCCTTGTTCTTTTCCAGAATGATCATGCCGCCGGCGGTGTCCCATTCCACGAACTTGTAACGCCCGGTGCCCACGGGGTGCTGGTTGGCGGGGGCGGTGTTGATGTCCTTGCCCGCGAACAGGTGCTTGGGCAGGATGCCGATGGTGAAGTTGTCCAGCATGGCGGCGTTGGGCTTGGACAAGGTGAAGATCACGGTCTGGGCGTCAGGCGCCGTGATCGACTTGATGTCCTCGTAGTTGCTGGTGATGGATGAGGCCAGCGTCTTGTCTTTGGTCAGCGCTTCGTAGGTGAACAGGATGTCTTCCACGGTGAGGGGCTTGCCGTCGTGCCATTTCACGCCGTCGCGCAGCTTGAAGGCATAGGTGTGCGTCCCTTTATCATAGGTGAAGCTCTCGGCGAGCTCGGGAACCGGCTGGCCCTTGGCGTCGTACTTCATCAGGCCGGAAAAAATGATTGTGGGCAGTTCCTGATGGTTGTTGAGCAGGGGGTTGATGGTGTCCTCGTTTTCCCCGGCGTAGACAAGGGTGTTCGCCATTTCGTCGGCGGCGTTGGCGGGCATTGAGGCGAGACAGAGCGCAAGGCACATGAGGCCCCAGCGAACCGTTTTCAAGACCGGAGCGGTCAATACGTTCCTCTTCACGAAGTTCTCCTTTTCGGATTGTCGTACGTTGCCTGTATTTATAAAGGCGACCTGTGGTTACAGGTTGCTTGGCCCTTGGTTGCTTCTTTTTCGGAAGTAATGACCGATGCTGGTGATGCTCAGCAGCGTAACCACAAGGAAAACCCCGGGGATGAGGATGACCCACCACGAGTTGAGGAGGAGCGCCCGGTCGGCCAATGCCAACATGCTCCCCCATGAGAGCACGTCCACAGGCAGGCCCAGTCCGAGGAAACTCAAGGTCGCTTCCATCGCCATGCTGGTGCTGATGCTGGAAATGACCACGAACATGATCGCCGACACGAAGTTCGGGATGAGGTGCTTGCGCATGATGAAGGGAAACCGCGCGCCCATGCAGCGCGAGGCGAGGATGTACTCGCTGTTGCGGATCTGCCGGACTTCGCTCCGGACAATGCGGGACAGGGCGAACCAGCCGGTGACGCCGATGACGAGAGCGATGGTGAGCTCGTTCGGTTTGCCCATGAGGGAAAGGATCAGCAGCAGGGACAGAAGGACCGGGACACTTTGCAGGAGTTCCACCGCCCGCATCATGGCGCTGTCCACCACGCCGGAGGCGACCCCGGACAGGCAGCCGTAAGAAACCCCGATAAGGGTAATGACCGCGGCGCTCATCAGCCCGATGAAGATGGAAGCCCTGCCGCCGTACCAGATGATCGAGTAAATGTCCCGCCCCAGAGAGTCCGTGCCGAACCAGAATTCGGCATTGGGAGCTTCATTGACGTTCATGAGGAAGAGTTCGGCGGGATCATGGTTGATGATCAGGTTGGAAAAAAGGCAGCCGAGGGCAATCACGGAAAACACGGCGACGGAGAGGGTGGGCTTGCCTTTCAGCCGAGCCCAGAAGCCTTTTTTCCGTATGGCGGGCTGGTGCGCCCTGTACCCGGCCCCGACGATCGTGAAGGCATCGTTGGAAGAGGCGTCCATCAGCACACGACCCCGTCAGAAGACTTCATGCGCGGATCGATGACTTCGTTGACGGCCTGCGCGACAAGGCTGCTCAGCATGACCATCGCCCCGGTGATCAGCACCATGAGCATCAGCAGGTTGTAGTCATGGTATTTGGCGCTGGATACGGCGAGCAGGCCGATGCCCGGATAGTTGAATACGGATTCCGCCACATAGGTGCCGCTCAGGACGTGGGGGATGGAGATGGCCATGATGCTGACGATGGTGGGGAGCACGTTCCGCAGGCAGTGGCTCAGCAGGACCCGTGTCCTTCCGAGCCCCTTGGCCCGCGCCAGCAGCACGTAATCACGGCGGATTTCATCCAGCAGCTTGTTGCGGATCATGTAAGCGTAATACCACAGGTGGCTCGCCACCATGACGATGAGCGGCAGGACGAGGTGGCGCAGGCGGTCGGCCATATCGCCGGATTTCCCGATCCCGTAGGCACCGCTGCTCGGCAGCAGTTTGAGGTTGACGCTGAAAACGAGCACCAGCACCACGCCCATCCAGAAGGCGGGCACATAAAAGGCTACCGTACCGATGCGGCAGACGAACCGATCCATGAAAGTGTCCTCGAACCGGGCGCAGAAGAGGGCAAGCGCGATGGCGAGCATAAAGACCAGCGCGTAGGCGATGCCGCCGAGCATGAGCGTATTGCCGATAAGCGGAGAAACGACATCGAGGACGGGGCGTTTGTATTTCAAGGAGATGCCGAAATCCCCCTGCATGACGTTCCCGATCCATTTGGCGTACTGCATCCAGATGGGGCCGTTCAGCCCCAGCCGTTCCCGTGCGGCGTCCAGTTCCGTGGTCGTCATGGACTGCATGGCGTCGCCGTAGAAGGATTGGAGAGGATCGCCGGGGGTCAGGCGGGATACATAGAAAACGATCAGCGACAACAGAAACATCATGGCGATGAACACCAGCGTTTTCCGTGCGAGAGAAGCCATCAGTTGTCTGCTGTTCATAGTCTGCCTTCCTTGGAGCGCGATCCTTCGGACTGTTCCGAGATTCTGTTTCGTAACACGTTGTTTTCTTAGATGTAGAGTATAGTGTTACGTGTATAAAAAATGTAATACGAGGTATACCGGCCACCGCCGACGGTGTCAATGAGAGGTCTTTTGCATCAAGCGGGCACTGGCTTCGGGCGGATTCCCTCCATGCCCATAAACGGATTACATCCTGATATGAAAAGAGAAAACGGGAAAGAAAACGCCCCTGTCACCGTCCACATCGGTTCCCTGGGCGTTTTGCGATGATTGTGTATAGGTCAAGGTGTTACTTTTGTCAAATTAATGTTATCAAAATGGTATTCCGCGCCTCTCCAAAATAAAAAAGGGCAACATCTCAAAGGCGGCGTGAATCCCCGCCACCGCGCCGGGTGGTTCCCGTGTCCGCGGCATTGCCTTGAAGCCACGCGCCGATCTGCTCCTTGTCCGCGGCGTCGAGTTCGACGGCGGCATCAAAATGGTTCGGAAGATCCCCCATGAGCCGTTTCCATGAGCCGGACGGCAGCAGCAGGGCGGAGTATGCCGTATGGCATGAGCCGCAGTTGTCGACATACGTTTGCGGCGGGATGAGGAGACGGTTTGGGGAATGTTTCCTGTATCCGTCATGCGCTTCGGCAAGCCCGACGATTCCACAGAGTAAAAGGCCCGTGAATCCCCAAAGATACCTTTTTCCATGAGATCGCTCCTTGCTGCGTTTGCGGTTGGTTGGACTGCAACCTACCCTGAGCGGCGTGAAGAATATGTTAACGCCGCGTTTTCCCGGCACCTCCGCGAGAGGGGAGGGCGGGATGCGGGCCTCCCTTTTCGTGGCGTTGCATCCCTATGTACGGCGGCGCTCACCCGACATAGCGTGCCCACAGCGCCGAGAGCGGCATGATGATGAGCATGGACGGCAGCATGTTGATCACGGGAAAGATTTTGATGCCACACATGCGCAGCCCCGTGGCGACGAAGATGACGCCGCCGCAGGCGGTAAAGTCGCTGAGCATTCCCGGCGTCATGTACGGGGCGAGGAAGGCGGCGGAAGCATAGAGCAGGGCGAGGATGGCGAATTGGGGTATGGCGATGAGGCTGACCGAGAGGCCGAAAAGCGTCCCGAACACAATGCCGCTGAACAGATCGAGAACGGCCTTGGTGAGGAGGATGTCCGTGGACCCGGTGATGCCTTCGTTTATTGCGCCGAAGATGCCCATGCTGCCGAAGCAGAAGGCGGAAACAAGGGTGATGATGTTCACGATGTACGTCTCATTGCCGCAGTGCTTGCTTTTTGCGAGGCGGAACAGCGCCCTGATGCACTTGGCAAGAAAAGATTCGGCAAAGACGAGCTCGCCGATGACGGAACCCACGATGAGGGCCATGACCACGACGGGAAGTGCTGAAGCCTTGTTCACGAGGGTGGAGCCCATGCACAGCGTGATCACGCCGAAGATGAGGGGAAGCGTTTCCTTGACGCGCTTCGGGATGAACCCGGAGAAGAGGGTCCCGGCGAGCCCGCCGACGAAAAGAGCGCAACTGTCTGTAATCGGTCCGATCATAATGCTTAACCTATTGAAATAATGTAAAGGATTCTTTCATCCAATTGTACCATGAAACATGGCGCTGAAAAATTGTCAAGCTCCAAAGAAGAGGAACACCGTCTTTGCTGAAAAGGCGGACGGATCGGCATATGCCCGAGGGCACGACGGGGGGAAGGCCGCTTGCCATTTCTTTGGTGGCTTTGCTAACGTAACGGGCGCAACTGGAGCCGCGTGGGATGGCATGGCATCCTTTTCCGCAAAAACGGGAAGAGGATATGTCCGCTTTCCGCCGTATTTTTCGCAGAGGGAAAACATTGACAGGCCACATGGGGTGAGTTATGGAAAAGTCGTCAGATGTCAGACGAGTTAGGGAACAACGGGAACCCCTGTATGTGGAAGTGAAAGAGGCTATTCTCGAATTGGCCCGTACGCAGTGCGGCCCGGATCGCAGGCTTCCTTCCGAGGAAGAGTTGTGCCGCCTGTTGGGCGTAAGCCGGGCTACGGTGCGGGAAGCGTTGAGCATCCTTTGCCGCGAAGGGTTCGTCTCCAAAAGGCACGGCATAGGGAACCTCGTCAACCGCAGCGTGCTTGATACGCCGATGCGTTTCGATTTGGAGCGCGGGCTCCGTCGGATGCTTGAAGACGCGGGGTATCAGGCAAGCACGATCCGGGAAATGCCCGTGAGCCCCGGGGGGAAGGACATCCTTTTGGATGATCCGACGCTGCCGGTCAGGCTGACCATTCCCCGGCCGTGGAAGATCCAGCGGACGGCGCACCTTGTGGAAGGCGCGCAGGCCATTGTGACCTGTAACGTGTTCACGTCGAACGGCTCATGGAATGGAAAAGGGTTCGCGCAGGAACTGGCCTATACGGATGTGATCAACCTGCTGTCGGGCGGCACGTTGTCGCACACGGTGATGGCGTTCCTCCCGTGGTGCGCGGGGAAGGGGATCGCTTCCGCTTTCGGGCTTGCTCCGGGTACGCCGATCATTCTGTGGCATGAGCTGAACTACGGCATACAGGATACCTTGTTGTGCGAGAGCGTGGTGGCTTTCAATCCGGATTTTGTGACCCTGCGCGCGCTCCACAGATGGTAATGTCCCCTGACATGGCAAAGGCCTTTTTCTGAATCCTTTCGAACGGATCACGACGAGGAAGTGCTATGTTTTCCAGAAAGATCCTATCACTTTGCATTGCCCTGTTCTGGCTCTGCGCCGCCGTGCCCCAGATGGCCTTCGCGGAGTATCCGGAACACCCCGTAACCGTGTATCATCCCTTCGAGCCCACGCCGTATGACGCGTTGAGCAAGGTCTACAATGCGGAAATGTCGAAGATTTTGGGTGTGCCCTTTGTCTTTGAATATGGTATGATGGGCAAGGCGGCGAAAGCGACGCTCAACGGCAAGCCCGACGGCTACACCGTGTATTTCGCGGCGATGGGCCCGATGGTCCTGAAGCCCAACATGGTCGGCCCGTCCGCCTCGCCCAAGGATTTCCGGGCCGTGGGGCGTGCGACCCTGCTGCCGATCCTGTTCGTGGCGAACAAGAATGCGCCCTTCAAGACCTTTGAGGAGTTCAAGGCCTACGCGAAGGCCCATCCCGGCAAGGCCCGGATCGGGATCACCAACGCCCCCAGTTCCCTCCAGATCGGCATGACGCATCTTATCAAGGATCTTGCCAAGCTGGATGTGCAGCTTGTGGAGCAGCCGGACGGCCCCGTGCGCGGGACCATCGACTGCCTGATAGAGGATACCGACGCGCTGATCAGCCATCCGCCGGACATCATGCGCTACATCAAGCGCGGGGATTTCGTTCCGCTGGCGACGTTCGCGCCGGAACGCCTCGCCATGCTGCCCGATGTGCCGACCCTGCGTGAGCTCGGCTATGATTTCTCCCAGACGAGCTGGCGTGTCCTCGTGGTGAACAAGGATACTCCGGACGCCATTGTGGAAAAGCTCGCCAAGGCTTCCGAGCGGGCGTTGAACAGTCCCGCCATGAAGAAGTCCGCCGAGGAGAATTACGAAATTCTCGCTTGGCTGCCCCCGAGCGAGGCCGATGCCTTCCTCCAGTCCGAGTTTGATTTTTATCGGGATCTGTCCATGTCCATGGGGTTGCACTATACCCAACGGCCCAAGAAGTAACCGTTTGCACAGCATCCACAAGAGCCTCTCCGTTTATGGCGGAGAGGCTTTTTTATGGGCAACGTCTTTTTCACGTATGGGGTTGCATCTAGGGCCTTTCGGCTTTGTGCGGCGATTGACAACCGCCAACGGGATACATAAGAAGCAAGACCATATGCTGGCTGGTGCCTGCGCTTGCCTCCCCGTTTCCGAACGTGCTGCGTCTATTCTGCCGAGGCGGCTTTGCCGCTCACCGCAACGCACAGGAGGCCCCATGACGGGATGTGGAACGGAACGCTACGCCGACTGGTTTTTTGACTTGGACGGGACGCTGGTGGACAGCGCCCCCGATATCCTGCGGCTGCTCGGCGGCGTGCTGCGGGAGGAAGGGCTCGCCGTGCCCGAACTGGACAAGGGGCGCATCGGGCCGCTTCTGGAAGACATCATCCGCGGGATCTGCCCGGATCTGGCCCCTGCGGATCTGGAGCGCATCGTCCGCATCTACCGGGCGCGCTACCGCGCCTGCCCCTTTGACGAAAGCCCGGCGTTCCCCGGCATACCGCCGCTGTTCGAGCGGCTGTCGGGGCGGGGCTGCCGGTTGTTTGTGGCTACCAACAAGCCGGAGGACGTAACCCGCCGTCTGCTCGACGTCCGGGGTCTTCTGCCGTTTCTGGCCGGGTTCGCGTGCAGCGACTCGCTGCCGGGGCGGCGGCTCTCCAAGGCCGGGATGCTGGCCCTGCTCATGGAACGCCACGGCGTGGAGCCGGGGACGGCGATTATGGTCGGGGACTCGGCGCTCGACATGCGGGGAGGGCAGGAGGCGGGCATGGCCACGGCTGCGGCCTTGTACGGGTATGGGCGGCGCGGGGCGCTGCTCGAAACCGGGCCTGATTTCGTCATTGAGGATGCGGCGTGGACGCGCGTGGTCCGGCTGTCCGGCGGAGCCGCCGGTTTGCATGAAGGAAGGATTGCATGAAGCAGGAAAATCGGCATCAGGCCATTCTCTATGCCGTGATGCGGCAAGGGTACGTTTCCATCGAATCGCTGGCTGAGGAGCTCGGGGTGTCGTCGCAGACCATCCGGCGGGACATTTCCGAGCTGGACAGGACGGGGATGCTGGAGCGCAGGCCGGGCGGGGCGAGCTGCCGCACGACCATTCTGAACAGCACCTACGATGCCCGGCAGGTCGAGGATTTCAAGGACAAGGAGCGCATCGCTCGGACCATTGCGGAGTATATCCCCGACAACAGTTCCATTTTCCTTACCCTCGGGACGACCGTGGAGGTCATCGCGTACGCGCTGCTCGAGCGCTCCGGGCTCATGGTCATCACCAACAACGTGGTGGCGGCGCTCACCTTGAACAAGAAGACCGACTTCGAGGTGGTCCTCGCTTCGGGCTATATGCGCAAGAGCAGCAACGGCCTTGTGGGGGAAAGCACAATCGAATTCGTCAACGGTTTTCAGTGCGATTACGTGATCACGAGCACCGGGGGCATCAGCGAGGCGGACGGTCATCTGCTTGATTACCATACGGCGGACGTGAGCGTGGCGCAGTGCATGATGCGCAATGCAAACAAAGTGTTGCTTGCGGCAAGCCGTTCGAAGATCGGGCGGCAGGCCGTGGTCAGGGTAGCCCCGCTCAAGACCGTGGACGTATTGTTCACCAACAGCCCCGTCCCTTCTCGGTTGGAGGAGGTCGCGCAAGCCGCGGGCGTGGAATTGATCGCTTGTTGATGGAATAAATTTTACAACTATATGGCGATCAATATTTTTGGAAAGGATTCTATATTTTTTTAACATATTGAAATTAAATAAATATAAAATACAGCATCCGTTCATGTCGAATGGATGCTGTATTTTTTTGTACATTTTTTGAAAATGTATTGACACAAAACGACGTTTCGGAGATGGAATGAAACAGAATAGACGCAGTATTGGTTCTCGGACTGGTGACGGCAATCCCGTTAGTCCGCCGGATTGTTCCTTTCGGAACATGACGGCGCCACCCTCAAACCGGAGAGTTTCATATGCGCAAAGGTCTTTTCACTCTTCTGTCCCTTGTCTGCGCCGGCCTGATCTGGGCCGCGCCGGCCCCCGCGAACGCGGCGGACAAGATCGTCATCCGTTTCGCGCACAGCAACACGCCTTCGGACATGGACCCCTACCATGCGCTCGTCACGAAGATGAACGACAAGCTGGTCAAGAAGCTCGGCGCGGATCGCATCGAGATTCAGGAATTCCCAGCCGGGCAGATTGGCAGCGAGGAGCGCAGCTTTCAGGACGTGCAGCAGGGCATCCTCCAGATGACCGTGCTCGCGGTGAACAATGCCTCGATCTTCGCCCCCTCCCTCGGAGCGTTCGACCTTCCCTACATCTTCAAGAGCGTCAAGGAATTCGACGATTGCGTCGATCAGAACTGGGATCTCATCAACAAGCGCATGGAAGCCGAAAGCGGCACCATCGCCATCGCGTGGCATTCGCAGGGCTTCCGCTTCATCACCAACAGCAAGCAGCCCGTTGTCAAGCTGGCCGACCTCGCTCCGGTCAAGATCCGTACCCCCAACAACCCGATCATGATCGGCGTGTACCGCGCCTGGGGCACGGACCCGGTTCCCATGGCCATGGACGAAACCTTCAACGCCCTCCAGCAGAAGGTTGTGGACGGTCAGGACAACCCGCTGGTCTCCATCGCCACCAACCGCTTCTATGAAGTGCAGAAGTACATCACCGAACCCCACTACAAGCTGTGGACCGGCCCCGTGGTCGTGAACGTGGACTGGCTGCGTTCCCTGCCCGCCGACGTGCAGCAGGCCATCATCGAGGCCGGGCACGAAACCACCGTCGAAATGCGCGCCCTGCTCGACAAGCAGGAAAGCGCCTCCCGCGAGTTCCTGAAGGAAAAGGGCATGGTCTTCTGCGGCGTGCCCACGGATGAGGACGAGTGGATGAAGCGGGCCGTCAGCATCTGGCCCCAGTTCTATCCCCAGATCAAGAACCTTGAAATCGTTGAGGCCTTCATGAAGACGCTGGGACGCCAGCTCCCCAGATAAGTCCAGGTTTGACGGGGACGGCCTTCGGGCCGCTCCTCCCCTCAGGAGTTCCGCTATGAAGAATCTGCTTGCATGGCTCGACGTTCACTTTGAAGACGCGCTTTGCGGCGTCCTGCTCGTCGGCATCATGATCATGCTCATGGCGCAGGTGGTCGTCCGGTTCGCGTTCGGGCACGGGCTCACGTTTTCGGAAGAACTGTGCCGTTTCTCCTTCCTCTATCTCGTCTATTTCGCGGCGAGCCTCGTAGCCTGCAAGGGCGCGCACATCCGGGTGACCGCGCACACCCAGAAGCTCCCCGCGCCCGTGCGCGTCGGCCTGCTCATGCTGGCGGATCTGCTCTGGCTCGGGTTCAACGCCACGGTGATCTATCAGGGCGCGCTGCTCATCGACAGCATGTCCACCCGCCCTATGGTGTCGGGCAGTATGCTGCTTGATCTGCGTTACGTCTATTTCGCCGTTCCCGCCGCCTTCACGCTCCAGAGCTTCCGCATCCTCCAGCGGTGGTACCGGCATTTCCGGGGCGGCGTTTCCATCCTCGGTCAACAGCAGGAGGAGGTGTAGCATGTCCGCCGATGCCGTTCTTTGGATTGTTATGGCCTTCTGCCTCATCGTGGGCTGCCCCATTTTCGTGTCGCTCGGCGTGGCCTCCACCCTTGCCCTTATTTTGACCAATATCCCCATGCGCATCGTCGCGCTCGACATGCTCAAGGTGATGGACATGTTCCCGCTGCTCGCCGTGGTGGGCTTCATCTTCGCGGGCGCGCTCATGGAAAAGGGCGGCATGGCCCGCCAGATCGTCGACGTGGCCTCGCTGTTCGTGGGCCGGATACGCGGCGGCCTCGGCATCACCACCATTCTGGGCTGCCTGTTCTTCGCCGCCATGATCGGCTCGGGCCCGGGCACGGTCGCCGCCATGGGCAGCATCATGATCCCCACGATGGTCCGGCGCGGCTATTCGCCGGAATACGCGGCGGGCGTGTGCGCCACGGGCGGCACCCTCGGCATCCTGATCCCGCCGAGCAACCCGATGATCATCTATGGCATCATCGCCAATACATCCATCGCGGCGTTGTTTACCGCCGGGTTCGTGCCGGGCTTCGTGCTCGGGCTCATGATGATGCTCATGGCCTATTTCCTTGCCCGCCGCGCCGGGTTCACCGGAACCGTGGACGAGGACAAGGGTGCCCATTTCTGGCCCATGTTCCGCAAGAATTTCTTCTCCCTGATGGCCCCGGTCATCATCCTCGGCAGTATTTACGCCGGGATCTGCACGCCGGTGGAGGCTTCGGTGGTGGCGGTGTTCTACGCCCTGTTCGTCGGGACGTGCATCACCCGTGAGCTGAAGATCATCCAGCTCTGGGACGCGATCAAGCTGACCAACGTCTCGGCGGGCAGCATCATCATCGTGCTCGGCGTGTCCACGCTGTTCGGGCGCATCCTGACCATGCAGCGCATCCCGCACCAGCTCGCCAACGCCATGATCACCCTGACGGACAATCCGTACGTCATTCTGGTGCTCATCGGGCTTCTGCTGCTGTTCCTCGGGATGTTCATGGAAACCCTCGCCACCATCGTCATCCTCGCGCCTATTTTCCTGCCCCTGATCACCAAGGTCGGCATCGATCCCGTGTTCTTCGGCATCTTCTGGGTCATCACCAACGAGGTGGCGCTGCTTTCGCCGCCGCTGGGGGTGAACCTGTTCATTGCCCAAAACCTGTCGGGCATCAGCTTCGAGCGGGTGGCTAAGGGCGCTTTCCCCTACATGATGCTGATCATCTGTTTCATCATAATGCTGATCCTGTGGCAGGATCTGCCCTTGTGGCTTCCGCGCCTGACGGGGCAATACTAGTTTGATAGGGAGTTCGGATATGTCTGAAAAGGACTTTGACCTGATTTGTATCGGCCGGTCGTGCGTGGATCTCTACAGCGGCGAATTCGGCGTCCCGCTGGAGCGGGCCATGACCTTTACCAAATCCGTGGGCGGAAGCCCCATGAACATCGCCATCGGCACGTCCCGGCTCGGCCTGCGGGTGGGCGCGATCACCGGCGTGGGGCAGGAAGACAACGGCCGTTACCTCAAGTGGCAGCTCTCCTGCGAAGGCGTGGACGTCAGCGCCGTGAAGACCGATCCCAAGCGGCTCACAGCGATGGTGCTCCTGAGCATCCGGGGCGACAACGACTTCCCGCTCATCCAGTACCGGGAAAACTGTGCCGACATGGGCCTGACCGCCGAGGACATCGATCCGGACTATCTGGCCCGGGCCGGGGCCGTACTGGTGACGGGCACGCACCTCTCGCGCGAGGGCGTGCGGTCCGCGACCATGAAGGTGCTTGAAACCGCAAAGCGCCTCGGCCTCAAGTGCATCCTCGACATCGACTTCCGCCCCAACTTGTGGGGATTGCAGGGGCACGACGCCGGGTCCAGCCGCTGGGCCGAGGCGTCCGAGCAGGTGACCTCCGAATACAAGAAAGTCCTTCCGTACTTCGACCTTATTGTGGGTACGGAGGAGGAATTCTTCATCGCGGGCGGCAAGACCGAGGCGATGGAAGCCCTGCGCGAAGTCCGCAGGCTCTCGAAGGCGCTCCTCGTCTTCAAGCTCGGGGACAAGGGCTGCGCCGCGCTGCCCGGGGATATTCCGGACAGCTTCGTGGATGAAGTGGTCTATCCGGGGTTCCCGGTGAAGGTGTTCAACTCCATCGGCGCGGGCGACGGGTTCATGTCCGGCTTCCTGCGCGGCTGGCTGCGCAATGAGGATCTGGCCTCCTGCTGCCGTTACGCCAATGCCGCCGGGGCGTTCGCCGTGTCCCGCCTCGGCTGCTCCTCAGCCTATCCGAGCTGGACCGAGCTGCAATACTTCGTCAGCCACGGCAGCAAGCATAAGTGGCTGCGCGAAGACGCCATGCTCGAACAGATCCACTGGGCCACCAACCGTCGCAACAAGTGGAAGAACCTCGCCGTGTTCGCCTTTGACCACCGTGAGCCCTTCTCCGCGCTGGCCGCCGAAACGGGCCGCGACGCCAAGGCCATTACCGCTTTCAAGAATCTGGCTTTCCGGGCCGTGGCGGAAGCCTCCTCGGAGCTTGAAGGCCAGAACGATGTGGGCATTCTCGTAGACGACACGTACGGCCAGTCCGTCCTGTTCGAGAGCAACCGCTATCCGTTCTGGGTGGGCCGTTCCATTGAAAAGACCGGGGTTAACCCGCTCATGTTCGAGGGCAAGGCCGACGTGGGTTCGACGCTTCAGGCGTGGCCTGAGAACCATGTGGTGAAATGCCTGTTCCGCCCCGGTGCGAAGGATGCGCCCGAGGTCGTGGAAGAGAACGAGCGCCAGCTGTGCCGCCTCTTCTCGGGGGCGCGGAGCACCGGGCATGATCTCCTGTTGGAAATCATCGTCGACCAGCCGCAGACGCGGGAAGAGCAGGACGCCTGCCTGCTGCGTTGGATGCGCCGCTGCTACGAGCTTGGCGTGTACCCCGACTATTGGAAGATCCTGCCCGTAGCCGACCAAGGCACGTGGCAGGCCATCGAAGCGTTGATCGGCGAATACGATCCGTACTGCCGGGGCATTCTGTTCCTCGGGCTCAACGTGGCGGAAGCCGAGCTGGTGAAGCGGTTCGCCGCGCTGCCCGAATCGCCGCGCGCGCTTGGGTTCGCCATCGGGCGGAGCATCTTCCTCGAACCGGCCCGCAAGTGGTTTGCCGGGCAGATGTCCGATGAGGACGCCGTGGCGACCATGCGGGATTGCTTCCTGCGGCTGGCCCGCGCGTGGAACGGGCGCAACCGCGGGTAGTTTTTCGGGGGCTGCGCGCCCCCGTACCCCTCGGCAGAGGCGCTGCCTCCGCACTCCGCAAGGGGGCAAGCGCCCCCTTGACCCGGCGTGGGAGTTTCCTGTTGCAAGGCTGCGGGAAGCGCTGGGAGGGAATTGCCTCTTTATACGCAATACAGACAAAACAAAATCTCCTCCACCCCAACCCCGGGCGTTCCGCATTCCCCCTGCGGGACGCCCGAACCAAGGCACTTTGAAAGGAACGGCGCCATGAAAACATGCGTATTGTACGGTCCTAAAGACCTCCGCATTGAGGAGCGCCCCGTCTCCGAGCCGCAGCCGGGTTTCGTCCGTCTGCGCATGGGCGGCGTGGGCATTTGTGGGAGCGATCTTCATTATTACCATATCGGGCGCGTCGGGAACGCCGTGGTCCGTGAGCCCATGATCCTCGGGCACGAACTGAGCGGCGTGGTCGATGCAATCGGCCCCGGCGTATCCGGCCTTGTGCCGGGCCAGAAGGTCATCATCAACCCTACCGATGAATGCGGAACGTGCGGCTATTGCCGGTCCGGGCACCAGAACCTCTGCCCGGATCTGCGTTATTACGGATCGGCGGCCCGGACTCCGCATGTACAGGGGATCATGGTCGAATACCCGATGGTGCAGGCCCGGCAGTGCGTGGCGGTCAGCGACGGCATGCCGCTTGATCAGGCCGCCTGCGTGGAACCCCTCGCCATCGCCCTGCACGCTGTGGCCCGCGCCGGGAATCTGCTCGGCAAGCGGGTGTTCGTCAGCGGGGCGGGTCCGGTGGGCTGCCTCATCGCCGCCGTTGCCCGCCTGAACGGTGCGGCGTCCGTGGCTATCAGCGATATGGAGGCGTTCCCGCTGTCCGTGGCGGTGAGGCTCGGTGCGGACGGGGCGTTCAAGGCCGCCGATCCCGCGCTGGCCGATCTCGCCAATGGCTGTGAAGCCTGTTTTGAGGCGTCCGGTTCCGTGGGTGGCATGAACACCTGCCTGAGGAGCGCCGCGCCCGGCGGTACGGTCGTGCATGTCGGGTTCCTCGGCGAAGAGGAGGTGGCCTATCCGGTCAACACGATGGTCATCCGCAAGGAAGTCACGGTCTGCGGCTCGCTGCGCGCCTATCAGGAATTCCCGCTTGCCGCCCGCCTCGTGGAATCGGGGCGGCTTGATCTGTCGCCCCTGATCACCGCTTCCTATCCGCTGGAAAAGGCGGAAGAGGCCATTCTCGCCGCCAGCGACAAGACCCGATCCATGAAAGTCGTTCTGACCGGACCGGCACTGTGAGGTTGTTATGAATATCAGTATTTCCGTCGCCGCCACGCCGTGCGCCATGCCGCAGATCATGTTCGCGGGCGATCTGGAGGCGCGCTGTGCGCTCCTCGCAGGGCTCGGCTATGACGGCATCGATATGTTTTTCCCCGATCCGCAGGGCACGGATGCCCGTACAGCCAAAGCCGCGCTGGACCGTAACGGGTTGCGGGCTACCATGCTTGCAGCGCAGGGCGATCTCATGGCCGACGGTTTGTATTTGAATGATGCCTGGAGGTTGTCCGAACTGCTCGAGCGTTCGAAGTACCATCTTGAGCAGTGCGCCGTGCTCGGTGCCATGCCGAACATTGGGTTCATCCGGGGATGGCACCGCAACGATCCGGGTAGCCTGCCCCGCATGGCGGACGGCCTCGCCGCGTATTGTCAACTGGCGGCGTCCTTCGGTGTGGACGTGCTCTTGGAACCGATCTGCCGTTACGAAATCGACTCCATCCATACAACGGATCAGGCCATCGACCTGTGCGAGCGTGCCGGAAAACCCGCCAATCTCGGGCTCCTTCTCGATCTCTTCCATATGAATATTGAGGAAGCGTCCGTGTGCGGAGCCATCTGCCGCGCCGGGTCGCTTGTGCGGCACGTCCATTTTGTGGACAACACCCGCGCCGTGCCCGGTATGGGCTGCATGGCGCTGTCGGATGTCGTGGCCTGCCTCAAGGCCGTGGGCTACGAAGGGTTTCTCGGCATCGAAGCCATCCCCGGATCCGATCCGGAAGGCGAGGCCCGCAGCGGCCTGGCCTTCACCCGCGCGCTGGGCGTGTGAGGCTATATCCCTTAGCAAACAGGCGGCATTTTTCTTTTGCTGGAATGTTTCGGTGCGGCATACCCCGAGGAATTCCTTCAACCATTACAGTAAGGATGCAATCATGTTTTCTCTGAACGGCAAAACGGCTCTCATTACTGGTTCCGGGCGCGGCATCGGCCTCGCCATCGCGGAGGCGATGGCCCATCAGGGCGCGAACATCTTCCTGTCCGACATCAACAGCTCGGTTGTGGAGCGGGCCGCCGGGGAACTGGCGGAGGAATATCCCAACGTGGCCGTGCGCGGCCTGACCTTCGACGTGACCGACAAGGCGCAGATCGAAAGCGCCATGCAGGCCATCAAGGATGCGGGGAACGGCCTGCAAATCCTCGTCAACAATGCGGGCATCAACCTGCGGGAACCCGTGGCGGACATGGACGACGCCCTGTGGCAGAAGATGCTCGACACGAACCTGACCAGCGTGTTCCGGGTATCGCGGGCGGCGTTCCCCATGCTCAAGGAAAAGGGCGGCAAGGTGATCAACCTGTGTTCGCTGATGTCCGAAATCGCGCGTCCCACGGTATCGCCCTACGCGAGCACCAAGGGTGCGGTGCGCCAGTTCACGCGGGCGCTGGCAACGGAATGGGCGGAACACAACATTCAGGTCAACGGCATTGCGCCGGGCTTTATCGCCACGGACATGAACATCCCGCTCATGGAAGACAAGGATCTCAACGACTACATCATGCGCCATACCCCGGCGAAACGCTGGGGCAAGCCGTCCGAAGTGGCTTCGGTGGCGGCCTTCCTCGCCTCGCCCGCGGCGGATTTCGTGAACGGGCAGGTGATCTTCATCGACGGCGGGTTCATCATTTCTCTGTAATGGGTGGGGTTCCGGCGGCAAGAACCTTTGCCAAGAAAAAGATTCTTGCCGCTCCCGATTGGAAGTGCGGCGGACGTCTGTGTATGGAAGGGATGCCCAATAGTGTAAGGAGGTTCCATGCGAATCAACGGCACCGTCTGGAGCGCGCGGGACATTGCGGCGCGCATTGATCATACTGTGCTGGCACCCGACGCCACGCGCAAGGATATGGAAAACGCCTGTGTCCTCGCACGGGCGTATGGTTTTAAGGCCGTGTTCACGAACCCGTACTGGACGCCGCTGGTAGCCGAACTGCTGGACGGCAGCGGCATTGCGGCGGGGATTTCGGCGGCGTTTCCGCTCGGTTCGTTGTCTACCGACGCTAAGGTCGCGGAAGTCATGGATGCCGTGGCCCGCGTCGACGGCAAACCCTGCGCCGTGGACATGGTGACCAACATTGCCCTGTTGAAGGAAGGGCATTTCGACGACTACACACGGGATATCGCCGCAGTGGTCAACGCGGTGGAAGGGCGGGGCATCATCGTCAAGGCGATCCTCGAAACGTCGCTCCTCAATGCGGAGGAAGTCCGCACAGCTTGCCGCTGTGCCGCCGAAGCGGGCGTGGACTTTGTGAAGACCTCGACCGGCAGGGCGGGTGCCCCGGCGCTCTCACATATCCGGATCATGCGTGAGGCGCTCCCCGCCCACGTTGGCATCAAGTTCTCCGGCTTCGGAACGCTCAATGCTCCGGAACTCGCGCTGTGGGCCTTTTTCCTTGGCGCGGATGTGCTCGGTTCTCCTTGCGGGGATGTCGTTGTTGATGTGTTGTCCTCCGGCTATGCCGAGGTCGGGATGCTCGCTGGATCTTGATGTGTCCTCAGCGGAGTTTGGCGGCAACGCTTTACTTCATGCGTAAGCTGAAATGGCAAGGGAGGTCCGCCTCCCTTTTTTCGTGCGGGATGCGGTGCCTTTTGATCGGTTTTCTGCAAAGGTGGGCTCATTGCATCTTTCAGAAAAGGATCTATAATAAAAGAAGAAGAGGAATAGGATGAAAAGGTTGGGAGCAGGCCTTGAACCTATACTCTACGAAAGGAGGTCTACTCAGATGTACAAAGTTGCGGAACGATGAGACGGCGGCGGAGGCCCCCAAAACATGAGCAACGATAAACAGGAGACGATTCCGATGGGCAAAACAGTGATGGTTCTGGTTATCCCGGAACCTAAGGTGCGGAAGTCGACGGCAAAGCCGGTTCGAAAGCACAAGGACAAAACAGCCTACAGCCGCAAGGCGAAGCACAAGACCCCCCGAATGGGGGTCTTTTTTTACCCCAAAGGTAAAAATATAGACCAATTATTTTAGGTTATTGCTTGATGTTTTCGGGAGTGCTCTCGGACTGCTACATATTTTTTGCCACATATTGCGGTTCGGGGATTGCCTCCACAGCGGCTCTTTTCTGTGAGCTGAGGACATGCTGATAGTGCTTCAGGATCATCGTCAGATTGGCGTGTCCCACGAGTTTCCCGACAGTCCCGATATCGACGCCCGCAGCAATGGCCTCTGTAACAAAAGCATGGCGCAGGTCATAAGGACGAATCCGTCTCTGTATACCCGCACGGAGGAGCGTTCTATGCCAAGCGCCGTGAATGCATTTTACGGGTTTTCCTCCATAATGTATGACAGATGCAACCCTCTTTGCTCTATCGACCTCTTGCCATGCCTTCAATTCCTCCACGAGGGATTGCCTGATTGGAATATCCCTGACAGGCTCCGCCTTGTTCTTTTGGGCGGCGCGTAGGTGTATCACCTTGTTTTCCAAGTCCACATCGGACCACATCAAGCCAAACAGCTCTGACGGCCCTACACGCATCCCCATTTGCGAGCCAAGGATGACAACCCTTCGGACATGCTCCGGCGCATGGACAAACACCAGAGCAAGCTCTTGCTGTGTGGGAGGGATGAAATGCTCGTATTCGATATGGGGAAGCTTGGGAATCCTTGGAAGCTCACGCAGCAATTCGTTTTGATACGCCCAACGGATGACCGAAAAGACCTGTCCGATACATCTTTTTAGGGTCGACGCCCTGATCCCGAAAGAAAGGAAATGGCTCATCAGCTGCTTTAATTTCGTATTATCAATATCGGAAAGAGGCGTGTCTTTCAGGAAGGCGAGCGAGCGCTTCATGTTCTTCAAATGTCTTTTCAGTGATCTTTCGGAGAACCGCTTGTCTTTCAGGAACAAGTAATACGCGGATTCAAACGTATGCTCCACCTGCGGCGCTTCCGCTTCCTCCCGCCGGAAGAAATCCCGTTCATACTTGAGCTGAAACTTCTTGAGAGCATCCTGTTTTTTTGCTTCTTCCTCCGTTTCGACGTAAAGTGACTCACGCTTGAGCGTAAAGGGGTTGTTCCAGTACACTTCCCACGGCTTTTTACGGCCTTTCCTCTGTCTGATAGCCATACTGAATAGCTCCTGAGCAAAGGGGGCCGTGCCAGCCACTACTGGACGGCCCCCATATTGAATTCTGCGAAAAGTTCCTCTGCGGATTTTCCGATGACGCACCCTGCTGTTTTGAGTGATCGTCGGCGCTTGGGAACTCCTGCCTTTGCCTGAGCCTCAGCATGTAATGTGTCGATCACCGTCATAACGGCGCGCCGGGACCAGCGCAAGGTTTTGCGTTCCTTGCCCCACGGAAGGCTCACAGGCTGGACGCCACGGGACAGCAGGATTGCCCGCGCCCGCTCCTCGCCGATGTTCATGACGGAAGCGGCCTGTTTCGTCGTCAGGAGTTCCGGTTCCATGCTATGCTCCTATACCGCCTTGCGGGAGGCTTTTCCTCTTTGGGCTATGGCTTCCAATCTGCCGATGATGAAACGGATTAACGCCCTGTTTTCGTTGCGCTCTTTGCGGAGCTTCTTGATCTCCACGCACAATCTGAAAATGACGGTGGATGCCCCCATTTCATCAAAAGCGCGGGAGTCTCCTAGCATGTCGCCAATGGCGGCGGTTCGGATGTAGTCGAGTTCTTCGGGGGTGATTCTGGCCATTTCATTTTTCCCTGCGCGTTGTTGTCCGGCCGCGCCCCCGGATAGCGGTTCTATTTTTTCCCCCGCCGATGACGGCAGAACGGGCACTCTCTGAGCTTGCTGACGGTGCCGCAGACGGGGCAAGCCTTGGGAGACAGTCCGTCGCTGAGGCGGGCCATTTTGCAAGCACCGTTTATCTGGGCGAAGTTTTTTTGTTTGCGGGGCTTCGGAGCTTCATCCGACATGGCGTTCCGCTTCCTTGTTGATGGCTTCAAGCGCGGTGCAAACGAGATGTGCCAGGCCTGAGAAGGCATCGTCCTGAAGGTTCAATTCAGGGAAGAACTCCACATCGATACTGAGGGTATTTTCCTTTGGTGTTTCGGAAATAGTGATGGTGGCGCGGCGTGGTTCGGTATTGTTCATTGCTGTTCCTCCGCGTCCACGTCGATCACGTCGTCATCACCGGGCGAGACGGAGATGGGCTTTTCGAGGAAAGAGCCTTGCCGCTCCTCGGCGGTCATCGGGCGGCGCAGGACTTCGCGGTAATGTTCTGTGGATTCAACCCAGACCATTTCGCACTTGTCCCAATCCTTCAGGAGATCACAGTGAACCTCCCGTTCTTCCTTGCCGTCGCGGTAGTGTTTTGAGGCGGTTTGGGCAATCTTCTCCTGCGTTTCGATGAGGCGCTTGTAGTGCTTGCGTTCGGCATCAAGTGCGGCCTCGTATTCCTCGATTTTCGCTAGAGCATCGGCCATTTCCTGTCCGTATTCCAACCGCTCGGCATCGGTTAGCGGTTCTGCGACGGTGATGGTTTCTTCACGCACATAGGTCATGTTCGGGCCGATGGGACGGGCATTGGTAGCGATGATGGCTATTTCTTGGCTCATGGGTTCTCCTTTGGGCCGGGTATGAAGCCCCCGGCAAGGCTTTTAAGATAGGGAAGCTGGAGGGTTACCGGACTTGGAGGCTGTAAGTTTTCACCAGAGCGCAGCCGGGGATGGTCAACCCGGACTTGAGGGATTCTTTGATGACAGCCTTGTCCGGCTCCACTGTTGTCTTTGTGCGGCGGTACAATTCGGGAAGTTCTTCCGTCTGTGCTGTGACGGCGACGCCCTCGGATTCCCGGACGCTGATTGTGTAGGCGTTGCCGGATACTTTTTTGAGGCCGTTGCTGCGGAGCGTAAAGGTGTAGTGCTCTTTCAGCCTTGCAAGGCTGGCTTCCGCCGCTTTTGCCTTGGCGATGAGCCGTTTTGCCTCTTCCTTGCAAGCATCGGCCAACGCAGCCTGAATTTTCAGGAATTGTCCGAACCCATCCACCTTGTCGGCTTCGACTTTGGCGAGTTCATCCATGTAGGCGTCCATAGCCTCGCGTTGTTCCGGAGTCAGTTCCTCGTCGGGGATGGAAAGCATCCCGGCGATTTCCTGCTGAATTTCATTGAAGGTCGGCATGTTTCACCTCGTTAAAAGGGCACGTCATCCATTACCGCGTTTTCGGACGGGAAGGGCATTCCGTAGGTGCCAGCCTCCGGCGCGGCCTGACGCTTGGTTTTTCCCGCATTGCCCGTCACGGGGCCGTCAGTGATGATTTCTCCGCCGTGGACGATAGTGGCGTAGGCTTCTTTGTCGGGTGTGATGACGCAAGCCATTTCGTTGTTCCAGTATTCCCGCCCGTCGTCCTTGCATGTCGGGCGAGGATTGATCTTGACGCGGACAGGGAAACGTAACCCCGTCAAAGAGGTGACATCCTGCATCTTGAGGGGCTTTTTTGCGGCGACGCACATGGCCTTGAGGGTCGCGCCGCCTATATTGCAGGCCGTGCGTTGGCCGTCATTGAGCGGTATGTCCTGCTCACCGAAAGGGAGCGTGATGTTTTGCCGGAAGCTCACACCCTGATATTGCCCGTGGGAGACGGTGAATTGGCAATATATTTGCCGGAGGCCGGAAGAAGCTACGGAAATGAAAGGATTGTCATGTGCCTGTCTTTCCTGATTGGGCTTCAATATTTCGATTTCGACCATGACGATGCTTCCTTCGGGTACAGGCCCGCGGGCAAATTCCCGCTGTTCGCATTCGTTTGTGAGATCAAGCATTTTCGTTTTCCTTAGCGTTATCGGTTTCGGTTATCGTGTTTTGGTTTTGGGGTGCGGGGTTGAGCCCCCAATATTCCCGGATGGCGGAATCAACCACCTTTAAGTCATTGTCGATTTCCCGTTGGGGGAACATGTCCATAGGACTTTTGGCTGTGGTGAAGCCGTCCGACTGCGTTTCGAAGTAGTGGCGTATCCCATCCGTACGGGCCAACAGGACGATGCTGAACAGCCCTTCAACAGTGAGCTGGTTGTCCAGCATTTTGCCGACCGTCTTAGCCTTGATTTTTCCCGTATCGCTGGTTTCGGTGTGGTGGAGGAAGTAGACGATGCAGTCGGACGGCGTCTTCTGAATGATGAATTGCAGTAGATTGTAAAAGTCCAGTGCAATATCCGTGAACTTCCCGTATCCCGTCTCTTTTGCCTTGTTGAACAAGGCAAAAGCCATGAGTGCCTGACTGTCATCAATGGCATAGGTTCTTCCCTTTGGATGTGATAGAGCTTTTGTTATTGAGGCATACGTTGCCCCGTTCCTCGTGGGCAGTTTTTTGCGGAATGGCAGTGGTTTTGAAGCTACGTTGAAGATGCCGATTTCTTCTTGCTCGAAGTTCCGTAGGGATGTTGACTTGCCACTTCCGCTTTCGCCCAGAATCAATACGGGGATGCCCATTCTTTCCTCCTCTCGTTTCAACAGGGTTGCAGAGTGTTCGTGGTGAAGATGATTTCATCAGGGCCGTGGTATTCGGGTTCGTCCGGGATGGTGCGGTCAACGCTCTCGCGTTCATCGGGATACATGTCTGTTTCCGGCTTCATCGTCCCTCCTCTACGGTTAGGGGTGCCATGTTGTTGAAGAGTTCCCGGTCCTGCGCATTAAAATGGCTCATGAGCAAGAAGCCGAGGGCGACGAGGAGCGCAGCCAGCCATGAGCGTTTCCACGGGATGATCTTCATGCAGCCGCCCTCCGTGCCATGATTTTGAGATAGTTGGCCTTTGCCAGAAACGACCGGGCGGCGTTCTCGCACGCCGTGGCCAGCGTTTCGGCTGTGTAGTGTTCCGCGCAGGACGAGCAGATCCAGAAGTCGCGGTGCCTCCTGAGCCTCACGGCCTTGTCGTACTTGAGCTTGCAGTGCGGGCAGAAGATGGCGGCACTCATGCGACCCTCCTCTTTTCCTGCTTGGCCTCATACAGGGCGTTCCTGTCGTGGAGTTCGGCGCTCACCCATTCCGTGCAGTCGGTGATCCTGTCCGGTTCGATAGCGATTTCCGAATCGGCCAGCGCGATACCGAACCGTTCCTTCATGGCCTTCACCACGGTTTCCGGCACGTTGCACACTTGATCGAACTCGAAGAAACGGGCGCAGGTGGCGCACACGCGGGGTTCCTCTTCCGGTTCATATTCGTAAGGGTTACGCATGGCTGTATCCTCTCGGTTGAGGTTTGGATTGGCGTCCCAATCCCGTTTCCTGCCCCGGAATCCGGGGCAAGTGCGGGGCTAGGCGCTTTACCAAGCGCGGTGCAGCGTTGCGGGGTAATCGATGCCGGGGCGGACGCCGAAGTCTTCGGGCTCGCTATTAAGCCAGTCTTCGAGCAGCCCCTTGGGGCGATACTCGGAAGCCTTGACCACCTTTCCGCCGTGCTCGTTGGCGAACTCCCGCGCCTCTTCGAGAGAGTCGCATTCGTCCACGGTGTCCATCCCGTTGAAGGGGGAAGTTCCGATTACGAGGTAGGGGGCGGTGGGCATGGCGTTTTCTCCTTGTTCGTTCGTCGTGAAGAGATAATTACAAAAGTAAACATTTGTGTCAATAAAAATGTTGCTAAAAGTAAACACTCGGCATAAAATTTTTTAGATGAAAGGGATTACCCGAAATCTAAACACAAAAAATACCGCCGACACCATGAAGGCATCGGCGGTCACGCCCGGCAGGGCACAAAAAAGCCCCTCATGGGGAGGGGCGGGAGTGGGACTGTATGGAACATATTGAATTTGTATTGTCTCTATCGATATTAGCCAATATTATATTGGTCTTATTGATCAGAGATGAGGTAAAGTCTTATATATTTTTTATATTATGTATAATTATTTTTATTTTATATTTATAATGTGGTGTGCAATTATTATCCATTGGATATTGCCTTGAATATATTGCATATCCACAGCCATATATTCTTTCGGACTTCATCAGGCATAATACCTATTGCAATTGGGGCAATGAGAAGCCAGTTCTTTTTTATGTAAGGAAAAAATCCACTTTCTTTGGATTTATAACTTTGAAGAGCGTTTTCTATACCCTCTTCTATTATTTTATTGATATATTCATCAAGTGGTATTGATATTTTGGTATGTTCTGGGTCGAACGGTATTATATAGCCAGAGGGTGGAGCAGTTGAATTTGGAGGGGTAAAAGGTGTAACTGCTTGTTGATTGCTTTTTGATACTTTACGCCTAGTCATGAAATATCCTTAATCATGCTAGATTTTTTTATACATGGAAAAGCATTTTTTATAAAAATATCTATATCAGATTCTGTAATTTTTTTTCTTTTTTGGGGTATATTAATATCTCTTATTATTAATATACCATTTTGGGATGGTTTGGTATTTAATATACCTTGAGAAATAGAATTAAGCTCTACAATATTAATATCTTCATATTTATTGTAGCGTATATATGATAGAGTTATATTGTTTATATTTGATATATTTTCTTTAAAAAAAGATTTTTTGATTAAATCATCCTGATTATCTGTAACTATAAAAGTATTATTCACAATTCCAACTCTACTGCATATATTGTCTTCAGATGTACAAAATGACACAATAGGTTTAACTGTTGCAGCGAAAAAACCAACACAATCATCATAGTCTTTATCATCGTATATGCCATTAAGAGAGTATTCTATTTTATCCTTATGTACTGTTATAGTTTGTTGATTAAAAACTAATGAAAATAATGGTAAATTTGGAGTAGGAACTCCTTGAGGAAATTGTATATTAGGAAATGTTTGCTTATTAGCTTTGTCGAATCCATATACTAATTTTCTAATTTCTTTTTCCGTATCTGCAATATCAACAAATTCTGTACGAAGAAAAAAAGCAAAAAAAAGCTGAGTAAGCTTTATATCCATTACTATACTCCTTGTATACGTGTTTACTGCTTCGGCGGGAATTTCATCTATACTCAACATAGATGATCACACACCCGGAAGGCCGCTGTTCGCGCCTTATCTCGCGGAGGTGGGGGCGGTCTACGCGCTCTTTTCCTTGGATTCTTCATTCAGAGTAAGTTGAGCTGGACGTATAATGTCTTTTAGAACTTCAACTTGAGCCTTTAGGGCATCTCGCTCTTTTTCGGCAGAATGTAGGTCGTTTAACAGTGCTTCAATTTTTTCTTCGAGTTGTCTTACTTCATCTCTTTTTTGATTTTCACCGGGGAAGACTATTTCTACTGAAAAGAATTCAAAGATTTTTGCGAGCGCATCAAAACGCGGAGCTCGTCCCTCTTCAGCAAACCAGCGAGTAATAGTAGAGGGATTTGTCTCCAGTTTTTCCGCAAGACTTCGGATACTTCCATTTTTTTGGATGATTTCCTTCGTACGGCGCATCGTCGATTCAAAAAGAGATTCTTTCATGGCTATTTCATATCATACGGTTACAATTGTATCTATTTCTTTTGGGAATCAATTTTAGAATTGTATTGACCATTTTGATTACTTTTGTAATTATCAGGTCTATGAAAACACGAATCGTTTCCGAACTCACCGAATTCATCCGCTCTACCGGATGTTCGGTTCGTAGGCTTTGCCTAGAGGCAGGCGTTTCTCCAGCCACGGTGTCTCATGTGCTCACGGGGAGGAGGCAAGATATGCATTCAAGTAATGCCGATGCGTTACGTGCAGCTATGCGCCGTCTATCTTCCCCCAATACTCCCACCGAACACGAAGAGGCCCGCCATGCTGACTAATCTTTTGATTGCCATCGGTGTCGTGGTCGTCGTGGCGTTCATCTTCTCTCCGGCGGGATAACCCCGCCATGCACCGCCGGGCTACGGCCTCGGGTGTCGGGTACTCCGCGGCGCGGTATGCCCGCCAGCGTATCCGGGGATCCCCATGGATTAGGATGCGGACGCGCCAGACGTCTCCGCGCAGGGTGATGAGCAGGTGAATCTTTTCCATGCCGCTACTGGAACACGGCGGCCCACAGGAAGGAATTGCAAAATGAATAAACTGTTACAGGCCGTCGCAGCCAAGACGTACCAGCTTTGCCGGACGTATCCCGGCGGCATTCGGGCAATGTTTGCGGGGATGCGGGAGCGGCATGGGTTGTCTGAGTCATCCGTCTACGCCGATTTGAACCCGAACAACGGGCAATCCACGCTCCGGGTGTGGGAACTGGTCAGGGTAATGGAAGCGACTGGCGAGCATGGCCCTCTTCGGGAGCTTGCCAACTGGTTCGGGTACTCGTTGGCGTCCGCCGCCGATGAGGAGCCGGACGCTCCGACGCTCGAAGCCGAGGCGTTGCAGGACTACCCGCCGCTGGTGGCCTTCCATGAAGGCTGCAAGCTCTACCGCCAAGGCAAGCTCACGCTCACGCAGCTCGACGAACTCAAAGACAGGGCGTTCAAGGAAGTCCGGGAAACCTTCTGCCGGACGGTCAAGGGGGACGAATGAACCTCACCTTTTCCGCCCACGCGCTCGACCGTTGTTTCGAGCGGCGCATCTCGCTGCAGGGGGTACTTGATGCCCTGCGCCAAGGGACATGCGTGAAGGGCAGCGGCATGAAGGACGGCGAACGCTTCGTCATGGCTCACGGACGGCTCAAGGTCGTGACCGAATTTGAAGGCCCGGCCTGTGTCGTGATCTCGGCATGGCGTGACCAGAAGGGCAGCAAGCGCATCGCCCGGGAACGGCGGCAGCGGCTCCGGCGTATTCGTCTGGCGTTCAAAGAGGGGAGGGTGATCACATGCTGAACCGGGCTCTCTTCTCAAGCGTCAAAGACGACTGGCCGACGCCGTGGGAGTTCTTCCGTAATCTTGATCTGGAGTTCGATTTCACGCTGGACGTATGCGCCGTGCCGTGGTCTGCGAAGGTCTGTCGGTACTGCGTGCCGCCCCATGCGCTGCGGGTGTGGGGGGAAACGACGTTCCGCCGACTGTTTCCCAACACGCTGATTGACGGCCTCGCGCACTCGTGGGCCGGGGAGCGTTGCTACATGAACCCGCCCTACGGCCGCGAGATAGGCCCGTGGGTCGAGAAGGCCCGCCGGGAAGCGGAACGTGGCGCGTTGGTCGTCGGGCTTCTCCCGGCACGTACCGATACGGCGTGGTTCCACGAGTACGTCTACCGGGCCGCAACCGAAATCCGATTTTTAAAGGGACGCTTGAAGTTTGAAGGGGCGGCGGCTTCCGCACCGTTCCCGTCCATGATCGCCGTATGGGGGAAGGTATGAATACGGACATCAGGTTATCCGTCGGGTTCTGGCAACACCCGAAGACAAAGAAGACTGCCCGCCGTCTGGGGCTTGAGGGGATACGCTCCCTGCAAGTTCTGTGGCTCTGGTCTACCCAGTACAGGCCCGACGGCAATCTTTCCGGCATGGATTGGGAGGACATTGAGCTTGCCGCAGACTGGCAGGGTGAAGAACGGAAGTTTTTCGACACCTGCCTTGGCATGTGGGTTGATGAAACCCCGGACGGCTACGTTCTGCACGATTGGCAGGAGCATAACCCGTGGCAGTCAGAAGCGCTGGCACGTTCCGAGAAGGCCCAAAAAGCTGCTCAGGCACGCTGGGGAAAAGCAAACAATATCAACAAGCAATGCTTAACGGATGCTCAAGCAATGCCCGAGCATGATTCGAGCAATGCCCCTTCTCCTTCTCCTATACCAGAAGAAAAAGGCAAGTGTGTGTTTAACGCGGGCGCGCGCGTTGAACGTCCGGCAGGAACTCCAGAGCCGGAAGCCGTCCCTTCCCGTCAGCCCTCGGTAGCCTTTGACGAGTTCTTCGAGGCGTTCCCGGAACAGCACCGGGGAGGCAGGAGCGAAGCCGCGGGCGAATGGGTAGCCCTTGAAGCCAACCGTGCTCTCCCGGGCTTGCCTCGCATTCTCGACGCGCTCGGTCAATGGGAGGACTCCGAGGCATGGAAGCGGCAGGGTGGCAGATACATCCCCACGGCGGCGAATTTCCTCAAGCGGGAATACTGGCTGCGAAAACCTCCCGAACCCGCTGAGCAGGGCGGCAACGGCGAACAGGCGCGGCCCCGGGTGGCTACCGTAGCGCAGCAGCGGGTACAGGACAACGACGACATGGCGAAAATGCTTTTACAGGCAAGGAGGGCTCAACATGCACAACCAGGACTTCACGCTTCAACTGCTGGTCAATCTGGCGCTGCATTACCCGCAAGCAGGTAGGACGCCAGCACAGTTGCAAATTCTGGCCGAGGATTGGGCCGAAGACCTCGCGGAGTTCTCGCCCGAAACCGTGGAACGCGCCGTGAAGCAATACCGCCGCGAGTGCGCCTACTTCCCCACCGTAGCCGACATCTGGGCGCGTTGCGACGAATTGCGGCGGGGAGAAGCGGCGCGGGCCGATGCGTTGGCGCTGCCCGGCAGGACGTTGACCCGTGAGGAGCAGCGGATGCTCAACGGCGAGTGGTGCGCGAAGATTCTAGCCCTGTGGGACAAGATGGACGCCCGCAAGCAGGGAAGGCCGGACACGCCGCTCGATGAGCAGCTTGCCAATTTGCGGGCGTTGGGGGTGGAGCAATGAGCCCCGAAGAGTACCGGGAATTTCTCAAGACGGTAAAGCCCGGCTCCAGCCCGTTGCCCAAGTCTCAGCTTCTCGGCAAGGCCCGCCTTCCCCGGAATGGCCGCACGTACCAGACCGACGCCATGAACCAGACCGAGGCCCGCTATGCCGGGTATCTGGACGGGATGAAGCACACGGGCGAGGTCGTCGCGTGGGCGTATGAGGCCGTGAAGCTGCGGCTTGCGGACAAGACGTTCTACACGCCGGATTTCGTCGTGATCCGGACTGACGGCGGCATTGAGCTGCACGAGGTCAAGGGGCATTGGGAAGACGACGCCCGTGTGAAAATCAAGGTCGCCGCAACACAGCATCCGTGGTTCCGGTTCCTCGCTGTGAAGGCAGGGAAGACAGGGTGGCAGTATGAAACGTTTGGAGGTGGGGCATGAGCACGGCCGTACAGGTTGAGATCGTCATTCCCGAGAGCATGGGCAAAGTTGAGGCGTTGGCGAAAGTGTCCACGTCCCTTCAAGGCGTCATTGCAAGGAAACGCCGGGAATGGCGGGCATCACGCGGGGAAATAGCCGTGCTCGGTCCGAATGTCGAGGTGCGGCCCGCGTGCAGGCTGTTCGTGTATCGCGTCGCCCGCGATTTCGGTGGGGATTCCATGCGCTACGTGTGGGATCGGAATGCGGAAAAGGTCACGTTGTGACGGTGGATGAATAGCGGGAGGTTGTGATGGGCGAGCTGTGGGTAAGCCATGATGAACTGGTCGACGCCATCGGTGATGACGGCGCGGATCTCTTATGCAGGGCCGTAGGCGGCGTGTCCACGTATATTCCCCGCAAACCCGTTGCGGGTTCCCCGCTTTCCGCCGTCCTCGGGATGAAGCGCATGGAAAGGCTTTGCGCGGCCTTCGGGGGGCTCCGGGTGACGCTTCCAAACAGGCGTAAGGGCGAGCCGTTCAAGGACAGGATCGTCCGCATGTTGGAAACCGGGAAGTCGCCGGGACGTATCGCCCTTGAACTCGGCGTAACGGAACGCTATGTGCGCATCCTCGCCAGGCAGGTAAAGGAACAGCCCAAGCCGCAGGTGCAGCTTAGGCTGTGGTGAGTATCTGACTGAAAATTGGAACCACAAGATGTTTCAATGGCTATTAAATAATCTATTTATACTATTTTCAAATTCTTCCATTTTTTTAATAAACTCTAGAGTGTCTTGGAAATCTGATTTGATTTTTAAAATAATTTCAATATATAATGGATAAGTAATCATGGCAGGTATTATTTCAAATTTTATACAGAACAGAAAACTTATTAATGATATTCCTATTGCAAGAGAAATACTTGAAATTATTACATCGCAACAAAATATAGAAAATTTGAATATTTTTATTTGATATTTATTGCTAATTTTTATTATATTATAATAAAATAAACCCCATATTATTGAACATAATAAACACAAAATGAAAAATATTTTGCAATATACAAAGGTATCCTCAAGTGATTTATAAAAGTCAAAAGTTCCTGATACTAGTTGGTATATAGATACTGCACAGCCAACAAATATATTTTGTAATAAAAATACATAATTTTTTCTTATTTTTTGCAAAATAAATATAGATTTTGTTTTCGACCAACTGTCTCTGAATTTATGTTTCATAGTAACTGCCTAACATTTAAGGAAGATAATAACCACTTTATAAAATAAAAAAGATAAGAGCAAGAAAAGTCATGTATCATATTTTTTTATGAACAATTTCAGGGTGCCGCCTTCTTCCTCACCGTGACATGGTAGAGGCAGGAGGATTTTTTATGGCTGTTCTTCCCTTACGCCACTTCTCCCCGGTCGAGTTCCGCTGCAAGTGCGGGTGCGGCGCGGGCATGGAGAAGATGGACGCCGACCTGCTCCAGATGCTCGACGAGGCCCGTGATCTGGCGGGCATCCCGTTCCCCCTTTCTTCCGCGTACCGCTGCCCGAAGCACAACAAGGCGGTCGGCGGCGTGCCCACGTCCGCCCATACTCGCGGCTATGCCGTGGATATCCGCTGCGTGGATTCCCATTCCCGTTTCGTCATGCTGCAAGCCCTGCTTGAAGCCGGATTCCGGCGCATCGAGCTGGCTCCGACGTGGATTCATGTGGACAACGACCCCGACAAGCCGCGTGACGTGGCGTTCTACCAGCATGGAGGCAAGTACTGATGGAAGCGACCGTGATTGATTTCATCCTTTCGACCTTGATGGGCCTTTCCGCGCAGTACCCCGATGCGGCGTGGCTCGTGACCGCCCTGAGCGTGGTCATGACCGTGTGCGGCCTGTGCGCCGTGGCCACCGTATGGATGCCTGTCCCCAAGGAACCGGCGGGGCTGTATGCCGCCGTGTACCGCTGGGCCCACGCCCTTGCCGCGCACTTCGGACAGAACAAGGGCGCCGTGGCTGACGGCAAGTCCGAAACCGTGAAGGCCGAAGTCAAGGCCGTGACGGGGAAGTGATGTGCGGGCCGTCCTTGAGTTCCTTTCATCGCTCGCCGGGCTCCTCAAGCTGTGGCTGCGTCAACGGTACGGCGAACGCCGCGAGGCTGATCGTGCTGCTGTTCGTGATGACGCTGGCGGCGAGTGGGTGCAGCACAGTGGCGGAACCGACCGCCGCGACAAGCCCGGCTCCGCTGACGCCGGGGGCCGTCGTGACGGGTGAGTGGTCCTACACCTACCGGGGCGAGACGTTCACCGAGCCCGGCGAGTGGGTGCACCTGCCCGCTGGCGAGGCCGGGAACCTGCTCCTGTGGATCAAGGGCGTGGAGGCGGGGCGATGAACGACGACGTGCAGCTTGTCCGCGAGATCGGGGAAGTGAAGGCCGAGCTTTCCGGGCTCAAGGCCGAGGTCGCGGGCACCAACCAGCGTCTCGACGACATCGTGATAACGCAGCTCAAGGATCATGGAAAACGCCTTGCAGCACTGGATGTCCGTATCGCCGCGCTTGAAGCCGCGGAGAACAAACGCGCCGGGGGGCTGTCCGTCCTTGCTGGCGTGGCTGCTGCGGCCGGCAGCCTCGGCGCGCTCATCATGAAGTTCTTCACGCTGTAGATTTTTCGGAGTTATCAAAATGGATCTGACTGTTGAAATGTGGCCTGTGGAGCGTCTGGTTCCCTACGCCCGGAACCCGCGCAAGAATGACGAACAGGTCGAGAAGATGGCGGCGAGCATCCGGGAATTCGGGTTTCGCATCCCCGTTGTCGCCAAGTCCGACGGCAGCGTCATTGACGGGCATTTGCGGTTGAAAGCGGCCCTCATGCTCGGCTTGTCCGAGGTGCCCGTTGCCCTCGCGGGCGACTTGACGGACGCGCAGGTGAAGGCGTTTCGCATCATGGCCAACAAGTCGGCGGAGTGGGCGGCATGGGATGACGGCTTGCTCCGGCTCGAACTCGAAGACCTCAAGGAACTGGACTACGATCTGCTGCTGACCGGGCATGAGCTTTTGGAACTCGACGATATCCTGAAGGACGCCGCCGAGCCCGAGCCGCCCGCCGTTCCCGAGTCGTTCCCCGAGTTCGACGAGGGCATCAAGACCACCCACCAGTGCCCGAAGTGCGGCTATGAGTGGTAGCAAGCCCCCGTACCGCGTCCCCCTGATGCGGGAGATTGAGGAGGTGCCCGGCAACGGGCTCTCCGTCGTCTCGACCTTTTCCGGAGGTGGGGGAAGTTGCCTCGGCTATCGGATGGCGGGGTATCGCGTCCTGTACGCCTCGGAGTTCATCCCGGAAGCGCAGAAGACCTATCGGCTCAACCATCCCGGCGTCTATCTGGACACGCGGGACATCCGGCAGGTCACGCCGGAGAGCATCCTTGAAATCGTCGGCAAGCGGCCCGGAGAGATAGACCTGTTCGACGGTTCCCCGCCGTGCTGCGCGTTCTCTCTTTGTGGGAAGCGGGAAAAGGGATGGGGCAAGCCCCACGCCTACAGCGACAAGGCGCAGCGCGTGGACGATCTCTTTTTCGAGTACACGCGGCTGCTCAAGGGGCTCCGGCCCAAGGTATTCGTTGCGGAGAACGTCAAGGGGCTCACCATCGGGACGGCCAAGGGGTACTTCAAGCTCATTCTGCGCGCCCTTAAGGAATGCGGCTACCGCGTGAAGGCCGCGGTACTTAACGCGCAGCACCTCGGCGTCCCGCAGAGCCGGGAGCGGCTGATCTTCATCGGCGTACGCGAGGACCTGAACCGGGAACCCGTTTACCCGAAACCTCTCCCCTATGTGTACACGCTGCGGGATGCGTTCGAGGGCTTGGAGAACGGCCCGCAGGAGGTCGCCCGTTTGCTTGAGGACGGAAGCCGCTACAAGTGGGGGAAGGTGCTTTCCCTGCTCCCGCGTGACCCGCGCAAGCCTTTGACGGGTGCCTCAGTAATGAACGGTTCCTACTTCAACCTGCGCCGGGAGAGCCTGTACGCCCCCTGCGGGACGGTTTGCCAGATGAACGGGAACCCTTCCGCCTGCGGGAACAGCCACCCGCTCGAAGACCGGAAGTTCACCATCCTGGAATTGCGGCGGATCATGTCCATCCCCGACGACTTCATCCTGACGGGGACGTATGCGCAGCAGTGGGAACGCCTCGGGCGCATGGTCCCGCCCGTGATGATGGGCCATATCGCCAAAACGATTGAGAGGGAAATCCTATGCCGCCTGTAGAGAAGAAAGCCCCACGGGGAAGGCCACAAAAGGCATACAGCCCCAAGGAAGCCGGGGTGGTGCAGTCCATGTCGCAGTACGGCGTCCCCCACGAGGACATTGCCGCGACCATCGGCATGTGTGTGGAGACGATGCAGCGCCTGTACAGCCATGAATTGGCGCAGGGCAGGGCGGTCGCCAACGCCAAGATCGGCAAGCGGCTTTTCGATAAGGCGATATCCGGCGACACCACCGCCCTCATCTTTTGGGCCAAGGTCCGTATGGGCTGGAAGGAAACGCAGAAGGTGGAGCCTTCATTGGGAGAGGGCGGACCGGACGCACAGCGGGACTTTGAAGCTGTCATGGCGGTCTATCGCGGTGAAAAGTAGGCCGATCCTCCTTCCCTATCAGACGCGCTGGCTTGAGGACGATTCCCGTTTCAAGATCGGCATGTTTTCCCGGCAGTCCGGCAAGACGTTCGTAGCGACGCTTGAAATCGTGCTCGACATGATCCGGGCGGAAATGGAAGGGCGCCGCACGCGCTGGCTCATCCTGTCTCGCGGCGAGCGTCAGGCGCGGGAGGCCATCGAGGAGGGCGTCGGGCTTCATCTCCGTGCGCTGGACGCCGCTTTCCGTGGCCTCCCTTCGGGGTTCAGGCTTGGCGAACGCACGGAATGCAAGGCTATGGAAGTCGCCTTCCGGGGCGGCTCCCGCGTGACGGCGCTCCCCGCGAACCCGGATACCGCGCGCGGCTTTTCCGCCAATCTGCTTCTCGACGAGTTCGCTTTCCATCGGGACAGCAAGAAAATCTGGAAGGCCCTTTTTCCCGTCGTCTCGAAAAACGGTTTGAAACTCCGCATCGTTTCCACGCCGAACGGCAAAGGGAACCGATTCTATGAGCTTATGAGCGGGAAAGAGGATGATGACGACAACGTATGGTCCCGGCATGTCGTGGATATTTACCAAGCCGTTTCGCAGGGGCTGGATCGCAATCTTGAACTCCTCCGCAAAGGCTGCGGCGACCCGGACGCATGGGCGCAGGAATATGAACTCCAATGGCTGGACGAGTCCACGGCATGGCTTCCTTTTTCGCTCATCACCGATGCCGAGGACGATGAGGCGGGGAACCCTTCCCATTCCTGCGGCGGGCCGTGCTTCATTGGGGTGGACATCGGCCGGCGGCGCGACCTGTTCGTCATCTGGGTTCTGGAAAAGGTGGGCGACGTGCTCTGGACTCGGGAAATCGTCGAACGCCGTGGGGCGACCTTCGCCGAACAGGACGCGCTGCTTGATGATGTCTTCGCCCGGTACAACGTGGCCCGCTGCTGCATGGACCAGACGGGCATGGGCGAGAAGCCGCTTGAAGACGCGCAGCGGCGCCACGGCGCATCTTGCGTCGAGGGCGTGCTGTTCACGGCGGCGAACAAGCTGGCCTTGGCGACGCTCGGCAAGGCGGCTTTCGAGGAGCGCAAGATACGCATCCCCATGGGCGTACAGGCGCTCCGGGCCGACCTCCACAAGCTGAGGAAGGTGAGCGGGCCGACGGGAACGCCCCGGTTCGTCGCTGACTCGGATTCGGACGGGCACGCCGACCGGACATGGGCCTGTTTCCTTGCCGTCTCCGCGTCGAGTTCCCCCGGATTCGAGTATGGCTATACCCCGGCGGGCAATGCGCGGGACGACTTTTATGGGATGGACGATGACGACGATGCAAGAGGAGCATGGTAATGCCGACGCTGTATGATGCCGACGGGAACCCGATAGACAAAACGAGGCTTGTGGAAGAGGTCGCCGCACCGACCGTAACAGGGGTCCGGCAAATCTTGTCCGGGCATCCGGCACAGAACCTTTCTCCGCGCCGTCTCGCCGCGCTGCTGCTTGCCGCCGAGCAGGGCGACGCCGTGGCCTATCTTGAGCTTGCCGAGGAGATGGAAGAGAAGGATCTCCACTACCGTTCGGTCCTTTCCACGCGCAAGCTGCAGGTGTCGGGCCTCCCCGTGACGGTGGAGGCCGCGTCCGATGCCGCCGAGGACGTGAAGGCGGCCGACCTTGTGCGCGACTTCCTGAGCACGGGCGTCCTCGCCAACGCCATGCAGGATATCCTCGACGCCGTGGGCAAAGGTTTTTCCGCCTGTGAAATCCTGTGGGATACGGAAGGGAAGGCGTGGTATCCCTCCTCGATCCTCTGGCGCGATCCCCGGTGGTTCGAGTTCGACCGTCTGGACGGCGTGACGCTCCGGCTCAAGGGCGAAAACGGCCTCCCCGAGCCCCTCGCGCCCGCGAAGTTCATCACCCACGTCCACAAGAGCAAGAGCGGGCTCCCCATCCGGGGAGGGCTCGCCCGGCCCGTGGCGTGGTACTATCTCTTCAAGAATTTCGGCATCAAGTCGTGGGTGCAGTTCGCGCAGGTCTTCGGCTTCCCGCTGCGGCTCGGGCGGTATGATGCCCACGCCACGCCGGACGAGAAGGAAAAGCTCCTCCGCGCCGTCCGCAACATCGCGCAGGACGCGGCGGCGATCATCCCCGCGAACATGCAGATCGAATTCCAGTCCACGGACGTGCGCGGGAATGTGACCGTGTTCGAGGGCATGGCGTCCTATTTCGACAAGCAGATTTCCAAGGTCGTGTTGGGCCAGACGGGGACCACGGACGTCGGCCAGCACGTCGGCACGGCGAACGCCCACGAGAAGGTCAGGGAAGACATCGAGGCGTCGGACGCCGCGCAGCTTTCCGCGACGCTCAACCGCGATTTGGTGCGGCCCCTCGTCGATCTGAACCTTGGCCCCCGCAAGCGGTATCCCTACCTCAAGGTCGCCCGCGAGGAAAAAGAGGACGTGAGCGCGCTGGTGGACAACATCGTGAAGCTCGCCGCCGTCGCCCCGAACTTGGTTGAGGTGTCCGTCATCCGTGACAGGCTCGGCGTCCCCGAACCCGCAAAGGGCGCCGAGGTTATCGGGATGAAGCCGTCCTTGCCGTCCTCGCCTGAACTCCCGGAGGGTATGCCGCCCGTTCCTCCTGCGCCGTACAAGGCCGCGCAAGCCGTCCAGCCTCCGCAGCCCGCCCCCGCGCTGGATCCGATCAGCCTTGCCGTGCAGGAAGAACTGGACGGATGGGAGCCGCTGGTATCGCCGTTGGTCAATCCAATCCTCGCGCTTGCCGGGCGGTGTTCGTCCTATGAGGATTTTCTTGCCGGGCTTCCCGGCGTCCTGAAGGAACAGGACGCGGCGCCGTTGGCCCGTTCCCTTTCCTTTGCCATGTTCGAGCAGCGCGTGAAGGGCGGCGGCAATGGAAGGGCGTAGTTTCCCTTCCATCCCGTTCGACGAGGCGGTCAGGGCGCTCAGGCGGCGCGGCACGAACCTCTTTCCCTCGGAGCATTGGGCGTCCGTCTGGCAGGAGCAGCATCAGGCCGGGTTTACCGTGGCCCGTTCCGCCGGGTTCGACATCGTAAAGGACATTCACACCGCGCTTGTGGACGCGATGGAACGCGGCAGGACGTTCGACGACTTCAAGCGCGGGCTCATCCCCGTGTTGCAGGAAAAAGGCTGGTGGGGCGACACTACCACCGTTGACCCGAAGACCGGGGAACGGCGCACCGTGCGGCTCGGCAGCGTCCGGCGGCTCGAAACCATATTCGACACGAACATGAGCGTGTCCTTTGCCGAGGGGCGTTGGGAGCAGCAGCAAGCGGTCAAGGACGCCTTCCCGTATTTGCGTTACACGGGGATCCTCGACAGCAGGATCAGGCTGCAGCACCGCCGCTGGCACGGGACTATTCTGCCGATCGACCATCCGTGGTGGAGGACGCACTACCCCCCGAACGGCTGGAAGTGCCGTTGCGACGCCATGAGCGTGTCTTTGGACGACATGCGGCGGTATGGCTGGAAGGTGAGCGATGCCCCGGAAGACGGGGGCACAGTGACGTGGATCAACCCGGCGACCGGGGATGTGGTTGAAGTCCCCGACGGCATCGATCCGGGGTGGGCCTACAATCCGGGGAACACCGACCGGGCGGCGCAGCTTGCCAAGCTCGCTATGGACAAGCTCGTCACGCTTCCTGCCGAGGTTGGCGCGGCGGCGGTGGCGGAACTGGCCTTTGCCTTCCCGCAGGTCGAGCGGGAACTTGGGGGCTGGCTCGAAGGCGTTGCGCGTGGAGTAACGGAGGATGCCGGATGGTATCCCCGAGGCGAACGGCGGGTCGTGGGGTGCCTTGACGGATATGTGATTGGCTGGCTTGCCGCCAATGCGAACCGTACGCCGGAAACGGCGGCGATCACCATTGCGGACGCCGAAATCATGCACCTTGTCCGCACGGCCAAGCGTGAGCGGGGCAATGCGCTTTCCGTTGATGATGTGCGGCGGCTTCCCTCGCTGTTGCGGGAGCCGGATGCCGTATATTGGGATAACGGCGGGCAGGGAGAGCAGAAGCGCGACGAAGGGCTTATCTACGTATGGCTGACGCCGGGGCGGGGTGCGGGCAAGCTCATTATACGCATCAATTTCAAGGACAAGATGGCTTCCCTGGAAGGAAAGGGCAGGGTACGCATTACGACGAACGCGATCCGGTCAGGGCGACTGGACATTGACCCGGAACGCGCTCTTGTCTCCGAAGCTGGATACCAAAAAATAAAGGGGAACCTATGAGTTCAAGGTGGTACGCCACTCTCCACGTAACATTCGGCCAGCAAAGGCGGAACGAACCGGACGTGCGAATTTCCCGGTTGTCATGAACTCACGGATTCCCGTTTGAAATAACTATACGACGCGAAAAGTGAGAAGACAAGGATAAGCCCTCAACTGTGAGGGGTGGGGAACTTTTTATACCTTGTGTATGGAGCTTCCTCAGGCTTCATAAAAAAGTTGTCCGGGAAAATCTTTTGGAATAAGGTGGTTGGAAAGAGGCTCCGAAAGCGAAGGGTTTGATAGGGATGTTGATGCAACACGCTGAAAAGAAAGGAGAGACTATCAAAAATCTCTGGTTATCCGCCGTGTAGGTGGCTTAGAAGTCGTACCGGTGAAAAGGTGTTCGTTCCCGCGCGTTATCCGCCGTGTAGGTGGCTTAGAAGCCGGCGTGAAAATCGCCGCCGTATGTCCGGACGTTATCCGCCGTGTAGGTGGCTTAGAAGATAACGCTTCTGATTTCGTCGCTAAACATGGGGTTATCCGCCGTGTAGGTGGCTTAGAAGATGTTGCCCGAGCCGGGGAGGTGTCTCTCCCCGTTATCCGCCGTGTAGGTGGCTTAGAAGGTGACAAGGCAAGAAAGGCCAGCGTGCGCGAGGTTATCCGCCGTGTAGGCGGCTTAGAAGTGAAAGCGCGTGAGCCGCGTCTGCTCGTGTTCGTTATCCGCCGTGTAGGCGGTTAGATGGTTTGCTAGTTTTCCCTTGGAAAAGCCCTCTTCCTGCATGGTTGGGGGCTTTCTTTACGTCAGCCTTGACTTTCCCGGTCCCGTATGGTGTGGGGAGGGTAGGAGGATTAGATTATGCGAAAACTGATTTTAGCGTTGGTACTGGTCACAACGTGTGTGGGGATGGCATTCGGGGAAGAGAATTTTGATTTCAGAAATGTTAATTGGAATGCAGGTATCAATGAGGTAAGAGAGAAAGAAAGTTTAAAGTGCATTAGCACTCAATCTAAAGAAAATTCAACAATGTTGGTTTATCAAGCAGAAATTCTAGAAACACCTTGCTATATTCATTATGTTTTTCAAGATGATAAATTAATACAAGGTATATATGTTTTTAATGAAGAAGGAGATATATCGAGAGTAGTACTTTTTAGAAAAATCAGAGAAATGGTTTCAAATAAATATGATGAACAAAATAAAGATATGAATAAACTTATGTATGGACATGTCGAGGTGTATGTAAATAAAACTACTGAAATAACCATAGTGAATAAGGATAAAAAAATTTTTGTTACATATGAACCAATAAAAAATACTGATAATTCATCGTCAAGGGGAGAAAATCCTTTTTAACTTGACAGCCGAGCCGTTTTCATGATTTGTTGTCCGTAACGGTGCTTGAAAACACCCAACGGCGGACGACGCCACTCGACAGCTTGGCGCTTTTTTGTGCCCTTTTCCCAAAGTCAAGAGTTCTCTTGGCTGTGTTTTGGGCTATAATTGCATCCATTGATGCCGGGTGTCCCCGATATGTCCAAGGCTTCGGCCCAAAGGCGGGGAGCAGCTCCGTTGGCTGTTTTCAACACCCGGCATTTTCTATTGTGGAAAATGCCTTGTGAACCTTGAAAAGTTCCAACGGAGGCATCATGACCACTTTTCTTTGCTTCAACGATTTCACTTTCTCCCCCGTCACCCGTGATAATCAGCCTTGGTTCAAGTCCTCTGAAATTGCCCGCGCTCTTGGTTACAAGCGTGAAGACTTTCTCAGCAAGCTGTATCGAAAGAATGCTGATGAATTTACGCCTGACATGACGCAAGTTGTTGAAAACCGCGCAGAACGACGAAACGGCGTTCCCGGAAATTTGAGCGATGGCCGAGTTCGCATCTTCTCCCTGCGCGGCTGCCACCTCCTCGCGATGTTCGCTCGTACACCCGTTGCCAAGGCGTTCCGCAAGTGGTGCCTCGATGTCATCGAGCAGTACGGCGACCGTGTGCCCGTTGCCGAGCCTGTGACGCTCAACGACGAGCTAATCAGCGCGGCGGAACGCGCGGAACTCAAGCTGATTGTGGACGCCAAGCTCTCCACCTACCCGGCGTCGGTGCAGGGCAAGGCCCGCGCCGAGATATGGGCGAAGTTCAACCGTCACTTCAGGATTGCCGAATACAAGCAGCTTCCCACCCGGCTCATGCCAGACGCCCGCGAGTTCCTGCTTTCCGTCAGTGTCCGTGCCATCAACGCCATCCCCACGGCTGAGGCCGCGATTCCCCCGACGCCGCCCCGCTTTGACGAGACGCCTTTTCTCAGGCTGGCGGAGGACATCCGCCGCTTTCAACAAACCTACCGCCGTAGCTATCAGCTTTTCTTCGGTCGGCTCTACCAGCTTGGTACCCCTGTTCTTGTCCAGCTTGAACAGCGGGCCACACTGGGGCAGGGAACGGCGCCCTTCTCGGACATGACCATCCGTGGGCAATTTGACAGATTCCTTTCGGAACGCCTGATCGAAAGCCTCTCCTCGCTTGCCGAATCGCTTCCCGATAGGCACAACCCTGCAATGCTCCTGCTGGCCTGCGCCCGCTCCATGAGCGCACGGTAGGGGGCGGACATGCTCACTACCCTCGACGCAGCCAAGGGAATGCAGCGCAAGCACTCCAAGCTCATGCGGGACATAGACCGGGTTCGGTCAATCCTCCCGCCGGAATTCGCGGAAACAGCCTTCACCCCGGACGCGCAGATCAGCCCCGCCGGGAAGCGGCAACGGTTCTTCCACCTCACCCGCGACGCCTTGCCCTTCCTCTTCATGGGACAGGCTACGAAACATGAAATCCTGTGGATGATGGACGCTATCAAGGTGTTGTAACGAAACAGCCCCCAACCGTGAGGAAGGGGGCTGTTTATAACTCGTCAAGAATTTTTAGAAACACAGAAAAATCTGTAGCTGAGCACCTATGCTGTCGTGGAGTATTGTCCCACTGAGACAGCCTACTGTTCACCATATGAAAAGCTTTTGGAACTCAAGAGCTAAAAAGTTGTCGCCCTGAGTCAAAAGTTTGGGAGGTTAATTGCTCTATGAAGCAAGATTGCAACAGGCATCCAAATTTTCACAAACAGTGTACATATCTAATGTACACGCACCCCATACACAAATCATAATGGAAGCTATTAATTGCAGAATTCCATTCCAGTTGATTGTTTTTTTGGGCATATGCTTCACCTCCTTACAGCAAGAAGCTTTTTCGGAGTGGATACCTGTTGAATAGTCCTTGCTCAGGCAAACCTGCTTCATAGAACAATCTAGGTATAATTATCCATAAATCGTGTCATGTCAATAGAAGAGAGTTATGCACTGGGAGCATAAACCGGATGTGGTGTTCAAGGCGGAAGGACTTTACTACCTAAGGTGCCTTGAGCTTTGAACGTGTAAGAATTGTGGGAATGTGAAACAGTGGAAATGGAGAACAGGGTTCGGGAGCATTTTGAAACATTAAAGCCCGTTGATACACAGCCCCCGTTTCCGGGGGCTTTTCTTTTATCTATTGGAAAACGTTCAGGGTGTGTTCGTTTTTATTCTTTTCGTACAGTCCATCCATGAGCAGCCCTTTTCTGAAATCCGTTTTTTCCGTCGCGCTTCCCGCTTCCCAAGCCGGGGACGTGCCGGATTGGATGCAGCTTTTCCCGGTCGGAACGTTTTCAGGGCGGGACGGGCGCGGCCCGTACTCCTGCGATCCGGTTTCTGTGGTTGCGCAGACACGGGCGCACAACGGCCCTCTCGACATCCCCGTGGATTACGACCACCAGCTTGAATTTTCCGCTGTGAACGGCCAGCCCGCTCCGGCGGCGGGGTGGATTACCGCGCTTGAGGCTCGGGACGACGGCGTATGGGGGCGCGTCGAGTGGACGGAAAAGGGCAGGGCCCACGTCGCCGCCCGTGAGTACCGCTACGTGTCCCCCGTCTATTACCACGACCAGAGCGGCGTCATCCAGTCGATCGAGTCCGTGGCCCTCACCAACGTTCCCAATCTGACCGGGTTAAAGGCCCTCGCTTCCCGAGAACCTTCCGGCCAGCAATCTTTTACCGGAGAAAGCCCCATGTCTTTCCTCAAGACCATTGCCTCCGTCCTTGGCGTGACCGACGCCGAACCGACCGAGGCCACCGTCGAGGCAGCCGCCCAAATGGTGGTGCAGGACGCGCAGTCCATGAAAGAGGCCATGTCCACTATGGCCCAGACCGTGAAGGCTGACGGCGTGACACCCGCCGGGCTCGTCAAGGCCGTGCAGTCCGTCGCTGCCCGTGCCGAGCACCCGGACGTGAACCGTTTCGTTCCTGTGGAAACCTTTACCGCCGTGAATGCGGAGCTTGCCCAGATGAAGGCCGCGCAATCCGTGGCCCTTGTCGAGCAGGGCAAGGCCGACGGCAAGATCAGCCCGGCGATGGAAACGTGGGCGAAGGAATCCGCCTCCCGCGACCCCGAGGGGTTCAAGAAATTCCTTGAGGCGGCTCCCGACCTGCGGCCCGGCGGCAAGGCCGCGCAGTCCGTGAAGACGACTCCGCCCGACAGTGCCGACGGCGTTCTGGACGGCACGGCGAAGACGCTTTGCCGCGCAATGGGCGTATCCGAAGAGGCTTACAAAAAGGCCATGCAGTCCGTGAAAGGAGGCGACAATGACGGCTCTGACGAGTGATCGGGATACCGTACGCCGGAATGGTGACGAGTTCGAGTTTGAGGCGGCTTCTACGGTCTACGCCGGAAGCATGGTTTGCCTGAATGCTGACGGCAAACTCGTGCCCGCGTCCGTGACCGCTGGGCTGTCCCCGGTCGTCGGCGTGGCGCAGCGTCTTGGGCGTACTGGCGAAAAGGTCCCGGTGCGGCGCGGCGTGTTCGCCTTTGCAGCCGTGTCCGATGACGCCCCCGCGCTCGCACAGGTGGGCGGCGTCTGCTACGCGGCGGACGACTGCACTGTCAAAAAGACCACGGTGTCCAACGCGCCCGTGGCTGGAACCGTCCTTGACGTCACCGAAGAGGGCGTCTGGGTCAAAATCTGAGGAGATACAGATGGATATCAACCGCGCCATTCTTGAGCAGTTCTATTTTAGCGTGTCGGCCGCCTTCATGGACGGCCTTGGCACCGCTGAGAGCCAGTACGAGAAGATCGCCATGACCGTGCCGTCGAGCACGAAGGAAAACGTCTATCCGTGGTTGGGCACCTTGCCCTCCATGCAGAAGTGGGCCGGGGACCGCATCATCCGCAACCTGAAGGCCCACAAGTACAGCATCGAAAACGAAAAGTTCGAAATGACGATCGCCGTGAAGCGCGACGACATTGAGGACGATCAGGTCGGCATCTACGGCCCCATGTTCCGCGACATGGGCGCGCAGGCCGGGCTCCATCCGAATCAGCTCGTGTTCGGGGCGCTCAAGAAAGGTCATGAACTTGCGTGTTATGACGGGCAGTATTTCTTCGATGCCGACCACCCGGTCAACGGCAAATCCGTCTCGAACTCCATCACGGCAAGTTCCGGCGCCGTGGCCCCGTGGTTCCTCATGTGCACGACGCGCCCGGTGAAGCCGATCATCTTCCAGAAGCGCCGGGAATACGACTTGAAGCGCAAGGACGCCCCCACGGACGACAATGTGTTCATGCGTGACGAGTACCTGTATGGCGTCGACGCCCGCGTGAACGTGGGGTTCGGCCTGTGGCAATGCGCGATCCGTTCCACGAAGCCGTTGACGAACGAGAGCTACGCCGAGGCCCGCGCCGCGATGATGGCGTTTACGAACGATAACGGCGATCCGCTTGGTCTGGTGCCGAACCTGCTGGTCGTGCCTCCCACGCATGACGGCGCGGCCCGCAAGGTCGTGGTTTCCTCCCTGACCACGGGCGGGGCCACCAACGAGTGGGCGGGCACGGCGGAACTTCTCGTCAGCCCGTGGTTGTAGGTGACGCCATGATCCGCATTACCGCAAAGAAAGACGGCTTCCGGCGGGCAGGCATCAGCCATGCCGGGACGCGGGACTATCCCGACGGGCGTTTTACGCCGCAGGAACTCGCCATGCTCAAGGCCGAGCCCATACTTGTTGTCGAGGAAATCACCGTTCCGAAGAAGGAGAAGGCTCCCGCGAAGGGGCCTGAGCAGTCCGTCCCTGACGGGAAAAAGAAGGCCGACGCATGACCTACGCCACCTATGACGACCTTGTGACCCGGTTTGGGGAGATGAAGCTCACGCAGCTTACCGACCGGGCCACGCCCCCGGCACGGTGCCCGGACAAGGCTGTCATAGGGGCGGCTCTCACCGACGCCACGGAAGCGATCGAGGGGTACGCGGCGGGCCGCTACCGGACGCCGCTTGATCCCGTCCCCGCTCCGGTGCGGCGGTGGTGCGCGGACATGGCTTTCTACTACCTGCACACCGCCGTCTCCGCACCCGAGGGTGTCCGCAAGGCGTTCGAGGATGCGCTTGCCGGACTCAAGGAGATGGCGCGGGGCGTCATCATCTTTCAGGCCGAAGGGGTGCCCTCCGCGAACACCGACGCTTCCGGGGGCGTCCGGCTTGATGTCCCGGGCCGGATATTCAGCCCGGACAGCCTCAAGGGGTTTTGAGCATGATCAGCATCAAGGCCAAGGATGGCACGGTCACCCTGTCCCTCGCGGCGGGCCTGGAACGCTTCGAAGCCGAGAAGCCGCGCATCCTCCGCGAGATCGGTATGTCCCTGCTCGTGAACATCCGGCAGGGGTTCGAGGCCGAACGTTCTCCCGAGGGCGAAGTGTGGGAGCCGTTGAAGCCCGCGACCGTGCGGCAGAGGAAGGGCGACGCCCACCCGATTTTGCAACGGAAAGGGCGGCTCAAGAAGAGCATCACGATCAAGATGACGCCGGACAGCGTGATTGTCGGGACGAACCTTGCCTACGCTGCGGCCCACCAGTTCGGCGCGGCCATCAAGCGGGCGGCGGGGGCCGTGAAACTGCACTTCCGGCGCATTAGCCGGGGGCCGAACAAGGGGCAAGTCCGTTTCGCCCGCGCCAATGACAAACGCGTGAAGTTCGATCGGACGTCTGCCGCTCACACAATCCGCATCCCGGCCCGCCCGTACCTGTTCCAGCGCGACGGCGACATCCCGGACGGCTGGCAGAGGGCGATCGTGGGCATCGTAAAAAGACATTTGGGGGTTGACCATGCCTAGCCTGACCGAAGTACGTGACGCCGCCGTCGCGCTCCTGCGAACCGTCCACCCGGATATCTCCCGCGTTGAGGCGTTCTCGGGCGAAATCACGCTCGGCGCTGTAGCCGGGAAAGGCTTGCCGCCGGGGGTGTCCGTGCTCGTCGCGGCGGTCGCGGCGGACAACGACGCGCTGGGGAACAGCCTTGATTTCGACGTGGTGGCGACGTTCGGGGCGCTCATCGTCTCGAATAACGTAGCCGGGGCCGAATACGCGGAAAAGGACGCGCTGGCCGTTGCAGAAAAGACTGCCCTTGCCGTCCACGGGGCCACGTTCGGCTTGCCGGGAGTGAGCCCCGCCGTGGTGAGGAGCCTTGAGGCCGTCACGGATGAGGAGCTTGCCGGAAACGGGATCTGCGTCTGGTCCGTCGTCTGGCGGCAGTCTCTTGTATTCAACGAGAGGAACGCCGATGAATCTGTATGACACCTTGAAAGACAAAACTAGGGCCGCCGCCCGCGTCCTTGCCCTTCCGCTCGGATGGGAGGGGGAACCATTCGTTCCGCCCCACGCTTCGCATCTGCGGGCCCGGATTGTCCTTGAAGGGCAGCGGGCGGCGACGCTCGGCGCGAACGGCCTCACCAAGCTCGACGGGCGGATCGAGATCAAGGTGGTGGTCAAGGCCGGGGAGGATTCCCTTGCCGCAACGCTTGCCGATCAGGTTGCCCATCGGTTCCCGCGCGGTGACGACATCCACTTTGACGACGGAACCGGAACCATTACCACGCCCCGGAAGTCCGCGCCCGTTTGTGACGGCAAACGGACCGAGGCTGTGGTCAACGTGGGCTTTTACGCCTTCCAAGCCTAAAGGACGTTACCATGTACACCATCGCATCCGGCGCAAAACACGGGCTCCGGTACGTAAAAGAGGCGACGCCGGGAACAACGCCCGCGTCGCCCACCATGACCGAGCTTAATCATAATTCCTGCTCGCTGACGCTCACCCGCGACACGTTCACGTCGAACGCCCTGCGTTCTGACCGTCAGATTCCTTTTCACCGTACCGGCGTGGACAGGATTGCCGGGGATATCACGTTCGAGTTCGGGGCAAAGGAGTACGACGTATTCCTTGAAGCCGCGCTTGCCGGAAACTGGACGGAAAACGTCCTGAAAGCCGGTGTCGCGGTCCATGCCTTCACGCTTGAGCGGGCGTTTACCAATATCAATCAGTACGCCACGTATACCGGCTGTTTCGTCAATCAGTTTTCGCTTTCGGTGAAGCCTAATGAAATGCTTTCCGGCACATTCTCCATTGTCGGGCTTTCCGGCGAGCGTGGCACCACGCCGCTCGCGGCGTCCCCCACACCGGCGGGCGAAATCGATCCGTTCGACAGCTTCAAGGGCTCGCTCAAGATCAACAGTCAGGCGATTGCCGTCGTGACCGGCATTGATCTGACCCTCGCCAACGGGATTGAGCCGCAGTACGCGATTTTCGACCGTTCGGCGAAGGCCGTAAGCTGGGGCCGCAGCACGCTTACCGGGACGCTTTCGGCGTTCTATATTGACGGGAACCTTCCCGAGTATTTCATCAACGATTCCCGCGTGAAGCTGGAATTCACCCTTGAGCGCGGCGAGTATTCGTACACGTTCCTCATCCCTTCCATCACGCTGACCGGCGCTGACGATTCCGTGCAGTCCGAAGGCCCGATCCAGCTCAATGTCCCGTGGTCCGCCGCGCTTGACGCGACGCTTGGCACCAACTTTCAGATCACCCGGACTGTGCCCGCCGACCCCGGTGCGTAAACCTTCACCTATATATAAGGATAAAGCCATGACCAAAGCTACCGAATCCGCCGCCGTCGAAACCGCCCTTGCAACCCCCTTTGACTTCACCACCCGCGACGTCGCCAAAAAGGCCGAAGAAGGGGCGGAGCTCGAAGTGCTTGATCCCGTCACCAATGAGCCCGTGGGCGTCTTCATCACGCTTGCCGGTGCCGATTCCGCCATTCACCGCAAGGCCACGGCCACAATCGCCAAGCGCCGCTTGAGCAATACGAAGGGTTTCCGCAACCGGGCTCTTGATCCCGAGAAATTCGAGGCGGAAGGCATCGAAGTGCTCGCCGCCTGTACGCTCGGCTGGAAGGGCGTCGTTGTTGACGGCGCGCCCCTTCCGTGCAGCCGCGACAACGCGATCATGCTGTACACCCGGTTCCCGTGGCTGCGCGAGCAGGTTGACCAGTTCGTCAGCGACCGCTCGGTCTATTTGCAGGACTGACCGAGGCGCTGTGCGAAGCCGTCCGCTTGTGGGTACCGCAAATCATGGCGGGCGCGGGCGGCGCGTCTCAGCGCGATCATATCCTTGAGGCGTGCAGGCAGACGGGGAAGACGCCGGAAGAGCTCGGCTACCCTGAAATCTCTCTTGAAGACGAGGAAATACCGATTCCCGAAGACGGGTTGTATCTCTGGTTCTTCTTTCAGGAACTTTGCGGCGGACGCGGCAACAACGGCTTCGGCCCCACGGCGTTGTCATGGTCGGACATGGAAGCATGGGCACGGCTCACGTCCGCCCCTCTCTCCCCATATGAAGTTTTGACGCTGCGCAGCATGGATGCGGCCTTTCTGGCCGCCTACGCCAAAGAAACGGAAAGACACAACAAAAACAAGGGTAAGCAATGACAGGCGGGACGGCGACGGTAGGCATTGAAGTACGCGCGGACGGCACGCAGGAAGCGGCTCGCGACCTTGCCGCCGTCGACGCTTCCTTGAAGAAGATCCAGACGGACCTCGGCGAGACGGCGCAGCCCGCCGGGGTCGCCGCGCAGGGGCTTGAGCAGCTCGGGGCCGCCGGGAAGTCCGCCGGTGCCGGGCTTGGTGCCGTCGGCGCGTCGGCGAAGAAGGCCGCCGAAGGGCTTGGCTCCGTCTCGAAATTCGCAAGTTCTGCCAAGTTTGACAAAGTCGTGTCCGACCTTGGCGCAATGGGCGTCAAGCTCAATACGTCGAGCCTTCACGCTCAAAAGTTGGCAAAAGCCATGCAGCAGGTTGAGCGCGAACGGGCTTTTCAGCAGCTCGCCGCCGATGCCAATCTTTCCACGCTTCAGCTTGCCAAATTCCGCGCCGAGCTTGGCGACACGCGCGGGGCGCTGGCGACACTGTCGAACGGCCTCGGTTTGTCAAAAGCCGCCATGCTCGCCTTTGCCGCCGCCGTGGCTTTCGGCGGGCAGGCGTGCCTTGAAGCCGCGCTTCAAGCCGATCGCCTCTCGAAAGCCTACACCACGATCACCGGCTCGTCGTCCGCCGCACAACAGCAGCTTTCCTATCTCTATGACGTCAGCAACCGCTTGGGGTTGCAATTCCAGTCCACGGCGGAATCGGCAAAAACCTTTTTTGCGGCGGGCAAGGGCTCATCGCTTGAAAAGGACATGAACGGCATTTTCGAGGCCGTGGCATCCGCCGGTGCCGCCCTTGCCCTTTCGCAAGACGATATGCAGGGGGCTTTTCTCGCCCTTGGGCAGATGATCAGCAAGGGCAAGGTGCAGGCCGAAGAATTGCGGGGGCAGCTCGGCGAACGTCTCCCCGGCGCGTTTCAGCTCGCTGCGAAGGCTATGGGTATGACCACCGCCCAGCTGGATAAGTTTATGGCCGACGGCAAGCTCACCGCCGAAGACCTGTTGCCGAAGCTTGCCAAAGTCATGCAGGAGGAGTTTGGGGCCGCCGCAGAGGCAGCAGCTTATGGACTGCAAGGCCAGATGAATCGTCTTTCCACAGAATGGACGCGGCTCAAGGCGACGATACTCGATTCCGATTCCGTCGCCAGTGTCTTCGGAACACTCGCCGAGGGCATGAAATCCCTCGCGGATAATGGGGAAATAGTTGCCGCCGTGGTCGGCAAGGGCCTTCAGTGGGCGGCGTGGTCCGCCGGGGTATATGCTTTCATCAAGTCCATATCCGGCCTTGTCGCCGTCTTTCAAACGCTCAAGACTTTAGCCGGGGCCGTGAGTTTTGCGGGTATTTTCAAGGCCGCCGGTCCGGTTGCCGCCGCGTTGGGGCTGGTTGCCGTCGCAATAGGCTCCGTAACCACGGAGCAGGATAGCGGCGAAGATATCGGCAGGCGTTATGCTTCCGTCACTTCCGACATTGCCGCCGCGCTCAAAAAGCAGGCGCAAGCCGCGAATGATGCCAAGACCAGCACGGATCAGCTTTCGGAATCGCAGAAAAAGCTCTCCGCTTCACAGGCTATCGAAGATCAGGCGCGGGCATTGCAGGAAATGCAGTCCCTTGCAACAGGCAAAGGTTGGCTTGAAATGCTCGGTCTTGGCGGCGAATCCGACGAAGCTGTTGAGAAGATCAGGGAAAAGACCGTTGAGCTCTTGACGGCGATCCGTACCGGACAAGGGGACGTCTCACAACTTGCGTTTGAAATCGATAAGCTCGGTACGACATCTGACAGCGCCGCAAGGCTCGCAACATCTATCCTTGACTGGCTTGCCAAAGCAGAAAAGGCGGGCAAGACGGCGGGCGGACAGTTTATCATTACGACGGACGCGGCCCGCGATCTGACTCGGTCAATGGAAGAAGCCAAGGCCGTTATGTCGTCCCCGTGGACCATCAACGTCGATGATGCAATCAAGAGTATCGCCGCTCTTGAAAAGGGCATCCGGGCTTTTCAAGCCGAACGCCTCGGCATGAAAGGCTCGAAGCTGTCCGATATTCTTTCCGACTTCTCTCCGGAGGCCGTGAAGCGCGCGCAGGACGCCTATTCTTCCAAGGGCTTCGGCATGGCTCTCAAGGCGTTGGGGATTGAGATCGGTAGCCTGACGGTTGAGCAGGAAAAAAATCTCAACACGGCTTTTCGCCTGCAAAAGCAGTATGACGCCGAAGCGAAGACGACTGAGGCGTACAGAAAGGCATTGCGCGAAGCCGAGAAGGATCACACGTCCGCGTATAACCAGATGGAGAACAACGCGGCGTCGTACAAGTCGGAAGTTGAGCAGACCGAGGTATCAATCCGTTCCCTGCAAGCGCAGCTCGCCACGGCCCCCGGTGATGTCTTTTCGCGTGAGCAGGCAAAGATCCTTGCCGACTATGAAAAGACGCTGGAAAAGATCAACGAAGAGGGCACAAAATACGCCAATAAAAAGGGCGTCAGCACAGAACAAGCAAATCAGCTTAAGAAGCAGAAAGAGATTGAGGCCGGGCTCAAGCGCGATCTTGATCTGCGTCAGGCGCAGGAAAAGGAGGAGAAGCGCCTAGCCGAACTCGCGCGCGACAAGTACGAGTTTTACAAGGAGCTTGAGGAACTGACCGGGGAGTATGGGCTTTCCCTGCAATTCCAGTCGGAAGTCCTCGCCGCGCAGGTGAAGGAACTTGAACGGCTTCAAATTCCGCAGGAGTACATAGAGCAGTGGAAAGGGCTCAAGGCGCTCCAGTCGTCGAACGATTGGGCAGACGGTGCCGTGCGCGGCATTCTGAAATTCAAGGCCGAAGCGTCTGATACGGCGGGCCAGACCGAAAGCGCCTTTACAAGCCTGTTTTCCGGCATTCAGTCGGCTTCGTTGAATATGTGGGAAGATTTCCTCGAAACCGGCAAGCTTTCGCTGTCGTCGCTCAAAAGCGTCTTCAAAAGCTTCATCGCGCAACTGCTCCAGATTGCGGTGATGAACCCGATCATCGTGCGGGTGGCGACAAGCGTTCAGGGGGCGCTCTGGGGCGCATCCGCCGAATCCGTGCTTTCCGGTTCGACACAGTCCGGCGGCATAAGCGGGCTGATCGGAAATATCCCGTTCTCCTCCCTGCTTCCCGATTCCTTCACTTCCGGTTTGTCCGGCATCATGGGGGCGACTCTTCCGG